>Ga0302321_100004148_pt1 | contig 12499 bp, 11 predicted proteins | sample Fen_T0_1_FD_202505 | JGI IMG/M metagenome (GOLD analysis project Ga0302321, IMG submission 202505) | Peat permafrost microbial communities from Stordalen Mire near Abisko, Sweden - Fen_T0_1 | ecosystem: Environmental > Terrestrial > Soil > Wetlands > Permafrost | place: Sweden: Abisko...
GCGAGCTACCGCGTGCCGGCCATCGACCGCGCCATCGAAGGCGTGATCGAGGACTTCCGTCCCGAGTGCGTCCACGCACAGCACTTGCTCAACCTGTCCACTGGCCTCGTTCCCGCCGCGCGCCGCTTGGGCGCGTGCGTCGTGCTGACGCTCCACGACTACTGGCTGAGCTGTCCGCGCGATGGCCTGCGCATGCAGGCTGACGGCACGCTGTGCACCACCGTCGATCACGATGTCTGCGCCGCGTGCATGGCAGGCAGCGCCTATCTCGTGCCACCGCTCCAGCGCAGCGCCTCTGGCTGGGCGCGGGCTCTTGGGCTGGGTCAGGCCTTGCACGCTGTGCATCGCCGCGTCCCGCGCCTGACCACCGCCCTCACGCGTCTCATGCGCCGCGCGGCGCCGGTGCGCTCACGCGACCTCGCGCAAGCGCTCGATGCGCGGGCCGAGCATTTGCTCCGGACAGTCGCTGACCTGGACGCGGTCATTGCGCCCACGCGTTTCGTGCGCGATCGCGCAGCGGAGTGGGGTGTGCCGCCTGAGAAGCTGCACCGGATGACGTTGGGTGCGATCGTTGGACCGACCCGGTCTCGCCCGGCCGGCCCACGTCGGCGTCTTGCGTATGTCGGCGCGCTCTCCGCCCACAAGGGCGTGCACGTGCTTCTCGAGGCGCTGCGCCCCCTTTCGCGAGCAGACTGGACCCTCGACATCTTTGGAAATCCCGGCGTCGATCCAGAGTATGTCGCGCGCCTGCGCCGGATGGCGAACGACGATGCCCGCATCCGCTTCCGCGGACTCGTGGCTGCGGATGGCCCGGACCCTATCTGGCCGTCGGTCGATCTGCTCGTCGTGCCGTCGCTCTGGTGGGAAAACAGCCCCCTGGTCGCCCTCGAAGCCCTGGCTGCCGGCGTACCGGTCGTGGCCTCTCGCACGGGTGGGGTTCCGGAGATCGTGCCCGAAGCCGCTGGCGCGCTGGTGCCTCCTGCGGACGTCGCGGCCCTGCGAACGACACTGGCGCGCGTACTCGACGGCGACTTGCTGGCCGGCGCACTCGGGCCGCTCGCGCTAAAGACGGCCGTGGACGGCGCCCGCGAGCTCGTAGCCTTCTACGCCGATCTGCGCGCAGCAGGTGGTTGCACGCCGGCGGAGCGCGCAAGGTGAACGCAGCGGCGCGCATCGGCGTGATCGTGCTCGACTGCGGGACACCGCTGGAAGCCGAGCGCGCGGCTCTGTCTGCGCAAGACCCCGGACTCGACGTGCGCGTGCTCATCGTGGAGAACGGGGCGCCGGCTTCAGATCGCACCACCTTCGCACGCCTACACCTGGGCCGGAACTGCGGATTCGCTGGCGGCGTGAACGCTGGCTTGACCCGGCTGTCGGCTGAAGGGTGCGACCTCTTCCTGGTCCTCAACGACGACGCCTTGCTGGAGCCAGGCTGTCTGCGCCGGCTCGCGGAGGCGCTGGAAGATCCCACTCTGGCCGCAGTGGGTCCCGTAATCCTGCGCGATGCTGACGGCCGTGTCGAGTCGCGCGGCGTGAGCGTCGATCCTCGCTGGGGCCGAGTCCGGCTCGAGGGTCACGGCGAGCCGCCACCCGACCGCGAAGCCCGAACGGTGACGTGCGCCCTTTCCGGTGCAGTGATGATGCTGAGCCGTGCAGCTCTCGAGCGCGTCGGCCCGTTCGACGAAGACTACTTCTTCGCCTTCGAAGACGTGGACTGGTGCTTGCGCGCCCGAGACGCCGGTCTGAACGTGGCGGTGGTCCTCGGCGCGCGCGCCACGCACGTCGGCGCCCAAACGATCGGCCGGCGGGCGCCGGCGCGCGTCTACTACGCTGCGCGCAATCATCTGAGGTTCGCAGAGAAGCGGCCGCCGCTGCGAGGCGTCGCGCGCTGGCAACGGCGTGCCGTGATCCTGGCGCTCAACCTCGCTTACAGCTTGCGGCAACGGGACGTGCCACGGCTGAAGGCGGTGCTGGCCGCTCTGGCCGGGTTCCGAGATGCGTGCGCCGGCCGCTTCGGTCCGCACGACGTCGCGGCGCGACGCGGCCGCAAGAGCTCTGCGCTAAGCTAGGCCCCGATGGGACGACGTCCCCGCCAGGCCAGAGGCGAAGCCGTGCTGCGAGCGCCCGCGAGCGCCGCCTGGACCGCGTACGCGCCTCTCGCTGCCGCGCTGGCAGCGGTCGCCGTCTACCTCCCGTCGCTTGCTGGCGGATTTCTCTACGACGACTACCACGCCACGCGCGCCGTAGTCCGCGACCTGCACAACCTGCGTGCGATCCTGCTCTACGAGCCGGCCAGGCCTGTGCTGACGCTCTCCTGGGCAATCAACTACGCGCTGGCCGGCGCGGCGCCCTGGGCATACCACCTCGGCAACGTGCTCATCCACGCAGCGAACGCGGCGCTGCTCTGTTCGCTGTTCCTGTGGATCGGCCAGCGACTGGGTTGGAAAGAGAGTCAACCGCGCGCGCTGCTGGGCGCTTGCCTCTTTGCAGTCAGCCCAATGGCGGCTGAGACGGTCGCCTATGTCGCGAGTCGGTCCAGCGCGCTGGCTGCCCTGTTCTCGCTCGCCGCGCTGCGCCTGGCGCTCCCGGCCTTTGCCGGCGCGAGCCGCTGGCGCCTGGTGCCGGCGGCTGTCGCTGCTGCGATGGCGCTCGGGACCAAGGAGGAAGCTGCGGCGCTGCCGCTGTTGCTGCTGCTGCTCGACTTCTTCTGCGTCGCAGGGCAACGGCTGCGCGAGACCGTGCGGCGCAGCGCGCTGCACGCCCCGTTCATCGCGCTCGTTGCCCTCGGACTGGTGGCACGGCGTCTCGTCACAGGCGCTTGGCTTCCGCTGGCTGAATCGGAGCGCGGACGATACCTGCTCACGCAGATCGCGGCCTTTCCGCTCTATCTTCTGCGCGCGCTGATTCCGGTCGATCCCGCGCTCTATCGGGGTCATCCGCCTGCCGCGTGGCCGCCCGACGCCGGTACGGTCGTCGGAGTGCTCACGACGCTCGCCCTGGTGACGATCGCACTGCGCATCCGCCGGGCCCGGCCCGTGTGGTCTCTGAGCATCGCCTGGATGGCAGCGTGCCTAGCGCCTTCGTCTTCGATCGCGCCACTCACAGAGATGGTCGTGGACCACCGCGCGTACCTGGGGACAGCTCTACCGTGCCTCTGCCTGGCGACGCTCTTTCGGCCGGGCCGCACGCTTCTCATGGCCGGAGTGCTCGTCGCGCTTTCCGGTCTGGCCCTGCGCTACGAGTGGGTCTTGGCCGCTCCGGCGCGCGCATGGGAAGACGCGGTGTGGCGCGCACCTGGTTCGTCGCTTGTGTGGCGCTCGCTCGGCGAGGCCTATGTCGCGCAAGGCGACGAGGCAGCCGCGGAGAGTGCTCTAGTCAGAGCTACTCACGTAGATCCTCGCGACGTCAAGAGCTGGACCAATCTAGGGGTCTACTACACGGGGCGAGGTCGGTGGCCCGAGGCTGAGGCGGCGTTCAGAAGGGCCCTGGACCTGGAGCCGGCAGAGGCGCAGATCCACGAGAACTTGGCGCTCGTCCTGCGTGCGGCCGGCCAGGAGGCCGAGGCGATCAACCACTTCGAGACGGCCATCCGCCTCGCGCCTGCGATGGCCGCGCCGAAACTGGACCTCGCAGCGATCCTCCTGCGACAGGGCCAGCGCGCCCGCGCAGCGGCGCTGATCGACGAAGCCGCGCGGTTACCTCTTAGCGAACAGGATCGGTTGCTGGTGGCGAATCTCAGGGACCACTTGCGCGATGACAAGTCCGACCACTGAGTCTGGCCGCGCCGGGCCTCAGGCGACGCCGCTGGTCTCGGCCATCGTCGTCAACTACAACGGCAGCAGTTTCGTGGAACAGGCAGTGGCGAGTCTGCTCGCACAGGACCTCGACGGTATCGAGGTAATTGTGGTCGACAACGGCTCTAGCGACGGCTCAGACGCAGGCCTCGAACGTCGTTTCGGCAGCCGCATCCGCCTGCTGCGCGCCGGCCGCAATCTCGGGTTCGGCGCAGGCAACAACCTGGGCTTTCGCGAGGCGCGCGGCCGCTTTCTGCTCCTGCTCAACAACGACGCCACCGCAGCCGCCTCCTGTGCGCGCGAGATGGTCGTGGCGGCCGACAGCAACGAACGCATCGGGATGGTCGCTGCAAAGGTCCTGGTCCACGCGCAGCGCGAAGTCATCGACACGACCGGGCATCTGTTGTTTCCGGACGGCCTGAACCGTGGACGCGGCCGGCTCGAGATCGACAGCGGACAGTACGACGCCTGCCCAACCGCGTGCTTCCCGAGCGGGGCAGCCGCCCTTTACCGCAGGGCGATGCTCGATGAGATCGGCCTGTTCGACGAGGCGTTCTTTCTCTATGGCGACGACACCGAGCTGGGCCTGCGCGGCCGGCTGGCCGGCTGGGAGTGTGCCTTTGCGCCGCGCGCGGTCGTCTTCCACCGCGGGTCTGAGAGCGCCGGTCGCTACTCGCGACTGAAGGCCTTCCACGTCGAGCGCAACCGGATCTGGGTACTCGTCAAAGTCTTCCCGCTGCCGCTCATCCTCGCAAGCCCGATCTTCACGTTGCTGCGCTTCACGCTATCGGCATGGGCTGGGCTGGCAGGCCGCGGCGCGGCCGGTCGACACGCTCAGCAGCACTCGCTGCTGAGCCTCGTGACCGTGACGCTATCGGCGCATCTGGCAGCTCTGCGTGGCCTGCCGCTCATGCTCCAGCAGCGCTGGCGCGACCGCAGGCTGCGGCGACTCGGCACGTGGCAGTTCCTGCGTCTCTTGCAGGAGCACCGCCTCTCGGTGCGCGAGGTGGCGTTCAAAGACTGACGCAGTGCTAGGATGACAGCTCAGGGAGCTGCATGAAGCCGCGGGCGCCGTGGATCCACTCGCTTGGTCCGCTCGTTGTCGCAGATCTGCGCCAGCGCTATGCCGGATCACTCCTGGGCGCTTCCTGGGCGGTGCTCGCACCATTGATCGAGGCGGCGACCTACGGCGTGGTCTTCGGCTTGGTGCTGGGCATGGCAGGTCAGGCGACCCTGCCGTATGCGGTGCTGATCGCGGCCGGCCCGAACACACTCTTCGATGGCCAGCTCACCGGCAGACTCGACGGACGCTACTCGATGACCGCGACGTTCGAGGACCTGCCACTTCTGCGCGGTTCCTATCAGGCGTCTGTGTCCCTCTACGATCGCGACCACGTCTACGCTTATGCCTGGCACCACCGCCTGTATCCGTTCACCGTTCTGAGCGACCAGCAGGACCACGGCCTGGTCCTGCTGCACCACCGCTTTGAGTTGCGACCGATCGACAGCAGCAGCCGAGCCGTGGGAGCATGAGTCGAGACAAGGAGAAAGAGGTGACAGGGCCGGATCTGCTGGCCGACGTCCTGCAGTTGGCGCGCAAGGAAGGCGCGCTCACTGGAAAGGGCCTTGTCGCGTTCGTGCACGCTCTACGCGAGCGCGCCGCTCTCGTGATCGAGGAGCGCTTGGAGCCTTTACTGGCGCGCGTCCAGCAGCTTGAGGAGCAGGTCCGTGGCCTGGAACAGGACGTCGCGTGGCGACGTGAGACTTTGGCGCAGCTCGAACAGGAGAACGCCTGGCACCGCGACACCGTGGCACATCTTCAAAGGGACCATGAGCAGAGCAGCGCCCTTCTGACTTCCACCGTCGCGGCGCACGAGGGGCTCCTGGTGCACCATCGCGGAGTGTTGGCCCGTGTGGTCGCGGAGCTAGCGACAGTGGCCCAGCTTCCCTGGTGGCGACGAGCCACTGCGCGGCGTCGCCTGTCGGCGCTCGCGGATCTACTCCGGTCGGAGCTGCCGTGATCAGCGCCATCGTGCCAACTCGCGGTGCGGCGGACCGCCTCGAGCGCTATCTACCCAGTGTGCGCACCTCGCTGGACGCGTGCGCTGCAACGTCCGAGATCCTCGTGGTGGACGATGGCGGCGGGCTACGTGTTGTCCCGGAAAGGGCGCGACTGGTCTCTTGCCCGCAGAGCCGTGGGTACGGTCCTGCAGTCAACGCGGGCGTCGCGGCTGCGCGCGGCGACCGGCTACTGATTCTCAACGACGACGTACGCCTCGAGACATCGACCGTGCGCCTGCTGCGGGAGGCGCTGCCAGAGGAAGGGACCTTCTCTGTTGTCCCGCGCGTCCTGTCCCCGCTGGCACGCAATGGCGACGAGGCTGGCAAGATCGGCGTGTGGCGCGCCGGCCTGCTCGAGATCGAGGAGACCGCGTCCGCGCCTTCGCGCGCGGCACTCTATGCGGTCGGCTGCTGCTACCTCTGCCACCGCCAGACCTTCCTCGCCCTCGGCGGTTACGACGAGGCCTTTGCGCCCTTTCTCTGGGAAGACGTCGATCTCGGCTATCGCGCTTGGCGACGCGGTTTGGCCACCGTCACCGTGCCGGAAGCCGTCTGTCATCACGAGGGTTCTGCGACGATCAGCGAGCGTCCGATGAGCGAGCGGCAGGGGGCGTGGTTCCGCAACTGGGCGCTCTTCCACCTGCGCAACGTGCAGGATCCCGCGCGGCGCGCGGCTGCGCTCGGTGCCCTGGCCGCCTACGCGCTATTCGACGATCGGGTGCCTGTTCGCACCGGGCTCAGCGCTGCGCTCGCGTGTTTCGCGGACGTTGGCCGCCGCCCGAGCGAGGGCCTGAGCGACGACGCCATCCTGGCGCGGGTTTCGGCAACTTGAGGATCGTCTTTCTCTGCCCCAACGTTCCGTTCCCGCCGCGAAACGGCGGAGAGCAGCGCAACTTCGGCCTGATTCGCTCGCTCGCGCGCTTCGCGTCTGTCCGCGTGCTGGCAATCGGCGATCCCGAGGACGAGCGCATCGATCTTGCCCGCACGACGCTGGCCGCTTGGGATGCGACACTCGACGTGTTCCGGCCCACAGGCCCGGGGCCTGCCGAGGTGGACGTAGCGGCGACGACGCGCCTGCCGGACGCCGCTGCGCACTTTCGCAGCCCGGATCTCGCGGCAGCGCTGGGCCAGCTCTGCACCGCAACATCCTTCGACCTCGCGCACGTCGAAGAGGTCGTCATGGCCCAGTACCTCGCGTGCGTTCCCTACCCGCGAGTGATTGATCGCCAGAAGATCGACTGGGCGTACCACGAGGCAATGGCCGCGATCGAGCCTCAGCGCGCGCTGCTGCACCTTCGTGAGGCTGCCCGTTTCCGGCGCTGGGAGCCGGCGCTTCCTGCCGAGTTTGCGCGCGTGCTCGTGCCGGGTGACAGCGATCGCGCACGACTCACGCAACTCTACGGCCCGGACGCCATTGAGGTCGTTCCAATCGCGATCGCGGACGAGTTGCGGCGGCCCCGAGGCCCGCGACGGGTGGAGTACGTCCTGCTGTACGGCGCCTTGGATTACGCGCCCAATGTCGAGGCGCAAGCCTGGTTCTTCCGCGAAGTGTGGCCGACGCTCCGGGACGCTGCGCCGGACCTGCGCGTGCTGATCGTCGGCTCGGGCCGAGCCCCGCTCTCGGCCGAGCCGCCGCCACCTGATCCGCGCGTCGAGCTGCGTGGCTTCGTACCCAACATCGCTGAAGTGCTGCAAGGTCCAGGCACGCTGGTCGTGCCGGTGCATGTGGGCGGCGGCGTGCGAACCAAGGTCCTGGAGGCGCTGGCCTGCGGGATGCCTGTGGTCTCGACAGCGCTTGGCGTGGAGAATATCGCGTTGGCGCCTGGGCGCGACTACCTGCACGCCGAGAGCGCAGCGGACATGGTGACCGGGATCCTTCGTCTCGTAAGAGAAACGACACTGCCGTCCACGGTCGGCCGGGCTGGCGCCGAGCGCGTGGAGGCGCACCGTTGGAGTCGCATTGACGCCCAGCTTGAGTCGGTCTACCGCGACGTCGCGAGTGTGGGTTCGCGCGCAGCCAACGGTCAGCGCGGCGCGCTGTCGCCGGTGGTTCTCGTCGCCTTCAATTCAGAGACCGCGCGTCTCGAAGCGCGCGCTCGCGCTTCATCATGCGAGGCGGCTTCGCTCGACCGGCTTCGCAATGCCGTGATCGCGAGCCGCCTCGGGCCGCCTCTTTGCCGGCTGCTCGACCGCATGCTCACGCCGGCGGGGAGAGGCGGCCTGCGGGAGAGGGTCAGGGGCGCGCTGGCGCGCGTCCTCCGGCGCCTCGTGCGCCACTGAGCGGCCGGGACGCTGCCAGGGCTTCGTAGCGCGCGGCGAGCCGATCGACGTAGCCATCGAACTCGAAGCGTTGGCGCGCGACCTGGGCTGCGCGCTGGCCAAGGCGCAGCCGCAGGCCGTCGTCATCGGCCAGCCGGCGCAGCGCGGCCGCGAGCGCGCCGGGGTCACGCGGCGGCACCAGCAGACCGGTCTCGCCGTCGTCTATGGCCTCGGGCGTGCCACCGGCCGTGGTGGCCACGACAGCCATGCCGCAGCTCATGGCCTCGAGTGGCACGGCCGCGAACGGCTCGTCCCACTCGCTCGGGAAGACAAGCACGTCGTGCGACTGGCAGAGTGCGCTCACGTCCCCGCGCGACACGCGCCCATTGACCGTGACATGAAGTGAGAGCCCCTCCTCCGAGATCAGGCGACGCAGGGCTTCGACGAAGTGCGGCACGCCGTCGCCGTAGATCGAGAGCGTGGCGTTTACCGCCAGCCCGCGCAAGCGCGCCAGGGCGCGCACGGCTGTTAACGGGCCCTTGCCCTCCCAGAGCGCACCGACGAACAGCAGGCGCAGCGGCGCACCAGCCACTCGCCGCGTTCGCGCGGCGACCGCGAACTCACTGGTGGGGATGCCGAGCAACTCGACCTCGAAGGCAGACGCGTCGAACCCGGCGCGGACGTAGAAGTCCCTCATGAAACGGCTGGCTGCGATCACCCGCGCGGGTCTCGCGAGGCGACGGACCAGCGGCTGGATGGTCTGCTTCGCGCAGCGCAGCGCCAGGCGTTTCCAGGGAACGACGGGGCGGAGCAGCGCCTCGAGATCCATCAGGCTGTAGTAGAGCCACTTGTCGAAGACGTGGACCATGACCGGGCGGCCGTGCCTGCGCGCGGCGATGAGCGGGCTCATCGAGGCCATGTAGAGGTTCCAGACAACGACCAAGTCCGGAGCGAGCCTCTTCAGCAACCCTCGTGTGGCTCCGTAGCTCGCCGGGGAGAAGAGATGCAGCTTGAACGCCTCCCACGGCGACGGAAGGCGGCCGCCGAGGAACGTGTCCTCCTTGCGATCAAGGTCGATCTCGAGCGCCCCGTGAACGCGGTCGGCTGCGAGTCGGGTGCCATGGCCGCAGATGACCGAGACCTCGTGCCTGCGCCGCCTGAGAGCCGCGACGACTTCCTCGCACAGCATCTCGTTTCCACCGATGACGTAGGGCGGGTAGAGATTGGTGATGAAGACGAGGCGCATCTGCCACACAGCGTAGCGCATCTTCTGCACAGTCGCTGGCAGGCGGGTGCCAGCCTTCAGGCCTATCGCGACCCAACTTGCGGAGTGCGACAATGGCGCAGTGCAACTGCAAGGGCCAATCAGTGCGACGACGCGAGCGGGCGGCGGCGAGCGCCGACCGGCGCACGACGCGACGGCTGGATCGTCCCCACAACCGACGGGGCCTGGGCTCGACCGATCGTGTCCGCGAGGGCACTGCGGCGCTAGGTGTCGCCGGTAGCGGCCGAGGGGCGAGCTCCGGGCGGTAGAGCGACAATCGACTGGCAGTTCCTCAGTAACCGCGCCGCCCGATGTGGCTGCGGGTCGCCAGCGTACCTACCCCGAGTGATGGAAGAAGCGGCCTCGAAATAGGGTCACCGCAGCAGCAAGCCCGTCTCTGTAGCGCAGTTTCTTGCCGTGACGCCGATCTCGCGGAGAGTATGACACCGGCAGCTCGGCCACGCGCCAACCACCCCTGAGCAACGCGCCGACGATCTCCGGTTCGATCTCGAACCGGCGCGCACGCAACCCGAGCGTGGGTATGATGTCCGCCCGGATCGCCTTGTAGCATGTCTCCATGTCCGTCAGTCGAGATCCGTACAAAGCGTTGGTCAGCCCGGTCAGGCTTCGATTGGCCAGGTACGACAGCAGCGGACCGCGGCGACCGTTGAGGAAGCGCGAGCCCAGGACAGCATCCGCTTCGCCGCGCTCCAGCGGCGCGCAGAGTGCGGGCAGGCATGTCGGGTCCAGCTCAAGGTCCGCGTCCTGAATCACGACGATGTCGCCACTCGCTTGAGAGAATCCCATGCGAACGGCCGCGCCCTTGCCGCCGTTGACTAGGGTCTGAAGGATGCGTACACCCTCCACGCCGTCAAAACTCGAGAGCACGTCCCGCGTTCCGTCAAGCGACCCATCGTCCACCACAAGGATTTCCTTATCGATCGGAAGTGCCTGCACCCGGCGAATGACTTCGGCGATGGTCGTGCGCTCGTTGAAGACAGGGATGACGACGGAAACCTTCATCGCGATCTGGATCTATCGTGCAGAGCCAGCCCCGGCCCGGCCAGTGGCCTTGACATGAATGCAACCCTCTCGATCCGCATCATAGACCGACTTTTCGCTCGGTGCGACACAGTTCGGGTCCGGCCGGTGGACGCCCTTTCTGCCAGCGGCGGGTGCAAGCCCGGAGAGCCGAACGCGTCTGCGCCGATGGCGCCGTAGCAGCACCCGTGGCGGAGTGGGAGAATGGCGTCGACACACTCCGGGTCACCCATCCCCCGGGGCCCAGAGAGTGGTTGTGAGGCGACCGTGATAGGGGACGAGAAGGTGGCGCGAACAGAAAGTGCGGCTTCGCGCCTCGCGGGCGAAGATGCCCGTCTCTCGCGCGGCGCGGAGACCGGCTTGTTCTTCTTCGCCCTGGCGCTCCGGCTTCCGACACTCGCGCTCCGCCACATGGTCGAGGGCGACGGCGTTCACTACGCGCAGCTCGCGCGCGCGATCCTGGCTGGCGACTTTTCCGGACTCGCCAATCCGTACTGGTCGAACCTGTGGCCAGCCGCGATCGCGGCCACGAGTTGGCTCGTTGGGCTCGACGTCGTCGCCGCAGGGCGCGTCCTGTCGCTCCTCGCGGGCGGCCTCCTGGCGGTGGTCGCAGCTCGACTGGCCGCTCGCTGCTTCGGACCCACGACGGGCCTGGTCGCCGGACTCCTCGTGGCCGACCATCCCTGGTTGATTCACTTCTCGACACTCGTCTTCACGGAATCGTTCTTCACGCTGCTTCTGGTGGCACTGTTGCTAGTCGCGATTCCGGCCGTGCGTGCCACCGTGCCCGCGCTGGGTGCGGGTCTGCTGGCCGGATTGGCGATGGTGACTCGGCCGGAGGCGTACTCCACCAGTGCTCTGGTGCTGGTGTGGGTCGTCGTGCGTGGCTGGTCGCAGTCGAGGCGGTCCGCGGTGCTACGCGGACTGCTCTTCTCCGGAATCGTCGCGCTCTGCATGGTCGGACGCGCCTGCGCAGTGCACCACTACTTCGACCTCTGGGACTTTGGTGTGGGGGTCAAGGGCACCGCGAATCTCTTTGTCGGGCTCGCAGATACCGACCGGGAAAAGGAGCGCCTGAGAACCGAGGTGACCGCCTCCGGCGACACTCGCCTCGACCAGGCGGCCAGCGAAACAACCATAGTTGGCTTCTCGCGCGCCCACCCCAACGCCATGGCGCGCCACGTGGCGCGGAACCTTGTGTGCCTGCTCGGCTGCACGGCGCGGGTGTTCCCGCAGATCGCGCCCATCGGCGATTGGGGCGCGCTGCGGGACGACCTGTCGCGCCCGATGTGGATCGCAGTTGTGACGCTTGCGCTAGCGACATGCGGCCTTGCGCTCCTGGGTATCATTGCCGGACTTCGCGATCGCGGCTCACGAAGTGTCTCCTCACTACTGGCGCTGACCGGCGGGCTCTATCTGCTCGGGTTGGCCCCACTGAACGTCCACGAGCGCCTGGTGGTCTCGCTCGTGCCCCTATTCTTGATCTTCGTTGCCCACGGCCTGGTACGAGTTGCGCAGCGCTTCCGCTGGGTCCGCGGCCGATACGTTCACGGCGCTCTGGTCACGCTGCTGTCGTCGTGTGGCGTGCTCGCGCTCGGCGTGCTCCTGCGCGCGCCGACGCTGGACTATGCCGCGGACCAGCTAGTGCAGCGCGACGCAGGCAGGTGGCTCGCCACCCACCGTTCGCAGGACGAGCGCATCATGACCGCGGCACCGGCGGTGGGTTTCTACTTCTACGATGCGCACCATCAGGAGAACGAGCGGAGTCTTCCGTGGGCGGACATCGCGGGCGTGATTGGCCTCGCGCGCAGCCAAGGGGTCTCGTTGATCGTTGCGCCGGAGTGGCATCTGCGCGCTGTGGACCATCCGGCCGCCTCGACCCTGCTCGACCCAACGACGCAGTTCCCAGGTCTCCTCCACGTCGCCTCACTCGGCGATGAGGCCCGCGGTCGCATCTTGGTGTGGCAAGTGCGAGCGATCCCAGAGGAACGGACCGCGAGGCCATGACCGCGCGAAGCGCCCGCCGGCTGCAGTGGCTGGGCCACGCGGTGCTAGGCATCGCGGTTCTCATGCTCTGCGC
>Ga0302321_100004149_pt1 | contig 12499 bp, 10 predicted proteins | sample Fen_T0_1_FD_202505 | JGI IMG/M metagenome (GOLD analysis project Ga0302321, IMG submission 202505) | Peat permafrost microbial communities from Stordalen Mire near Abisko, Sweden - Fen_T0_1 | ecosystem: Environmental > Terrestrial > Soil > Wetlands > Permafrost | place: Sweden: Abisko...
TGTATGATAGTTTCCAATTGATCACGCACATCAGCGGGATTCAATCCTGCAATAGACGCTTTCACGTCATCCACGTTAACGATGAGCGATGGACCGGAGATGACAATACCATTGGCAACATCCACCACTCCGGGAACGGTTTCGATTATAGACTTTACCTTTTCCGCCGTGGCATGGAGCAGCGGTGTATCATCACCAAAGAGTTTGATTTCCACCGGCGATGGATTGTTCGTGAGATCACCGATGACATCCATCATGAGCTGCCCAAACTCAATCTGCAACCGCGGTTCGGAAGATTCTACTTTCTCACGAACTTCAGCAATGACTTCATCAATGGCACGTGATCGATTCATTTTTAATTTAACAAGAAAATCCCCATTGTTTGGTTCAGTCAGGAAGAAACCTAATTGCGTTCCGCTGCGCCGTGAGTACGATTCCACTTCTGGGATCGCCGTCAGAATATGTTCCACATTCATTAAGATGCGGTTCGTTTCATCCAATGATGTCCCCGGCGGTGACAGATAATCGAGAACAAATGTTCCCTCATCCATCTTTGGCATAAAATCGTTGCCGATGTGATTGTAAAGAATATAGGTAACGACAAGAATAACAAATGCAACCGGAATAATGAAGAGCCGGTATTTGAGAAGCCGGCGCAGAGTACGCTCATACCATTCAGCAAATTGAGAGGGACGGTTGTGACGTTCTAATTCATGCTCAATGTCGTTTTCTCTCACGAATATCATTGCCAGTAATGGGGCGAGTGTGATTGAAAAGAAAAACGAGATGAGCATCGCAAATACCATAGTAATAGAAAGCGATGCAAAGAACGCGCCGGTAACACCGCCAAGAAACACCAGAGGAATATGAATGACGATCGTGCTTGCTGTCGAACCCATAACAGCAGGCATTAATCTCTTCAATGAGTCAGAAGCAGTTATAGCAAACCCGCCCGCACGTACAGCGCCATGTTCAGGTTGATGCTTAGAAAAGTGTGTGAAAATATTTTCAATGATGACAATAGAATCATCGATGATGAGACCGACAGCCGCAGCAATACCGCCGAGTGTCATGATATTGATTGTCAATCCGACCGAATATAAGCAAGCAAAAGTTGAAGCTATCGTTGCCGGCACGACCAACAACATCACCAAACTGACGCGCCAACTGCGAAGGAACAGAGACACAACAGCCATCGCCAGCAAAACGCCGATGAGAATGCTATCCCGCGTGCTGAGGATAGAACTGCTGATGAAGTCGCCTTGATCGTACCAATTCTCAAATTGCACATTTGCCGGAAGATGAAGCTTAGCTATTTCCCCCGTAACATCTTTCCCTATTTGAACTGTACTGCCTGTCGGTTGCTTGAGAATATTGATCAACACGGCATCTTGTCCGTGTGCAGATGTGCGGATAAATTTATCCTCAACGGATAGTTTCACTTCGGCTACATCGGAAACTTTAATGGGAACTCCACCCTGCACAGCAATAACGACACCGTTGATGTCGTCTGTCGTTTTAATTAAACCGGAAACCAGTGCAAGGTACATCTGGAAATTATTGTTGACAATTCCGGCGGAGGAAATAAAATTTGTTTTTTGAATTGCATCCGCGACTTGCTGGATATCTAGTCTGTATGCAGCAAGTTTCTCTGGCGCGACAGTAACAAGAAAATTTCTCGTATCGCCGCCGGTGACTTCGACTCTTGCCACACCGTTCACCTTCATCAGCGCCGGACGGATCTGATAGAGCGCGATATCCCGCAGTTCCACTAAGCTTAATTTGTCCGATGTGAGACTGTACCCTTGAATTGGGAAAACGGCAACGCTCATCTGTTCTGCCTGTATGGATGCAGATGCTGGAAGAGTGTTGCGTACGTTCGAAATTCTCCCCTGAAGAAATTGCAGTGTTTGCAGAACATTCGTTCCCCAATCCAGACCGATGGATATTTCTGTCGAACCACGCCCTGTGACAGAACGGACAATTTTGACACCTGGAATAGAACTTGCCACTTCCTCAAGCGGTTTCGTGACTTCTACCATCATCCGTTCCGCGGGTTGTTCTCCGTTGTCCGCAAGAATAACAATGCGGGGAAAAGTAATGTCTGGAAAAAGCGAAATCGGCATGTGCAGCATGAGCAAAATACCGGAGATGACGAGAATGGCTACTGTGAAGAGAACAGCTTTTGAGTGATGACGGACATAATCGAATAGATTCATAGATTATCCTACCGTACCACAGAGAGTCGCGTTGAGTCCGTGAGCGCGTAATTGCCTTCAGTCACAATCATCATTCCTGCTCGCAGCTGTTCACTGCGTATTTCAACCGAGGTTTCATCGCTCGTGCCTATAATAATAGGAATGACTTTTGCTAAAGAATCAGCCGTCACCATCACGACAGAATATGAATTGTCTTCATCGTTGCGCAGGAGCGCCGTCTTCGGAAGAAATAAGGCATGCCGCCGGACACCGGTAATAATTTGTACCATACCAACCATGTCCGTTCGTAATGTTGATTGAATCAAACTGCCCGATGCGATGAAGCGCAGCCGTACTTTTACTGTCTGACTTTGAACATCTGTCTGCGGATTAATGGCATCTACTATTGCTGGAAACTGCTTGCCCGGCAAGGATTGAAATTGAACAGAGGCGCGTTGTCCGCGCCGAACCGATGGCACAACGCGCAGAGGAACGTCTGCAAGAAAATCTATCGTGGAAAGATCGATAACGGTGAGCAGGTCGGCATTCTCTGCGACGAGTTCTCCTTCGCTCACACTTCGCGTCGAAACAAACCCGTCGAATTTCGCCTGCACGTTCGCACTGCTCTGCGTTGAGCGTGCAAGCCTGAGAATGCGCTCTGCCTCGGATTTTTGCTGTGCAGTTACTGCCGACATCAACATCGACTCTGCACCAAGAATTGTTGCCTCAGATTCTTTCGATTGGATTGTTGCGAGAATATCGCCCCTCTTCACTTCCGTTCCTTCCAGCACCTTGAGCGCTATGATGTGGCCGGCAATCGGTGCGTACAATTTTACTTTCCGCAAGGCGTCGGTTTTTCCAATCGCATCAACGATAACCATGGCCGCCCGTTCGCTCACAGCTCCAACCTTCACCGCTACGATTGCTTTTGCATTTGATTGACTGCCTTCATTCTCGCTCTGCGTATTACGGCATCCATCAATTAAAAGTGAAGTGGATAGAATGAGAAAAATGGGCACAAAAGTTTTATAAGATTTTTTCATATGGCTTATCGAGTAGTCAATTGTTCCATTTTAGCGGCAAGAAATTGAATATCTGCCAACGTTTGCAGTTCAGATAGTTTTGTGTCGGTAAGTAATTGCTGTGCCGAAAGTACTTCCAGTGACAACGTTCCTCCGCCGGTATATTTAGATTTTGTAAGAAGAAAGTTATCTTCCGCCGATTTAAAATTGCTTCGGATAAAACGAAGCCGTTCATGCTGCTTTGCTATCTGCAGCTGTGTCTTCTTTAATTCGCTCGTAACGGAACGTTGCAGCAGTTCCGATTGCAAACGCAGATTGTCTGCATCAATTTGTTTTTGCTGTATCCGTAAATCGGTTGCACCCCAATTAATAAGAGGAATTTCTAATGCAACGCCGAATGAAAATCCATACATATTGGCACGCTCCTCACGCGGTAAACGAAGATTTTCGCCTGATGTGAGCAGTCCAGCATCTCCAACAAACAGGACCGTGGGATAATTTTCGTGCTGTGTCAGTTCGACATCCAGCAGACTACGCTTGATAGCCAGCGATGCCGCTGACATTTCGAGACTTGATAATGAATCTGGATTTTCATTAAACAGAGACAAATTTGTTTCTGTGTACGTCGTATCGTTCAATAAGCCTGCAATACTGAACGTCGTATCTAGCGGTGTGCCTATCAATTCAGCGAGAGAATACTTTGCTATCGCTAATTCTTCGGCTGCTTTTTGATATGAAAGTTGCGCATTAGAAAGTTGAAGTTCCGTTTTTAAGACATCTGTGTACGCGGCTCTTCCGACTTTGGAGAGACGGCGTACAATGTCTAAATAATCTCTCAGTTCTTTGACACTTTCTTCCAGCAAAGCAATCTCTTGTCCGGACCGAAGCGTTTCAATAAATGCCTGCTTAACAGAAAAGACTAAATCGCGTTCAGCCATTCGTTTTTCTTTTGCAAGCCGGTCGATGTCTATTGAAAGCTGGTCAGATTTCAATCCACGTATACCGCCATCATATAATGATTGTTGAACTATTACTTGCCCTGCGACCTGACCGCCGTTTGATATAGCTGGATCATATCCAAAACTTCCGGATGTTGGCGCGTAGATAGAACTCGCACTTAATTTTATTTGCGGATGCTTCGTGGCGGAAAGTTCTGCGTGCGAAAGCTCTGCAGTGCGAATTGCATTTTCAGCGCTTCGCATTCGTGGACTCTGTGTGCGTGCTAATGTCAAACAGCGGTCAAGCGTGAACACTGCCTGACCGCTTGCATACGAAAGTGCAACAATAACAAGAAACAGAATTCTGATAACGATTTTCACGGATACTATTTCTGAATTTTCAGAATACAAAACGTATTTGGCAGAATTGTCGGGCGCGGCCGTGGGCGTTCGGGTGTTGGAGCCGGCGCGGGGCCAAATTCTGCAGTTGGAAGGTATAAAGTGTGCGTTTCGGGGTCAACAGTTATTGTGCGGGCCCCGATTTGTGTGATAATCGTATCGAGAACAAAAAAATTTGCGGGTGATTTCTCACGTACAACTGTCACGGTGCCATCACCATTTGATGAAAAGGCAAGACCCGCACCGGGATCAAATGCACATCCATCGGCCCTATCGCCAATGGGAAGCGAAGTAATGATATTTCCATTAGCTGCATCTACTACCATCATCAATTTATTGCTGCACACAGAAAATAAACGATTATGTTCCACATCGAGAGCCAAGCCTGAAGGTTCTTCACCTGGCTTTATCGGCCAACGAGAAATTACTTTCATTTCCTTTGCATCAATGGCTACAATTTCACTTTTATCTTCAATATTCACAAATATATGACCTTTGCCATCGGTGACGGAAAATTCAGGTTTGCCGCCGAGAGGAAGCGTTGAAACAACGGTTCCTTTTTCAGCATCAAGAATTGTTGCATCGTTACTTCGTCCATTAAAAACAAATACACGACGAGAAAAAGAATCATACAGAATCGCATCAGGATTCTTGCCGACAGAGACAGTATCGATAAGTTTCAGAGTTTTCAAATCAACAATGCTCACGGTGGATGTGCGCCCGTTAGAAACAAAGCAACGGCTAAATTCATTAGCCACCGTGATCCCGTGGACCCCTTCTGTTTTTGGAATCTCACCGATAACTTTATCGGAATCTGTATTAATCACTACAACTTTTGTCGCGTGTGAAACGAACAATCGATGTGATTGAGAATTAAAGGTAAGGTAATCCCAGCCGCCTTCACCACCAACAGTAATCTTCTTTACGACATGATAGCCTGACGAAGATTGTGCAATACCAATTGCTGAAAGGCACAAGAAAAGGATTGCGATGTTCCACATAATTTTAAACATGGGAATTCTCCTAAGATGTGATTGGTTTAGATAAACAATATTCTCTGGTTAGTTTGTTTTCACTGCTTTCGATTTGACAATCTTTGCATTGCTATCCAGTACCACTGCAAATGTCTTTTTGCCGCTCTTCACTTTAAGTTCATATACGACCTTTGTCCCTTCCGTAACCTTCTCTCCTTTTATCAGCCTGTACTTCGTGAACTGTTTTTCAAGAGCTGATTTTACGTTAGCGGGAAGTGCTTCGAGAGCGATGCTTTCTTCTATTTCAAATATTTCACCTTTATCGGTAAAAAGAATATCGCGTTGGATTGTTCCCTCTTTACTCTCCACCTCATACAACGTCTTACCGTCTTCCACTTCTGTCGCTGCTCCAGTAATTGTCGCCTTCGGATATGCTTTTTGGAATGCCGCCGTAACAGCTACGGGCAGATCTTTTACAGCGATCTTATTTTCCTGTGCTTGAGCAGTTGAAAACACGGCCATGATAATCAGTGTGCCCATCAACGCGGCTATTATTGCAATATGTTTGGATTTCATAAATATCTCCAGAGAATATCGTTACACATTAGTGAATTTTTATGATTCATACATTCTCTATCAAGGTACAATTGTTAGATGAAACAGAAATGAAAGCAATATAATTCGATTAATCTGTTTTATAAGACTGTTTCAATGGAAGCGTGATATTGAATGTTGAGCCCTGATTCACGACGCTCTCTACCGAAATCGTTCCGTGGTGAAGATTGATTATGCGTTGAACGATTGAAAGTCCCAATCCGCTGCCGCTGTGTGTAATGCGGGATGTATCACTACGATAAAAGGGTCTGAAAATGTTTTGGATATCGTCCGGAGATATTCCGACTCCTGTGTCGTGTATAATCATGCGCACAACTTCTTTATCTGACTGGAGCGTAAGAGAGACGATTCCATTTGCCGGAGTATACTTAATAGCATTCTCAATGAGATTGAGTACGGCACTGCGTAGTTTTTCTTCATCAGCTGAAAACTCGACTGGATCTTCTATTTGAAGCTGAAGAGAGACATGTTTATCAGCTGACATTCTGGATAGCTTTTGAACACAATCCGCTATCAATTCATCAAGCCGTATTAATTGAAAATGCGAGGTGGTGTTCGATATTTCCAGCTTCGTGAGAAGTAATAAATTTCCTGCAAGTATTCGGAGATGGTCAAGTTCATCCAGTGCAATGTGAATACTTTGTTTTGCTGAATCGGCCAGAGAGGAGCGATTTGCAAATTCCAATTCGGATTGGATAATTGTTAGTGGCGTTCGAATTTCGTGCGAGGCATCGGCAATAAATTGTTTCTGACTCTTAAATGCTGCTTCAATGCGTTCCATCATGCGATTCAGTGCTGTACCGAGCTCTGCAACTTCATCAAGTTTGTGCGGAAGTATTAGTCGTTCGTTCAAATTCGAGGCAGAGACACGGTTGGCTGTCTCGATCATAGTTGACAGTGGCTTGAACGCCCTGCGTACGATAATATATACTGCAACCACAGATAAGAGAAGCGCGAACGGAATCGTCGTCCAGAGTACTAATTCCAATTGATCAAGATTTTCTTCGACCTCGGTGAGCGGGGTGGCGACTTGTAAAATCCATTCGTGATGATTTTCAATATTCACATGATGCCAAAGGGAGAGGTATCGTACATGCTCGATACGGATCTTTTCGATAAACGGTTTCCTCTGCTGTATCTCTTTCAGCGAGTACGACTTTGCCAAACGCAACACAGAATCTGAATAAACGGTGACGCCCGATGAGTCGTACAAACGAAATACAGACAGTGGGAGGATCTCGTTCAGAATATCTCGAAGTTCGGCGCCTACTGGGAATTTATGTCTTTCATACTGTTCATCAATTTCATCCCGCATTTTTTGTGAAAGACTTTCTAAACGTACATCGACTTTTTCAAGGTTAGCGCTCTTTACTTGCTGATAAATGAAGATACCGAAGATAAAAAACACAAGCCCTACAACAATGGTAATTGCAACAATGATTTTTGTTTTTATAGTGAACATCTATTCTTTTTCATCCGAGAAAATATATCCTGCTCCGCGTACCGTCCGGATAAGAGAGGTATCGAATCCCTTGTCAATCTTCTGGCGCAAGAAGCGCACAAAAGATTCGATGATATTACTGCGTGGCTCGAAGTTCATATCCCACAAGTGCTCGGAAATTGTTTCGCGTGAAAGAATTTTACCGGGATTCATCATAAACAATTCCAGAAGCGCAAATTCTTTTGAGGTCAGCACAATTTCTTTTCTATCACGATACGCTTTATGCGTTGTAACATCTAACCGCAGTCCGAAGTGCTCTATATCCGTTGTTCTGACCTCTGTTCTTCTGCGCGCAAGTGCACGAATGCGTGCCAGCAGTTCACCGATGTGGAAAGGTTTCGGGAGGTAATCATCCGCGCCGTTGTCTAATCCGCGAATTTTATCATCCACATCATCCAATGCTGTGAGCATAAGAATCGGCGTGAGCACATGTGCATGGCGAAGATTCTTACATGTCGTCCACCCATCTTGATAGGGCAGCATAATATCTAAAAGGATAACATCGTATTCATTGACGTGTGCAAATTCTTCTCCCGTCCTACCATCGCCGGCGATATCCACGGCAAAGCTTTCCGCCTGCAAATGTTTTGCGATAGAAGCCGACAACTTGGTATCATCTTCAATAAGGAGTATGCGCATAGAATGCCTTATTATAGAGTACGGAAAAAAGATGAAAATGGGATGAAATTTTTAGGAGGATGCTTTTAGAGGCTTCAAATGAAGAATAATGATCTTCCATGAAAATCCTGGTGCAGCAAAGAGGTATAGTATTCGTTTATCACCTATTCTCTCTTTTCAACGTATACTATGAATTTGAAATTGAAATTTGTCTATGAACCTTTGACTTTTACCCAAAAAACTAGGTAATTAATATTCATAGCACTTTACTCTAATCACCTACTACATTCACTTATTTATCATGGGAGGTTTCATGAAGTCGTTGCTCTCCGTTTTTTTTTCTATCTGCTTATGGATAAACTTTTCATCCGCACAATGGACTCAAATAAACACTGGTCTCGGCAGCCTCAAGATTACCGGTGTCGCCCGAGTTGGTACAACAATTTATGCAGGTACTTCAGATAAAGGAGTTTTTAGTTCTATCGATAATGGTAATTCATGGACTGTCTATAGCGGAAATTCTACGTTGCCCAGCCTTACCATTAATGGTTTGGAGGGTGATATAAATGGATTGGGTATGTTCATTTACACTCAAAACGGTATGGCTCTCTTACAGCCGCCACTGGCATTATATGTACCGCCATTTAATCAAACACTTTCGAATAAAGATGTTTTTCTTTATAGGCAGTACACTACTCCTACATCAAGAAGAATCATTGGAACAAAAAATGCCGGACTCTTTTTTACCGAGGATAATGCGACGTATGTCTGGACTGAGGGTTCCGGACTTCCTGCAGGGGCATCAAAAAATATTAGAGGATTTATATCCCAAGATATCACTGTTCTTGCAATACTGGGAACAGAAAATGGTGCGTTTCAATCAACCGATCGCGGCAACACTTGGACTGCTGCAAACACTGGGCTAAGTGGAAATGCATTGAAAATAAACAACATGTATTCGGTTTTTGCTTTAACGAGTAACGGTCTGTACTTTACTTCTCCTACGGTTTTTACCGGATGGACTACGGCTATTACAACAGGAGATTTTAGAGCTTGCGCATCAGATCTGATAAGCGGGAAATATTATTTCTTTGGTGATCATGTTGGCAATTCCGTTGATCTGAACACATCCCAAATAGCAAACATACCCCTCGGCGGAATTTCTGGAGGAATCATTACATCAGCATTACTGTACAACAATTACGTTTTTGTTGGAACAGAAACCGGCGGAATATTCAAGGCGGCGATTGCTGGTTTAGTTACAGGTGTACATGAAAGGAATGAATTGCCCAACGAGCTTACTCTTTCTCAAAACTATCCCAATCCATTCAATCCAACAACGACTATCTCTTTTAGTCTTCCATCAAAGTCGTATGTATCTCTGAAAATATTCGATGCATTGGGAAGAGAAGTCGCTCTTCTCGTCTCTGAAGAGATGTCCACCGGAACATACTCCCGGCAATGGAACGCCAAGAGCCTGCCAAGCGGTGTCTATTTCTACCGTCTCCAGTCAGGTTCATTTACTGATACGAAGAAACTCGTGTTACTCCGATAACGACAAACGGTTCGATGGAGAGCGACATAGCTCATCACTTCAAAGAGAAACGATGAAACAAAGTCCATTTTCTAATAATTGAAGATGGACTTTGTTTTTTTATGGGGTGGGATTATTCATATCTTAAAGCATCGATGGGATTCAGCATTGCCGCTTTTCTCGCCGGATAAAATCCAAAAAATATTCCGATCGCAATAGAAAACCCGAAGGAAAGAATTATTGAGAATGCGGTGACAATCGTCGGCCACTTCGCGAGGCTCGATATAAGAGATGAACCGGCAACGCCGAGTATAATTCCAATAATACCGCCTAATAAACTTAGCACAAGTGCTTCAATAAGAAATTGTAAAAGGATATCCTTGCTTCGTGCGCCGATGGACATCCGGATACCGATTTCACGTGTACGTTCTGTGACAGAGACAAGCATAATGTTCATGATGCCAATACCGCCGACAAGCAATGAGACCGATGCAATGCTTGCCAAAAGAATTGTGAGGATATCGGTGGTCGCTGTTGCTGTCGCTGCAAGATCGGTTTGATTACGAATAGTGAAGTCGTCCGAATCGTACGGTTGAATTTTATGTCTCATGCGCATAAGCTCGGAAATCTGTTTTTGAGCGGCACTAATATCCTTTAAGCTTGTTGCGGAGACCAGGATAAATCTTAAATTAGGCCAATGAGAAAGTCTTCGTATGACGGTGGTATAAGGAGCAAGGATGACATCATCTTGATCCTGCCCCATTGCGTTTTGCCCTTTTTTCGTAAGTACACCGACAACTTTAAACGGGACACTTCGTATGCGAACAGTTTGATCAACTGGACTTGATTCCGGAAAAAGATTATCGGCAACGGTTTTTCCTAATATACATACTTTTGCAGCCGCTTTAACATCCTGATCGGTGAAAAATTCTCCATATTCAATTGGCCACTGACGTATCTCAAGATAGTCGGTACCGACACCTGAAATACCGGATGACCAATTAAGATTGCCGGCAATAATCTGACCTCCGGCCATTGAACCAGGAGAAATGTACTGAACAGCCGGGCATTCTTTTGCAATTGCAAGAGCATCGTCCTCCGTGAGAGTTGTTGCCCCTCCTGCCGCACTCCGAACTCCTGCCTGTTGTTGGGCGCCTGGATAGACCATAAGTACATTGGTACCCAAAGATGCTATCTGTTCCTTCACGGAATATTCAGCACCCTGACCGATGGCAAGCATCGCTATAACAGCTCCTACGCCAATAATGATTCCGAGCATCGTGAGAAACGAACGCATCTTATTGCGCTGCAATGCTCTAAACGCAGAAAGAAGAATATTGAGTATCTTCATGCCGCCGCCTCCTCTTCTTCATCATCAATCAATGGCAATTCTTTGATTACCTCTGATGCAACCTTTGTGCGGTTATTGATCTTATCTGTTTTAATCTTGCCGTCTCGAAACACGATATGCCGTTTTGCAAAGTCTGCAATGTCCGGTTCATGCGTTACCAGAATAACGGTAATGCCATGATTATTCAGCTCCTGAAAAATACCCATGACCTCAACGCTTGTTCGGCTGTCCAGGTTACCGGTTGGTTCATCGGCGAGAATAATACTCGGATCATTTACCAATGCTCTTGCGATGGCGACTCGCTGCTGTTGACCGCCGGAAAGCTGATTCGGGTAATGATGGATTCTGTCTTCAAGACCGACTTTTTCAAGTGCATTGGTTGCTTTCACTTTTCGAAGTTTGGTTGATGTTGGACCATAGAAGAGCGGAAGTTCTACATTCTCCAACGCGGATGTACGGGAAAGCAAATTAAATCCCTGGAATACAAAACCAATTTTTTTATTCCGTATCGATGCAAGTTCGTCTCCGGGTAATTTTCCGACATCAATGCCCTCAAGGATATATGATCCCTTCGTCGGTTTATCAAGGCAGCCCAAAATATTCATAAATGTGGATTTACCGGAGCCAGAAGCTCCCATAATTGCCACAAACTCTCCTTTTGATACATTCACTGATACTCCACGAAGAGCATGTACATCTACCTCACCAAGTTTATAGATTTTAACTAAATGCTCAATCTGGATAAGAGTTCCATTAACATCTTTCGGTGCAGTGTGAATATCTGCGATCATCGGAATCCTCCTCCGCCGCCTGGAGGTCGCTGACCTTGACTTGTGAGAGGACTTTGAACCTGCACTGCAGCATCGCTGTTATTAGATGTTGCACCGAGCACTATTTGATCGCCCGATTTCAACCTCATCGAACTTATTTCTGTGAATCGTCCGTCATTCAATCCTGTTCTTACAAAAACAGACTCAAGCAATCCGTTTGATTTTAAAATCCAAACTCTTCCTCTTCCGGACTGATGGGATGGTACGTATGCGCTTTTTTGATATTCAGGGTAATTTGAAGTAATGCCGAATTTTGCAGCATCTCCGGATACTTTGGCTTTTGGTTTAACCAAAGGGATCGGTGCGTTTCTTTGAGACATTCTGCCAGCAAACATCTTTTGCATTTCGCTGCGGAAATCCTCCTGGCTTAATTTACCCCCATGTGCCGATTGTATAGAATCCCTCAATATCCGGAAACGCGCCATGTCTGCATCTGATGGCTGAAAATTTCCCATTTGTCCTGAAGCCCCACCTTGTCTTGATCCCCAACCTTGACCCGATCCCTCACTCTGTCCCGGT
>Ga0302321_100004150_pt1 | contig 12498 bp, 8 predicted proteins | sample Fen_T0_1_FD_202505 | JGI IMG/M metagenome (GOLD analysis project Ga0302321, IMG submission 202505) | Peat permafrost microbial communities from Stordalen Mire near Abisko, Sweden - Fen_T0_1 | ecosystem: Environmental > Terrestrial > Soil > Wetlands > Permafrost | place: Sweden: Abisko...
ACCAGCCGCTGCATTGTGACGTACGGCTCCTCGTTTTCGTCCGTTCCGCCCTGGGTCGCGGCTGTGCTGCCATCCGTTTCGGTTTCGCCTGTATCCACGCGCTTGGCCTGGCTCCCGCCCTGCAGTGTCTGGATCCGCCGGCGACACTTCAGAAACAGCCATTCACCCGCCTGTTCCCCGGTAATCTCCCCGGCCGGCAACTCCTGCAAAGCCTTCCAAACTGGCACGAGCACTTCCTTGGCCTTCACCTGATCCCCGTCCAACTGGCGCAAAGCGTAGCGCTGAAGCGCACTCTCGTAGCGCTCCCGGGCTGCTTGCACCAACGCGGCATCAACGGTCGATTTCGTCTCAGTGCTCAAGGCAAACCCCTCCATCGGCACAACCCGGCGCAACCGAAGCACTACCCGGGATTTTTACGACACCCTCACTTGCCCTGTCCACTGGCTCGTGCATCTTGGCCTCCGGATGCGTGTAATGAAATTCACCCTCACTTTTGCCGTTATTCTCCTCGTTCTTACCGGTTGTGCCCGGCACGAAGCACCAGCGGAGGCCGGTCGACGGACGCAAACCCTGTTCGTCGGCAATGGGGCCGAACCGGCCGACCTCGATCCGCAGACCGCCACGATACTCAGCGATCAAAATATCCTGATGGCCCTTTTCGAAGGCCTGACTGCCCTCGACGAACAAACCACCACGCCCGTCCCCGCCGCCGCCGAACGCTGGGAAACGTCCGCCGACGGCCTAATTTGGACTTTTCATCTGCGCGCCGGACTAAAATGGTCGAATGGCGAACCGCTGGTCGCGCAGGATTTCGTCGACAGCTGGCGCCGCGCGCTCAACCCGGCTCTCGCCGCCGACAACGCGTGGTATCTTTACGCCGCTAAAAATGCCGAAGCCTATAACACCGGCAAGCTCACCGATCCTGCCGCATTGGGTTTCACCGCCCCTGACGATCGAACTGTAGTCATCACACTTGGCCAGCCCACGCCCTATCTTCCCGCGCTCGTTTCGCTCCCCGCGTGGTTTCCGCTCAATCCCCGCGCCCTAGCCAAATTCGGCGGCATAGAAAAACGCGGCACCCTCTGGACTCGACCCGGTAATCTCGTCGGCAATGGCGCATTCACGCTCAGGGAGTGGACGCAGAATGTCCGAATCCATGTCGAAAAGAATCCGTACCACTGGGCAGCAGCCACGACCAAGCTCCAGCAAATTGCCTTCGTGCCCATTGAGAATCCCGACGCGGAGGAACGCGCCTTTCGCACCGGCCAGCTGCACGTCACTTTCGCCCTGCCCGTCTCGAAGATCGCCTCATGGCGCGAAAAGGAACCCGCCAAGCTCCGGCTCGATCCGATGATGCAGTCAGTGTTTCTCCGGTTCAACACCACCAAGCCACCGCTCGATAATCCCAAGGTGCGCCGTGCCCTCTCACTCGCCCTTGATCGCGACCTGCTTGCCCGCACGATTCTTCAGGCCAGCCGTCTGCCCGCCCACGCGCTCACGCCGCCCGGCACCGGCGGCTACACGGCTCGCGCTTCCGTCGGCCTCGATCTTGCAACCGCCCGGCGGCTGTTGACCGAGGCCGGTTTCCCCGGCGGCGCCGGTCTGCCCGTCATCGAGCTACAAGCCCGCAACGACGAGTTGATGCCCCGGCTCGCCGAGGCGATGCAAGCCACCTGGCAACGTGAACTCGGAGTGCGCGTCAGCCTCAACCAGGCGGAACAGAAAATCTGGATTCAGAATCAACAAACGCTCAACTACGCCATTTCCACCGCCGCGTGGACGGCGGATTTCCCCGACCCCGTCACCTTTCTCGGCCTCTTCACCAGCGACAGTTCGTACAACTGGACTGGCTGGAAAAGCCCCGCCTACGACCGATTGCTCGCCGCCGCCGCCGTCACCACCGACCTGCAAAAACGCTACGAGATTTTCCAACAAGCCGAGCAAGTCCTTCTCGACGAAATGCCCATCACCCCGCTCCACTTTGGCGCCCAGACTTATCTGATTCATCCCGCCGTGCAAGGTTGGGTGCCGTCGCCCCTTGTCTTTCGCCGCTATCAACAAGTTTCGCTGTCTCCGCCCTGACTTTTTCCCGGCTTGCGTGTCTTTGTTTCCATCGTGAAAAATTCTTCCGTGATTACCCGTGTCCTCCGCCTCAGCCTGGTCTCGTTCGCGCTCAGCGCAGTCGTTGCTTTTGCCTCCGACATCACCGTTGTCCCCATTTTCACCGGCTACCGGGACGCCGCGTCGTTCAAACGCATCTCCGAATACTTCAGCGGCAAGGAAAACACGGGCGGCCAGACGGTCCTGCGCACGCACCCGGAACAGCGCAGCGGTTACTATTTCCAACTGCGCGTCAACACGGCGGCAGCCGTCGACGCGCGGATCGTCCTGCATGTCATCGCCCCTGACACGGCCACCCCGCGCACCTTCAATTTCACCGCGACGCTCACCAGCCCGAAGACGATGCTCAACCTCGGCCTGACCGGTCCGGATTGGCCGGATTTGAAAATTAATCCGGTGGCTTGGAAGCTGGAGGTGCTCAGCTCCGACGGCAAATTGCTCGCCGTTGAAAACAGCTACCTCTGGGAAAAGCCGGTCAGCAAATGAAGGCAACCTGAGTTTTCGGCCCAGGGAAAGGCACGAGGGATACAGAGGTCACAGAGAAAAACATTCCGAAAAAGCCAGCGATCATTGCCTCATTTGGTGTCTTGCTCAGTGAACTCTGTGCCTCCTCTGTACTCTCTGTGACTAAACCCTTCGTTTCCCAGCCGGCCGACGACACGCAGTACCCTTGGTCCGCTTGGCAGCTGCTCTCCGGCAAATGGGTGCCGACTCCGGCCGTTCTCGCAGAGTCGCTCGACGGCGGACAAGCCTTCCGCTGGTACCGTGACGAACTGGATATCTGGACCGGTGCTTGGTCGGGCTCCATTGCGCAGCTTCGCTTGACCGACGGCCAGTTGGAATGGCGCGCGCCGGAATCCATTCAATCCCAGGTTGCGAAATCGCTGCCGCACTATCTCGGGCTGGATATGGATTGGACCGCACACATCTCCTCGCTTCCGTGGCGCAGTGATCCGCATCTCGCCCGATGCATCGCAGCATTTCCCGACCTGCGTCTGCTTCGCCAGCCTTTCGGTGAAACGCTGCTCTGTTTCCTGTGCAGCGCCACGAAGCAGATCGTGCAAATCAAACAGATGGTTGGGCTGCTGGCAGAGAGGCACGGGGCGGAAATTGGGTGGAACGCGGCCTCTGGACGCGTTTCGAGTGCGTCGGGGACGCCACGCTCCACCTTAACGCCATCGCGGGATAACCCCGCTCCTCCACCAATTCATCGCCTGCCTACTTGGCCCGAGCTCGCCACCATCCCCGAGGAGAATCTCCGCGCGTGCCTGCTCGGTTTCCGTGCACGCTACATCCACAAGACCGCGCAATTCCTCGCGAAGCGTCCGGGTTGGCTCGAAGAAACTGAACGTCTCCCCTACGCCGCGGCCAAGGCCCGGCTCATCGAACTTCCCGGCGTCGGCGAGAAAGTCGCTGACTGCGTTCTGCTTTTCGGCGCAGGCAAATTGGAAGCTTTCCCCGTCGATACGTGGATTCTGAAGGCTCTTGCCCGCCGTTATCAACTCGATGAGTGGAAGCCCGCGCAGGTCGCCCAGTTTGGGCGCGCGCATTTCGGTCCGCTCGCCGGTTACGCGCAGCAATTCCTATTCTCATGGGAAAGGAAGCACGGGAGCGAGTGATTCCGAGTTCCCAGCCAGGGACAAATCACCGAGCGCCTTACTCGTTCTCGTAATCGTACTCTTTCTCGTTCTCTCGGATTTCTTGAGGAGAACGAGGACGACCGAAAGCACGATTACGAAACCGAATCATTACTCACCGAGCTCGCGGTAGAACACCGTCGTACTGCAAAAACTGCCCGCGGGAAACAATGCGTAGTTCGGTATCTCCCCCACGCGCACCCAACCGAGCCGCGCGTACAAGCGCTCGGCATCGCCGCCGGTGACCGTGTCGAGCACGAGCAGGGTCTTGCCGCATTCACACGCCGTCGCCTCGGCAGCTCGCATCAACGCTTCGCCGACTCCGCGGCGGCGGACCCGGCGATGCACGAGCATCTTGGCCACATCGGCGCGATGCGGCTGGTTTTCCGGCAGGTCGAAAATCAGCTGCACTGTCCCGCAGATACCGAGCGCATCCTCGGCGACGAGAAGAGCCCGCCCGCCCGTCTCAACGCCTGCCGCCACCTTGCGCCAGAAAGCGACCGCGCGCTGTCGCGTGAGTGGCAGCATGAAGCTCACCGACGCCCCGCCTTCGACACAGTCGAGAAGCACGTTGGCGAGTTGTTCGATCAACGCGTCATCGACGACATGCAAGCGTCGCAGGGAACAGGTTGGCGTGTTCATCGTTTCGAATGGTTTTCCGCCGCGATCACCACCACGTAGCGGGCCGGTTTCCTGTTCGGGTTGTGAAACAGGGTCGGGCGGTCGAGCTGCATTGCCAGGCAATCGCCTTCGCGCAAACGGTGCCGCTCGGTCCCCACCGTGAGATCCATCGAACCCTCGAGCACCCACACTTGCTGATAGGTGCGCTTGTCCCGCCGATCGTTGTCAAAGGCCACCCGTCCCCCGGCGGGGAAATTCACCTCGACGATGTGCATCGGCTGCGGCGCATCGGGGGGCGAAACATTGCGCCGCACGTAGCCCGAGGCCGGATCCCGCCACTCGGGCTGATCCTCCCGCCGCAACAACGGTCCTTTCGGCATCCGGGCCTCACCGGCGGGAGGGTCAAACAGCGAGGAGAGCGGAACGCCCAGGCTGGCCGCGAGCCTTTCCAGCACGACAGCGGTGGGACTGCTCTCCCCCCGCTCAATGAGCGAGATCATCGAGCGACTGACGCCACTCTTGTGTGCGAGGGCGTCGAGCGGGAGTCCATGCGCCGCGCGCAGTTCGCGCACCCGCCGGGCGATCCGCTGATTCAAGTCGGGCACCTTGTCTTTCATGGTGGACACTCTGTCCATTATACTGGATCGCCGTCAAGCCTGCGAGACGGCTGGGCAAACCCAAACGGATATTTGACGCCCCGGGTCCCAAGGTTTTCACTCCCGCCCATGGACGAACCCCGGCTCGACAAATGGCTTTGGAGCATACGCGTCTTCAAGACCCGAGCCGATGCCACGGCGGCGTGTCGCGCCGGCAAGGTCTTCGTGGGCGAGCTCGAAGCCAAACCCGGACGCGTGGCGCATGTGGGCGAGGTTGTTTCAGTAAAAGTCGGCGTCGTTCACCGGACCCTGAAGGTGCTGGGTCTGCCCCGTGCCCGCGTCGGCGCAAAGCTGCTGCCGGATTTTGTCCAAGATCTAACTCCACCCGAAGAATATGCGAAGGCGAAACAAGCTCAGCTGGAACATCTGCTTGCCCGGGAGCGCGGCAAAGGCCGGCCCACCAAAAAGGACCGACGGGAGATGGAGCATCTGTTTCATTTTGAGTAGGTAGGATTGACCCGAATGCCCTCAACCAGAGGGGAAAATAGCCGATATAAAAAGGGATGGTGGCCCCTCTCACGGCGACGCAAACAATTCAACTTGCCCGAGCCGCGCTCCATTCCGGCCGTGGGGCCGGTCTGCCTGAGCTGTTGAAATTGATCGAAACGCTTTCGACGAACATTGGGGAAACCACGATCAGCGAAATTGCTGAGCTCATCGAAAAGGATCCGGCCGTGCTGTGCCGGCTGCTCTGCATCGCCAACACCATCGTGCACAATCCGAACGTCGCGCCGATGACGTCCATTCCCCACGCAATCCACCAGCTGGGATTCAAGCGCGTGCGCAGCCTCGCCGTTTCACTCATGTTGATCGAGAACACCGGTGGCGCCGGCAACCCGCCGGAGCAGCGCGACGCGACGGCCAAGGCCCTGTGCGCCGGCTTGATGGCCCATGGATGCGCCCATAATCTCGGCTCCGTCGACGCCGAACTCGCCTTTGCCTGCGCCGCTCTCCGCCAGTTTGGCCACATTGTGCTGCCGGTGGTTTCCCTCGAACTCTATCGCGAGGTGCCTGAGCTGATGAAGACGATGGCCGAAGACATGGCTTACAGCCAGCTCTTCGGCCTCACTCCGCTGGAACTCAGCCGTCATCTTCTGGGCGCCGCCAATCTTCCGTCGGAAGTCATCGAGTCGCTCAATGAGTGTAATCCCGAGCTGATGAGCACCACCATGGCCTCGACTTACAGCGCGCGCATCGTGGGCGTGGCGGATTTCAGCTGCCGGTTGGCGAGTCTCGCGTTGGATGGCGGCAACAACGTTACCAAGTTCGACGATCTCTCGTCGGAACTGGCCAAGCAGTTTGAAGCTCTGCTGCCCGGAGTCGGCACGTCAATCGATTCCATTTTGCTCCATGCCGACGAACGCATTGGCAGCTACACGCAAAACGATGGGGCCGCTTCGGTACCTACGCCGAGTCTCCAACGCATCCGGGCGCGCGTGCTACACAAGAATCCGGGCGTGCTGCCCTCGCCGGCTGGGAAAGCTAAACCGGCCAAAGCCGCTGCTCCCACAACGACCAGCACGGCGCCGATCGTGGCGGCACACATCGCGCAGAACGCGGAAAACTCTGGCGCAACCGGAAAAACTGTCCCGCCTTTGGGCGTGCCGGTCACGGCCAAAGCCGGCGACTCAACTTCTCCCGCCAATTGGGCCGAGCAACTCACGCAGACCAAGGCGTTCGAGACGCAGGCCGCCACGCCCGCACCGGAGGTCGATCACTGGAGCGCGACGCTAACCTTTGTGCGAGACAGTTTCGGCGCCCAGGAATCCTGGTTGTTTGTCGCGCCGCCCGGTGGGGAGAGTTTTTCGATTACTCACGGAGTCGGCGAGAGCTGGCAGGAATTCCGCGCGTGCGCCGCCGTACGGGCCGACGAACGCACCGTTTTTGGCATCTGCCTGGCGCGCCGGGAAAACGTGGTGATTCACGATACCGCTGAGCCGACCATCGCGACTTACATGCCCACGTGGTTCCGGCAGACGAAGGGTGCGCCCGGTGCCTTTATTCTCATGCCCCTCCAGACGGACGGCCACATTCAAGGTCTCGTGCTGATTGGCTGGACTCTGCCGCATCGCCTCACAATCACCGCAGCGCAGACTGACTTGGCGCGGCAGTTGTTCGCTTCGGCCAACGCGAATTTCCGCAAACCGACCTCGTCGCCGCGCCGCGCAGCGTAAGCCGGCCCTTCGGTCCGTATTTTGTGGGAGCGAGTTTGTTCGCGACATCGCGACCCATTTCGCATCGCTGTCGCTCCGGAAGGAAGATCAGCGGGGTTCAGCCCTAAACGGAGACGTCGCAAAATTCGGGGGGGAACCTGCGCGGGCCAAACCAGCTCTTTACTTGCGACTAATCATTTCAGGTGACATCTTGAATTTCACCAGACTTGCCTCTGAATTCTCCTTTGCTCCGAGTTTGCCTGATGCACCGATCTTTCGGTAGTTCCGTTCGTCACCTCCTCGCCGTTTCGCTCCTCGCCGCGGCCGTGTTTCGCTTGCCCGCGGGACTTTTCGGCCAGAGCCATCAGATCGGTCAAGCGAGGGAAGGACTGCTGGAAGCCGGATCACCTTTGTTCACGGTGCTGAACCAGGAAAACTTGGGCCTGGATACTCCGCCCACGGATCTGCATATCATGCCGGATGGTCGGGTACTAGTGGTCGCGGGCACCCAACTGGCCTTTGGTGATGGCGTGCGCTGGGAAGTCTTCAATCAAGTGGCGGGTGAGGTTGCCGCGCGAGCTTTGACCGTGGCGGTGGACGCCGATGGCCGAATTTACGAGGCGATCCAAGGTGGATTTGCCCAAGTCGTCTTCGGGGAAAATGGCCGGTGGCGGCTCAAAAAAGTCGCTGACTGGCCGGCCGGCGTTACCGCCGACCGCTCGGTACCGCGACACATTATTGTCTCGGGGGCCCAGTGGTTCTGGCACAATAACAGCGGCCTCATTCTTTCCTGGCGCCCGGGCCAAACCGCCCAATCAGTCGGTTTGTCCGACACCGTCAGTCACATCTTCCAGTTTCATGGCCAATTCTACGTCTGCGACTGGCACGAAGGAGCCGTCACCCTTTTGCCGGCTCCGGGCGAGGCTGCCTCAACCGAACACAAAAAGGTTCTCACCGAGGCGTTCCTCACCTGCGCGCAACCCTATCGTGAGGATCGAATGGTTGTCGGCACCACTGTCTTCGGGCTGCAGTTATTCGACGGCCATTCGCTCCAGCCCTTTCCGGCCAAGGGAATTCTCTCCGAAAAATTGCGGATCAACAGCCTGTGCCTGCTGGAAGGCGGCTTCTATTCCGCGGCTGTCGAAAATTACGGCGTGGTATTTTTCGATGAACAAGGCCGCACGATCCAAAGCCTGGACCGGACGCTGGATCACCGCCTGAGCCGCGTGCTGCAACTCATCCCTGGCCACAATGGCATCGTCTGGGGCTTGCTGGCCGAAGGAATATTCCGCGTCGAATTTCCCTCCCGCATTTCTCACTTCGAACCGATCGTCAATTCCGGGCTGGCCACCGTCCATCCCAACCGCTCGGAGGGCGAGCTCTGGCTGATTGCGGACAACCAATTATTGCACGCCACGTACGCCAAGGATGGGCGTCTGTCCGGTTTCGTCAGCGATACGCCGGCCAATCAAAGCATCTTTGCCCTCTCGTGCAAACCGGGCCGGCCGGTGGCGGGCTCCGAGCAGGGAGGCTATTATCGGAGCAAATCTGGCTGGGTTAATTTCGCCCCGGCCTCACGCAACCTCCGCATCCTGCAAAACGATCCCATCGACGGACAATGGCTGTACTGTGCGGAAAACGAAATCGGCTGGTTGCGCGCGAGCGACAATGGGATGGAAGTCCAGCGCCACCCGATCGCCAGCTTGGGCAAAGTGTACAATTCGGTGACTGATGGCCACGGCGATGTCTGGCTTGAGTGCGGATCAGGCCTGCTCGGTCGGATTCACCCGGGGCATCCGACCGAAGGTTTTCCGTCCGTCGAATTCTTCGATGGCACGCGGGGAGTGCCCCAGGGCTGGGCCCAGGTATTTGTTCTGGATGGCGAAGTGCGCTTCAATGTCGCCGACCGCATTCTCCGGCTCGACGAAGTCGGAAACCACCTGGTAGCGGACGAGGAATTTGGCCGCGCCTTCGCCGGACTCGGCACGATTGTCGGCCGGCCAGGGCGTGATTCATTGGGGCGGCTCTGGATCAGCACCGAACAAGGCGTACATATTTTCACGGGACCGCTCAATCATCTGCAACGGGTGAACGAGCCGATGCCGGCCGGGTTTCAGCCGTACTACTTCACTTTCGAAAGTGGCGGCGTGGTCTGGATGCATTCCAACCGCCGCCTTGCCCGCTATGATCCCTACGTCCCCGCGTCCGACCATCAACCGCTGCGCGCGCTGATCACGCACGTCAACCTGCCCTCGAACGGGCGCGTCCTTTATCCCGTCGGGGACTGCCTGCCCGTGCTCAATTTCGCGGACAACTCGCTGATCCCTCACTTTCTCGCGATCAACGATCAGCTCAATGCGTCCGTCACTTTCGACGTGAAGCTGGCCGGATCCGGTCAGGATTGGGTCGCTTCAGGCAGCACGGGATCGGCGGTGTTCAATCGTTTGGCGGGAGGCGACTATGTACTCCAAGTCCGGCCCAGTTCGCTCGGCATTCCCGGCGAAATCTCAAGTCTGGCATTCACTATCAGCCCGCCGTGGTACCGTACCGTACCTGCCTATGTCATCGGGACGATCCTGAGTCTCGGCCTGATTTTCGTGATCGGCTGGCTGTTCACTTACCTGCAACGCCGGGAGAAACTGCGTCTCGAGAATCTCGTCGCGCAACGCACCAGTGAACTCAATCAGTCCAATGTGCGCCTCGCCAGCCAGGTGGACGAAATCCGTACGCTGTCCCAAGCGATCCAGCAAAGTCCCGTTGGCGTACTGATCATCAAGGCCGCCGGCACGATCGTCTTCGCCAACGCCCGGGTGTGCGAGCTCAGTGGCTACACCCTGGCTGAACTGCTCGGCCAACCCATCCGGTTGTTGCGCGATCCGGCGCCCGCGGACGAGAAACTCGAAAACGAATTCAATGAGGCCCGCCGGCGCGGCGAATCCTGGCAGGGCGAACTCGCCAACCGCTCGAAGACCGGGCGGATTTTCCATGTACGCGTGACCGCATCGCCGTTGCGCGGCAACAGCGGTGATATTCCCCACTATCTCCTGCTCGAGGAGGACATCACCGAAACCCTCGCCGAGCAGGAACATCACCGCCGCTTGGAAGCTCAGCTTTTCCTGGCGCAAAAAAGGGAGAGCCTCGGCACGTTGGCCGGCGGAATCGCCCACGATTTCAACAATATCCTTACCGGCATCCTCGGTTACAACGAGCTCATCCAGCTCTCACTCGGCGAACATTCGCCCGTCAGCCAGGAGCTTTCCGCCATTCGCTCCGCCGGTCAGCGCGCCAAGGAATTGATCGGCCAGATCCTCACGCTCTCCAGCAAAGGCAACGCGCAGCTCACTCCGTTGGATATTTCCCGGCCTGTCGCCGAAGCACTCAAGCTGATCCGCGCCTCCACGCCTTCGACCATCGAGATCATCCAATCGCTCCAGCCCGGCACCGTCCGCGCCGATCCCACGCAGATCCATCAAGTCGTGCTCAACCTTTGCACCAACGCGGCCCACGCCATGCATGGCCGGCCCGGGCGGGTGGAAGTTCGGCTCGAGCCCATCTCCCTCACTGCACCGCAAGCCGCCGAAATTGCCGGCCTGCAAGCCGGCGCCCACATGCGGTTGACGATTTCCGATACGGGAACGGGCATGGATCAGACCACGCTCAATCGCATTTTCGATCCCTTCTTCACCACGAAGCAGCCGGGCGAAGGCACCGGTCTCGGCCTCTCGATCGTACAAGGAATCGTGGCCGGCCATAAAGGCGCCCTCGTCGTGCGGAGTGAGCCGGGCGCTGGCACCACGTTCGAACTGTTTTTTCCCGTTACCCGCGAAGCCCGCAGCGCCACGACCCCGCCGATGCCCGCACCCGAGGGAGGTGAACAAGAAATCATCGTCGTCGACGATGAACCGATGGTGACGAGTTTCGTCTCCGCCCGCCTGAAGCGGCTCGGCTACCGGCCTACAGTACTGAACGATCCTCGCGAGGCCCTCGAGATCGTCACGCAAAACCCGCACCGCTTCGCCGCGATCATTTCGGATCTCACGATGCCGCACATGACCGGGGTCGAGCTGATCCGGCAGCTGCACGAGCGGGGCATCGATCTGCCAACCCTGATCATCACCGGCTACAATCTCAATGCGGCCCGCGCTGACCTGGCCACGTTGCCAAAATGTTTGGTCCTGAACAAACCATTCGCCGGCGAGGAGCTGGCGCAGGCCCTCCATCGCGCGATCAGCGGCGCCCGCAGCAACGGGAAACCCGTGTCGCCGATCGCGTAAGTCTGCGGTACTTGAACCGGTGCGAATTTTCTATCTGAATGTTTGTCGGATTTAGGCGAGTGCGGCGATAGATATCATGAAATGATAACTTCTGATGAAGAGCTGCTGCGCGAGTTCGCCAGTAACGGCTCCAATGCCGCATTTGCGGAGTTGGTTCATCGGTATCTGGGTCTCGTCTATTCGGCCGCGAAGCGACAGGTGCCATCTTCCGCCCTCGCAGAAGATATTGCGCAATCCGTCTTCATTGATATGTCGAAAAATGCAGGTAAGCTGAAGCCCGGCCAGCCGCTCGCCGCCTGGCTGTATCTCGTCACCCGCCGCACCTCCGTCGACGTGATTCGCCGCGAATCGCGCCGTCAAATCCGCGAACAATCCGCCTCGGAGATCGCCGCCATGACATCCCATTCCTCCCCGTGGACGCAGGTCGAACCCCTCTTGGACGAAGCCATGGAAACGTTGTCCGAAGCAGATCGGCAGGCGCTGCTCCTCCGCTATTTTGCCAGCAAGAGTTTGCGCGAAGTCGGCGAGACGCTCGGCACCTCCGAGGATGCCGCGCAAAAACGCATCAGTCGCGCTCTCGAACAACTCCGCACCGTCTTCGCCCGTCGCGGTATCGCCCTCACCGCGGCCGGTCTTGCCACCGATCTTTCCGCCCACGCCGTTCTATCTGCCCCCGCCGGACTCAGTGCTTCGGTTTCGACCGCCGCTCTCACCGCGACTGTCCTCGTGCAGACAACCCACACGATTGCTATGACCGCCCTTAACAAAACCCTTATCGTCGCATCCCTCGTGCTGGCCGCCGGCTTGGTTTATGAAACGAATCTCCTCGGCACGGAGCGCAGCCAACTGCGAGACTTGGAACAGAAGATCACGGGGCAGCAACACCAAGCCCGACAACTCACGGAAGAGCGAGACAACGCGGCTGCTTCACTGGCAAGGAAGCACGAGGAGCTGGTAGCGGAGCGGAACCGCGCGAGCGAAGCCGACGCGACTGACTCTGCCTTGGAAGCTTGGCTAAGCCGCGTAACCCGGCTGA
>Ga0302321_100004151_pt1 | contig 12497 bp, 4 predicted proteins | sample Fen_T0_1_FD_202505 | JGI IMG/M metagenome (GOLD analysis project Ga0302321, IMG submission 202505) | Peat permafrost microbial communities from Stordalen Mire near Abisko, Sweden - Fen_T0_1 | ecosystem: Environmental > Terrestrial > Soil > Wetlands > Permafrost | place: Sweden: Abisko...
GTCAATTATCCTGATTCGTACGCACATCGGATTTGGCTCTCCTGATAAACACGATACTTTCGGCGTCCATGGATCAGCGCTGGGAGAGGAAGAAGTTAAGAAAACAAAAGAGAATCTTGGTTGGCCACAGGAACCTTCCTTTTATATTCCGGATGAAGTATCAAAATATTTTCGTCAGGCTCTAGAGCGGGGACGTGTAAATGAATCGGAATGGAACTCCCTGTTAACTGGCTATAGTAAATTATTTCCGGAGCCTACAACTGAATTACGCAAGATAATGAACGGAGAACTGCCGCAAGATTGGGATAAGGATATTCCACAATTTCCTGCGGATGCAAAAGGTATGTCCACACGTGTTGCTTCAGGTAAAGTATTGCAATCTGTTTGGCGAAACCTTCCTTCCCTTATCGGGGGGGCTGCCGATTTGAATCCATCAACCAATACTCAATTGAAAGAGGCCGGAGACTTCGAAAACCCCATCATGGCAGTAGGTGATCTTCAGGGCTCGGCGGGCGGAGAATGGAGTTATGCAGGCAGAAATATAAACTTTGGCGTAAGGGAACATGCTATGGGTGCAATCCTAAGCGGATTGGCCTCCACAGGACTCATTCCATTTGGAGGTACTTTTTTAACGTTCTCGGATTATATGCGTCCGGCAATCCGCCTGGCAGCATTAATGGAAATTCACGTCATTTATGTATTTACACACGATAGCATAGCCATGGGCGAAGACGGCCCTTCTCACCAGCCTATAGAGCATATAACTTGTCTTCGTGCCATTCCTCACTTGATCGTAATTCGCCCTTGCGATGCTAACGAAACGGTAGTAGCCTGGCGTATTGCAATAGAAATTAAAGGACACCCTGTAGCACTGATCTTGAGCCGGCAAAACGTACCAACCCTGAACAGGCAACAATTAACCTCTGCAGATGGTCTCCGCAATGGTGCATACATACTCTCAGATTCTCCGGATTCTAATCCTCAAATGATACTTATTGCAACCGGATCAGAAGTGTCACTTATTTTAGCTGCACAACAAAAATTACAGGAACAGAATATCCAGGTACGTGTAGTTTCCATGCCCAGCTGGGAATTATTTGAAGCTCAATCTCAGGATTACCGCAACATGGTATTACCTCCTTCTGTTCAATTGAGGTTGGCAGTGGAAGCCGGTGCCACCCTGGCATGGTACAAATATATTGGTGTATATGGCGATGTGATGGGCATCGACAGGTTCGGAGCATCAGCTCCCGGACCAAAACTCATGACTGAATACGGGTTTACTGTGGATAATATATGTAACAGGGCTATTGCCTTATTGAAAAAAAGGGCTCCGGGATGATTGCAGGGCTATGATTCCACGGTTCGGCTGAGGTTTTACCCATAGCCGTCAAGTTAAGAGTTAACAGCTGATTTTAAGGCTGAAGGCCTGTAATAATTCAGCCCAGGGCAACGCCCTGGGTAATAAAGGTAATAAATTTGTTTTGCGCCACGAATATCCTTTGGACGAGGTACAACTTATGTTTGGCGCTAAAATAGAAGCTTTTTTGGAAGAGTTCCCTTTGCGCCGTAAATTGGGATTTGTCCTCTTTCGAATGTAATTCCCGGCGCAATGAAAGGTATTTGTTTATACCCAGGGCGTTGCCCTGGGCTGAATTATTACAGGCCTTCAGCCTGAGAAAGAATGCCTCCTTAGCTTGACGGCGATGGGCACAGCCTAAGCCTAACCGAAGTATATTTTGCTAGTACTGTCTTCCATTCAATAGTTGCCATTCTTTTATATGTAAATTATGCAACACTTTTAAGTATTTATGTAACGTTTATAACCGTCAAGAAAACCAATTTAGCAGTCTCTAAGAACTTGAAATTATGAAAGACAAAATCAATAACCAGAACCGGCAAGCCGGGCAATACAAAAGAAAAGAAGACGAAGATCTTCAAGGGTACCCGATGGACCCTGCCAGTGAAGATGATTACAACGATTTACACCAAACTGAAGAAGGCAAAGATGAAGAGCTTAAGGGATATCCATTATACCCTACAAATGAAGATATTTACCTTCAATACCAGGAAGAGGATATAAATCCCGAAGATATTCCGGATGGTAAGGAAGTAGACGGAATTGTAACCCTTGGCCCAAAAAACGATAAAAACTCCAGAAATGATATGTCTGGCAGAGACATAGATTTTCCACCTTCAGAATGGGATGACGAGCAAGAGGATGTTGGAATTGAAGACGAAGAAAATACATATTTTAGCTTGGGAGGTGATGACCATTCAGATCTGGATGAGACAGATCCTGATGTATTGAAAGGTGAATAGATCTCCAAAATTTAAATGGCAACGAAATAAAACCATGAATAATACTGTAACTGAACAGCAATTAGTAAAGATAAAAGCCATCGAGTACGTAACTCATGATGTGCGCAGAATTACTGCGGAGAAGCCTACTCAATTCAATTTCAATCCAGGTCAGGCCGTTGAAGTATCTATAGACAAACCAAGCTGGGAGGACGAAAAAAGACCATTTTCGTTTACATGCCTACCCAGCAGAGATTACCTTGAATTTACCATTAAAACTTACCCTTTGCGCAAAGGTGTCACCAACGAAATTTTGCAACTTAAAAAAAATGACCGGTTGATACTGCACGACGTTTTTGGTGCGATCGCTTACAAAGGGGAGGGTGTATTTATTGCCGGAGGCGCCGGTGTTACTCCTTTCATATGTATTTTCCGCTATTTGCAGTCCAAAAATGAGCTGGGTGACAACATGCTCATATTTGCTAACAAAAGAAAAGAAGACATTATACTCGCCCAGGAATTTCATGAAATGTTGGGAGGTAACTTTATCAACATTTTATCCGACGAAAATATACCTGGCTACTTGCATGGCACAATATCAGAAGGCTTTCTAAGAGCATGTATTACCGGATCAGCCCGGAAAATTTATCTATGCGGTCCTCCACCCATGATGGACAGTGTACTAAAGCAACTTGCGAACTTAAATATAAACGAAAATGCTATCGTTAAGGAGGCATTATAAAATAAACAAAATTTAAAATAAAACTAAAATGAATACGAATAGAATTTCATTATCGCTTAATGCAGCCTTGAACCTGCAAATGATGAAAGAGGCTTACGCATCGCAAATTTATCTATCATTTGCAGCATGGATATCCAACCAGGGTTTTGGGGGAATAGCTAATTTTCTTTTCAGACATGCACAGGAAGAGCGTAACCATATGATGAAAATATTGGAGTTCATTTTGAAACGTGGCTCTGAAGTAAAGGTAACAGCTATACCTGCTCCACCTGATAATCCAATAAGCATAATTGATTGTTTCGAAAGAGTATTCGAACATGAAGTAGATAATACAAAAGCTATTTATAAGCTGGTAAAAATGAGCCTTGATGAAGAAGACTGGGCCACCTGGAACTTCATGCAATGGTTTGTAAAAGAACAAATAGAAGAAGAAACACTTGCACTTACTTTGTTGGATAAAGTAAGACTTGCAGGTGGCGAAAAAACAAGTACCAATACCTTGTATTCTTTGGATAGAGACCTTGAAAAAACATCGGATGATGCCACGTCAGCCGAGGAAGTAACAGCGGTTAATCCATAGAATTAATTTCAAATATTTCCATTGGCACTACCATAAATTTAACGTTAGATCCCAATATCCAAATAGTTTACCCTGCTTTCCGTAAACAGGATCAGCGAAAGGTAAAGGAGTCAAAGCTATTCGCTAAAAAGCTTTTTCCTTTTCTTCCGGTTTGCCGTAATTCATATCATAATTTCTACCATCAGGATAACCACCAATACAGACAATATTATAACTCGATTCTAGATTTTTACGGGTTACACCTGCTGGTATAATAATAACATCTCCCAAGACCACATTTGTTACAATCTCTTTTTCGCCTCCCAACTGAACTTTAGCCCTTTCTGAATAAAAACTAATCCCTGTCAAAAATAATTAGGCTTTTAGTGTAACCTAGTGCTTTCATATACGTATAAATTATCTAACAAATAAAACATTATTACTTGATTTATAACAATATAATAATATTTTAATTTGACTTTACAACATATGTATTCGATTATCAACACATACTTCATCCTTCATAATTGCAATTTTGCAAAAGTATAAAGGTGTAGTAAATAATTCCATTGTACCCATTAAAAACAACATTAAAAAACATTACAATAAAATCTTAACTAAATGACACACAAACTAAAAAGAAAAACTTAAAACAGACGCATTACTTCTTTCTTACTAATCAGAAAAGTAGACATCTTACTCTTTTTAATGTTTTTGGGCTTGAATAGGAAACGAGACCACATCATTATTGTGTATTTAATTGACTTTTTGTTTCTAAACCTGCAGTCATGATCAGCACCTATATATTAATAATCATACTATTATGAAAAATTACTACGGCAAGAATCTATCTAACCTTCATGCCTTTTTTTGGCTTAAAAAAACTCAGTTGACGATAGTAGTCCTTCTTCTTTTATTTTTTGGCAGTTTAAATTCATGGGCAACTCCTCCATGCCAAATAGTAAGTCAAGCATTTGCAAGCACCTCCGATGGAGCCACATCAGACCCCAGTGCTACAGGATGGTCGATGAGTACTGTTAGTGGAGCCACTTACTGGGCTTGCCAGTCGCATCGTATAAAAGCCCAAGGATTGGGAGCTGTAGGCACATGGTCCTCTGCTGTATTCAATATTTCAGGACGTCCAAATGTACAGGTAGAATGTAAAATATCTGCAGAAGGTACATTGGATGCCGCCTCTGAATATATTGCCATTTATTACAAACTGAATGGTGGAGCATTGACATTGATCCAAAAGTTTTATGGTAATAATTCAGGATCCCCGGATGTTTTTTCGACGCCGTTAAATGGTAGTACTGTGCAGATTGTTGTTCAGATTTACACTAAACATAATGGATTGCCATCATACTATTACATATTAGGTTATGGAGTAAATAGTCAAGTAACAGGTTGTTCATTAGCAGTTGCTCCCAGTGCGAGTGGTACCATAACCTGTGCGACACCATCGGCTACATTATCATCTGGTGCAAATACAACAAGTAATGTAACCTACAGCTGGACGGGACCCAATAGCTTTACTTCGACATCTCAGAATCCGGTTGTTACAGCATCCGGTACTTATAATGTAACGGCCACTATAGCTGCAAGTTCATCCACAGCCACAGGCTCTGTTACTGTTTCGCAAAATACTACAACACCAGGGGCAACAGCCAGTGAAACCGGGACATTGTCATGCACAAAAACTTCTGTGCCTCTTACTGGAAGTTCAACTACTTCTGGAGTAAGTTATGCCTGGACAGGACCCAGCAGTTATTCCTCTTCCACACAAAACCCCACGGTCACGGCACCTGGTACATATAATTTAACAGTCACGAACCCAGTCAATGGTTGTACGTCAAGTTCTTCAACAACAGTTCCTCAGAACATAACAGCTCCGGGAGCTACAGCCAGTGTGAGTAGCTCTCTTACATGCACGACAACTTCAGTGACACTTACAGGAAGTTCGGGTACTTCAGGAGTGACATATAGCTGGTCTGGGTTAAATGGTTTGAAGTCTACCTCTCAGAGTCCGACCGTAAGTGCTGTTGGAATCGACACTGTAACGGTTACCAATCCTGTGAATGGGTGCAAATCCATAGCAAATGTTACTGTCACACAAAATAAAACTGCACCAGGGGCAACAGCAGGTGTTAGCGGTACATTAACGTGCAGCACAACATCTGTAACTCTTTCGGGAAGCTCTGGAACATCTGGAGTTACCTATAGCTGGGTCGGACCGGGTAGTTTCACATCTAATGTCCAAAACCCATCCGTGAGTAATCCAGGCAGTTATACATTAACAGTGACTAACCCAACCAATGGTTGTACCTCTACTGCCACTGTAACTGTTATTCAAAATATAACTTCTCCGGGCGCAACCGCTGGAGAGACTGGGACACTAACCTGCACAACCACGTTAGCTTCACTTTCCGGTAGTTCTTCGACATCAGGAGTGACGTATAGCTGGACAGGACCAGGTGGTTACACTTCCGCTACTCAAAATCCAACAGTGAGTGCTTCGGGAACATACACATTGACGGTTAAGAACCCAACCAATGGCTGTACCTCCGCCGCTTCGGCAACTGTACCTCAGAACACCACAGCTCCAGGAGCAACTGCGGTTGGCGGAACATTAACATGCAGCACCACAGCTATCACTCTTACTGGAAGTTCAACAACTTCCGGTGTTACTTATGGCTGGACAGGTCCGGATAGTTTTACTTCCTCCTCTCAAAATCCTTCGGTGACCTCTCCCGGCACTTACACATTAACAGTGGCAAACCCAACGAATGGTTGTACTTCCAGCACTACGGCAACAGTCGCACAAAACAATACTGCCCCAAATGTATCAGCAGCAGGAGCATCTTTACCTTGTTCAGGTACTGTTACTATTACCGGTAGCTCCACAGTAACCGGAGTTACTTTTAGCTGGACAGGGCCAAGTAACTTCGCAACCACCACGCAAAATCCGGTGGTAAATGCAACAGGGGTTTATACTTTAACGGTAACTAATCCTGCTAACGGGTGTAGCGCTTCTGACACCGCCATTGTCGTGCAGGGTATAGCAATCCCAGGAGTTAGCGCAACCGTAAGCGGGCCAATTACCTGTTTAACAACTTCCGTTACACTTTCAGGAAATGCTGGTATTTCAGAGGTAACCTATAGTTGGACAGGTCCGGGTAGTTTTACTTCAGCTTCGCAAAATCCAGTGGTAAGCATACCAGGAACCTATACTCTAACGGTGTCCAATCCGGGCAACGGTTGTACCTCTATCACAACAGCAACCGTTAATCAGAATATTATAGCTCCTGGTGCAACAGCCAGTGTTAGCGGACCGCTCACATGTACCGTTTCGTCCGTAACACTTTCTGGTAGTTCAGGCACCTCAGGTGTGAGTTATAGTTGGGCGGGGCCTAATAGTTTTGCTTCCGCACAACAAAACCCTTCAGCATCCACTACCGGAGCTTATACCCTCACTATTACAAATCCTGTAAATGGGTGTACTTCAACAGCTCCTGTAACTGTATCACAGAATATAGTTGCGCCAGGAGCTACAGCCAGTGTCGGTGGACCATTAACCTGTGCAATAACCTCTGTTTCGCTTTCCGGGAGTTCAGGCACCTCAGGTGTAACTTATAGTTGGGCAGGTCCCAATAATTTCACTTCAACAACACAAAATCCAGGTGTTTCTGTGACTGGAACCTATTCTCTTACGGTTACAAATCCTGCGAATGGATGTACCTCTTTAGCCAGCACCACTGTTATACAAAACAAAACTACACCCACAGCCATTGCCAGTGCAGGAGTGACACTTACCTGTAACGTTACCTCTGTTCCTCTGTCCGGGAGTTCAAATACATCCGGAGTAACTTTTGGCTGGACAGGGCCCAATAGTTTTGCTTCCACCGCACAAAACCCTTCGGTTAGTGCACCCGGTACCTATACACTCAAGGTGACTGATCCTACCAACGGTTGTAATTCAACAGCCTCAGCTACAGTTTCACAGAACAACACTACCCCAGGCGCCACAGCTATTGGAGGAACTTTTACCTGCACCACTTCATCCATAGCCCTTACAGGCAATTCGGGCACATCAGGAGTGTCCTACAGCTGGTCAGGGCCCAACGGTTTTAGCTCAACTTCACAAAATCCGACGGTTAGTGCAACAGGTACTTATACCCTTACCGTAACCAATCCAGTCAACGGTTGTATTTCAACCGCTATAGCATCGGTTACCCAAAACGCAGCAGCACCGGGTGCCACTGCAACAGGAGGCTCCCTGACTTGCACAAGAAATTCGCTTACCCTTTCGGGAAGCTCAGTAACCTCAGGTGTGACGTATAGTTGGACTGGACCTAACGGATTTACTTCAACCTCACAAAATCCAACCGTAAGTGCGACAGGAACGTATACCCTGACTGTCACCAATCCGGTCAATGGATGTACATCCACAACATCAACCAGTGTCACCCTGGACACAACTGCACCGGGAGCAAATGCTGGCGTAAGCGGTCCGCTTGGTTGTTCTAATCCTTCCGTCACCCTTTCCGGGAGTTCTATTACCTCCGGGGCAACCTATGCATGGACAGGTCCTGGCAGTTTTACGTCAGTACTGCAAAATCCATTAGTTACCAATCCGGGGACCTATGCCCTGATCACGACAAGTCTGGTGAACGGTTGTACTTCAACTGCTACAGTAGTTGTTGTTCAGAATTCAGTAGCACCGGGTGCTACAGCAGGTGTAGCCGGAACGATTACATGCACAACTCCATCATTGACACTTACAGGTAGTTCATCTACTTCCGGTGTCACATATAGTTGGTCAGGACCCAATAGTTTTACTTCAACTATGCAAAATCCGTCAGCAACAACAGGTGGTTTATATACCCTCACTGTTACCAATCCTGTAAACGGCTGTACATCAACCTCAGGAGTGAGTGTTGCGCAAAACACAGCTGCTCCGGGAGCTTCAGCCGGCGGAGGAACAATAACTTGTGCAACCACCATAATATCTCTTTCAGGAAGCTCAACCACATCGGGAGTAAACTATAGTTGGTCGGGACCTGGTAGCTTTGCTTCAACCCTACAAAATCCAACCGCTGGCACGGTAGGAACATATACCCTTACTGTCACCAATCCTGTAAATGGCTGCACCTCTGCGTCTACAACATCTATTTCACAGAACACTACAACTCCGGGGGCAACAGCGACCGGAGGCAGTCTCACGTGCACTTCGACTTCGATAGCATTAAACGGTAGTTCTGCCACACCAGGTGTAACGTATAACTGGACTGGACCGAATAGTTTTACATCAAGCTTACAAAATCCTACTGTAAATACCCTGGGAGATTATACACTGACTGTTACCAATCCTGCCAATGGTTGTTCTTCTATTACAACAGCATCTGTTACACAAAATACTACGATTCCTGGAATAACAGCAAGTGGAGGAGGTACACTTACCTGTACAACAACTTCTGTGGCTCTTTCAGGTAGTTCGGAAACTTCTGGTGTAACCTACGCCTGGACAGGACCCAATGGGTTTACTTCGACCTTACCAAACCCGACAGTAAATTTGGCAGGAATTTATAACTTAACAATAATCAACCCTGTCAATAATTGTCTTGCTACCGGCATGATAAACGTCCTGCAAAATACAGTGGCACCTGGCGTAAAAGCCAGTTCAAACGGGACGATAACATGTGGCACAACCTCGGTTAGCCTCACCGCATCATCAACAACGCCTAACACCACTTTTACATGGAAAGGTTTTACGGCAGGTGTGAACCCGGTTTCCACAAGTTCAGCCGGTAAATATTTTGTTACCGCAACAAATCCGGTGAATGGCTGTACAAGTATTGATTCTACTGTTGTAAGTAAAGTGGCCAGCAACACCTCCTACCAATTTGTTTATAACAACTTTTCCGCCTACGCCAATGGAGTAGTATCGGACGCTAGTACTACCAACGGATGGTATTTGGATAATTCGGGAGTACCTGGAATATCCTCTACCTATACATCAAATCTCACTCCATACTTTGCAATCCATTCACATCGTGTTTCAGCACAACAAATGGGAGGTCAGGCTATCTGGTACACTCAAGTAATGAATGTAGCGGGAAAACCGAACTTCCAGTTGGGAGTAAAGATTACTTCAGAAGGCACGCTCAATAGTGATGAATATGTAAAACTATACTATAAGCTGAATGGAGGTAGCGAAGTATTATGGGCTCAACAGACAGGATATTTCGGAACTCTCGATTTCAGATCTCCTGTATTAAATGCCAATACCATCCAGATAGTAGTGAAAGTATCCAATTATGGCAAGGGTGGTTCCACTGTTTCCAACTATTATGTGGAAGAAGAGCAGTTATATATCGGAGGATGTGGTGGTACTTTGCTGGTTTATCCTGCCGTAAGCGGAAATATTACCTGCGCAAATCCATCCGTGTCGTTGTCAGCAACAGCTAGTCATAGTGGCGCAACATACCAATGGAGTGGCCCGAATGGCTTTACTTCCTCGCAACAATACCCAGTAATTGCAACAACAGGAACATATAATGTAACAGCTACCATTCCACCATCATCCACAGCAACAGGCTCGGTTACAGTTACACAAAATAAAACTGCCCCGGGAGCTTCAGCCAGTGTAGGGGATACGCTTACTTGTTCAAAGACTTATGTCATCTTATCAGGTAGTTCATCTACGTCAGGAGTTACCTATAGCTGGGCAGGGCCAAATAGTTTTGTCTCAAGTATGCAGAATCCTGTCGTAACTACTCCAGGTACTTATACACTTATTGTAACAAATCCGGTGAATGGCTGTACTTCCACGGCTTCTGTAAATGTTGTTCAAAATGCAACTATCACGGGCGCTACAGCTACGGTAAGTGATTCTTTAACCTGTTCCAAATCTTCTGTAATCATTACAGGCAATTTTACAACCTCAGGAGTAATCTATGGTTGGATAGGCCCCAATGGTTTTACATCGACCTTGCAAAGTCCATCAGTATCTGTGCCAGGCTTGTATACATTAACAGTAACAAATCCCGCTACAGGTTGTGTATCAACGGCTACTGTTACTGTTGTTCAAAGTTCAACAGCTCCTTCAGTTACGGCCATTGGAGGCAAAATAACTTGTACTGCTTCGTCTATAGTATTAACTGGTAGTTCATCTACATCGGGCGTAACCTATAGCTGGTCGGGACCAAGCTTTACTTCGTCTGCTCAAAATCCTGTGGTGGCTACCGTTGGTACTTACACCTTAACGGTAACCAACCCAGTTAACGGATGTACTTCCACGGATACTGCCATCGTTTCTCAAAATATAACGACACCAGGCGCCAATGGTATCGGAGGAAATCTTACTTGCTCCAGAACTTCTGTAACGCTTGCTGGTAGTTCTTCTACTTCAGGTGTAACCTATAGCTGGTCGGGACCAAGCTTTACTTCGTCTGCTCAAAATCCTGTGGTGGCTGCTGTTGGTACTTATACCTTAACGGTAACCAATCCTGTTAACGGATGTACTTCCACGGATACTGCCATCGTTTCTCAAAATATAACGACACCAGGTGCCAACGGCATCGGAGGAAAACTTACTTGTACAAAGACTTCAGTAACACTTACCGGTAGTTCTTCTACTTCAGGGGTTACCTATAGCTGGTCGGGACCGAGCTTTACTTCTTCAGCTCAGAATCCAACGATAAGCGCAGCAGGCACTTATACCTTAACGGTAACCAATCCTGTTAACGGATGTACTTCCACGGATACTGCAATCGTTTCTCAAAATATAACGACACCAGGCGCCAATGGTATCGGAGGAAAATTAACTTGTACAAAGACTTCGGTAACACTTACCGGTAGTTCTTCTACTTCAGGGGTAACTTATAGCTGGTCGGGACCAAGCTTTACTTCGTCAGCTCAAAATCCTGTGGTGGCTGCTCCTGGCACTTATACCTTAACGGTAACCAATCCTGTTAACGGATGTACATCCGCGGATACTGCCATCGTTTCTCAAAATATAACGACCCCAGGCGCCAATGGTATCGGAGGAAAATTAACTTGTACAAAGACTTCGGTAACTCTTACAGGTACTTCATCTACTTCAGGGGTTACCTATAGCTGGTCGGGACCAAGCTTTACTTCATCAGCTCAAAACCCTGTGGTGGCTGCTGTTGGTACTTATACCTTAACGGTAACCAATCCTGTTAACGGATGTACTTCCACGGATACTGCCATCGTTTCTCAAAATATAACGACACCAGGCGCTAATGGTATCGGAGGAAACATTACCTGTTCCAGAACTTCAGTTACACTGACCGGTAGTTCTTCTACTTCAGGGGTTACCTATAGCTGGTCGGGACCAAGCTTTACTTCGTCTGCTCAAAATCCTGTGGTAGCTAACGCTGGTACTTACACCTTAACGGTAACCAACCCAGTTAACGGATGTACTTCCACGGATACGGCCATCGTTTCTCAAAATATAACGACACCAGGCGCCAATGGTATCGGAGGAAACCTCACTTGTACCAAAACTTCGATAACTCTTACAGGTAGTTCTTCTACTTCAGGGGTGACCTATAGCTGGTCGGGACCAAGCTTTACTTCGTCAGCTCAAAATCCTGTGGTGGCTACCGCTGGTACTTATACCTTAACGGTAACCAATCCGGTTAACGGTTGTACTTCCACGGATACTGCGATCGTTTCTCAAAATATAACGACACCAGGCGCTAATGGTATCGGAGGAAACCTTACTTGTACCAGGACTTCGGTAACACTCACCGGTAGTTCCTCTACGTCAGGTGTAACCTATAGCTGGTCGGGACCGAGCTTTACTTCTTCAGCTCAGAATCCAACGGTAAGCACAGCTGGTACTTATACTTTAACGGTAACCAATCC
>Ga0302321_100004154_pt1 | contig 12493 bp, 12 predicted proteins | sample Fen_T0_1_FD_202505 | JGI IMG/M metagenome (GOLD analysis project Ga0302321, IMG submission 202505) | Peat permafrost microbial communities from Stordalen Mire near Abisko, Sweden - Fen_T0_1 | ecosystem: Environmental > Terrestrial > Soil > Wetlands > Permafrost | place: Sweden: Abisko...
TGTCGCCTTTGTTGTTGGGAACACCAAGCCAGAACTGGACCGCGTCGGATTCAATCCGAATATAGTGGTCCCAATAGATCGCGTTGCCGAGGTAGGTGACGAATCCACCCGCACCGCAAATCGCCAGAAGAGACAGGACCGCGGCCACCCTGCGGAGCTTCTGCAGGTTTTCGAGCCAGTCCTGAATCAGGAAGCCCGCAGGCACCAACATCACCCCGAGCGCGAAGGTCATGTAGCGCGGACCCCACGCGTAGTCGCCGGCCCACGAGATCATCTGCGCGTGCACGTAAAGGCCCGGCAGGATGGTCAGCAACATGGCGAGGGCGACGTAGCGAAAACGCTTCACGAAGCGCGGAAAACCGAGCAGCGCAATCAGCAGCGGCGGGCTGTACAGGAAGATGGACTTGCCCGGCGAGAGGAACATGCCGAGCAGCCCAACCAGCGCCAGCTCGTGAGGAACCCCGACCGGTGCGGAAGCTCCGGCGCCGCCAGCGAGGGTAATGAAGGCAATACCGTAACCGGTCGAGAAGATGCTGCCCCAGCGAAGGTAGTTGTAATAGAGATACAGGGCCCCAAGCGGTAGCGACGCGGCAATCGACACGGACGCCACGAGCAGAAGCCCGCGCCAATTGCGCCGCAGTTCCCACATCAAGAAAAGCCCGCCACCCAGGCCGGCGACCAAGAACACGGGCTTGGCATTGATCAGAAGCCCCGCCCAGAGCCCGAGCATGCTGGCCTGCCGCCAGGTGGGCTGCTCGCGACAGTCGAGCAGCTTGGCGAAGAAGCCGGTGAAACAGACGAGCTGCAAGGTTTCGGAATACGGGTAGCGCGAGTAGACCCATACCGATGTGCACAGCGCGAACGCCAACGTGGTGACCGCTGCGGGAATGGGCCGCATGCGCAACCGTCTGCAAAGACCGAAGAACAGAACACAACCGAAGGTACCAAGCAGCGTCGGTGCGAGGTGGCCAGTGAAGCGCCACAGAATCTGCCAATAGGCCGGGTAATGCTTGATTAGCTGGCGCTGGATCGCAGCCCCAGGGACGTGAACCAAGCTTTGCAACAAAGGTGCGAGTCCGTACAGGTGCCCGTCCTTGCCGTTGGGCAGAGCCGTCGGCCAGCGCGTCTTCGCGTGCAGGGTATGCGAGTGCACGATGCTGTCGGCGACCTCCCAGATGGGAGTGGCATCACCCCAAGGTCGCTCGCGACTGGTAGAGAACAAGTAGAGAAAGAAGATCGTTCCGAACAGCCAGAAGCTGCCGCGCAAGCGAAAAGGAAAACGAGAAGCCATCAGCAAAACGGCCGCGATATTAGCCCATCGTGGTGCCCGAGAGTGCACTTCGTTGAAAATGCGCAGAAATTTGGGGATATCGACAATAGACGACAGTTTGGCATGAAGTAGAATGACGGCCCCATGGACATCGTGTTTGGCGTGCTCTTCGGGATTGTGCTGTGGTTCTTTGCCCGCTACGGCATTGGCGGGTTCTACACCATCGGACCCAACGAACGTGCGGTGCTGTGCACGTTTGGACGCGCGCAACGTCTGGACGACGAAACCACGCTCAGCGACCCGGTCGCGGAAAAGTTAACGCCCGAAGAGCGGCAGCGCTACGAGTACCCGCAGGTCCGCGTCGTCGGCCCTGGCATCCACTGGAAGTTACCCTGGCAATCGCTGCACCGAACCTCGGTGGCCACCTCGACGGTGTCCATCGCGTACGACCCGGATGATCCGTCGGCCAATTCGGGTGGGCAGGCACTGGAGGCGGTGACCAAGGACCAGCTCAACACGGGACTCGTGGGGCAGATTCGATTCACCGTCTCTGAGCGCAATCTCTACGCGTATTTCTTCGGCGTGAAGCGCCCGGTGTCACACGTGCTCGGCTACTTCGTTTCCATCTTGCGAGACCGCATCGCAAACTTCGAAGCGCCGAACCGCCCGCTGGTCGCTGGCGCCGAGGTTGCGCCCGACACCCTCGACATCGGCGGCGTGCAGGGCATTTCCATCAATGACTTGCGCAAGAATCTGCGCGACCTCAATGAACGCATGGACGTCGAGTGCGACACCGCGCCCGCCCGCTACGGAATTCGCTTGGACGCGGCGCTGATCACCGGCATCGACCCGCCCGCGGAAGTGGATTCGGCGCTGGCCGCCATCAACACCGCACACAACCACGTCTCCAGCGAGATCAGCCTGGCGCAGGCCGCCGCCGACCAGCGCATCGTCCAATCCAAACGCGCGGTGGAAATCGAGACCTTGAACGCGCAAGCCGAGGTCGAGCCGTTGCTCGCGCTGGCCGAGCAATTGCGCGACCTGGCTGGCAACGGCGGCCCGCAAGCCATCACCGCCTACGTGCGAAACGCCAAGATTGCCCTGCAACGAAAAACCCGCCAATTGATCCTGCAGGACGCTGCCGGGAGGGCCAAGTGATGGAATCCTTCCCCGTCGATTTCTTCAAGGCGTTGCTCTATGCTTTCGGCGTCTGTTTCTTCTTGATGCCCACGCTCCTCGGCCTTGCGCGAGTGTTCGCCCTGTACGTGGTGGTCCGAGAACGGCAGTGTGTGGTGTTCGAGCTGTTCGGCAAGGTGCGCATGGTCATCACCGAACCGGGGCTTCACTGCCCGTGGAAGAACATGGGACCGTTCGCCGTCTTGCTGCCTTTCTTCGGCAGAAAGCACATCGTGGATCTGCGCATCGACCAGACCTACCTGCGCAGCCAGCCGGTCAATTCGGAAGAAGGCGCGCCCATGGGCATCGGCGTGTGGTGCGAGATGGTGGTCAGCAACCCGGTGGACTACCTCTACAAGAACACCGATCCGCTGGGTTCCTTGCGCGCCAACATTTCCAACGCGACGGTGCGATGTCTGTCCAACATGAAGCTTTCCGACATGCTCGAGAACCGGCATTCCATGAGTCGCCTGGTTCGCCAGGAGGTCACGGTCAAGTCACAAGAGTGGGGCTACCAGGTGGGCAGCATCTACATCCGCAAGGTGCACTTCCGTGACCGCGGCATGATTTCCCAAATCGAGCAAAAGGTAGTCAATCGTCTACGCCAGGTAACGGCGGCCATCCAGCAAGAGGGCGCCAACCGCGTGAATGTCATCCACTCGACAGCGGAAAGACAGGCGGCTGTGGAATTCGCCAAGGCTGCGGCCACAAGACCACAAATCGTCGGGCACGCGCTCGGGCAAATCGCGGAGAACGCGATGATCTCGAACGCCTTGTTCGAGGTGCTCGAGACCCAAGCGCTGCTCGCCAGCGGGGGACTCGAGGTCAGCGTGCTGGCGCCAGGCGTCCCCGTGATGTACTCGCTCGGCGCTCCCGAAGCACCCGTCCGCGGACGGTAGCACGTCTGGTTGTCCGCGCTACAGCGCCCAAATCGCCAGCGTGACCCGTAGCCCACCGTTGCGAAGTGCGTGAGAAGCCAGCGGCTGACGGCGGGCTCCTTTGCCAAGCGTGGCAACGAATGCCGGGTCCGGACAGAGAACGCCAGCGCGCCACCCGCGAAAACGCGCAGCCAATTCTTCGCCGATCTTTCGAGCAATCTGCATCGCGTGTCTGCGATCGCCTAGGCGGTGGCCATAGGGTGGGTTCATTACGATAAGCCCGGCTTCGCACTCCACTTTCGCCCTGTCGAAAGGAAGCGCGGCGAGCTCGATGGCGTCGGAAAGACCGGCGCGCTCGGCATTGGTGCGTGCGATATCGACCACGCGACGATCGCGATCGAACCCGAAAATCGGAGCACCGCCGGGCGCAGCCTCGGCCGCAGCCTGGCGCAACGCCGACCATGCACCCTCATCGTGGCTCGGCCAGCGCTCGAAGGCGAATGCGCGACCCGTGCCCGGCAGTCGATTCCGTGCAAGGCTTGCCGCCTCTATGACAAAGGTTCCCGAGCCGCACATCAGATCGACCAGCGGTCGCTTCACATCGTAGTCGCACAACGCCAGCACGCCCGCAGCCAAGGTTTCCCGCAGGGGCGCGCGGCCCGCCTCCAGTCGCCAACCTCGCCGATGCAAGAGCTCGCCCGAGCTGTCCACGCTCGCGGTGAACAGGTCGTCTTGCCCACGCAGAAGCACACGCGTAGCCTGGTCCTCGTCTATGGCCCCGCCCTTCTCGCGCGCAGGCAGCTTGCCCACGCAATCGGTGATGGCCAGCTCGACGGTTTCCGCTAAGGCGCCCGTGTGAAAGAGCCGGCAGTGTGTGGTGGATACGTCGACACGGACGGCGCGCCCCCCGGGGATGAAGGCGGCCCACGGAAGCTTGGCCAGCGCCCTGCGCAAGGGCGCAAAATCCCGGGCCTTCACCGCGCCCAGACGCAGAACGATGCGGGTGGCGATGTGGCTTCGCAGGTTGGCCGCCATGCCCGCCGTGGCGGGCCCCGAAAATTCCACCCCACCCTCGACCACGCGCGCGTCGCGCACCTCTGCTATGCCGGACAGTTCCGCACACAGCGGCGCCTCCAATCCCGGCGCTGCCACCGCGAACCAATGCATGGGGCCCGCGTGCCCAGGACGAGCCGCCACCTTACGCGCCGGTTTTCGCTCGCCCGGCTTCGGCATGCTGTCGGGGCGGCCTTCGAAGCGTAGATGGACCAGGATTTCGACGGTTCCGCTACCCCCAGGGACGGGCGAGTCGACGTGCCCAATCGCTGTGAAGCCAAGTCGCTCTGCCTTCGCCAGGAAGGTATCAAGCGCGCGCTTGCGCAGGCCGGGATCAGTGACCATGCCGCCTTTGACAGACGAGCTCGGCAATTCGAACTGCGGCTTGACCAGAACCACGCCGAGCGCACCTGGGCGCAGCCTGAACGCCAATCCACGTAACATGCTCCGGGCAGCCACGAAGCTGACATCGACGGTGAAGAAATCGAAGGGCCCTGGGGCGACAGTCAGTGCCAGGGTCTTGAAATCCATTCGCTCTAAGTTGGCGACCTTCGGATCAGCGACCAGCTCGGGTGCCAGTTGCCCATGCCCGACGTCTACAGCGGTCACCTGGGCAGCCCCGTTCTCGAGTAGCACGGCCACGAAGCCGCCGGTGGAGGCGCCGATGTCGATGGCGGATACACCCCGCACACGTTCGCCGAGGGCGAAGTGGCAAATGGCCGCGCTCAGCTTGCGACCGCCGCGGGTTGGCTCTGCTTGCATGGGCAGGCGAATCTACGAGCTTTCGGGCAGCAAGGTCACAACAAAAACGGCGAAGCAGGTCGCCCCACTTCGCCGTTTTGGCGTTCTATGCGAAAAGCCTTCGTTACGGCGCGCAGGTCCCCGCCGTGCAGTTGCTGGAGGCGCCACCGCTGGTGTTGATGCTCACCGCACCGGTGCAGCCCGAGTTCAAAAGCACTGGCTGCCCTCCCGGGCAGGTGACCGAGGTCTGCTGCGAGGCCGAATCCACCGACAGGGTCGCAATGACGGCACCAGCGCCGTTCTTCACGGGAACATTGATCGCCCCGCCTGCCGCGGCGGCGATAATCGAGGCCAAATCGATGGCCATCGAGTAGCAAACGCCCGTCGTGTTCTTGGCCGTAACGGTGATGCCGGTGGCGCCAGTCTGCTGGACCGTCTTCACGCCATTCGTGTAGCAGGTGGAGGTGGTCGCCGTGGCGGTGTCGGTTTGCGTGACGCACGTTCCGCTCGGCACGCAGTCCTGAGCAACAGCGGCCATGCAGGTTGGCATATTGCAGGCGACAGCCGCGCCGCCGTCGATGCCAGGATTCACGCTACCGCCGTCGAGGGCCTTGGCACCGTCAACCGCCGTGTCCAGCTTTCCGCCGTCGATGCCTTTGCTGTCGATGCCCTTGCCGTCGATGACGACCCCACCACCACTGTTGTCCACGGTGGCAGCATCGATCACGGCGGGAGCGTCGGGACTCACAGGTGCGTCGACAACCGGGGTCACCGAGCCGTCGACACCTGGGTTCACGTTTCCGCCGTCCACACCCGGGGTTGCCCCACCGTCGAGACGACCGGCGTCGTTGCTCTTGGTGCCGCCGTCACTTCCGCAGCCGACGGCTACAACCAGAAGTGCCGAGGCCAATAGACTTCCAATTTTGCGCATGTCTCTCTCTCCTTGAGAACTAGTGGATCGGAATCTTTGTTGCCACAACTCCACGAGGTTTGCACAGGAAAACCTCCTCCGAGCATCATGGGTCGCTAAAGCCACGTCACAATTGTCGCGGTTGTATCGTTCAACTCTGTTTCACCCGACACAATCAAGCGGGCGCAATTACGGCTGGGAGCAATCCGGCGCTCGTTCATGGGCAGTGTCGTGCACTCGTATTGTGCAACAACGGGCCCCAGACTGCGGCCACGCTCGCACTCGTCGCGCAGCTATCACCAGCATCCGAGGCTCGACAGAAACCGTGTTCGGGCGGCGCGTGCGGCTGGCGAAGTCGCATCGGGGCAAGGCGATGCCATGTCCTGTTCGCAGGCACTTCAAGTCGCGCTCAATCGTTCGTTGTCGGTTGCACCGGGCTCGTCGAAACTGCTCTGCGCACGCTCGGCGAGGCCGACCAACAGGGCCGCCATGGCTAGAGCCCTTTCATGTAATCGCGGAGATCTTCCGGCAGCGGGCTCTCCACGGTGATCGGCTCTTCCGTCACCGGGTGAGGAAAGACGAGTCGTGCCGCATGCAAGGCGTGACGAGCAAGCCCGTCGAAAAGCTCAAGCAGATCGTCGGTGAGTCCGCCGTCGCAGTAACGCATGAACGCGGTCTCACCGCCGGCACCGTAAAGCTTGTCTCCGATGATCGGATGCCCGATGTGCGCCAGGTGAACACGAATCTGATGCTGCCGTCCGGTCTCCGGTCCAGCTTCGACCAAGGCGTGTTCCGCGAAGCGCGTGAGCACCGTGTAGTGCGTGACCGCCGGTAGCCCGTCGGGCTCGACGCCCATCTTGATGTGCGTACGCGTGTCGAGCAGCCGCATCGGCGCATCGATCGTTCCCGAAGCCATGGCAGGAAGGCCGCGGACGAGTGCCAGATAAGTCTTCTTCACGCGCCGCTGGGCGAACGACTTCTTGAGGTACGAGGCTGCCTGCGCGGTCCTGGCAATGAGCAAGACCCCCGAGGTCTCGCGGTCGATGCGGTGGCAGATCTGCAATCGCTCCGTCGGATAGCGCTCGCGCAGAAGTGCGACCAGCGTGTTCTTCCAAAACTTGGCCGTGGTGTGCATAGGCAGGCCGGCCGGTTTGTCGATGGCGAGGAAATGCTCGTCTTCGGCCAAGATGCCGAAGTGGCGCGGCACCACGGGCTCGACAGGCGCGGGGCGGTCGATGTGGATCGCATCGCCTGCTCGCACCAGCAGCGCCGGCCGTGGCGCGCGTCCATTGGAAAGGCGGACCTGCGTCTCGATAATACTTTGGATCTTCGTGCGCGAGAGCCGGCGGATACGCTGTTTGAGAAAATGGTCGAGCCGCCACCCATCGCACTCGGGCGGCACGCGCAGGCAGAGCGGCATGATTTCCCGCTCGCCGGGGAGCTTTGCAGCGTCTGCCAGATCCAGCTGCACGCAGTTACGACTTCTGCTTGCCGTGGGCAAGCTCGTCGGCGATGTGCGCAGCCTCCATCAGCAAAAACGACGTCGAGCGTTCGATCTGGTCGTCACCCTGGACGGTGCCGGCGGCGAACTCGAAGGTCCCCTTTGACCATTTGAGCATTTCGAAAATAGCATGGGCGCCATGCGTGCCCGGCTCGCCGTCGACACGGGCACGTATCACGCGGCCGTGTCGAAGCGCCGCTCGACCTACGCCCTGGGGGCCCTGCAAGGTCACCACACCCGACATGCGCTCGAGCTCAATGACCATCAGCAGGGCCGAAAGCCCGAAGCTCACCAGCGAGCCGCGCAGCGCCGGTTCGAGCCCTTCCATCTCCCATGATTCGCTCGGCGGCGGCGGTGCTTGCGCCGACAGACGGCTGATCATGTGCGCGCTCGACGGGACCTCGACCATGATGTTGGTCGGGGCGGCGTTCGCCGGCGCTTGCGCGCGGTCGCCCAACGCCAGGTCCACCGCCGCGCGCAGATCGACGATGGTGAACGGCTTGGTCAGCAGCTGGTCGAGGCCGTGATGAAAGCCCTTGCCCGGCCGCAAATCGGGAGACTCGTCGGCCATGAAGATGAACGGCACGTGGGTCAATTGGCCGGTGCGCACCTCGCCAGCCAGGGACCACGCATTGGTGGTCGGCAGATGCACCTCCATGATGACGAGGTCGGGCTGGGCATGCCCAGCCATGATCAGGGCCTCCCAGCCATCGCCCGCCGAGTCCACGCGAAATCCAGCCTGGCTGAGCTGCGACGCGATCACCTGTTGGGACCAGGGATCGTCATCGACCACCAACACTCGAATTCTTGGCGAACTCACGCTTGTCTTCGTCCCTGGCCGCACGCACCTCCTGGCGGCTAATCGTCGTCGAGAATGCCGCTCCAGTGCCAGTTGCCACGCTCCCGCTCTTCGGGCTTGGGGCGTGTCGACTTCTTCTTCTCCGGGCGATCGCGGCGCTCGGCCTTGGGCAGACGGTCGGGGCCGCGAGCGTCTGCGCCAGGCACACCGGGCCTGGGCGGGCCGAAACTGCGTGGCGGACCGCCGGGTCCCATCGAGCCGGGGGCGCCAGGCGGACGAGGCCCACCCGGACCCATCGGTCGTGGACCGAAGGGACGAGGCGGACCGCCGGGCCCAACAGGACCACCCCCTGGCCCCGGACGCAGACCACCTGGCCGAGGCGCGCCGGGCGCAGGCCGGGCCTGTGCCTCTTCGATGATCATGGCGCGACCCTGGACCAGCCGACCGCTCAGCTTCTCGATCGACTGCTTGGCTCCGTCCTCGGTTGCAGTTTCCACGAAGGCGAACCCTCGCGGCCTTCCGGTGTCGCGATCCATCGCGACACGGACACTGCGAACTTCAATTTGCTCTGACTGAAAAACCTCTTTCAGCTCTTGCTCGTTGACGTTGTAAGAGAGGTTCCCTACGAAGAGGCGCGTTCCCATGGACCTGTTTCCTGCTGCTTTCCCGTGTTAGGTGTCGGTCGGGCCGTTGACTTTGTCACGCAATTCCTTCCCCACCTTGAACGTGGGAGTTTTGCGAGCAGCAATTTGAATGGTTTCACCAGTGCGGGGATTGCGTCCGCTGCGCGCAGCCGACTCCCGAATCTGGAAGGCCCCGAATCCGCGGATGTCGACACGCTCACCCTTAGCTAGTCCGTCCGCGACGGCATCCAGCAGCGACTCGATGGTTTGCTCGACCTGTGGCCTGGGGAAGTTCAGCTTTTGGGCCACGAGATCCACGAGATCGGACTTCTTCATCTGTTGTTTGTTCTCCTTGAGTTACGGTTCCCACCACGAGCACACACTGCGCGTTTCCAAATGGGGTAGTGCGCCAGGTGACTGGCAAGATAGTTCGCGATGCAAGCAACGGTCAAGTCTACCCCGTAAGATCGATATCGCCCACGATCGCGCGAAGTGAGCCGCGGTGCTGCACGAGCAGCTCTTTTGCACGCGTGGCGTTAACGCGGGTGAGGTGCATCACGATGGCCATCTTCGCCCGGCCACCGGCCTTCTTGATGAGCTTCTCCGCCTCGCCCGCATCGACCGAGCACATCCGCGAGACGACCTCGATGGCCCGCTTCCAGGTTCTTGGCGTGGTGGGACGGACGTCGACCATGACGCCACCATAGGTCTTCCCCAATTGGACGAAGGCTGCGGTAGACAAAGCGGAAAGCACCAGCTTGATGGCGGTGGCCGCTTTCATCCTGGTCGCCCCGGCCACGACTTCGGGCCCCGGAGCAAGCGCGATGGTGAGGTCGGCCAAGGCGGTCCCGTCCTCAGCGGTCGCAGGCTCGGCGCAGGTCACCAGGACCACGTGGGCGCGTCGAAAGCGCGCGTATTCCATGGCGGCCTGCAAGAACGGCGAGACTTCCTTGTCGGCCACGGCGCAGACGAAGTCGCCCGGGCCGACCGCGGCGTGCCGCATTCGTTGCTCGGCCTCACGGCGGCTGTCCTGGGAAATCTCGACTGTGCGGGCCATGGCGTGCGGACCGCCCGCCAGCACCGGCACGACCAGCGATGGCGGCAAGCCGAACAAGGGCACGCACTCGGCGGCCTCCAGCGCGGCGATCCGCCCTGCCGTGCCGACCCCGACGTAAATAAGCCGTCCGCTCTGCTCGAGTCGCTCAGCCAAAAGTCGCGACGCCTGCGCAATCTCGGCAGCACAGGAGCGCGCAGCCCGGACGGCTGCCGCCTCCTCGTCGACCAAGAACCTGACCACCTCTTCGGCGGGCAAGGTGTCCAGCATGGCTGCGCGGGGATTCTCGGCGTCGCCGGGTAAAGCGGCAGCGGGCGGGGCGTTTCGAGCCATGCTCCTCGAGATGCCTACTTCAGGCCGAGCACGTCTTGCATGTCGAATAGGCCGGCGGGCTTGCCCGCCAGCCAGAGCGCCGCTCGAACCGCGCCGTGGGCAAAGGTATCGCGCGACGAGGCCCGGTGGGTGATCTCGAGGCGGTCGCCCTGCCCGAGGAAGAACACGGTGTGATCCCCGAACACGTCGCCGCCGCGCAAGGTCTGGATTCCGATCTCGGCATCGGTGCGCGGACCGATGTCGCCGTGCCGGTCGTAGCGCGCGGTCGTGGCGAGATCGCGACCACTGGCCTCGGCCACCGCCTCGGCCAGCCGCAGGGCTGTGCCCGACGGAGCGTCGCGCTTGAGCCGATGATGGGTCTCGACAATTTCGATGTCGTACCCCGGCCCGAGCAGTCGAGCCGCGTCGGCAATCAGCTTGAGCATCACGTTCACCCCCATCGACATGTTCGGCGTGAACACGATGGGGATGGTTTTCGCGGCCGCGGCGACCTTTTCCTTTTCCGACGGGGAAAGCCCGGTGGTTCCGATCACCATGGCAGCCCCGGCGGCTGCCCCGGCTTGCAGGTTCGCCATGGTCGCTGCCGGCGCAGAGAAGTCTATCCAGACGTCTGCCACGTCCTTGCCCGGACGCTGATCGGTAAGGCGCAAGCCCGAGGGGGAAAGGCCCGCGAGCTGCGAAACATCGGCCGCGAGATACGGAAATTCCGAACGCTCGACCGCGGCCGACAAGACCGCCGCGCCCTTGGTCTCGGCGATGGCACGCACGAGGGCGCGACCCACTTTTCCGCCGGCTCCCAGCACTGCAACACGCACTGCCATGGCTAGACCAATTTGAGATCCGCGAGAATCGCGCGGATTTTGTCGCGGTTGGCGCCCGCCATTGGATACAGCGGCGGGCGGATTTCGTCGGCGATCTTGCCCATCATGGCCAGCGCGGCCTTGACCGGAATCGGGTTCGCCTCGATGAACAGGCCTTCGGAAAGCGGGAAGACCTTGTAGTGCAGCTCGCGGGCTTTGACCAAGTTGCCGGCCACGAACGCGTCGTACATCCCGGCCATGTCCGCCGGCGCGACGTTCGAAACCACCGAGATACAGCCGTGTCCGCCAACCGCGTAGAACGGCAACACCGTCGCGTCGTCGCCCGAAAGCATGGATACGCGATCGCCAAGTCGAGAGATGATCTGCGAAGCGCGCTGCAGATTTCCGGTCGCTTCCTTCACGCCGACAACCTGAGGAACCTCGCACAAGCGAGCGATAGTGTCCGGCAGCAGATCGCACCCGGTGCGGCCAGGCACGTTGTAAAGGATCATGGGCAAGCCCGTCGCGTCGGCCACCGCCTTGAAGTGACGGTAAAGCCCATCCTGCGTCGGCTTGTTGTAGTAGGGCGTGACCTGCAACGTGGCGTCGGCGCCTACGGCTTTGGCAGCCGTGGTCAGCTCGATGGCCTCGCGGGTGCAGTTGGCACCCGTGCCTGCGATCACGGGCACGCGCTTCTTGGCTTCCTCGACGACGATCTTCACGACTCGGATGTGCTCTTCGTTGCTGAGGGTGGGCGACTCGCCGGTGGTCCCGACGGGAACGAGCCCATCGATTCCAGCGCGGATCTGCTCGTCGACCAGACGGCGCAAAGCCTCCTCGTCGAGGTGATCGTTGCGCAACGGCGTAACCAGCGCGGTAATGACTCCCTTGATCATGGTCGGGCAAACCTAGCACGACTCCGCCAATTTTCGCCGAACCGAAAATGGGCGACCTGGCCGGCTGGGCTTACGGCGGCGCCGGTAACGGGGTCGGGGCATACTGTCCAGCCATGACCACCTTGGCTTCCTTCCTTGTCCTTCTGATGACCGCCAAGGCCGAGCCCCCAGCCCAGACACCTGGGGACCCCAAGGCGGAAATCACGATTTCCATTGTTGGCACCAGCGACTTGCACGGACACTTGGCGGGGTTGCCCTGGTTTGCGGGCTACCTCCGCAATCTGCGCGCAGCTCGCCAGCCCGGTGCGGTCATCGTGGTCGACGCCGGCGACATGTTTCAGGGAACCCTCGAGTCCAATCTGACTGAAGGCGCTCCCGTGGTCGACGCGTACAATGCGATCGGCTACAGCGCCGCCGCCATCGGCAACCACGAGTTCGACTTCGGACCCGTGGGTCGAG
>Ga0302321_100004158_pt1 | contig 12485 bp, 8 predicted proteins | sample Fen_T0_1_FD_202505 | JGI IMG/M metagenome (GOLD analysis project Ga0302321, IMG submission 202505) | Peat permafrost microbial communities from Stordalen Mire near Abisko, Sweden - Fen_T0_1 | ecosystem: Environmental > Terrestrial > Soil > Wetlands > Permafrost | place: Sweden: Abisko...
CCTCACCAGCGCCTCCAGCACCTCGCGCGGGTAGACCGCGCCGGTCGGGTTGTTCGGGCTGATCAGCACCATCGCCTTGCAGCGCGGGGTGATCAGCGCCTCGACCTCGGCCGGATCGGGCACGAACCCGGCCTCCGGACGACACTGATAGTAGACGGGCTTGCCGCCGGTGATCACCACCCCCGCGGTCCAGAGCGGGTAGTCCGGCGCCGGCAGGAGCACCTCGTCCCCCGGCTCGAGCAGCGCCTCCATCGTCATGAGGATCAGCTCGGAGACGCCGTTCCCCATGAACACGTCTTCGGCCGTGACGCCGGTGACCCCGCGGTTCTGGGTCTCCATGACCACCGCTTCGCGGGCGGGGAAGATCCCCTTCTGGTGACAGTAGCCCTCGGCCTGCGGCAGATTCTCCAGCATCGCCAGCCGGAGGGTCTCGGGCGGCCGGAAGCCGAACGCGGCCGGATTTCCGATGTTCAGCTTGACGATGTCGTACCCCTGGCGCTCCAGCTCCAATGCTCGCCGGGCCAGCGGCCCACGGATCTCGTAGTGAACCTTGCTCATGTGCCGCGCGGGCACGACGTTCGGCGGATCCTCACCCTGATCGAGCGGTATCTCCTTGAGCGGCACGGTCTTCATCTCCGGATCTCCGATGGTCGATTCGCCTCGGACCATCGCACAGCTCAACGCGTGGGACAACCGATCGCTGGGGAGCGATTGAACCGGCCAACTCCGTCGCTCAGGTCCGCGGCGCCCCGAGGAACGCCCGCACCAGCTCGATGCCGCCACCCTGCCCCAGGTCCCGGGCGTAGCGCTGGTCCTGCGGCCCGCTCCAACGCTCCACCACCCCCAGGCTCGGCAGCCGCTGGCCCGTGCGCTCCGGATCGTAGAACGTCCCCGAAGGTGGATCGTGGGCCAGGGCCGCCTCGATCAGGTACCGGTCGGCCCAGGCCAGGTCCGGCAGGTCGGGCCACTCTGAGCGGATCAGGTCGAGCCCCACCGAGTCGATGGCCACGCCGTCCTGCGAGGCCAGCAGGGTCGATGGCCAGCGGCCGTGGAACGGGGCCAGCTTCCACCTCAGCGCCGGCGCGCCGGTCACGGTGGTCGAGCCGTAGAACCCATCGACGAGGAAGAGCACGGTCTTCCGACCCAGGTGCCGGTGCCCCAGGAAGTCGACGAAGGTCAGGTACTGCCAGTGACCGTCTCGCCCGGCATCGAAGTGGTCGTGGGCGTTCTTGCTCCAGTCGGCCGCGATGCTGGTCGCGCCGTAGAAGTTCTTGGCGCAGAGCGTGACGCCCTGGTACTCGTGGCCGCGGAGCAGCGCCACGTCGATGAGGTAGTCGGCCTCCACCGCGCACGCGGCCAGCCCGGTGGCCACCCGCCCGTTGTCGATCGAGTACGGGATCGCGCCGGGCACGTAGCTCACCCGGGCGCGGCCATCCCCCCCGCAGTGGTCGGCGTAGATCGCCTCGGGGAACTCGGCGTGGCACTTCCGGAAGAGCTCCTCGGGGATGAACCGGCTCGCGTCGAACAGGGTGATCCGATCTGGGGCCACGCCCGCCTCGCCCACCAGGCTGCGCAGGAGGCTCAGCGCCAGCTGCGGCGAGGCGTTGAGCTCGGCGCTGGGGCCATGACCCTGGGTGTTGTTCAGGTTGAGCTTGATGGCGATCCGCTGCCCCGGAGACCAGCCGGCGTCGATCCCGCGCGCGGACTGGTTGAGGTGGCGGAAGAGCGCGCTCCAGGCCGAGGCCTGGTCGGCGCACCCGGTCAGACGCTCGATCGCCTCGGCCAGCACCCGGTCCGAGGCGGCCTGGGAGGTCTGGCCGTCCTCCCACCAGAGCCCCGTCCGGCCGTCCCACTGGGCGACCGCCGGATCGTGCGCCCAGACCACCCGGCCTGGGTGGATGCCTCTGCCTTCACCCAGCGGAACATTGGGCGCCAGCGTCTGGCCGTCGCCGGGCGCGCGCCGCGGGTCCCCTGCCCGTTCAACCGCTCTTTGGCCCAAACGCGAATCGGTCATGTGACAGGGACAGGAACGAGGACGAGGACGAGGAACTCCCGTGCGAAATCGGGAGCTCTCTCAACCTCTACACGGTCGCGTGGTCCCCCTTCAAGCCGTGCGCGCGGCGCAGATCCCGCGGCGTCCCCCGAGATCGTTCACACGACCTTTGCGTCGCCTCGGCCCAGCGCCAGGACCTGCTCCATGTCGGGTGGGAGCGGTGCTTCGATGACACGCGATCCCCCCCGCGGCAGCGGCAGCTCGATCCGGGACGCGTGGAGGGGCGTTCGCTCCAGCACCACCTCCCCGCTCGCTCCCCGGAGCGGCTCCCGAGCTCCGTAGTCCGGATCGAACAGCAGCGGATATCCGGCGTGCACCAGGTGGACGCGGATCTGGTGGGTGCGGCCGGTCTCCGGGACCGCCTCCACCAGGCTGGCGTCGATGCTTCCCGCGCTACCCGCACGACCCATGACCTCCGGGGCCAGTTGGAGCAGCGCCAGGCGGCGAACGCGCGTGGCGGCGACCTTCCCCTTGGGGTCATCTGGCCGGGCCGGTCGCATCCGCCCGCGCCGGGCCGGGGCGATGGGCACGTCGATGTGCTCCACCTCCGGGAAGTGACCGCGCACCAGTGCCAGGTACTGTTTGTGAATCTGGTGGTGCTCGAAGGCGATATTGAGGGCCCGGTGCGCCTCCGCCGTCCGGCCGAAGACCAGCACCCCGCTGGTGCCGCGGTCGAGCCGGTGGACCACCCAGATCCGGCCGAAGGTCTCCTGCAGCTCCTGCTGCACCGTCTGCTCCACCGCGCCCCTGCCCGGGATGACCAGCATGCCGGCCGGCTTGTCCACGGCGACCAGGAAGTCGTCCTGGTACAGGATCGCGATGGTCACGCAAAGCGCCGGGCGGGCAGGACCGTGACCGGCCCGAACCGCTCCAATGACCGGGCGAGCTGCTTGGCCGGCCCGACCACCACGATGGCGCCCTGCTCCACTGGGAAGTGGCTGCAGGCGACCTCCCGGCACTGCTCCGCGGTGACCTCTCGCACCCGCTCCCGGTACTGGACCACCTGCTCGATGGGCACGCCGTACACCGCGGTGTCGGCCAGCTTGTCGGCGATCTGGTCGTGGGTCTCCAGGGTGAGCGGGTAGAGGCCGCTGACGTAGCTCTGGGTCCGCTCCAGCTCATCCTGGCTCGGGCCCGAGTCGCAGAACTTCTTCGCTTCGCCCAGGAGCACCTCGATCAGCTCCACGACCGACTCGTTCTTGGTGAAGGAGGCCATCGCGAAGAGCCCGGCGGACCGGCTCATGGCGAACCTCCCCCGCACCGAGTAGGAGAGCCCCCGGTTGACCCGGACCGCCTCCATGAGACGAGAGGTGAACCCACCGCCGAACACCGAGCTGGCCACCACCGCCGGGAAGTACTGCGGGCTGGACCGCGGCAGCGCCGGCGTGGCGATGCGCACCTGCGACTGCGTCAGCTCCGGCTTGTCCACGCAGATCACCCGTCGAGGACAGGCGGCCGGCGGATCCGGATCGCGCGCCGGGGCGGCCGGAGCGCGCCACCGCCCGATCTTGGCCCGCGCCAGGTCGAGCGCCCGCCCCAGGTCGAGCGCCCCCACCAGCACCAGGACCGTCGAGGCCGGGCCGTATCGCTTGCGGTGGAAGTCGATCGCCTGAGCCCGGCGGAGGGCCGAGATGTGGCGCGCCGTCCCTTCAACCGGGTGGCCGTAGGGGTGGCTGCCGTAGGCTGCCCAGAGCATGGCCCGGTCGGCCACCACCGCGGGCTCGTCCATGTCGTGGACCATCGAGGCCAGCTCGCGCCGCTGCAGCCGCAGGAACTCCTGCGCCGGGAAGACCGGGTCCGTGGCGACGTCGATCACCACGTCGAGGAGCTTGGCCAGCGACTCCACCGGCGCCGAGAAGCCGAAGGACGTGGCGTCCTCATCGGTGCCGCTCCCCAGCTCGGCCCCGAGCGCCTCGACCTCCTCGTCGATCCGCTTCCCGGTCCGCTTGTGGGTTCCGCGACGGGCCACCTCCGCCACCAGGTTGGCCGCGCCGAACCGTCCGGCCGGATCCAGGGACGAGCCGGCGCGCATCACCAGCCGCGCCGACGCCAGCGGGACGCCAGGGCGCTCGGCCGCGAGCACCGTCACGCCGTTCGGGAGCTGCTCGGTGTGGACGGGAGGGAGCACGATCCGGGAGGGCTTCATCGCTCGCCCTCCGGCTGCAGCTCCACCACGCAGCGCCGCTCCGGGGCCAGGTAGGTCTCGGCCACGCGCTTCACGTCCGCGGGGGTGACGGCTGCGTAGCGCTCCAAGGAGCGGCCCACCTCGCGCCAGTCTCCCAGCAGGGCCTCCGCCTGGCCCATGGCGTGCGCCAGCCCGCCATGGGTGGCCAGCTCGTGCAGGACCCCGCTCCGCAGCAGGCTCCGCGCCCGCTGCATCTCCCGGGCGCTCATCACCTTGCCCGCGGCCTTGGCGATCTCCTCGTAGAGCACCTTCTCGGCCCGCTCGACCTTCACTCCAGGCGCGAGCTCGGCGAAGGCGAAGAAGATCCCGGGGTCGATTCGCCAGCCCCAGCTGATCTGGACCGAGACCGCCAGCTCCTCCTCCTGGACCAGCCGCCGCCTGAGCCGGGACGACTCCCCCACCGCCAGGCAGAGCTGGAGCATGTCGAGGGCCACCGCGTCCGGGTCGGCGGCGCGCGGTCCGCGCCACCCCACCAGCAGCGCCGGCGCCTGGGATGGGTACCGGACCACGGCGCGCCGCTCCCCTCGCTGCAGCGGCTCACCGGCCGGGACCGCCGGGAGCGCCGGACCGGCCGGCAGGTCGCCGTAGGCTTTCTCGATGAGTGCCATGGTCTCGTCCGGGTCGAGGTCGCCCACCGCATAGATGGTTGCGTTGCTCGGCGCGTACCAGCTCCGGAGGAAGTCGAGGCAGTCCTCGCGGCCGATCCGCTCGATGTCGTCCATCCACCCGATCACCGGCCAGCGGTACGGGTGGGCCTGGAACACCAGCGTCTCGAGCTGCTCCTCCATCAGGCCGAAGATGGAGTTGTCGGTCCGGAGCCGCCGCTCCTCCTTCACCACCTGCCGCTCCTGCTCCAGCGTCACGGGCGTGACGCTGAGGGAGCGCATCCGATCCGACTCGAGGTCGATCACCGTCTCCAGGGCTTCGGACGTGAAGTCCTCGTAGTAAACGGTCATGTCGTTCGACGTGTAGGCGTTGGAAGTTCCACCTTGGGACTCCAGCACGCGATCGAACTCCTTGGGACCGTACTTGGCCGCCCCGTTGAACATCATGTGCTCGAACAGATGACTGATGCCGGTGAGCCCGGGCCGCTCGTTGCGCGAGCCGACCTGGAAGAACGTGTAGTAGCTCACCGTTGGTGTACTCCGCTCGGAGAGCAGGCGAACCCTCAGCCCATTGGGGAGGGTCCGCGTTGCCACGCGATCGAGGTCGACGATGCCGGGAGGGGCTGTTGCGGGCACGGCGCTCCTTTCAGGAGGAAGCGGTCAAGATAGCTCCGGGCCGTTCTGGCGTCCAACCGACTTGCGCGTCGGTCCGGGCCCCGAGAGGACGGACCGATCGTGGAGCGATTATACAATCAGCGTCAGAAACCTAGGGTCTCTGGACACTTCGGCGGCTCCCCACATAAGGTCCGAGAACTCTGTGACTGAAATCGCCCCCACTCAACACAGCGGAGATCCTTCACTAACAGCTATGGCGACCAAGGCTAAGCCCCAACGAGACAGCGGCCGAGAGGTGCTCCGACACCTCGGCGAGCGCGTTCGCAGCATTCGTCACAACAGAGGGCTGACTCAGGAAGCGCTGGCGGAGGCACTCGATCTGTCCGTCGCATACATCAGCCTCATCGAGAGGGGCGGCCGCAATCCGCCTTACACCACCGTCCTCTCGATTGCGCGTGCACTGCAGGTCCGAATGTCGGAGATGTGCGTCGATGAGTAGAGCCCGATTCTAGGCCGATAGCGGCCGACCGCATTCCGCGCAACGCCCCGCGCGGCGGCGGAGAGGCAGTCCACACCCGGGGCACCGTTCGACCTCGCGCCCTGGGCGCGAGGTCGTCCTTCCATCTCCTGGTTGAGGCCTCCGGGCCTCGACTCGGGCCAGTCTTTCCTCCAGCGCCTCGATCCTGGCGAGCAGGTCGGCCAGGGAGGGCTTGGTGTGGCGTGTGGCCATGCCTCGAGCCTGCCATGCGCTGGATTTTCCGCAATAATCCGCCTCGAGTCTTCTCTCGCGTCGGGGATCGCGCTCGCCTCGCCGCCCCCCGGTGGCGGAATTGAGGGCGCCGCCCTCTCGTGTTATCTCGATCTCGTGTCCACGCAGCCCGATCGACCTCTCCCCCCAGGGCAGGCTCAGGAGCTCTCCGGCCGAGCCTACGCCGATTCCGAGCTCCTGGCTTTGCTGGACAGACGGCGCCTTCATGTCCGGGATGTCCCGCGCAGCCGACAGGTCTTCGTCAATCGCAATCTCCGGATGGACAAGATTGAGCTGGTCGGCTTCGACATGGACTACACGCTCGCCATCTACCATCTGCGCAGGATAGAGAAGCTCGCCTACGACCTGACCCTGGAACGGATGGTGGACAAACTGGGCTACCCGGCGGCCCTGAGAACGGTAACATACGATCCCGAGTTCGTGGTTCGCGGGCTGGTGATCGACAAGCAGACCGGCAACATCTTCAAGATGGACCGGCACAACCACTGCGGCCGGAGCTACCACGGTCGCAGGCCCCTCTCCGACGAGGAGCGGCGGCGGCTCTATGGCGAGGAGAAGATTCACCTCTCCCAGACCCGCTTCGCCTGGATCGACACCCTCTTCGCCTTGCCCGAGGCGGCGCTCTTCGCGGAGACCATCCAGTACCTCGAGGGACAAGGGCAGACGGTGGACTACGGGCGGCTGTTCGCCGACATCCGTGAGACCATCGACGCCGTTCACCGCGACAACACGCTGAAGTCGGAGGTCAAGAAGGACCTCAGCCGATATCTGGTCAAGGATCTCGACCTGGGGCCGGCGCTCCACAAGCTCCGCTCGGGGGGGAAGAAGCTCTTCCTCCTCACCAACTCCTTCTGGGACTACACCCAGGATGTGATGAGCTTCGTGCTGGACGGCGCCATCCCCGAGTACCCGAGCTGGAAGAACTACTTCGACATCATCATCACCGGCGCGGCCAAGCCGGCCTTCTTCTCGGAGCGCCGTCCGCTCTGGGAGCTCTCCCCCACGGGCGAGAAGCTCGGGGAGGCCCACGTCCTGGAGCGAGGCAAGATCTACGAGGGGGGCGACCTGCAGGAGCTGGAACGACTGGCCGGGATCGGCGGAGATCGGGTGCTCTACGTCGGGGACCACATCTACGGCGATATTCTGAGGAGCAAGAAGAGCTCGCTCTGGCGCACCTGCATGGTCGTGGAGGAGCTGGAGGCCGAGCAGTCCTGGCTGGAACAACGGCTGCCGGAGCTGGAGGAGATGTCGCGGCTGGAGGAGCTCCGCGCCCGGCTCGAGGACGAGGTCTCGGTCCGCAAGTCCGGCCTCAACCTCCTCGATCGCCGCGCCGACCGGGAGCTGCTCTCCAGCGAGGAGCGGGCCGCGCTCGACGCCGAGCGCCGGGTGCTCAAGCAGGAGCTGGAGCGGCTCCGCCGCGCGCTGCGGGACGCCGACGCCCGGATCCGGGAGCTCGAGCGGGAGGTCGAGACCGGCTTCAACCGGTACTGGGGGCTCATCTTCAAGGAGGGGAACGAGAACTCCCGCTTCGGCGAACAGGTCGAGAACTACGCCTGCATCTACACCAGCCGGGCCTCGAACTTCGGCCTCTACTCGCCCATGCAGTACTTCCGGGCGCTCCGCGCCGCCATGCCGCACGAGCGGCTCAACCTCCGCCTGGCGCCCTACGGCGACCAGCACGCTCCCGCAGCCGCGGGCGCGCGGCCGTCCAAGACCAAGCGTTGATCGAGCAGTCCGGCGCTCGAAACCCGATCGACCGTCATCGGACCGGCACCCTCCCCCTCCCCTCGGGAACTCGGCTTCTGTCGGCTCGCCGACACTTCTCCGACCATGAGTCCGCTTCCCGGCGCATTCACGCGCAGTCCTGGCGGTCTCCGCAGCGGGTGGTGCGAACTCCGCGCAAACACCCCGGGGCTTGGCAGACCCGTCCGTCCCCGATCACGGGACACCGTCAGCGTTCTGGCGCACCCGGGGTCGACCCGGACCGAACGTTTCTAATCCTTGAGTAGAATGCAGATTTTATCCCGATCGGGGAGAGGCGCCCGCCCCTCAGCGCGGTTGACGCGGGTCCTGGGGGACGTGGCCTGCCAGATGCACAAGGGTGCAGCGGGGAAAGCGTTCAATGGCCCAACTGAACGAAGCACTCCGGGAGTTCCTGGACGAGGGGACCGAACTGCTCGACCAGGCCGAGCAGGATCTGCTCGCCATCGAGAAGGGCGGAGCCGAGCCGGCCACCGTCGATAGCCTGTTTCGCTGCTTCCACTCGATCAAGGGGAGCGCCGGGCTGCTCGGCTTCCCCGAGGTCCAGCACCTCACCCACGCGGCGGAGAACGTGCTGGGCCGGATCCGGGACGGGAAGCTCGCCGTCGCCTCCGAGATCATCTCTTCGCTACTGCGGGTGGTGGACGCCGTCCGAAAGATGCTCGCCAGCATCCTGAACACCGGCGGGGCGAGCGACCATCATCCGGAGGCCCTGATCGAGCGGCTCGAGAAGCTTCTTCTCGGCGGTCCGCCTTCAGTCCAGCCGGCCAAGCGCAAGGAGGCCTCGGCCTCCACTCCGGCGTCCACCTCGACCACCCCCGAGCCCGAGCCGGCGCAGGACGCGAGCAGCAGCGCCAACACCTCCAGCAGCATCCGCGTGGGTGTGGTGCAGCTCGAGCGGCTGATGAACCTGGTGGGCGAGCTGGTGCTCACCCGCAACCAGCTCCTCCAGTTCACGCTCTCGCACGAGGACCCGGCCTTCCTTACGACTTCCCAGCGGCTCAACCTCATCACCACCGAGCTGCAGGAGGCGGTGATGAAGGCCCGCCTGCAGCCCATCAACAACGTCTGGGCCAAGTTCCCGCGCATGGTCCACGACCTCGCTCAGCAGACCGGCAAGCAGGTCCGGGTGGAGATGGAGGGTCGGGAGACCGAGCTCGACCGGACCATCATGGAGGCGATCAAGGATCCGCTCACCCACGTGCTGCGCAACGCGGTGGACCACGGGATCGAGTCTCCAGAGCGGCGCCGGACAGCGGGCAAGCCGGAGGAGGGTCGGATCGACCTGCGTGCCTTCCACGAGGGCGGCCAGGTGATCATCGAGGTCTCCGACGACGGCGCCGGGATCGACATCGATCGGGTCCGGCAGCGGTCGCTGGAGAAGGGGATCGTCACCGCCGAGCAGCTGGCGCGCATGAGCGAGCGCGAGGTGATGGCGCTCATCTTCGCGCCTGGCCTCTCCACCGCCGAACAGGTGACCGACATCTCTGGCCGCGGCGTGGGGATGGACGTGGTCCGGACCAACGTCGAGAAGATCGGCGGGACCGTCGATCTCCAGAGCCGGCCCGGCCAGGGCACAAATCTCAAGATCAAGATCCCGCTCACCCTGGCGATCATCCCGGCCCTGATCGTCACCACTGGTGGAGACCGGTACGCCATTCCACAAGTAAGCCTCCTGGAGCTGGTCCGCCTGGAGGGGGCGCAGGCCCAGGCGCAGATCGAGTCGATCCAGGGGGTGCCGGTCTACCGGCTGCGCGGCAACCTCCTCCCGCTGGTCTTCCTCTCGCGTGAGCTCCGCGTGGACGCCCAGACGGCCGCGGATCTGACCAACATCGTGGTGCTCCAGGCCGGCGATCGCCAGTTCGGCCTGGTCGTCGACCAGGTGAACGACACCGAGGAGATCGTCGTCAAGCCGCTCGGGAAGCACCTGAAGGGCATCCGGGTCTTCGCCGGCGCCACCATCCTGGGCGACGGCCGCGTGGCGCTCATCCTGGACGTCTTCGGCCTGGCGCAGCGGGCCAACGTGGTCGCAGAGAGCCACGACCGGGCGATGAACGAGCGCGTCGCCCATGCCCAGGCGGAGGACCAGAGCCGGCAGAGCTGGCTGCTGCTTCGCGCCCCCAACGACGGTCGCATGGCCATCCCCCTCTCGCTGGTATCGCGGCTGGAGGAGTTCCCGCGCTCGGCGGTCGAGCGCACTGGCACGCGCGACGTGGTGCAGTACCGCGGCAAGATCCTTCCCCTCCTCGACCTCTCCCGACTGCTGGCCGATCCCCGGTCCGCACAGGACGCGCAGGCCGCGACGGATCGCGAGACGCTCCAGGTGGTGGTCTTCTCCCACCAGGGCTCCGACATCGGGCTACGGGTGGAGCAGATCCTGGACGTGGTCCAGGAGAAGGTGACCCTCCAGCAGACCGAGAGCCGGCCCGGCGTGCTCGGCACCGCGGTCATCCAGGGGCGCGTGACCGAGCTGCTGAACCTCCAATCCGCGCTGCGCGCCCTCGACCGCGCCGCGGTGAGCGCGCAGCCCAAGGGGAACGCATGAGCGGGCGCCTCCAGTTCTGCACCTTCTTCCTCGGCAATTACTTCCTGGGCGTGGAGGTCGAGCGCATCCAGGAGGTGATCCGCTACCAGGCCATGACCCGCGTTCCGCTGGCGCCCGGGGTGGTGCGCGGGCTCATCAACCTGCGCGGGCAGATCGTCACTGCCGTCGACCTGCGCCGCCGCCTCGAGCTCCCGGAGAAGTCCGGCGACGCGTTGCCGATGAACGTGGTCGTCCGGCACGAGGACGCCGTGGTCAGCCTGCTGGTGGACGAGATCGGCGACGTGATCGAGGTGGACGAGGACTCCTTCGAGCCTCCGCCGGACACGCTGCAGGGGTCGGCTCGCGAGCTGGTCCGCGGCAGCTACAAGCTGAAAGACCGTCTCCTGATCGCCCTCGACACCGACCGGGTCATGTGCTTCGCCGATGGACACTCTACGTAAACCGTCGTCTTCACGAAGGGACCTCTCATGTTCGCGCGAATGAAGATCGGCTCCAAGATCCTGGGCACCTACGCGGTCGTGGCGGCCCTGATGATCGTCCTGCTGATCGTGGCCTTCCGTGCGCTGACCGGCATCTCCGACGTGGCCCGTCAGCTCTCGGCGCAGACCGTCCCCAACGTGATCTCGGTCGCCACCTTCAACGAGGCCGAGACCGACGTCGGCCGCGCGCTCTTCGCCCTGGAGGTGGCCGAGCCTGGGACCCGCGCCCGAACCGACCACCTCCTGGCCCTGGAGGCGGCCTTCAAGCGGATCGACACCTCCTGGCGCGACTTCGACGGGCGGGCCAAGTCGCCCGAGGCGACCCGACTATTCCAGGAGCTGCGGGCGCCATGGGATCGCTGGCTCCAGTCGGCCCGCCGGATTGCGGAGCTCCAGAAGACCTTTGACCGCACCGCGACCGCTGCAGGCGCCGACACGCAGCAGGTGCGGAGCGCGCGCCAGCAGATCCAGAGCGCCATGGCCGAGACCACCGAGCTCTACCAGGCGGCGATGCCACTCATCGATCGCCTCCAGGAGTATCAGAACAGCCGCGTGAGCGGCGTGGCCCAAGAGGCGGAGGGCCTGGTCACCTCCGCCACGATCATGCTGGCGGTGGTGATCAGCGTCATGATCCTCTTCATCTTCGTGATCGGCACGCTGGTGGGGCGCGACGTGGGCCGCATCTTCGCCACCATCTCCGAGTACCTGGGCCGCCTGGCGCGCGGCGACGTCCCTCCCCCGCTCACGGAGATCCGCGGCGCCGACTTCAACGCGGTCCGCGACAGCCTCAACGGGTGCATCGGGGCGATCAACGCCCTGGTGTCGGAGTCGATCACGCTCACCGGCGCCGCCGTCGAAGGCCGGCTGGCCACCCGCGCCGATTGCGCCAAGTTCCAGGGCGACTACCGGAAGATCGTCCAGGGCGTGAACGACACCCTCGACGCGGTCATCGGCCCGCTCAACGTCGCGGCCGAGTACGTGGACCGGATCTCAAAGGGCGACATCCCGGCCAAGATCACCGACGCGTACAAGGGCGACTTCAACGAGATCAAGAACAACCTCAACACCTGCATCGACGCGGTCGGAGCTCTGGTGGCCGAGGCGGACGCCCTCACCCGCGCCGCAGTGGAGGGCAAGCTCTCCACCCGCGCCGACGCCTCGAAGTTCCACGGCGACTACCGGAAGATTGTCCAGGGTGTGAACGAAACCCTCGACGCGGTCATCGGCCCCCTCAACGTCTCCGCCGAGTACGTGGACCGGATCTCAAAGGGCGACATCCCGGCCAAGATCACCGACACCTACAAGGGCGACTTCAACGAGATCAAGAACAACCTCAACACCTGCATCGACTCTGTCGGAACTCTGGTGGCCGAGGCGGACGCCCTCACCCGCGCCGCAGTGGAGGGCAAGCTCTCCACCCGCGCCGACGCCTCGAAGGTCCAGGGCGACTACCGGAAGATCGTACAGGGCGTG
>Ga0302321_100004159_pt1 | contig 12485 bp, 10 predicted proteins | sample Fen_T0_1_FD_202505 | JGI IMG/M metagenome (GOLD analysis project Ga0302321, IMG submission 202505) | Peat permafrost microbial communities from Stordalen Mire near Abisko, Sweden - Fen_T0_1 | ecosystem: Environmental > Terrestrial > Soil > Wetlands > Permafrost | place: Sweden: Abisko...
TTTGCACCTTTGAAAATGCAATACGCTGGGCAGAAATGCTGGGCTTTAAGCGTGAAACGCCAGAGCCAATGCAGAATTATGGCCCCGACGGACGCGGGCATTACCTTTACGCATGGGTAGCGCCATGAGAATGCTGCACCCAGCTCACCCAGACGCAAAAAACCATACGCGCATTGGTATGCTGATGCGCTCTGGCGCGAATTTCGAGCCAACCACAATCGCCATGGTTGCTATTGCAGCTTCAACCGCAGTGCAGGCAATCGGTGCCATGAGTAGTGCTGCCGCCCAAAGCCAAAGCTACAAAAGCCAAGCCGCGGCTGATGACGCCAATGCTGAGGTATTGAAGCAAAACGCAGTGCAGGCCCGCCAAGAATCAAGCACACAAGAGGATGCGCTGCGCCAGCGCCAGCGGCAGATTCGCGGGCAGCAAGTGGCAAGCATCGCGCAAAGCGGCATAGGATTTAGTGGCACTGGTGGCGACCTGCTAGAGCAGTCTGATATTGCCTCGACGCTCGATGATTTATCGGTGCGCTATGAGGGCGAAATGAAGGCCAAGGGCCTAAACCAGCAAGCTAGTCAATCGACCTATGATGCGGCGATGGCGCGGGCAAACGCAAGCAACGCAACGACGGCCGGTTACTTCGGAGCCGCTGGCGCATTAACGCAGGGCGCATCATCGTATGCCACATGGCAGACTAAATACGCACCAAAATCAAACAATCTATCTGGTACGTCGGGGAACTAATGGCGCAGGGCAATAATCCATATGAGGCACAGATAACGCCGCGCGGCGACATGCAGCAGCCCGTTTATCATGGCCAAAAATTTACCTCTGGTTTTGGCGAGGCGGCGCCAGCGATAACTCGCGCAATCAATGCAGTTGGTGATTACGCAAACGAGAAGCTAGACGAGGACTCAAAGGCGTGGGCAGCTAATGCTTCATCGCAAGCCGACGTGGCAGCGCAAGAGCTGCTGGACGCAAAAAAGAGATCGGCCGCCGATGGCGCGCCAAAATTCAAAGAGGACTTGCTTGGTGATTGGAAAAAATACCAAGACGAAACGCTGAAAAATGCACCAAACGGCCGCACCAGCGAGCTGATGACGGCGCATTTTAACGCCGTGACCGAATCGCTAACGCACCATGCGGATGAATTTCAGAACACGGAAACCGACCGCTGGCGCAATAAAATGGCGACCGATGGCGTGGATGCTGATGCGCGCTTAATCTCCTCACAAAAAACAGAGGAAATAAACCAGTCAGTAGAAAAATCGCTGGGCAAGTGGACGAGCTACTACAAAACGCTGAATATCACGCCGGAAGCGCGGCAAGCATTGGTTGATGCGACGCGGGAAAAAATCACCAATGCGGCCAATATGCGGGCCATTCAGCTTGACCCGAAATCATATCTCGCCCAAAACGCCATGGCGCGCAATCCGCAACTACTGGTGACTGACCCAAATGCGCCGCGAGGCATCCGAAACAATAACCCTGGCAACCTCCGCACAGACGCCTTTGCAGGAACGGTGGGCGTGGACGCTGATGGCTATGGCAAATTCACGACGCCGGAGGCTGGCATTCGTGCCATGGCAAAAAACCTCATTGTTCAGCAGGACAAGCATGGCCTGAATACGGTTGAGGACATTATCACCAAATACGCACCGCCAACTGAAAACAACACGGCGGCTTATATCAGCTCGGTGGCGGGCGCCATGGGCGTCGGGCCAGCCGACAAGCTCAATATGAAAGACCCTGCGACGCTGCAAAAGATGATGGGCGCAATGATTAAGCAAGAAAACGGCTCGCAGCCCTATAGCGATGCCCAGATAAATTCTGGCGTAGTTGCCGCAATCGAGGGCAAGGCATTGCCGGATAGCCCAACACAAACGCAGGGGCTAAACGACGGAACCCGCAGCCCCAGCAGCAGCACAGCTTTCCGCCTCGGCACATGGGAGCAGCAACAGAAATGGATTAACCTGGCCGAAACAGAGCAGCGCAGGCTACACGCGGAACACACGGCAAACGTAGCGGCCGCCAATACTCTGATGGGAAGCGTTAAAGAGCGAATGCAGGCGGGGCTTGCTTTGCCGGAAGAAGAAATGAAATCAATCGGCGCAACGGTGGCGGCGACCAGCGACCCCATCGCATCAAAAAAATGGCAGGATTTGCAAGCAACGCAATCGCTTACTCAGTCAATGCAACAGCTATCGCCAGCTCAGCTTTCAGGCGTAATTACTAGCCAGCTTGAGCCAGCCGCGCACCGCGACGGTGCAACAGAGCGCGAGGCTTTGCAGCTTGAAATCAGCAAGAAATTGCTTGGCACAATGACCGAGAAAGTAGCCAGCGACGCAGTGTCATGGGCCGCGCAAACGGGTATGCAGATTGCACCGCTCGACTTCAACAAGCCAGAAACGATGCCGCAGCGTGTCGCCAATGCCCAAGCCATATCGCAAAAATATGAGATACCCGTTGAAAAGGCGCTTTTCTCTCAGGCAGAAAAACAGCAATTCGCATCGCATTTGGTCGACATGCCAAACGAGCTAAAGCTAAAGCTCGGCAAGCAAATGCAGGCCGGTTTCGGGCCATACTTCACGCGGGCGGTTGGTGAAATCAGCGAGAAAGACCCGCTATTTTCTCACGCAGCATTTCTTTCCAGCCTATCCGCAGCCAATGACGGAACGGCGCTAGACATTCTGACGGGCCAGCACATAATTAAAGAAAACCCACAGTTAAAGCCAAAAAAAGAAGATAAAGAAACGGCGCTTGCTGATTTTGGCAACGCCTTTGAAATGATGCCACGCGCGGCCGCGGGTATTGTAGAGGCGGCCGACGCTCTCTATGCAAAGCGTGTGGGCATGGTGGAGAGCTTTGATTCCACGGCATACAGCAAGGCCATGCAGGACGTGGTTGGAAAAACCAAGGCAGGAACCGGCGGGATTGGCGAATTCAACGGCCAGAAATATCTGCTGCCTCAGCAATTTACCGAAGATGATTTTGAGCGCGGGCTTCAAGCCATGACGCCCGACGAGCTGGCAGCTATGAGTATTGGTGGCGGCCATGCCATTTACGGCCGCAAAAACACGCCAGCAAGCGGCGCAGAGCTTTACAGCAACGTAGTTTTTAAGTCGGTGGCTTATGGGCAATATGCGGCTTTTAATACTGACGGCAGCAAAGTAACCAGCGACAAAGGGCCAAAGGGACAGTTTATTTTGGCAATCGACCCAAGCAAATTTGCTTCAATAGTGCAGCGCGCAAATGAGCGTCACGTTGATGCGAGCATGAAGCGCGGCGAGGAAATCAACGCAGATCGTGCTGGCGGAGGGCTACAATGAGTTTAGCCGAGCCGATTGAGGCCAATTTATTGCCATCGGCCAGCCAAATACCAAACTGGCAGGGCCCCATCAGCACACCAAGCGAAAACTTCGTTTCGACTTTCAAAAGCATGAATGAGGTCAATTCAACCATGGGCCTGCAATCCATGTGGGAAGATGAGCTGCAAAAGCGCGATGACCAGATTTTTAACCTCACCGGCAAACGCTTCGGCGTCACCATGGCCAACCCAAAATTTGCTAACCAGTACGGGCCATTTCAGAGCGTTGACGATCAGGTAGATTCGATTGCTGACCAATACCCCAGCAATGTGCCGCATTATGCGCTGCGGAAAGCCTTTGATGATGCCAGCCAGATTGAGGGCAAGATCGATGAGCTGCGTAAAACATACCCAGAGATAAAAAGCCGCGCAGATATTTTTAAGGACGTGAGCGCCCGCCGCGGCGAGATTCAGATGGATGCGGCAGAAATATCAGCCAGGTCGGGAACGGCCGGAGCTGTCGCAGGTTTCGCAGGTGGCATGGCTGGCGGGCTCACCATGAACAACCCAGAGGCGCTTGCCTCACTGCCATTCGGCGGCGTCGGCAAAAGCGTACTCACGCGCATAGGCACAGAGGCATTGGTGCAAATGACAGTTGCTGGAGTGCAGCAGGCAAAAGTTTCAAAAGATTATGCAAGCATGGGCGAGGAATTAACGGCCGCGCAGCAGGCGGAAAACATACTTTATGCCGGTGCTGGTGGTGCAGCCTTTCGCGGTGTTGGTGAGGTGGCTGGCCCAGCGATAGCAAAAGGCAAAACACTCATAGGCCAAGCGCTTGCCGAGCGGGCAAAAGCAAAAGATGCCACCGGAAAGCTGGCCGACGAGCTGATTAACGCTGATGACGCAAATCACCAAGCCGCCATTTTAGAGCGGGCCGACGCTGCAAACGTGGCAGAAATTAACGCTATCGTGAATCCGGTGCAATCGACGGCTCAACGCGGAGCTGTTGCCGCGGCTGAGGTTGAGGACTTCACCGCCAAGCTAAATCCTTTTGAGGACACGGCAGCGACCGATGCAGGAAAAATGCACGATGAAATGCTGCAAACGGTGGGCAGAGCGCTAGAACAGGGCAAGCCTATACCGCAGGAGCCGCAGGGTATGCCTGCGCTTGTAAACGACATTTATAAGCGTGTGCCGGTTGAAACCTTCCCCGTTGAAGATTTGACGGTAGATGCGCCAGCCATGCAGTTTAAGGGTGGTGGTGATGAATCGGGCGTAACAGATAGATTGAAAGGGACAAGGGCGTGGAGCGATTATTTAGCCGGTGTGATAACGGTATGGAAAAAAGACGACGGGACGACCGTCGTGGCAGACGGACACCAGCGCGTAGGATTCGCCAAGCGCCTGATGGCAGAGAATCCAGACCAAAAAATCAGCATTCCAGCGTTTGTGTTCAAGGAATCCGACGGGGACACGCAGGGTTTTGTGCGCGCCGCGGCCGCGCTGCGTAACATTAGCGAAGGAAGCGGCACCGCGCTTGACGCATCCAAAGTGTTTAAGGACATGCCGGAGAAGGCAAAAACGGTTTTTGATAGTCTGCCACCTAACAGCGCCATTGTGCGCCAAGGGCTTGATTTGGCGGCTCTCGACAACGAAGCCTATCTGTTGGTGGTGAACGGCGTGGTTGATGAGAAAATAGCGGCCGTGGTCGGGCGCCTAGAATCAGATCATAACCAGCAGCGAGCGCTCATGGCGCTCATGGCTCACGAGGAGCCCGACACGATATTTCAGGCCGAGCAGATTGTGCGCCAGGCGCAGCAAGCCGGATTCCATACCAGCGAGCAGGCCACACTATTCGGCACCGACACTATCACCGAGAGCTTGTTTAAGGACAAAGCCAAGGTTTTAGAGCGTGGCTTGAACATGATAAAATCGGACGTTAAAACTTTCCGTAACCTCATGAATAACAGCGAGCGAATCTCGCAGGTAGGCAACCAGCTAAACAGCACAGCAAACGCTGCAATTCTGGGCGATGCCAACACAATTTTACAAACGGTGCAGGCGCTTGCATACCGCAAGGGGCCGATTGCCGATTTGCTCACTCAGGCCGCTAAGGAGGCGAAACAAAATGGCAGATACAAACAAGGCGCAGAGCGATTTGTCGCAGCTCTCCGAAACCGATTGGATGAGGGCGGTGTATCAGGGCTTTTTGATGCCTCAGAAGGCGATGTATCAAACGCTATCGCAGAAGTCACAAGACGCATTGAAAGCGAAAATATCGCCGCAAACATAGAGGCGACGAGCGACCTTTTCACCGACCAGCCAAAAACAATCACTGAGAATTTCAATCAGCTAAAAATGGCGCGTGACGTGCAGGATAAAGCAGCGGAAGTTTTGGCGCGTCAAACGACGCCAGCAGCGCGAACCTCAGCGGCGGAAGCTGGAAGCGCACCAAGCAAAACACCCATATCTGCATCTGGTGCGGCAACCCAAGCCTTAGAGGCGGGGTCAAAGCGTTTGGCGACTAAAGAGCCGTTAGATGCGTTCTCGACTGCGAAGATGGCGCCGGAAATACTGACGGGTGGAAAAGCGAAATTAGGCATAAGGGATAGCTCCAACAATGCTGTAGTTTACCATGCTGATGGCAATAAGGCAACACTGCTGCAAAAAGCGGAAAAGTACAAGGAAAGCGTGGGCGAATTTCTATCTGATAGCATCAAAGACATTCGCGGTGCTGAGTATATGGATGCCCGCGTTAAAAAAGCTCAGGACGTGCAAAACAAAATAGACATGCTCGGCCGTCGGCCGGAGCAGGTTAGCGATTACCTTGGCGCCCGCATTCAGGTGGATAGCATCAAGGCGGCGCGTGACGTGCAGGCGGCTCTGGGCGAGCGGGCGCATGTTGTTGAAACTGACGATTTTCTAGAGAATGCAAGGCAGGGCGGGGATTACCACGCCGTTCACATGCAGCTCATGACAAAAGATGGCTTCACCTACGAGGTGCAGATTGTGCCGCGTGACCTGATGGACGTTTACGACAAGGCGCGGGGCTCGTATGCTGATTGGAAGGGCTACCGCGGCGAGATTCCGGCCGATAAAAAAGCGCAGTATATCGCTGATAAAACAAAGGGCGATAAGGTTTTCCGCGATGCGTGGCGCAAGTTTCAAGAACGCGATTTGGTGGAAAAGCAAATTGCCGAATTCAACGTAAATGATGACGTGCCGGTGAGCATTGAATTTGATAGCATGGGCAACGAAGTAGTGAAAACAGCCAAGCTGGGCGAACTGATGGCCGAAATTGAGGCGCATGAGAGCCTGCTTGAAAACATGACAAAGTGCTTAATATGACCGGATTTTTAGATTGCTTATCGGCCGCGGCGATGAAGGGTTTGCTTGATGAAGGCAAAGCCAAAGAGGCCCGCGATATGTTTGATGAATTCGTGAAAGACATGAAAGCGCAGGGCATGAGCGAGGAAGCGGCGCGCTCGGCCGCAGCGAAAAAATCAGTTGAGCGCGTAGGCTATCAAGTGGAGCGTCAGAAAAAGCTGCTGGTGCTGGGCAATTCGGTGCGCCAGCGGGTTCTGGCTGATATGCGGGCTTATCGCACTCCGGCAGGTAAAGAATCATTTGCTGATGCCGCAATCGCCATGATTGAGCGCGACGAATACGGAACAAGCAGCAGCTACTCAGGCAAAAAAGCCGTTATTATGGGCGAGGCGCATAAGCGCATGGTGGACATTCTCGAAAAATTCGGCCCCAAAAAGGCCGGAACGGTACGGCCAAAAGCGGGCATGGATAATATGCTTACCGAGATATTCGCCCGCAAATCAGACAGAGAAAGCGCAAAAAGCTGGCGGGATGACCCAGAGGGGGCAACCGCAGGCAAGGCCGTGACCGGCGACCAAGCGGCAAAAGAAATGGCAGAGGCATGGGCATCAACGGCTGATTATCTGCGCGAGCGCGCAAATATCGCAGGCTCGGATATAAAAGTGCGGGAAGATTGGGCGGTGCCGCTAAATTGGGATTGGGCAACCGTATCAAAAATGGGCAAAAAACCATTCACCGAATTCATGTTGCGGCACGTCAATTTCAAGCGCATGTGGGATCCTGAAACTGGCGACAATATGGGCGGGCTAGATATGCAGGGCCGCATCAACGCGCTTGGCAAGGCATACGATACAATCAAGACGCAGGGCTATGTGAACATGGAGGGCAACGCCGCTGGCAGTAGCGCGCTGGCCAACCGCATGAATCATGCCCGCTTTATTCAAGTGAAGGATGCCGCAAGCTGGAAGGCTGTAAATGACAAGTTAGGCAGTGGGACGGTTTTTGATGCCATGATTAACCACATCGACCACATGGCGCAGCAAGTTTCAATGCTGGAAACTTTCGGGCCAAACCCAGAAATGATGCGCCGGTATATCAAGGCGCAGGTGCAAAAGCGGGCTGGCGAAATCGACGCCGCAAACCCAGAACCAACGGTTTACCACCATGGCAACAGCGAAGATAAAAAGCTCCGCACATTCGACGCCATGTGGGGAACAATCACCAACCAGAACGCGCAGCTAAATGGCGATTGGCTAGGATTTACACTTGCCGGAACCAGAAACTTGCTCACCGCGGCGCACCTTGGTAGCGCATCGCTCGTGGCAATACCTGGTGATTTTTTATCCGTCGGCATGACAAAGAAATTTAACAACCTCGATGGCAAGCGGTTTTTGGGCGATTACATGAAGCTCATGAACCCCGCAAACGAGGCCGACCGCAAGCTCGCTGTGCGCCTAAATCTCATATCGGAGTCGGCAACCTCAATTGCTTTCGGCCAGCAGCGGATGCTTGGCCAGATAACGGGGCCGCAGTTCACCCGCCGAATTTCAGATACGGTTATGCGGCTTTCGCTAATGACGCCACACACGCAGGCGGCGCGCTGGGCATTCGGCATGGAATTTTTAGGCGCTATGGCAGATCATTCGGGCAAAGGTTTCGATGAGGTGCCGTTTCAAAACACGCTGAAACGCCATGGCGTCACGGCGCAAGAGTGGGACGCGATACGCAAAACACCTCTCTATGAGGAGCGTGGGGCCACCTTTATCCGGCCGGACGACATTGTGAACAATTCGGCATTGCCGCCATCAAAAGCCCAAGCATTATCCGATAAGGTAATGGAAATGGTGATAGGTGAAAGCCGCGTTGCCATCCAAGAGCCGACGATTCGTGCGCGCTCATTTCTCGTAGGCGATTCAAAGCCTGGCACTTTGATTGGTGAGCTAGGCCGCTCTGGGGCAATGTTCAAAAACTTCCCCGTTTCAATCATGATGGTTCACTGGCGCCGCAATCTTTTGAATGCCAGCATGGGCGGCAGTAAAATTGGCTACGCAGCGGCATTTGGGCTCGGTCTAACGCTTATGGGCGCGCTATCAACGCAGTTGCGCCAAGTGACGCAAGGAAAAGACCCCATGGATATGAACCCGCTAAATCCGCAGGGCCGCTTATTTTGGGGCAATGCGACGCTAACCGGCGGCGGGCTGGGGCTGTGGGGCGACTTTCTATTTAAGGACACAAACCGTTTTGGAGATAGCAAGGCAGAGCAGGCGGCGGGGCCGGTAGTTGGGTTTTTGGCTGACACTGCAAAGCTAACTGCTGGCAACATGCTAGAGGTAGCGCAGCAAAAGAAAACGAATTTTGCGCCGGAGCTTTTGCAGTACACACGCCGGTATATGCCAGGCGGCAGCACTTGGTACGCCCGCGCCATATTGCAGCGCGAGGTTTTTGACCAGCTTCAAAAAATGGCCGACCCAAAAGCAAACGAAAAATTCAAGAAGCAGGCGAGCGAAATGCGGAAGGATTACGGCCAAAAATTCTATTGGAAGCCTGGCGATACTGTGCCAGAGCGTCCACCAGAAGCAGGGGCAGCATGGAAAAATTAACGCTACAAAACACAAGCCATTGTGTTATATTGGCGCCAACACGCTAGGGGTGGGAAATGACTGTATCGAGTGAAAATTTCAAAGATCAGTATTGGGGCGACGGGTCAACTGCGACCTTTAACGTGACCACTCAGTTTCAAAACGCATCAGAGCTTTTGGTGACGGTATTAAGCGCAGATGGGTTGACGGAATCAACCAAGCTCCTCACCTCACAATATACCGTTTCTGGCGGAAGCGGGGGGGCGGGGCAAATAACATTTACGGGCGGGAATATCCCAGCGGGAACTGGCGCGCCTGGAAGCGAAAAAATCACAATTACTCGCAAAATGCCACTGTTACAGCAGACGGATTTAACGGCAAATGACCCATTTCCTGCGGATACGGTAGAGCGCTCGCTCGGTGATCGGTTGATTATGATTGTGCAGCAACAGCAAGAGCGGCTAAACCGCGCTGTGAAGCTGTTAATTTCAAGCAGCTTAGCTTCGCCACCAGAACTATTAGACCCCGTTGCAAACACGGTGCTTTTGGTAAGTGCTGATGCAACAAAAATCGGGCCAGGCCCAACAGCAGATCAAGTTGCAAATGCCCAAACTTATTCTGTTAATTCGGCGGCTTCTGCCGCGGCAGCGGCGGTATCGGCAGCAAGCGTTTCTGCGCTAACGTCCGTTGGTTTTCGCAATCGCCTTATCAATGGCGGCATAACTATTGCGGAGCGACCAGCGGTAACGCCTAACACTGGCTGGCAGATTGGTGCTGTTGACAGAATCCAATATATTTGCACCGGAACCGGCATTACAGCAACGGCCACAAAAGTTTTTAACGCGGCATTCCGCTCTGGGAGCGCCTTGCAAATAAATGGCTCATGGACAAATGGCCAAGTCGGTGTGCGTCAAAATATCATGTCGGAAGATGTGATTGATTTAACAAGCAAAGCGAACCAAACCATCACGCAATCAATCCTAGTTTACCAGAATACGGGAGCTGCGGTTAACTTCGATGTAGCGTTCTATAAGCCCAATGCATACAATGATTTTTCAGCCATTACGTTCTTGAGTCAACAAACCGTTTCAGTTCCAAATAACGTCGTGACAAAAATTTCATGTACCCGCGCACTATCGCCAAGCGATACGATTAACGGGTTGCAGGCTGTAGTGTTTCAGTCGGCAGTAAAAACTGTCGCCAGCAAAACATTCCTGTTTAGTGATTGGCAAGTTGAAGTTGGTTCTGTTGCAACTGAATATGACGTGCGCCCATTTGAAATCGAGCGCTTGCTTTGCGAGGGATTCTCGCAAAAATCATTTCCCAATGATATTGCACCGGCCGCCGCCACAACTACGGTGGGAAGCTACGTTGACTGCCAGCCAGTAGCGGCGGGCGGGACGTTTGGCTTTACCATCCCATTGCGTCGCCGTATGCGTAATAAAAGCCCCACAGTAACGCTCTACAATCCAGTGAATGCGGGCAGTGAAGTTTACAATTATAACGCAGCAGCAAATTGCAGCGGAACGGTGCTAAATTTAGGGGTAAATGATACCAACCTATCTATTCAGGCCGTAGCAAGCGCTGGTTCGGGCGTGGGAACTTTTAATGGCATTCATTATTGGGTGAGAACGGAGTAAGTCATGAGCAATATCGCAGAAATATATGAATTAAAAGCAATGCTTGATGGTGGGAAGGCTCTGCTGCGGAAATCGGATAATGCTTTTATCCCCATCGCGGATGAAAATCCAGATTATCAGCGCTATCTTGCTCAAGTTGCTGACGGTTCGGCTATAGCGCCGGAGGGTGCAAATGCTTAGTATTCTGCTTGGCGCAATCGGCAATCGCTTGTGGGGATGGGGGGGCGGCTCTCACATCGCCGGTTGCCTTGTCATGGCCGCATGGGCGGCGGATGAAAATAAGAGTGCGCTTTTGGCTTTTGCAATCGCCTTTGTGGGCATATTTTTTTGGCGCGTTTGGCCAACGTCGTCCTGGCTTGATTTAACAAAATCGGCCGGCACTTGGGAATTAGCAATTATGCGCGGCTTTGCTGTAGCACCTTACGCTCTGGCAATGTTCATATTTGATGGCTCTAGCAATCATCTGATTTTTGGGTTATTGGCGATTTTTGCGGTGCCTTTATGCTACTGGCTTTCCGGCAAACAAAAAAAGATTGAGCCCGTTGCATTAGCGGAGGTGGCCGCTGGGGTTTTCATTGGGCTAGTGGGGGTGTGAAACGTGGATTTAGATCATGCAATCCAATATGGAATGGCCATTATTTTGGCGGCGCTAGGATATATTGCTGGGGTATTAAAAATGCTGCATAGCAAAAATGAAATAATCGCCAAAGACCTAACCTCACACAAGGTCGAGGTGGCGCGTGATTATGTGCCGCGTGTGGAAATGCAGCGCTTAGAGCAGCGTATTGAAGGCCGGTTTGATAAAATCGAAGGGCGTTTTGACAAAATGGAAATTTGGATAGGTCGCCGTTTTGACATGGTGATGGGTAGGCACATAGAGGAAAAAACCGAGTAAGCTGCTGCGCGGAAAGGCAATGGGCCATGGAAAAAGAGAAAAAAACAGCCGAGCAAAAAATAAAATGCTGGATATGCCACCGGTTCAAAGAGCCTTCAACGTGGGTATCAATCGGCGCCACGATAGGCATTCTTGCTGGGCAGCTTACGGGGCTTTCAGACGAAAGTTTGCGGAACTGGCTTTTTACTGCGGCCGCTGTATGCGGCATTTTTGGTGTCATTCTATCGGATGGTAAAAAAGATGCAGACTCTAAGTAGTCGTGACCTTACCCGTTTATCTGGTGTTCATCCCGACTTAGTGCGGGTGATAAAGCGCGCCGCGTCTATCTCTCCCATTGCTTTTATGGTGATCGAGGGGCTACGAACGCCAGAGCGCCAGCTCGAACTTTTCAATGCGAAAGCCACCACCACCATGAACAGCCGCCACATCACCGGCCATGCCGTTGATATTGCCCCCATGGTGGGCAGTGAGGTGCGCTGGGATTGGCCGCTTTATTATGAGCTGGCTAAGGTAGTGAAGGAGGCTGCGAAGCTCGAAAACGTAGCGATTGAGTGGGGCGGTGATTGGGTAAAATTTAAGGACGGGCCGCACTGGCAGTTGCCATTTAAGATTTATCCAGCAAAGGCGGCGTGATGTTTGATATTCCCATATGGGCAAAGGCCTTGGCGGCAGCTGTTATTTTGGCCGCCACGTTTGCATTCGGCCATGAGTGGGGGGCTGCTGGGGTTCAAGCTGA
>Ga0302321_100004160_pt1 | contig 12482 bp, 13 predicted proteins | sample Fen_T0_1_FD_202505 | JGI IMG/M metagenome (GOLD analysis project Ga0302321, IMG submission 202505) | Peat permafrost microbial communities from Stordalen Mire near Abisko, Sweden - Fen_T0_1 | ecosystem: Environmental > Terrestrial > Soil > Wetlands > Permafrost | place: Sweden: Abisko...
ACGACCTTCATCGTCTACGTCGCGTACCGCGCCCTGGAGCGGCAGTGGCCGCCGCGGCCTGCCGGCCCGATGACCCCGGGGGCGAGCGTGCTGCCGGTCCTCGCCTATGGGGCGATGATGGTCTCCAACCTGCTCTCGGGGTCCACCCCCGTCGCGCTCGCGGTGATCGCGCCGATCGCCATGGGCATGCCCGTCGTCGCCGCGCTCATCCGGCTCCTGAGCCCGGGCGGCGAGGCGGACCGCGACGCACCGCGCGGCTGACCGCGAGGGACCATCGTCAGGCGACCGTCATGCGCGTGGGGGCGGAGTCCAGGCAGGTGCGCGCGGTGGGCACAAGACCCGGGTCACGCCTCCCGACGGCGTGACCACCGGCACGTTGACCCGCCCGCGCATCCGGGCCACCCTCGTCGCCATGCACAGCAGCCGCCGCAACCTCGCGATCGTCCTCGGAGCGGCCCTCGCCGCCCTCGTGGCGGACCTCATCGCCGCGGGCGTGTCGGGATCGCTGGCCCTGATCGCCGACGCGGCCCACCGCGTGACCGACGTCGTGGGCGTGGCCATCGCGCTCGCGGCCGCCACCATCGCCGCCCGCCCGCCGACGGCGCGACGCACGTTCGGGTGGGCCCGGGCGGAGGTCATCGCGGCCTGTGTCAACGCCGGCCTGCTGATGGGCATGGGCGTGTTCATCGGCTACGAGGCGATCCTGCGGCTGCTCGAGCCCGAGGCACCCGAGCCGGGCCCGATGGCGATCGCGGCCCTGATCGGCCTCGCGGGCTCGGGGCTCTCGGCGATGGTGCTGCGGGACAGCCACGAGGGCTTCGCCGCGAGGAGCGCCTTCCTCGACGTCGTGGGCGACGCCGTGGGCTCGATCGCCGCCCTGGTCGCGGCCGGCCTGGTGATGCTGACGGGCTTCGCCGCCGCCGACGCGATCGCTTCGCTGGCGGTCACCGTGCTCGTGATCCCGCGCGCCATCTTCCTGCTCCGCGACGCGGTCTCCGTCCTCATGGAGACCACCCCGGCGCACATCCATCCCGACGCGATCCGGACCCGGCTGCTCGCGATCCCGGGCGTCTCGGGCGTCCACGACCTCCACGCCTGGCAGATCACGTCGGGCCTGCCGATGCTGACGGTCCACCTCACGACGATCCCGGGCGCCGACATCCACGCCGTCCTCGACGCGGCCGACAAGGCGCTCGAGGGCGAGTTCGACATCTCGCACTCCACCCTGCAGGTGGAGCCGGCCGGGCACGACCTCGAGAGCGACGCCCACGCCTGAGGCGCCGCTGGGGCGCCGCCGGCCGTCAGCCCAGGCCCAATGCCTCCCGGATGGCCGCCGGGACCGCCGTGAAGTCGGGGGCCGTCGCGATCGCGCCCGCCCCGAGCAGCACGTCGGCCGCCAGCGAGGAGGTGATCCCCAGCGCGTCGCAGCCGGCGCCGCGGGCCGCCAGGACCCCGTTTCGGGCGTCCTCCACCACGAGGCAGCGCGACGCCGGGAGGCCAAGCCGCGCGACCGCCACGAGGAACGTCTCGGGGTCGGGCTTCTTGTGGGTCACGTGCTCGGCGGAGACGAGGATGTCGAACGTGGACTCCGGGAGGTCGATCGCCGCCAGGTTCCCGTCCAGCTTCGGGCGGTCGGAGCTGGTGGCGAGGGCGAGGCGGAGGCCGGCGGCTCGGGCCTCGGCGATGAACGCGTGGACGCCCGCGATGGGCTGCAGGGCCCCCGGGATGAGCTCAAGGTAGACCTCGTAGGTCAGCGGCTTGTCGATGGCGAGGTCCGCGGCCACCCCATGGGCCGCCGCCGCGCCGCTGATGAAGCGGTCCTCGCCGGCTCCCACGAACGGGAGGAAGTCCTCGCGGACCACCGGGATGCCGTAGCGGCGCCGGAGCGCCTCGCCCGCCGCGGCCGCGATGAACGGCTCCGAATCGCACAGGACGCCGTCCATGTCGAAGATCAGGGCGTCGTACGCGCGCTGGGCCATGCGCCGACCCTAGCACGGGAACGACGCGCGACACGTTCGTCCTCGACGTGCCACCATGCCCACCCCGTCCGAACGATCGAGGAGACGACATGGACAAGGCGCTCGTTGACCAGGTGCTGGCCGTGGCGGCCTCCGTCATCGCGGGCGGGGCGATCGGGAGCAACGGCCACGGCAACCTGAGCATCCGCGTGCCCGGCACGGACGAGATGCTGTACACCTCCGCCTCGTCGCTCAAGGGCCTGGACGCCTCGGGCATCGCCCGCGTCGGCCTCGACGGCACGCTGATCGAGGGCGCGCTGCCGCCGATCCAGGGCGCCGTGGTCGCGATGCACACGGCGATGTACGCGGACAACGCGGAGGTGGGCTGCGTGCTCCACACGCACGCGCCGTATGCGACGGCGTTCGCGGTGGCGAACCGGCCCATCGACTGCTGGATCGAGGCGATGGCGATGTTCGGCCTGGCGGACGGCGTGCCGGTCGCGGCCTACGGGCCCCGCGGCTCCGAGCAGGCCGTGGCCAACATCCGCGCGGCGGTCCGGCCCGGCGTGCCGGCCGTCCTGCTGGCGAACCACGGGATCCTCGTCTTCCACCGCAGCCCCGACCTCGCGGTCCTCGCGAACGGCGTGGTCGAGGAGTGCGCGCAGGCCGCGATCAACGCCGCGGCGATCGGCGCGCCCGTCGCGCTCCCGGAGCACCTCCGGGCGGCCGCGCTGCAGCGCGCGATGGCCTTCCAGGCCGGGGGAACGCGCACGGCCTGATCACGCGTCCGGCCAAGGGCCCGGGCGAGCCAGTCAGGGCGAGCAGGCCGGGTCCGTGGACCGGTAGACATACAGCGGCTCGCGGGGGCCCGCGAACAACAGCAGCCGGTAGGCGTCCCGCCTCGTCTCGGCCAGCGCCAGGCCGGGCCAGTCCAGGTGGCTGTTGGAGATCACGACGCACTGGCGATGGCCGTCCACAGCCGTGAGTAGCGCGTCCTCCCGTGCGGGAGCGGGACGGCCTGGTCCGCGACCTCGGTCGTGTGGGAGCCCGGCCACTCGATCCCGGCGTCGATCGACATCGCGGGGAGCCCGCGAGCCTCCTCGTCGCTCCCGGCCCGCCAGCGGGCGGCGTCATAGGCCATCGCGTTGAGGAGGATGGCGACGGACAGCGCGCCGATGGCGCACAACAGGACGCCCGCCGCCCAGGTCGCCGGCCCGGGGACGCGGCGCGCCGCGGGTCGCGTCCGGACTGGGCCGCCGTCGCCCGCCGCCACCGGGACGGGCGACGCAGCCGGCCGCCAGAGGAGGAGCACCGCCAGCGGGAGGGCGAGCGGCCACAGATACCGGTCGAAGGTCTGGACCGCCAGGGAATAGAGGATCATCGCGACCCCGTACAGGCCCGCGAAGGCGGCGAGCATCCCGAGGACGCTCCCGCACGGGACGATTGTAATGACCCGACCCCGGCGACCGATCCCATCCCGGCCGATCGCCGTGCAGGCGGGCCGACCGCTCAGGCGCGCAGCGCCTCCGCGAGCGCTGCCCGCAGCACCGGCAGGTCCGCCGGGCGACCGGCCCAGACCTCGAAGCCGATGGCGGCCTGGTGCACGAGCATCTCGTTCCCGTGGACCGCGACGAGACCGCGCCCGGCGGCGTCCTCCAGGAGCGCCGTCGGCCGCGCGGCGATGACCACGTCCGCAACGAGCGCGCCCGGGCCCATCGCCCCGAGGTCCACGGCGGGCCGTTCGCCCGGGTCCAGCATCCCCACGGACGTCGCGTTGACGAGGATGTCGGTCCCGGCCGGCGCGGGGTATGTGCCGGCCCACCGCTCGAACCCGGCACGCGCCCGTCCCAGCGACGCGACGGCGTCCACGAGCGAACGCCCGGGCCCCACAGACCTGGCGACCACCACGACGTCGCTCGCGCCCGCGAACGCCAGCTCCACGGCCGCCGCACGCGCCGCCCCGCCCGCGCCCAGCACGACCACCCGCGCGCCCTCGATGCGCCCGGCGCCGGCGACCGCGCGCGCGAGCCCCCGGCCGTCCGTGTTGTCGCCCACGAGCGCGTCCCCGTCGCGGAACACGCAGTTCACGGCCCCGATCGCGGCGGCCGCGGGCGTGAGCCGGTCCGCGAGCGCCGCCGCCTCGATCTTGAACGGCTTGGTCACGTTGAGGCCCGCGAAGCCCAGCGTCCGCGCCGCGGCCCACGCCCCCGCGAAGCCGTCCCGGCGGACGGCCATGGACACGTAGCTCCACGGCAGCCCGGCCGCTGCGAACGCGGCGTTCAGCATCTCCTGCGTCGGGTTCCCGTCGACGATCTCCCCGAGCAGGCCGAAGAACCGGCGGTCGTGCAGCTGCATGGTCCGCAGCATAGCCGCCCGGCCTGATCGCCCGATGAGGGAGTCCCGCTTCGACGAAACCGTGAGCAACCGGGAGAGGGCGTCGACCACGACGACCGGCGTGCTGATCTCGTCCTCCGCATCATGGTTCCCCGATCGGCGATGATGGGCGGTGCCGGGAGAGCCGCCACGAGCGCGGCTCACGAAGGCGCCGGGAGGGACCGTGATCGCGCCGCTCACCATGGTGGCTGTGGCCGTGGTCGCGTACGCCGTGATCTCCCGGCGGCTCGCCAGCACCGTGGTCACGGCACCCATCTTCTTCGCGGCGCTGGGCCTGCTCGCGGCGCCGGTCCTCGGCATCGTCCAGGTGGCGTCGCGCGACGAGCTGCTCGTGGGGCTCCTCGAGGCGGCCCTCGTGATGGTGCTGTTCGCGGACTCGTCCGGGCTGGACATCCGGCGCTGGACCCGGGAGCGGAGCCTGTCCGGGCGCCTGCTCGGGATCGGCCTGCCACTGACGATGCTGCTGGGGGCCGTCGTCGCCTACCTCCTGTTCCCCGGGATCGCCCCCTGGCAGGCCGCGCTCGTCGGCGCGATCCTGGCCCCCACGGACGCGGCCCTTGGGCAGGCGGTGGTCGCCAACCCGCGGGTGCCGGCGGTCGTCCGCAACGCCCTCAACGTGGAGAGCGGCCTGAACGACGGCCTGGCGCTCCCGTTCGTCACGATCTTCCTCGCGCTGGGCAAGGCGGCCTCGGGCATGGAGAGCGACCTCAACGCCATCGAGACGCTCGCGCTGGCGCTCGTGGGGTCGACCGTGGTGGGCCTCGTGCTGGGCGTCGGTGGCGGCTGGCTGGTCCGGACCGCCGCGACCCGCGGGCTCGGCGACGGCCGCTGGATCCCCATCGCCCTGGTCGCCCTGGCGGTGGCGGCCTTCTCCGTCGCGGACGAGATGGGGGCCAGCGGGTTCCTGGCGGTGTGGGTCGCGGGCCTCTCGGCCGGGACGATGGTCCGCGGCCGGGTCGACGACGCGGCGTTCCACCTGCCGGAGCAGGCGGCCGACGCGCTCGCCGCGGTCGGCTTCCTCCTGCTTGGAGCGGGGCTCCTGGCGCCGGTCCTGTCGCGCGCGACCCCCAGCATCGTGCTCTATGCGGTCCTGAGCCTCACCGTGATCCGGATCCTGCCCGTGGCGATCGCCATGGTCGGGACCGGCTTCTCGCCCGCCAGCGTGCTCTACATCGGGTGGTTCGGCCCGCGTGGCCTCGCCTCGATCGTCTTCTCGGGCCTGGTGGTGGAGGCGGCCGTCCCGGGCGCCGACACGATGACCGACGCGATCCTGCTCACGGTGGCGATCAGCCTCGTGGCCCATGGCGTCACGGCCGCCTGGGGCGCGCGGCGCTACGCGACCTGGTTCGAGCGGGAGCGGGCTGCGGTGCCCGGCCTCCCCGAGGCGGAGGAGGTCGTGCCGTCCATGCAGGGCCGGCGCGCCCGGGAGGCCTAGCCGGCGTCGGGGCTCACGGGCGACGTGTCGGGTCGGCGGCCAGCCCCGGATACGGCTCCAGGAGGCCGAGCTGCACGGCACGCTCCACGGCCTCGCCGCGCGATGAGGCCCACAGCTTCCCGTAGATCGACACGGCGTGGGTCTTCACGGTGTTCCGCGAGATCGTCAGGCGGTCCCCGATCTCCTGGAACGAGAGGTACGTGGGCAGGAGCGGCAGCACGCGCAGCTCGGCGGCGGTGAGCGTGCTGGAACCGGCGAGCACCGTGGCCGCGCCGGCGAGCCGCTCGCGCATCGCCACGACCTCGGACGTGAGCCGGCCGAGCCCCGGACGGCGCCGGACGATGGCCTCCGCCTCGCGCAACGCCAGCTGCGCGCCGCCGACGTCGGAGATGGCGAGGTACGCGCGGGCGAGCTCCAGGAGCGCGTCCACCGAGAACCACGGGGCGGCGTGGGTCGCGAGCGGCCGGACGAGCTGCGCCTTGACGAGATCCTCCCGGGCACCGGCGAGGTCGCCCCGGTGGATCGCGACCCGTGCGCTGACGGCGTGGACCATGATCCCGGCGATGAACCCGTCGTGGTGGATCCTGAGCAGCAGCTCGCGGGCGAGGCGCGCGAATCGGGCGGCCTCGTCCCAGTCCCCCGCCCGGAGCCGGAGCGCGGCCAGCTTCGCGTAGGCGCAGCTGCCGGCGGCGGGTCCAGGCCGCTCGACGGCGACGGCGTCCGCGAGGAGCGCCTCGACGTCGACGCCGTCGTCCAGCAGCCAGTGCGCCGAGGCCTCGAGCCACAGGGCGTTCGTCCGCCAGCGGCTGGACGGCGGTTCGGCGACGGCAGCGACGGTCGCGTTCGCGAGCGCGTCCTGCGGGCCCGTCCGGCACATCACCGCCCGCAGCATGGCCCGCTGGGAGGTGTAGCTCGCCGACAGGTCTGCCGGGGCACCGTCGAAGTCGGACCCCTCCGCGACGTCCGCCATGCGGTCAGCCTCGTCGCCGCGCCCGATCAGGACGTGGATCCAGCCGGAGATGACGGCAAGCGGCGGGTAGGCCTCGAGCGCGCCGGTTTCAAACGCCTCGAGCCAGCGCTCGACGGTGGTGGCGCGGCCCTCATAGAACGTGGGCACCGCCGCTGCCGTGGCGAGACGGACCGCGGCGTCGCGGTCCCCACCGGCAAGCGCGTGCTCCACTGCCAGCACCAGGCTCCCCTGGGACGCGAACCACGCGGACGCTCTCGCGTGGAGATCCGGCGCGGCGTCCGGCTCACGTCGGGCAAGCTCGGCACGCAGGTAGTCCCGCAGGAGGTTGTGATAGCGGTACGTTCCCTCGTTCCGGCTGACCTCCTGCACGAGCAGGTTGGTCCGCGCGAGCGATGCCAGTCGGACCGCCGCGCGGGGCATGCCGGTCAGGGCCTCCGCGATCGGGGCCGTCACCGTCTCGAGGACCGACGTCCGGGTCAGGAACCGGATGTCGTCCTCCGAGAGGGTCGATCCGACCTCTGCGTCCAGGTAGGCGGCGATGTACCGGTGCCCGCCGGAGACGCTGTCGATGTCCGCGGTCCCACGGTCCCTGGCCAGCAACGCGAGATAGATGCCGGCGGCCCAGCCTTCCGTCCGCGAGGCCAGGGTCCGCGCCTGGCCCGGCGCGAGCGCCTGGCCGATGCCCCCCGCCAGCGCCATCGTCTCCTCGTCGTCGAAGGCAAGGCCGTCGGGACCCAGCTCGAGCAGCGACCGGTTGGCCCGCAGGCGCGCCAGCGGGAGGTCGGGCTGGTGGCGTCCCGCGATGGCGACCCTGAAGCCCGCCGGGAGGTGGTCCAGGATCGCGGTCACGATGTCGAGCGCCGCGCGCTCTGTCAGGCGGTGCGCGTCGTCGAGGACGAGGACCCCGGGAGCGGGCCAGTCGTGGAGCTCCGAGAGAAGGCGCGGCACGGCCGTCGCGAGGAGCCGCTCCCGCGATCCTCCAAGCCCGGCAAGCGAGCCCTGCCCGACAGGCTGCACGAGGTCGAAGGTGGCCCCGAGATAGGCGAGCAGGATCGCGGGGTCGTTGTCCAGGGCATCGAGCGTCAGCCAGGCGACGGGCCGCGTCTCGCGGGCGACCCACTGGGCGAGCAGGGTGCTCTTGCCGTAGCCGGGCGGGGCGATGAGCGAGACCACGGCAGGCCCGTCGGCGGCGAGGAGCCGCCGGACCAGGCGGTCGCGCGGGACGGTTCCGGGCGGCGGCGAGTGCGGGTGGAGCTTGGCGTCGACGAGCGGGAACGACGTCCGGAAGCGTGCGACGGCATCAGCAGCGGGGGCCGTCATGGACTGGCTGTCCCTCCGTATCTCACCAGCGCGATCGCCGCCACATGCGCTCGGGCAACACCCCGGCTCGCCTCGGACGAGCAAACCCTAACATGGGCGCAACCAGCCTCGTGCAAGATGAGATGGCCGACGCGGACACGGGGACGCGGATCCGCCAGCGTGCCTTCCGCGGGGTGCCGTCTGCCTCTGTCAGCGTGGTGGGGGCGAGATCTGCGATGCTGTGGCCGATCGTCCAGGCATGATCCGGCCTCCCGGGCGGCAGCCATCGCCACCGACCAGCTCCACGAGGAGGGACACCAGTGACACTCGGCCCGCTCGAGTACATCATCGTCGGCTTCGAGGGCAACACCTTCGACGGCAGCATCGCGCGCGAGATCGGCAAGGTCGTCGAGAACGGCACCATCCGCATCGTCGACGCGCTGCTGGTCGTCAAGGACGCGGCGGGCGACGCCGCGGTCATCGAGATCGACGCCAAGGACGACCCGCGCTTCGCCTCGTTCGCGGGCCTGCTGGACAACCGCCTCGCCCTGTTCACGCCCGAGGACGTGGCCGAGATCGTGGTCTCGATCCCGGCCAACACCTCGGGCCTCGTGCTCCTCTTCGAGCACCACTGGGCCGTCGACATCAAGGACGCCATGACGGCCGCGGGCGGCTTCCTCATCGGGCGCACCACGATCGCGCCCGAGGTCCTCGAGGAGCTCGCCGAGGAGCTCGCGGCCCAGGAGGCCGCGGTGGCCCGGCTCTCCGCCTGACCCCACCCCGCCAGAGACCCCAGCAAGGAGACACACCGATGATGATGCGACGCCGCGGCCGGCCCCTCATGCGCGCAGCCGCCACCACCGCCGTGGTCGCGGGCACCGCGGGAGCGGTGAGCCACCACCAGCAGCAGAAGTACGCCAACCAGGCGGCGCAGCAGCAGGCGGAGCAGCAGGCCGCCTACGAGCAGGCGCAGGCCGAGGCCGCCGCCCAGGCCCCGGTCTACGCCGCCCCGGCCCCCGCCCCGGCGGGCATCGACATGGCCCAGCTCACCCAGCTCGGCGAACTGCACAAGGCCGGCGTCCTGACCGACGAGGAGTTCGCCGCCGCCAAGGCCAAGCTGCTGGGCTGACCGGCCCCGCCCGTGCCGTTCGCCCGCCGGCGCGGCCCTGCACCACACGATGGAACCTGAGGAGTACCACCCGTGAAGAACCCGCCCATCCTGATCTCCGTCCTCGGCTTCTTCGCCGCGATGGCCGGCTTCGCCTGGCTGTTCTTCGGCATGCGACTCCTGGGCTTCGACTGGTTCGGCGCGCTGGGCGACGTCCCGGCGTTCGAGCACGTCGGCATCTGGGGCTGGCTCGCCATCCTCGGCGGCATCCTGTGGCTGGCGGCCGCGTTCGGCCTCTGGTCGCTCCGCCCTTGGGCGTGGATGGTGGCCATGGTCGTGGCCGGCTTCGCCATCTTCGAAGCCTTCCTGTGGATGATCCAGTTCCCCGGCTCCGGGATCGGCCTCGCGATGATCCTGATGCCGGGCCTGATCGTCATCTACCTGCTCTCGGACGGCGTCAAGGCCGCGTTCGGGCTGGACCAGCAGGCCCCCTGACCGGACGCCGATCCGTTTCGCGACGAGCGCACCCCCAAAGGGTGCGCTCGTCTCATTGTGCGTGGCGCGGACACGCGCTCCGCGCGCCTACGGCCGGTCGTCGCCCTCGCCGAACAGGACCCGGAACAACACGACGAAGCTCACGACCAGCGTCACCCCGAAGGCGATCATCGCGGCGTAGGCAAAGCCGATGAAGCTCGCCAGGGCCGGCTGGAGCAGGATGATCATCGCGATGGCGGTGCCGATCAGCTGGCCCACGACGATGAGCCCGATCGTCGCCTGGCGGCCGAGCCCGCTGACGCCCTCGATGGCCTTGGACAGGTCCGAGGTGTCCACCTCGACCGTGATCTTCCCCTTGTTGAACAGGTCGATCCACTTGAACGCCGCCGCCTCCAGGGACGGCGTGCGGCGGGCGAGCTCCTTGGACACCCGGACCGCCGAGCTGGAGAGCGACTTGGCGACCCGCTCCGGCTCCAGGGACGCCCAGACCGCCGCCTGGGCCTCCTGCATCGCCTCCTTGGCCATGTCCACCGACGGCGAGAGGACGCGGGCCGTCTCCTCCGCCTGGACGACGGCCTTGATCGCGAGGGTCAGGCTGCTGTCGAGGCGCAGGCCGTTGTCGAACACCGCGCCCATGAAGCCCGACAGTGCCCCGCCGATGGAGCTCACGCCGCCGTAGACCAGGTAGCGGCGCGCGAGCCGGTCCACGTCGGCGCGGAACGACTCCTCGTTGAACTGCGCGGTGGGCTTGCCCAGCGCCAGGAGCCCGTCGGCGATGCCGGTGATGTCCACCGCCTTCACCGCGTAGATGAGGCCCAGCAGGTCGACCCGTTGCGTCGACTTGAGCTGGCCTACGAGCCCGAGGTCAAGGAAGACCATGCGCTTCGTCGCCGGGTCCGCAAACAGGTTGCCCGGGTGCGGGTCGCCGTGGAAGAAGCCGTCGATCAGGACCTGCTTGATGACCGCGCGGATGAACGATGAGCCGAGGGCATCGAGGTCGAAGCCGGCCTCGCGCAGCGCGTCCACCTTGGAGACCTTGATCCCGTTGACGTACTCCATCGTGAGCACGCGGGTGCTGGAGTACGCGTCGTAGATCTGGGGGACCGTGATGTCCGGGAAGCGGGCCATGTTGTCCGCGAGGCGCTTCGCGTGGTACGCCTCGTTGGTGTAGTCCAGCTCCTTGAGCACGCCCCCGGCGAACTCCATCACCATGGCCTTGAGGCCAACCTTGCGGGCCAGCGCGAGCCGGCGCTCCGCGATGCTGGCCAGCTCCGTGATCACGCCGAGGTCCGCCTTGGTCTTGGCCAGGATCCGCGGCCGCTGGACCTTGACGGCCACGAGGGTGCCGTCGTGGAGCGTCGCCCGGTGGACCTGGGCGGTGGACGCGGCGGCGAACGGCTCGGTCTCGATGGACGCAAAGAGCTCCTCGGGCGGCCTGCCGAGCTCCGAGGTGATCATCTGGCGCGCCTCGTCCCACGGGAACGGCGCCGCGTCGCTCTGGAGCTTGGACAGCTCGGCCACAAGGTCGGCGGGCAGCGCGTCGCCGCGGCTGGCGATCATCTGGCCGATCTTCACGTACGTCGGCCCGAGCTGCTGGAGCAGCAGCCGGAGTCGCTCGGGACCCGAGGCGTCGGAAGCGATGTCCGTCTCGCCGAGGACCCGCCCGGCGAACCACTGGCGGAAGGGCCCGATGGGCGTGCGCGCCAGCGTCGAGTCGAGCGCCACGGAGTAGACCATGTCGTAGATCTGCTGGAGCCGCAGGTTCTCGATGATCAGGTTCCGCCGGGGCGTGGGCAGCGCCTCGAGGAATCGCCACAGGGCATCGGAGCTCGCCGTGACCGTGAGGTGCGGCCGGTTGAGGCCCAGGAGCGCGTCGGCAACCGTTCCCAGCAGCGTGTACAGCGCCGCGACCAGCAGCAGCCAGAGCGCGATGGGATCGGCGGCCTTCGTGAGGTCCGGCGCGATGAACGTGGCCGTCCAGATGACCAGGGCGTTCACGATGATCACGAACAGACCCATCGTGGAGATCAGGAGCCGCCCGGTGAGGGCCACGATCACGGGCCGGACGAACCGCTGCGCGAGGACCAGCGCCGCGGCGGCCACGAGCCACGCGATGGCCCCGGAATGCAGGTTGGTCAGGATCGGTGCCTGCTCCGTGCCGAACGGGAAGGGCTGCGGCACGGTGACCACGTCCAGGAGCAGGACGATCAGGACCAGGACCAGCCCGTCCACCACCGTCTCGACGATGAACCGCCGCATCGCGTTCCTCCGCTCATGGCGGCCGCACCCCTGGTGCGCCGCCCGCGCTCGTCGACCCCGTCGAGGCCGTCCGGGACGGGTGGAGACCCGCGCGAGAGCGGAGGTCGAACCGTCTCGACAAGAGTGCACCACCTGCGGCGGCTCCGCGCCTCATCCACGCTGGGCGAGGCCCGTCGCGGCGGCGGGCAGGGCGGCACCGACACCGTGGCGCAACCGTTCGTCCACCCGCTTGACGCCGGACCGGACGGGCCGGCGGCGGTCGCCGGTACCGCCCCGAGCACCGCGCCGGCCGCCCCGGTCCGCCGCGAGGTCCTCCACCGGCTCCGCGCCGCCGAGGGCGGTGGCTATGTCTTCATGAGCGACCACTCGGTCGCATCCGACGTGTCCGGCCAGACCTACGACCAGATCGTCAAGCTCGTGCGCCAGTACGGGACGTACCCGCTCAACCTCCCGGAGGCGTAGCCCAGGCCTCGCCCCCGGCCACAACGCCCATCCCCGCACACCAGGCGCCCGGCGGACCTCCTCCCCGCCGGGCGCCTGCTTGTCCGGCGGCGGTCCGGGGCC
>Ga0302321_100004161_pt1 | contig 12481 bp, 9 predicted proteins | sample Fen_T0_1_FD_202505 | JGI IMG/M metagenome (GOLD analysis project Ga0302321, IMG submission 202505) | Peat permafrost microbial communities from Stordalen Mire near Abisko, Sweden - Fen_T0_1 | ecosystem: Environmental > Terrestrial > Soil > Wetlands > Permafrost | place: Sweden: Abisko...
TGTACTGGCGCGCACCAACGGAGACTGGATCGCTTTCAATGACTCTGATGACACTTGGCATCCGCAGAAGCTGGAGTGGCAGTTTCGCGCGCTTGAGGAGAATCCGGATTGCTTCGCCTGTTTTACGGATGCGTCGTATGTTAATTGCAGTGGCGATAATCGTACGGCGATTGAGGTGGGAGGACTAAAATTTAGAAATCGGATTGGCCGCTTGGAAAACGCGCTCGATGTCATGGTTGGTCAGTTCCACGGGATCTATATGCAAACGGTTTTGGTGCGGGCTGATATTTTGGCAAAAACTGGCGGCTTTGATGCCAAGCTCCGTGTTGCCATTGATGTCGACTTTCTCTTCCGCCTGGCGCTGCAAACCCCGTTTTGTTACGTAAATTTGCCGTTGGTGGATATTGACCGTACGCCAAACCGCTCGCCTAGCCTAACCCAAGAGTTTCCAAAGGGCAGCCTCTACCGTCTGCAAATGAACGAAATTATGTTTCTGCAATGGAGTGAGCTTTCAGCTCTTTCGAATCACCGTCGGATCAAGCGGCGCATCCATAACCAAATCGTATCGACTCGCAGCGCGATGGCGAATTGCTACATTTTGAAAAACGATATCTTCGCAGCCAGAAAAACGCTGGCAAAGGCTCTGCGGAATGGTTTTCGCCTAAACCTCTGGCTTAAGTGGAGCCTGACTTATCTTGCGCCACTCGGGTTGATGAAAAAACTCGTTCAGAGACAGAGTGATCAAGGAATCCGGTGGCGCTTTGCCTGCCGCCGAATCGCTATCGCTCAAGATCAGAACGCCGTTCGCCGCGGTTGATCAGACATGGCTCAGAACATCGAAATCGCGTGGGCGCTTTCGAGGATTACCCAAGCCAGACCACCGGCGAGACCGAGGGCGAAGGCGAGCTTCAGCCATTTGCGGCGGCGCAGGCGCGTGTCGTAACGGTCAGTCGACATGGGCGCGAGGCTGTCGCTCTGCGACATGAAGCTGACGAACTGGGCGTTCCGCAGTCGGGTCGTCTGAATAAGACTGTTGTCGACGCGACCCATGCGGATCGCGGGACGATGAAACAGACTTTTCAGGGGGTACAACATAGACGCTAGATGGACTTATATCGTAAAAAAGAGTTCGTTTTTTCAACGTGAAATCCGCAGCCTCCCGGTTTTCACGTCGTTTTCACCGGTCATGCATCGCTTCAATTACGTTGGGCAAAATCTTCATTGCGAGTCGGTCGATCTCGGTACGGTCGCGCAATTGTATGGAACGCCCACCTACGTCTATAGCACCGGAACCATTGCGGATAACTATAGCCGTCTCGCCAAAAGCCTGACCGGGCTGGATGTGCAGATTTGTTATGCCATGAAGGCAAACTCAAATCTTGCTCTACTTAAGCACTTTGCGAATCTCGGAGCTGGCTTCGACCTCGTGAGCGGCGGCGAAATCCGGCGCGTGATTGCGGCTGGTGCCGACGTGAAGACGAGCGTTTTCGCCGGGGTCGGCAAGACCGAGGCGGAGATCGGACTGGCCCTCGAATCCGGGGTGTTTTCCTTTCATGTCGAGAGTGAGCCCGAACTCGCGCGTATCGACCACGTGGCTGGTAAAATGGGTGTAAAGGCTGCGATCGCGATCCGCGTCAACCCCGATGTCGACGCTCATACGCATGCCAAGATCACGACCGGCAAGAGCGAAAACAAGTTTGGTATCCCGCTGAAATACGCGTCTGCAGCCTACGATGCGGCGGCCAAGTTTAAGAACATTCTGATTAAAGGCGTGCAGATGCACATCGGTTCGCAGCTGACCGAGATCGAGCCGTTCGTCGAGGCGGTGGAGAAAGTCGCGCCCTTCGTCGCGGAGCTGAAGGCGAAGCATAGTATCACCTATTTTTCGGTTGGCGGTGGCATTGGGATCGTCTACCGCGACGCGCTCGCCAGCGGTCAACAAGCCTGGTGGGATGCTCAGCCGGCGGGCTCGCGGCCCATTACGCCCGAAGCGTATGGCGCGGCGCTCGTTCCTCTGCTCAAGCCGTTAGGACTAAAAATTCTGCTTGAGCCTGGCCGCTTTCTAGTCGGCAACGCCGGGGTTTTGCTGGCGCGCGTCGAATACCTGAAGCGCGGACATGGGAAAAACTTTTTGATTCTCGACGCTGGTTTTAACGACCTCGTTCGTCCGGCGATGTACGAGAGTTATCACGAAATCGTGCCGTTGCACCGTGACACCACGCGGCGTGCGCTCAAGGCCGACATCGTTGGGCCGATCTGCGAGAGCGGCGACAGTTTCGCCAAGGATCGCCAGATCCAGGAAGTGGGCGAAGGCGAGTACCTCGCCTTTATGAGCGCCGGAGCTTACGGCTTCAGCATGGCGAGCCGCTATAATGCCCGCACGTTGCCGGCCGAGGTGGTGGTGAAAGGTTCGGTTTTCGAGCTGGCCAACGCCCGCGAAAGTTTTGACGCCATGGTGGCCAACGAAAAGGTGCCAGGCTTTTTGCGCTAAGAAAAATATTTTCCCTTTTTGAAAACCACCACACACACCCTTCGAAAACTGAAAGGTCAGAGGCCGATCGTCTGCGTGACGGCATACGACGCGATCACCGCGCGGTTTGCGAGCGAAGCAGGCGTCGACGTGATTCTGGTGGGTGATTCGTTGGGCAACACCGTGCTTGGTTATGAAACCACCGTGCCGGTGACGCTCGACGACATGTGTCACCACACCGCGGCGGTGGCACGGGCAAAACCGGCTGCGCTGATTGCGGCCGATGTGCCTTTTGCCGAGGCGCACTACGATTTCGAACGCGTCCTGCGTGCTTGTCAGCGGCTCATGCAGGAATCGGGCGCCGAGGCGGTGAAGATCGAAGGTGGCGCGTTGCTGGCGCCGACGGTGGCGCGGTTGGTTGAAGCGGGCGTGCCGGTGTGGGGACATATCGGTTTGAAGCCGCAGCAGGTTCACGCGCTGGGCCGCTACCGGAAATTTGGCGTCGCGCCGGAGGAGGCTGAGAGCTTGATGGCTGACGCGCTCGCGCTCGAAAAAGCCGGCGTCTTCGCGCTGCTCATCGAGATGGTCGAGCCAGGGCTGGCGCGCACGCTCAGCGAGACGGCCAAGGTTCCGGTGGTAGGGATTGGTTCGGGTGGGCAGTGCGACGGACAAATTCTTGTCTATACCGACATGCTCGGTCTTTCGTCCGGTTACGTGCCGGGCTTCGCGCGCAAATTTGCCGACGCCGGCGAGCAGTTTAAGAAAGGTTTCGCGGCCTATGCTGAAGCCGTCCGCCAGAAGAAATTCCCCGAAGTCTGATTCCGGAGTTTACCCAGTCGTAAATCTGCCTGTTGACGCCCGTGCATTCGTGAGCCGAAAATCCGCCCTATGAACTTTGTTGTGATTGGTGCTGGCGCCTGGGGTACCGCGTTTGCCGTGCATCTGAGCCGGCTCGGTCACACGGTCACGCTCATGCCGCGACGGTTCGAGCAAGCTGTGGCGTTGTCCACTTCGCACGAAAATACTGAATATCTGCCGGGCATTGCGTTGCCGGCGAGTTTGCAGATCGGGCACGAGCTCGTTCCGGCGGTGATGGAGGCGGACGTCGTGCTGCTGGCCTGCCCGGCTCAGGCGCTTCGGGAAACGTGTGTGCATCTTCGCGACAGCCTGGGACTCGCGACGCAGTTGAGGATGATTGTGAGCCTGACCAAAGGGTTGGAACTGGGCACACATCTGCGGCCCACCGAGGTGATTTCGGCCGTGCTTCCGGGTTACGCCGCCGCCGCGCTTACCGGTCCAACCAATGCTGCTGAAGTGGCGCGTGGCAGGCCGTCGGCTATGACGCTGGCGGTCACGCGTATCGACGAATTTGTTACAGCGGTGCAAGCTGCGCTGAGCGGACCGACACTGCGGGTATACACGAGCGACGACGTGGCTGGCGTCGAAATCGGCAGCTGCCTCAAAAACGTTTATGCTATTGCTGCTGGTTGTTGCGACGGACTGAAGCTGGGCGACAACAGCAAGGCGGCGCTGCTCACGCGGGCACTGGCTGAGATGGTTCGCGTGGGCCAGGCACTAGGCGCGCGGTCAGAAACTTTCTACGGGTTGAGCGGCTTTGGTGATCTTGTCGCAACCTGCCACGGACAATGGAGCCGCAATCGCGAGTTTGGCCAGCGGATGGGCGAGGGGCACGTGGTGGCCGAACTACTGGCGGGGCGCAAAACCGTCGTTGAAGGCTACAAGACTACCGACTCCTTTGCCGAGTTATGTGCGGCGCGCGGGATCGATGCGCCGATCTTGCGGGAAACTCGCGCGATGCTTTTTGAGGGCAAACCGGCTGCGCAGGTATTGGCGAGCTTGATGGGGCGGGAGTTGAAGCGGGAGAGTTAAACTCCTGCTTCGTCTATTTTTTTCCGCGCAGGCGATCGAACAGGCCAGGCTTCTTAGGCTTCATGTTTAGTTCCTTAATTTGACTCATGGCCTCGTTATCGAGTTGTTCTCCGATGTAACTGCGGAGTTGGTCCATGTCGCTGAAAGGAACGTAAATGGGGTGCCGATAGTGCTGCTCACGAAGGCGGTTGGCGAAGATGCCGAAGCCAAGTTCGACCATGCGGTCCGCAATTTTATTTAGCTTATCCATACCGAGCGGTTCGGGGACCGGGTTGGCTTTGACGGCGGCGCGCACCTGGGATTCCAGGTTCATCAATTCCTGAGTCAGGCGTGTGCGCTCTGAATGGTCGATGGATTGCTTTCTACGGCCCGACAATTCGTGGTATTGTTCGAGGAGGGCCTTGGTTTGCTCGGTATCGCTCACGTCTCTAATGATATTGGGAATGGGTAGGATTCAAGAGCCATTCGTTTGTTTGGCCGGTCGGTCAGATTGTTTCCAGCTGGCGCGCGGGAGATGATAACCACCTTTTTGGGTCAAAAACGATGGAATCGCGCGTCCTCGACTTGAAGCTTAGCGGATTGTGCATCCATTGCGAAGTTGTTCGTCCGTCAGTTCAACTTCAACGCCCCATGAGTGAATCTACAAGTAGCACAGAATTAGATCGTAAGCATAAACTGGTCATCTTCGCCTCGTCGCTCGGTACCGTGTTCGAGTGGTATGATTTCTATATTTACGGAACACTGGCGGTATTTTTCGGGAAACTTTTTTTCCCGCCGGAAAATGAAACCGCGGGCTTCCTGTCCAGCCTGGCGTTGTTCGGTGTAGGGTTTTCCGTGCGTCCTTTTGGGGCGCTGGTTTTCGGCCGGATCGGCGATCTGGTCGGGCGGAAATACACGTTTTTAGTGACGATTTTGGTGATGGGCCTGTCGACCGCGCTGGTGGGTTTTTTACCGACCTATTCGCAAATCGGCTGGCTGGCTCCGGTGATCCTGGTCGTTTTGCGGGTGGCTCAAGGATTGGCGCTGGGCGGTGAGTATGGCGGCGCCGCGACCTACGTTGCCGAACATGCTCCTCGCGGCAAACGCGGTGCATTCACGAGTTGGATACAGACGACCGCGACGTTGGGCTTTTTTCTTTCGCTTGCAGTAATCCTGTCGGTGCGCGGCGTGATGAGTCCGGAGAAATTTGCCTCCTGGGGCTGGCGCATTCCATTCCTCGTTTCGATCGTGCTGCTCGCGGTTTCCGTCTATATCCGGCTCAAGCTTCAGGAGTCTCCGGTCTTTGCCGAGATGAAGGCGCAGGGGAAAACTTCAAAAGCCCCGCTGACCGAAAGTTTCGCCCGCTGGCCTAACGCCCAACTAGTGTTGCGCGCCTTGTTCGGTGCTACGGCGGGGCAGGGTGTCGTCTGGTACACGGGGCAGTTTTACGCGCTCTATTTTTTAACCTCCACGCTCAAGGTCGACTACATCAACGCCTACACGCTGGTCGCCATCGGGCTAGTGATCGGCACGCCGTTCTTTCTGGTTTTTGGTCGCCTGTCTGATCGGATCGGTCGCAAGAAAATCATGCTTACTGGTTGTCTGCTGGCTGCGTTGACCTACATGCCGATCTTTCGCGAACTAACAAACGCCGCCAATCCTGCGCTGGCTCAGGCGATGCACGCTTCTCCAGTCGTGCTTCACACCACTGATTACCGCAACAACATCGAACTCGCTTTCTCGGCGATGGCCGATGCGGCGGGTAAGATCGTCGGAGCGAAGCGAACGCTGTCCGAGGCCGACAAGGCCCGCAATTTTCTCAATGCCCGCGGCGTGCCGTTCGCGCTGGCCCCGGCACGGCCCGACGTGCCGCTCACCCTGGATGTTGCGGATCGTTCGGTTGTGGGCTTCGACACGAAAGCCTATGAGGCGGCGCTGGCTCCGGCCGGTTATCCCAAAAGTGCCGACAAGGCGGCAATCAACCGGCCCATCGTGGTTCTGCTACTCGTGATTCTGATGATCTACGTGGCCATGGTTTACGGGCCGATTGCGGCGTTCCTGGTCGAGCTGTTTCCCACAAATATCCGCTACACTTCAATGTCGCTGCCCTACCATATCGGTAACGGCTGGTTCGGCGGATTTCTTCCCCTCATAGCGGCATCGATCGTGGTGTTTACCGGAGATATTTATGCCGGGCTTTGGTATCCGATCGGAGTCGCCTTTGTAGGATTTCTGATTGGCGCGGTCGCGTTGCCCGAGACCAAGGATAATGAACTCTGAAGCCGAATAACTTGCCTGCCGGGGCTGCACTCGCTGCTCAGGCAGGCCGTAAAGTCCGTCAGGCTTATTCGATGATGTAACCTTCTTCGCCGTGCTCGGCGACATCGAGCCCCTGCGACTCGTCTTCTTCGCTGACCCGCAGACCACCGAACGCGTAATCGACGACTTTGGCGATGGCAACCGTCCCTGTTACGGACCAGAGGAGAACGAGGCCGCCGGCTTTGAGTTGTTCGAGCCACAGGCTGTGTCCGACCAGTGCGGCGATGGGACCGCTGGCGAGATTCGGGTTAACGGCAGCGCTGGCAAACACGCCGGCCAGAACCGTACCAAGGGTGCCGCCCACCGCGTGAACTCCGAAGGTGTCGAGCGAGTCATCGTATTTGAATTTTGCCTTCAGGTAGTTACAGGCCAGATACGTCGCGGCACCGGCGAGCAGACCGATCAGCACGGCGTTGCCCGCTGTGACGAACCCACTGGCAGGAGTAATCGTGGCGAGTCCGGCGACCGCGCCCGAGCAGAACCCGAGCACGCTGGGTTTGCCGCGGCGGAGATATTCGAGCATCGGCCAGATGAAGCAACCCGTGGCGGCGGCGAGGGTGGTGTTGACGAAGGCGTTGACCGCTACGCCGTCGGCGGCGACCGCACTGCCAGCGTTGAAACCGTACCAACCGGCCCAGAGCATGCCTGTGCCCGTCATACAAAAGACCATACTGTGCGGTGGCATCGGCTCGCGTCCGTGGCCGAGGCGTTTGCCGAGCACCACGCAGAGGGCGAGCGCGCTCCAACCCGAGGTCATGTGGACAACGATGCCGCCCGCGAAGTCGATCGCCTTGATCGAAGAGTTGGGGTTGAAGAGGCCGTTCATCCAACCATCGATACCCCACATCATGTGAGCGACCGGGAAGTAGACGACGAACATCCAGATAACGCTAAATAGCATGATCGCCTTGAACTTCATGCGTTCCGCGATCGCGCCGAGCGTGAGCGCCGGGGTGATGATTGCGAACATCAGCTGGTAGATCATGAAAAGATTGTGTGGCACCCATTGCGCGTAATCGCGGTTGGGTTCGATGCCGACGTTGCGCAGAAAACTGTAGGCCCAGCCACCGAGGAAGCCGTTGCCACGGGAAAAACTGAGACTGTATCCACAAGCCCACCACAGGATCGTCACGACACCGGCGAGCCCGAGACACTGGGCGAGCACGGAGAGCACGTTCTTGCGGCGCACGAGGCCGCCGTAGAAAAGTGCGAGGCCGGGCAGCGTCATGAAGAGCACGAGCGCCGAACTCGTCATCATCCACGCGCTATGGCCGGGACCGCCGCCGGGGATTTTCGATTGGGCCTGGCCGTCGGTTGTGCGGGGCGCGTTGTTGACGTAGGCCTCCAGGTCGCCGAGCCGTTGCTCAGCCGTGGGCGGCGGCAGCGAGGAGGTTGGCGCCTCGGCGGCAGCCAGCCTGATGGGGGAGACGACGCCCGCGAGGGCGACGATGAAGGCACAGAGCAGGGTTTTCATAAGGCACACAGAGGGATCGAGCTCAGCGGGGCACGCGCCCAAACAGATTCTCGGTTCGCCGGTGGTCCTGGGATTCGCAGACGGGCGGCGAAGGGGGAAAGACTGCTGGAGAGTATGCTGCTGACTTAAAAAATCAGGAAGCGACCGAGGTTATGAGGGAATCGTGGAATGAATAGCTTTAATGCGATGAAATTATTTCATTGATGAAGGTGCGCGAATTTAGGTTTCTTTCGCCGAGCCATGGGCAGCGTCGTGCTTGCAAATCCCGCCTGGCGGTGCTTCCACACAGGGCAACGAAATGACCATGCGGTTTTGCATCTTGGGCAGTGGTAGTTCGGGCAATTGCGCCCTGCTTCAAACGGAGCAAACCCGCGTACTGGTTGACGCGGGGTTTTCCGCGCGCAAGACCGGCCAGCTGCTCGCCGCGGTCGGCGAATCGCTCGAAAAGATTGAGGCGATTTTCCTCACTCACGAGCACGGCGACCACGCGGCGGCGATCAGCGGGCTCGCACGTTTTCCCCGCATCAAAGTTTTTGCCAACGCCGCGACCGCACGTGTGCTGCAAGCCGATCTCGGCCATCGCGTGGACTGGCAACTCTTCGAGACCGGTACGCGCTTCCGTTTTCGCGATTTGGAAGTGCAGAGTTTTTCGGTGCCGCATGACGCGCAAGAGCCCGTCGGGTTCGTGTTTGCGTGCGGTGAGGACGATTTGCTTTCGCCGCGTCGCCGGCTCGCTTGGCTGACCGATCTCGGCCACGCCCCGCTCCACATTCAGGAGCATATTCGCGAAGCCGACGTCGTGGTGGTGGAGGCAAATCACTGCGCGGACCTTCTAAAAGCTGATACGAAGCGTCCTTGGTCAGTCAAACAGCGCATCAGCGGTCGCCACGGACACCTTTCGAATCAAGGCGCGCGCGAACTGCTCGTCTCTGTCGCAAACCCCCATTGGCGTCAGGTTTACCTCACGCATCTCAGCCGCGACTGCAACAGCCCGGAGGCGGTCGAGCGCGCTTTTGCCAACACCTTGAGCTGTCCTTTCTCGGTGGTCGCCGCAGGCGGAGGCACTGCTTTTTATAACTTCCCGTAGCTGCTCTCATAGGACGCGGACTTTTTAGATTCGATTGGCCTTTCTTTGGGAATGTCTGATGGTGGAAGCTCGCGCTTTTGGCTTCCGCCGACAGGCGCGAACAACTTTTAAACATGAGTCCTACAGAGAATCCGTTTCGCCGCACCAAAATCGTCTTCACGCTCGGGCCTGCCACAGAGAGCGAGGAGATGCTTGAGAAAATCATCGTCGCCGGCGCCGACATCGCCCGCCTCAACATGGCTCACGCCAAGCATGAGTGGACGCGCACCATCATCCGCCGCATCCGCGCAATTTCGAAAAAGGTCGGTCGCGAAATAGCGATCATGATGGACATCAAAGGCCCTGAGATCCGCACCGGTGATCTGGCTGCGCCGATCGAACTCAAGCCCGGCGACATTTTTGATTTTACCGTCAAGCCCAGCACGCCACGCGAATCCTCCGAGGAAATCCGCTCCGTCGACGTCAACTACAAGGATCTGGTCAACGACATCAACGTCGGCGATACCGTGCTTGTTGACAGCGGTTTGATCCGCCTCGAAGTCCTCGAAAAACAGGACGCGCACATCCGCTGCCGCGTGCTCATCCCCGGCCAGCTCACTTCGCGCCGTCACATCAATCTCCCCGGCGTTAAGATTAATCTTCCCTCGTTCACCGAAAAAGACCGCGCCGACACCATGGTGGGTATCGAGGAAGGCATCGATTTCGTCGCGCTCTCCTTCGTGCGCGAAGCGAAAGATATCGATCAGCTGCGGGAATTTCTCCGCGCGAACAACTCTCACGCCCACATCATCGCCAAGATCGAGGACCAGTCTGCCATCGAGAACCTCAAGGAAATCGTGCAGACCTGCGACGCGCTCATGGTAGCCCGCGGCGACCTCGGCATCGAGTGCCCGTTCGAAGATCTTCCGATCATCCAGCGCCGCGCCGTTCACAAATGTCACCAGCACGGCAAACCAGTCATCATCGCCACGCACATGCTGGAGTCGATGATCACCTCGCCGATGCCTACGCGTGCCGAAATCACCGACGTAGCCAACGCCGTCTTCGAACGCGCAGACTGCGTCATGCTTTCCGGCGAAACCACCATCGGCCGTTACCCGATCGAGTGCGTGAAAATCCTCGAGAAGATCGCCTGCCGCATTGAGAGCGAGCTCGAAGACGACACCGACGCGCCGGCGACCTTCGAGCACGAGAAAATGAAAATCCTGCGCGCTGCCGTCGTCATGGCCAACGAAGTTCCCGGCTCCCAGATCCTGACCTTTACCCGCCAGGGCTTCATCGCCCGCGGACTCGCCGCGCTGCGTCCGCCGCGTGCACCGATTCTCGCGTTTACGCCGACGATCGAAGTGCTCCGCCAGCTCAAGCTCCTGCGCTCGGTCGAAGGCTTCCTGCTGCCGTTCGAATCGAATCCGGACAACACAATCAAGTTCGCGATTGCGCAGCTGGTGAAAGAAAAACGCGTGCAACCCGGCGACAAATTGATCGTCGTGACCGACATCCTCTCGCACGACCGCCTGATCGACAGCGTGCAGCTCCGCACCGTCCGTTCGACGGATTGAGTCGCGAGCTTAGCGACCGACTGAGCAGCCGCATCCCTTAAGATGCGGCTTTTTTTTGGCGATAATCGGTGGCTTTGTGTTGAGGCAGGCCGCGTCTTAAGCGACCCGGCTACTTGGAATGTAGTGCAACGCTTTGGCGTACGGCGGCGACGCGGGGGGAACTCTTGGTTATGTGCGGAAAACCTTTGCCGACGTGTCAAAAAGGGTCGGCGAGGCACGGGAAAGGTCTGCCGACGTCTAAGATTTGGTTCCGGAGGCACAGCTTTCGGGTCGTCTGCGAGCGTTGCCCGCCGCCAGCGCAGATACACCAGGACGGCCTAGCTAGCGGTCCGTTCCTGCTACGGCTCCGAAGTATTATCCCAAGAATCCGCGCACGAGGGCGTAGAGTTCTTCGGATTCGAGCAGGAAGGAATCGTGGCCGAGGTCGGTCGAGAGCTCGGCGTAGCTGGCGCGTTTGCCGGCGCGCAGAAGCGCGAGCGCGACCTGCCGGTTTTGTTCGGGCGGGAATAACCAGTCGCTCGTGAAACCCACGACGAGGGTTTCAGCTTCCACATTGGTGAAAGCTTTTTCGAGCGAACCATAGGCCGCCGCCAAATCGAAGTGGTCGATCGCGCGGGTGATGTAGAGATAGGAGTTGGCGTCGAAGCGATTGATGAAACTTTCGCCCTGGTAGCGCAGGTAACTCTCGACCTCGAACTGCACGTCAAAGTTGTAGGCGGCGCCGTCGGCGGTGTGCGTGCGTTTGCGGCCGAATTTCCGGTCCATGCTGGCATCGGACACATAGGTGATGTGCGCCATCATGCGCGCGATCGCGAGGCCGACCTTGGGGCCTCCACTTTTTGGATACTCGCCGTGGTGCCACTCGGGGTCCTGCATGATCGCCTGGCGGCCGACTTCGTTGAAGCCGATGCCTTGCGCGCTTTCGCGGGCGGTGGTGGCCATCGGCAGCAGGCGTCGCACGAAGGAAGGATATTCGATGCCCCACTGGAGCACCTGCATGCCGCCCATCGAACCACCGAGCACGGCAAAGAGCGACGTGATACCGAGGGAATCGAGCAGACGTTTTTGCGCGCGCACCATGTCGCGCACGGTGACGAACGGGAATTTTATCCCGAACGGTTTGCCTGTGACCGGATCGATCGACGAGGGACCGCTGGAGCCTTGACAACCGCCGAGGACGTTGGAGCAGACGACGAAAAATCGGTTTGTATCCACGGCTTTGCCGGGACCGATGAGGTTGTTCCACCAACCAGGTTTGCGATCGTTGAGCGAGTGAATGCCGGCGCAGTGGTGGTCGCCGCTCAACGCGTGGCTGATGAGCACGGCGTTGTCGCGGGCGGGGTTGAGATGGCCGTAGGTTTCGTAGCGCAGGGTGAAGCCCGGCAACGTCTGGCCGCTCTCGAAGGTGAACAAGTCCTTGGAAACAAAATCGCGCGCTTCGACCAGGCCGACTTCGCCCGGTTCGGAGCGGGTCGAGGTTTCGATCTGTTCGGCGTCGTTCATGCGGAAAATATCGAGAAACGTGAAGCACGACGCGAGCAATCTTAAAGCGGCTGGCGGGCACGGATGGCCTCTGTACGGAGGGCGCAGGCGGCTTTTGCAAAGAGCTTCCATCTCGTGCCTGGGCGAGCTTTTCATTTGCCCGCGCGAGACTGCTTTCTCAGGGTCGCCCTCGCGTTTTTTTAACCTTGGGTTTCTTTGGA
>Ga0302321_100004162_pt1 | contig 12477 bp, 7 predicted proteins | sample Fen_T0_1_FD_202505 | JGI IMG/M metagenome (GOLD analysis project Ga0302321, IMG submission 202505) | Peat permafrost microbial communities from Stordalen Mire near Abisko, Sweden - Fen_T0_1 | ecosystem: Environmental > Terrestrial > Soil > Wetlands > Permafrost | place: Sweden: Abisko...
CAAAGTGATGTTCCTACGAAGCACGGCATTGTGCAGGGCGGTCCTGCTATTCCCATCGCCCTTGTTCACGTCAATCCCAGCTTTGATCAAAGCGGTGACGTTTTCGACATGCCCTGTCTCGATGGCTACTGCATAGGCCCGGCCTGGCAGGCTTCCTTCAAATGCGCCGTGCGATTTGAAATAGGTTAACCACTGTTGGTTTCCTCCACATCGAGCGGCCAAATCGGTGAGTGTGACGGGGTATTTGTTGAAACCTTCGGCAAGGAAGAAATCCATTACCGTCGGACGGTACGTTTTGATAAGGTCATCGGCAGTGGCTTCGAGCACCGACTCCAACTGATCTCTCGGGCGAAGATACTCGGCCAGGCGTGCCAGTTCCTTCAGGTCAGAGCGCACGACGGCCTGGCGGAATCGCTGCATTGGGGAACAATCCACTTCGAGGCTTTCGAGAGGAACAAGCGTATTGGCAACCTCAGCCATGGAGGATGGGAAACGCTTCCCTAGAACCTCTCGCGCAGTCCGGGCTGTCTCTCGAGCCTCGTCAGTGACCAAACGAAGGAGGGTCGCTTGATCGGTTTGCGGATTGTTGACCACGCTCGTGCGCACCGCGGGATCCAAGTCATCTACATAGTGGGAAAGTTGCTCGGGAGGGTTGTCTCTGTCCCGCGCAAGCCAGCTGATATCTTTCACCGTTGCAGTGAGGGAAATCTTGCCCACGAGTCGCGAGCGAATGTCAGGGGCCAGCTGCCGGTTATTGATCAGGACACGCCAGAGTTTGGTGTCATCTGTTGCCGCGAGCTCATTGATTAGCGTGGCAGGGGCGGCCTCGTTGTTGGCGATGGTCGCTCTTGTTTCGGGGAAGTCCCGGACTAATGTTTCATAAACAAAGGCTGGCACCCTGCGGCTTGAAGCAAGTTCGGCTCTGGCCTTGGGGCCATCCTGCATAAGCCTCTGGTAAAGCTCGGGTGGGCCGCTGCCATCCCGTGTGGCGCGGGATTTCACTTGGTCATCGGATTTCATGATCCGATCCACCACCGTGGCGCTCCATTCCGGTCGGGCGTGTTGATTGGCGGCCACCGCCAGCCACAGCTGGGGGTTATCCGGATGCTGCCATATTTTCCCGAGGGTGGGTTGCCCGCAGTTTGGGTTGCGAGCAATCGCTTGTATAATGTATTCTCGGCTTTCATTCCACGCGGGTTTTTCCAACGTCCAGCCGTGGACCTCCTCCAGGAATGATTCGGGCAGTGATGGCAACGCCAGCACTTGGTGAAGCAGGTGATCGTCCAGCGCGAACAGTCGACCTGTTGTCACCGCCATGTCGGTTGGCCAAGTCTCAGGCAACTTTTTGAGCGAACCCTGATGGTGCCATTTGTTGTATTCACTCTTGTCGATCTTGAAACTGGTCAGTTCGTGCCAGAAGAACATTTGCTGGTTTCTCTCCAGAGTGAGGTTCCCGAAGGGAGCTGGCACAGGGTCAGGAATGAAACCGCCTGGTAGCAATTTCAGTTTGCCCTCAGTCGTTATTTCAAACGTCAAGCAAGGGATGGACTGGTGCTTGTGGTTATACGACTGAAGGTAGAGACGTGATCCTTCAACCTTGGTAGAAAATCCCCGGTCGAGCAGTTCGACGAACCACCACAGATTGGCACCATTGATCTGGCCTCTGCCATCGTCGCCCACACTGAGAGCAACCCAGCCATACTCCGGTAGCTTCGCCGACCAAGTACCGATGAACGGAGATTTTGCCGCCGGTTGGCCGTAAAGCGGCAAGTAGAGCAGACCGGCTACGAGCAAGATTGTTAGGGATATTTGTCTACGGCTTGAAGGCATGTGGGTGTCAGCTTCGCCGTGGCCCCGGGTCCGCCTAACTGAGATCCTAGAAGCCGAGTCGAATCGGGCAACAGGAAACCCGCGGTTACTGGGTTTGTCACCAATGCGCGAATGTTTAGCACCGTTTCGGAAGTATAGTTTAGCACTCAAAATCTTTGTTCGCAGAAAAAGTTTAGCACCCGTTCGTTCGTGCTAAACGACATTGTGCTCCACCACTTTTCTTTCCAAAGTGGAAAGAAAAGTGCCGCGCCGAAGCCTTGGCGAAGGCGGGCTCCAATGTCCGATTTCGTTTTAAAATGTTAGACGGCAGGCCATTTCCCCTGAGGCGCCACAAACAACTGCGCTCGCTCCGCCGCTACTCACGCCCGATACTGCTCGTCCTCGACCTTTTCCAGCCAATCAACGGCTTTGCCATCGAGCTGTTCCTGTATGGCGATGTGGGTCATGGCGGTGGTCGGCGCGGCTCCGTGCCAGTGTTTCTCGCCCGGCGGAAACCAGACAATATCGCCCGGTCGGATTTCTTCAATCGGGCCGCCCTCGCGCTGTGCTCGTCCGCAGCCCGCAGTAACGATCAAGGTCTGGCCGAGCGGATGCGTGTGCCACGCGGTGCGAGCGCCGGGCTCAAAGGTGACGCTGTTGCCCGCCGCGCGGGCCGGATCTCTCGCCGGGAACAACGGATCGATGCGCACTGTGCCGGTAAACCAGACGGCCGGGCCTGGGTTGGAGGGTTGTGAACCTGTGCGTTTGATTTCCATAAGTCGTATTGGCCGCTCATTGAGGCGCGAGTTCGCCGTACCAATAGGCGGCGGTCACTCCGCCGTCCATGAGGAAGTCGCTGCCGGTAATGAACCCGCCGTCCGGGCCCATGAGCAACGCGCCCACAGTTCCCACCTCGTCGGGCGTGCCGGCCCGCCCCGCTGCGGACACCTCAATCATGCGCCGGTAGCCGGCTCCGCGCGGTCCGGTGAGTTCATCCCGGGCCAGCGGTGTGATGATGATGCCTGGGCTGATGGTGTTGATCCGAGCGCCACGCTTGCCCCAGCGAACCGCTTCAGCCATCACGCGCAGCGAGTTTCCGCGTTTCGAAATCTGATACGCGTGCAGTGAATCCTTTACTTGGTCGGGCTGGAGAAAAGGTAGACCGAGCAGTTCGTCTACCTGTGTCGTGGCCAGCGCCTTGTTCTGTTCGACGCTGAGTGGTGGCAGGCGGTGTCCGGACTGCGATGCGATCACGACGCCAGCCCCGCCGCGGCCAATCACCTGGCCAAACTCCTCCAGCACGAGCGCCGTGCCGAGCAGATCGACTTTGAGGATCGTGGCCGGCGAGGCTTGGCTCGGCGAGACACCGGCGGCATGAATCAGCCCGGTGATTGCGCCCAAGCCGGCGGCTGTTTGCACCAGCGCGTGGACGGCCTCGCGCGAGGACACGTCGACGGTTGCGATGCTCACTTCGTATCCGGCGTTGGCCATGATCTCCGCAGCCGCATGGGCATTTTCACGGCGCAGATCGGCCAGCAAGACATGCTGCCCAATTCCAACCCGGCGCGCGATCGCTTGACCGATTTGACCGGGGCCGATGACGACAATGACGTTTTTCATAGGAAAATTTTCCGCGGTGATGTTCCGGTGAGAGGAGGCGCGACGATTCGACGTCGTGACGTCTTACGGTGCTTTGCCGGGGCGATGCCAGGCTCGTTGTGAGTGAACCCGACAGGAAATTGGCGTCCCCGGCGGGAGTCGAACCCACAACCACCTGCTTAGAAGGCAGGTGCTCTATCCGGTTGAGCTACGAGGACGTGACCGACGGGCTGTTTACTGAGGTTTCCCTCCGGAAATTGCAGTACTTTTCTCCATCCGGACGGGGTATCCGGTCAGACGGAATGGGGTTACCCGCTGGCCTCGCCGGAACAATTCAATGGCCGTGCCATCCGAAGCTCCCTGAGGAGCGAAGGATGGTCGGGCTGGTGAGATTCGAACTCACGACCTCTTGCACCCCATGCAAGCGCGCTACCAGACTACGCTACAGCCCGATGACTAACCGAAGGGCGAAGAAGCCGAATGCGCCGACCCTACGCAAGTCATTATTTTCCGGGGCCGCGAATCAGTTTTGAACAGTTTTGTCTCGCGAAGGATACGAAGGAAGCGAAGGGGGAAACGCTCCGCCCAGTGAAAGGGCAACAAGACTGATTTTTTCCGCGACGCGGCGGGATTGTTTACCCAAACTGTAGCCTTTATGCCGTATGTAACCCCAGATGAACACAGGTGGAGGGTCCGTCTCCCGACGGATCCCGGCTCGTCGGGAGACGGGCCCTCCAATAAAAACCTGTTGAACCGCGTCGGGCACATTGGCCGATGCTCGAAGTTCTGTGGTTTCCGACTGAATTACTCCTGCTCATGAAGCTGGCTCTACCCAAGATCCGCCGGGAAATCCTCTGGCCCTTCGTGCTGGCCGTCACGATCACCTGGTGTTCGGGCCAGCCGGCGTCGCTGCCATCCTTCAGCCTGTTTGAAGTCGATAAAGTGGGGCACTTCGCGCTTTATGGTGCCTTGGCCACCACGATGGTGCGGATCGACGGACTCCGGCGCTGGGTTCTCTTGGGTGGCTGGTGGGCGTTCGTATTGGCTTCGGCCTATGGGCTAGGCGACGAATTCCGCCAGAGTCTCACGCATGGCATCCGGCAATACGATCTGGACGATTGGGCTGCAGACACAATTGGAGCGGTTGTCGCGACAGCGCTTTATCTACGCTGGGGCTGGTATCGCGGCTTGATGGAAACACCGTTGGTCCGCCGTCGCCCAAAGCCGGCGCCGGAAGTTCCAAGTGACAAGTAACAAGGATCAAGCCAAGTTTGTTGCCTGCTCTTGTCACTTGATCCCTGCCCCTTGATCCTTTGGATTTTCCCCCCGATGTCCCCCGCTGAAGCCAAAAAACGAATCGAGGAACTACGCGCCACCGTGGCGCGTCATGCCGACCTGTATTACCGCAAGGCGCAGCCGGAAATCTCGGATCGTGAATACGACCAGTTGGAGCGGGAACTCGCCGATTTGGAAAAACAATTTCCGCAATTTGCGGTCAAGGCGTCGCCCACGGCCAAGGTGGGCGACGATCGCTTGGAGGGATTCACGACTTACCGGCACCGCCAGCCGATGCAGAGTCTCGACAACACTTACTCTGAGGAAGAATACCGCGCATTCCACCAGCGGCTCGTGAAACTTTTCGGCCGCGAGAATCTGGCCTACGTGGTCGAACCGAAGATCGACGGACTGGCCGTGAGCGTGACCTACGAGAAGGGAAAACTCGTGCGCGCCGTCACGCGCGGCAACGGCGAGGAGGGCGATGATATCACGGTCAACGCGCGGACAATCTATTCGCTACCGGCGGAGTTGAAGACCACCAAGAGCCACCCGGCGCCTGACGTGATCGAGATTCGAGGCGAAATCTATCTGACCACCGCCGAGTTTCAGCGCATCAATCAGGAGCGCGAGGAGGCGGGCGAACCCATCTATGCGAACCCGCGAAATCTGGCTGCGGGCACGATCAAGCAGCTCGACTCCAAGGAAGTTGCCCGGCGCAAGCTGGAGATCGTGCTTTACGGCGTTGGCTTTTGTGAACCGGCCCATTCGACGGGCTCAGGGCTGGCCGTGGCCGAAACCCAAAGTGATTTTCTTGCCTTGGTGAAGCAATGGGGGCTGCCCACGGTGGAACGTTTCTGGCCGGCCCAAGGCATCGACGAGGCGTGGCAGGGTGTGGTTGAACTCGACAAGCTGCGACACTCCTTTGCCTACGGTACCGACGGTGCGGTGACGAAGCTCGATTCGTTTGCGCTGCGGCGCGAAGCGGGCACGACCGCGAAATCGCCGCGCTGGGCCATTGCCTACAAATTTGAGCCGGAGCGCGCCGAGACCCGAATCAACGCCATCACGGTGCAGGTCGGACGAACCGGCGTACTCACGCCCGTGGCCGAACTTGAGCCGGTGATTCTGGCCGGGACCACCGTTGCTCGCGCCACCTTGCACAATAAGGATGAGATTGCCCGCAAAGATATTCGTCCGGGCGATTACGTCTTGGTCGAGAAGGCAGGGGAAGTCATCCCGGCGGTCATCGAAGTGAATCTCAAACGTCGCGCGCCCGAATGCCGGCCTTACCAGTTTCCGAGCGAGTGCCCAGTGTGCGGCACGAAGGTGGTGCAACTCGAGGAAGAGGTGGCGATGCGTTGCCCGAATCTGAGCTGTCCGGCACAGGTACGTCGGCGCCTGGGCCATTTCGTTTCCAAAGCCTGTCTCGACATCGATGGGCTGGGGACAGCCATGATCGATGAGTTGGTGGAGAAAGGCTGGGTGAAGGAATTGCCCGATTTGTTTCAACTCAAGCGCGACGACTTGATGACGCTCGGCAAAAATGTCGGAAAATCGACCGACAATTTGCTGGCCTCAATCGAGGCGGCCAAGCACTGCGAACTCTGGCGGCTGATCCATGGCCTTGGTATTCCGCATGTGGGCGTGTCAGCTTCGAAGGATCTCGCGGCACATTTCCGTGATATTGAGAGGCTGGCCGCGGGAACGATGGAGAATTTCATCGCCAACAAGGAGAGTGTCATTTCCGGCATTGGTGAGACAATGGCGCGGGCGATTGTCGGATTCTTCCAGGAACCTAAGAATCAAAAGCTCGTGGCCGACCTTCTGCGGATCGGCGTGAAACCGCAGGCTCCCTCAAAACCGGCAGGAGTCAGTACGGTGCTCGCGGGGAAAATTTTTGTCCTCACAGGAACGTTGCCTACGATGTCGCGAGACGAAGCGGGGGCCAAGATCGAGGCGGCAGGCGGAAAAGTTTCCGGCAGCGTGAGTAAAAAAACCGGCTATGTCCTCGCCGGGACCGACGCGGGCTCCAAGCTCGACAAGGCCAAAGAACTCGGCGTTCCGGTGATCGACGAAGCGGAATTGCTCCGGATGCTCGGCTAGCGCGTTTTGGCCGGGAAAAATCCCTTGAGAATAAGTCGATGCGACCGCAGGTTGGCGCACATGACGACTATCAATGCGTGGCGCTCACGGCTGACGATGGGCTGGTTTATTGGCGCATTGGCTTTAGGCTCAATTCTGCTGCCTCTCACTTCAACCGGCGCAACCAACGCCGTGGCGTGGGAGGTGTTTGTTCACGATTATTTGGACGGATACTTTGCCCTGAATCCCTCTTATGCGGCCTTTCAAGGACGGCACGAATACGACGGTCGCTTGCCCGACTGGAGCGAAGCGGGCTTGCAGCGGAAGGTTGCCTGGCTCGAAGCCAAGCGTGCCGAAGCCTTGGCGTACAAGGACGACACCCTAGATGCCGCCCAACGTTTCGAGCGTGACTATCTCGTCGCGCAGACTCGGGGCGATTTGTTCTGGTTGGTGACGGCGGACGCCCCGCACAAGAATCCATATTTCTACGCCGACGCCATCGATCCCGACATGTACGTGTCTCGCGCCTACGCGCCTTTGTCTGAGCGGGTGGCGGCATACATCAAATATGCCCGGGCGGTGCCGGTCGCATTGGCGCAGATCAAAGAAAATCTCAAGGGGCCGCAGTCCCAGCCGCTCTTGAAGATCGGAGATCAGGTGATCGGCGGCTTGGCTGATTTCTGCGAGCAGGATATCCCGGAGGTCTTCGCCAGCGTTTTGACCGGTCCGGTGCAGACCGAGTTTGCCGAGGCCAACAGTGCGGCGATCAAGGCCGTGCGGGAATTCAGTGGATGGATTGGAGAGCGCGAGAAAACGGCGTCCGCGGATTTTGCGCTCGGGCCGGAGAAGTTCCGCGCAATGTTGCGTGAAACCGAAGGCGTGGATCTGCCACTCGACGAACTTGAGGCGATCGGACAAAAAGACATGGAGAGAAATCTCCAAGCCTTGCAGGAAGCCTGCGCGCTCTACGCGCCCGGCAAGTCAATCGAGGCCGCAATCGCGCAGGCCTGGGCGCACAAGCCGACCGGTGGGGTGGTGTCCTACGCGGGGCAGCAACTGAAGGATCTGGAAAAATTTGTCCGGGCTCATGATCTCCTGAGCATTCCCGGGACGGAGGAAGCGAAGGTGGAACAGGCGCCCGCCTACAAGAGCTGGAATTTTGCCTATATCAATATCCCCGGTCCGTATGAACACGGGCTGCCTTCGATTTATTCGGTGGCGCCGGCCGATCCGGCGTGGCCGCAGCAGAAACAGGATGAGTATGTGCCTGGCATCGCGAACCTGTTGTTCACTTCCGCGCACGAGGTTTGGCCCGGCCACTTCGTCCAATATCTCCACGCCAATCGCGTTCCGTCGAAGCTCGGCCAGGTGTTCGTGGGTTATGGCTTTGCGGAAGGCTGGGCGCACTACGCCGAAGAAATGATGTGGGAGGCGGGATTGGGCGAGGGTTCGCCCGAAATCCATATCGGCCAGTTGCTCGAAGCGCTGGAGCGCAATGCCCGCTTTCTCTCCGCCATCGGTCTGCACACCAAAGGCATGACCATTGAGGAGTCGGAGAAATTGTTTCGCGATAAAGGTCACACGGTCGCAGGTGTCGCCGATCAGCAGGCGCGTCGCGGCACGTTCGATCCGGCGTACCTCAACTACACCTTGGGCAAACTGATGATCCGGAAACTGCGTGCTGATTGGACGACGACGCGAGGTGGCCGGACCGCGTGGCACGAATTCCACGACACCTTTCTCAGCTATGGCGGCCCGCAGATTCCGTTGGTGCGGCGTGCCATGTTAGGCGACGCGGACAAAGGCACGCTGTTTTAGCTGGGCGTCTTTGAACCTAAAAAACGCAGTTGGAGACACGGATTTCACGGATTATCACGGAGTGGATACAGTTGCGAAAAAACGTCTCTTCACCTGCTGGGTGAAATGTCATTAGCCGTTCGGTTGACGCTATTCCCTTCATTCGTGTCAATTCGTGAAATCCGTGTCTCTCTGGCATTGCGGAATCCCGGTTGAATTCAGCTTCGTAGGTCAGCGCGCTTGCGCGCGCCCAAACGGCGCCAGCGAGCTGGCTGGCCTACCGTCCCTCTGTTCAGCTTTTCAAATTACGAGGACGCTCGCGGCCCACTGCCTGATACTGGCCAACCGCACCCGCTCAGAATCCCTGCCGTTGGAGCTGGGCCTGCAGTTCGCGCTGGAAGGTCTGGATGTCGGTGGGCGAGGGCTTATAACCTTTCTGCGGGGTATCGAGCATCAGGCGGCCCATCTGGTCGAGCGCCCATTTGCCGTTCACTCCATCGCTGAAGGTCACGCTGCCGCTCACCACCGTGCCGGGACGCATGATGCGATCCACCTCCAGGGAAAGTGTGCCGGCGGCCGCGGGCTCAGGTTCAGGCATGGGGGCCCCATCCGCGGCGGGATAATCGTCTCCGGTGGGAACTTCGTCCTCATCGTCGGTGGCGCGGCTGGGGTCCACGTTTTGCGGCGCAGCCGGCTGTGTGGGTGGTACGGCGGCTTTCGGAGCCGGCGCCTTGGTGACATCCGAGGCATCGGCTTTCGGGGCCGGGTCTTTCAGCTCCAGTTCCAAGTCATCGACCAGGAAACGGACGTCCCGGTAGGTCATCGAGATCTTGAATTGCTCGGCGAGCTTCTTCTGGACGACGGAGAGGTTATCGCCGGCGGCGACCCAGGAGGCGACAGTCTGGCTTTGTTCGGGAGTGAGTGGCATGAGGAAGTTGAGAGCTGAGAGTTTATAGCTGAGAGGGTAAAGTCGAAAGAAGACCTTCAGGCTCCTTCTGCACTTACTCTCAACCATCAACCGCCGACTTTCAACTGCGTGCTTGCCGCACCCTTACTTCGACAGCTGAGCTTTCAGGAAATCCACGCTGCCGCGTACGCTGTTGTCGGTCTCCATCATGTTTTCCACGGTCTTGATCGCGTGGATGACGGTGCCATGGTCGCGGCCGCCGAAGGCATCGCCGACTTCCTGCAGAGAGTGGCGGGTCAGCTGGCGGCAAAGGTACATGGCGATCTGGCGGGGGAAGGCGATGGCGTTGGGCCGGCGCTTGCTCTGCATGTCCGAATGGCGGATCTGAAAATGGTCGGCGACGCGCTTCTGGATGCCCTCGATGTTGAGCCGGTTCTGGGCCTCTTCCATCAACACGTCCTTGAGGAGGTGCTCGGTGGTGGCCAGGTCAAGCGTCTTGCCGGTGAGGGCGGAGTAGCTTGAAACCTTGATGAGTGCACCTTCGAGCCGACGGATATTTTTGACGATGTGCTGCGCCATGAACTCCAACACGGCTGGGGGAATCTCCATCTTCAGTGTGGCGGCCTTGGTGCGCAGAATGGCGACGCGCGTCTCGAGGTCGGGCGATTGGATATCAGCGGCGAGGCCCCATTGGAAACGGGAAACGAGGCGGGCTTCGAGCGTGGCGATCTCGGCCACGGGACGATCGCTCGAGATGATGATCTGTTTTCCGGACTCGAAGAGGTCGTTGAACGTGTGGAAGAATTCTTCCTGGATGCGCTCCTTGCCAGCGAGGAACTGGACGTCGTCGATCAGGAGAATGTCGACGTTGCGGTAGCGCTGGCGGAACTTGGTGAGCGCATTTTCCTGGATCGCGTGAATGAACTCGTTGGTGAACTTTTCCGTGGAGAGGTAGGCGACGCGGGCGTCCGGGTTGCGCTGGAGGATGCTGTGCCCGATGGCGTGCATCAGGTGGGTCTTGCCGAGACCGGTGGCGCCGTGGATGAAAAGCGGGTTATAGGCCTGCGCGGGGGCTTGGGCGACGGCGAGCGCGGCGGCGTGGGCGAGTTGGTTGTTGGGCCCGACCACGAAATTCTCGAAAGTATTGCGCGGATTCAGCGAACCGCCGGCGACCTGGCGCTCATCGTATCGGATCGTGCGCGGCCTGACGGACGGACGGGAACGGGTGGCGGTCTCGGCGCGGGCGGCTTGGCTGGCGGCGGTGCCGTTTTCCAGTTTCTTCAGCGTCACGTGAATCGACCGGCCGGAGGTCAACCGCAGGCGCTGGGAAATGAGATCGAGGTAATTGTCGTGAATCCAAATGGCCGCAAAATCGTTTTGCACGCCGAGCACCAGCGAGTCCTCCGTGCCGTCGAGGCAGGTCAAGGGCTCGAACCACATTTGGAAAACGTCTTCAGGGAAAAGTCCCTTCAGGTCGCATTTAACGGTCTCCCAAAGGCTGGCATGAATCAAGGCGGGGGGCATGGGGTAGGTGCTACGAGGTCGGGTTTATTCACATCGTCCAGTCCGGGCCTTGCAACAACAACCGCGACGTAGCCAGCGAACCTCAGCTCTGAGGGGAAAATGGGTGTAAGGCCGGGGGGAGGGCGAACGGGTTAGGTCGTTCGCGCAAGCCCCTAGGGCATCAGTGTCTAGGGTGACCCTGGGAGAGCGGTTGGCGATGGCAGGCAGCAGAAGTGGCAAAGAACAGACGAGAGGTGTACTGTTAGAAATGAAAAGCTGAATAACGTGAATCAAAAAATGTGTTTCAAGACCAACTTTCCACCAAGTTCTTCACAATCTACTGAGTATAACTATCCGAAAAAAAATGTTGCCCAGTTGAGACAATATCCGGGGACTTATTTCTCCTCTGAAAAGGCGGATCATGCCTCTGGACTTCAGTTGTTGGCATGGTGATGCGGCTCGGGATCGACCCATTTTCCATGCTCACGTATAAGCGCGATCAGTCGTCCGTCAGCCTCGGCCTGCGGCAGGTTATACTGAACGCAGTTTTTCCCGACGTAGAGATTGATTTTTCCCGGGGCGCCACCGACGTAGCCGAAATCCGCGTCGGCCATTTCGCCCGGGCCGTTGACGATACAGCCCATGATCGCGATTTTCACGCCCTTGAGATGGCCGGTCTGGGCCCGGATGCGCTGCGTCGTGGTCTGCAGATCGAAAAGCGTGCGCCCGCAACTCGGGCACGCGACGAATTCTGTCTTCGAAATGCGCGCGCCTGCTCCCTGCAGTACATTGTACGCGAGCTTTGTCGCGCGCGTGACATCGTGCTCGGTCTCGATGCTGACGAGATCGCCTACGCCGTCGCACAACAATCCGCCCGTGAGAAAACTCGCTTCGAGCAATTTCGAGAGAAAACTTGGGTCGCCTTGCACCGCTGTCCCAGCGGTATTGCGGATCCAGATCGGCGCATTTGAACCGATGGCTCGCAAGCGCTCGAGCAATTGCCGGTACGCGCCGGTAGCGTGACTGGCGCTGGGCGGAGAGCCGGTGGACGTGAGAGTGAAGATGAGATTGGCGTCGCCCAGTTCGCGCAGAGTGGATTCGTGCGTAGCGAAATTCTCCGGACTGATTTCCGCCGCGAGAAAATGTCGGCTCTGTCGCGCCAGCAGCAGGAGTTGTTTCAGCAGCTGGCTTTCGTCGGCATTAAAACTGCGGACCAAGAGCAGCCGCACCGGACTGGTGGAGAGGAGGGGTGCCAGCACCGCGGGGGCAATGGCGGCGGCGAGTTCCACAGCGAGAAATTCGCCGCCCCACTTCTTTGGAGGGCTCGCGTCCCCGCGGGCCGCAGAGGATAAGAATGCCGCGACGGTCTGTAGATCCGTCGCCGACGTGACCGGCACGAGCAGCCCTTCGGCTGGCGTATCGGTGAGACGAGGCGAAGCGAGCGCCTCGCAGGCAGCGCAGAGCTCGGCGACCGAGCCCACGCGGACAATCACGCGCGGCGG
>Ga0302321_100004163_pt1 | contig 12475 bp, 9 predicted proteins | sample Fen_T0_1_FD_202505 | JGI IMG/M metagenome (GOLD analysis project Ga0302321, IMG submission 202505) | Peat permafrost microbial communities from Stordalen Mire near Abisko, Sweden - Fen_T0_1 | ecosystem: Environmental > Terrestrial > Soil > Wetlands > Permafrost | place: Sweden: Abisko...
TGTTGCCCACATCCAGGCCCACCAGGGAGGTCAATCCACCCATCTCGGGCAAAGTGCCGGTCAGGTAGTTGCCATTTAGCGTCAGGTAGGCAAGCTTCGAGAGGCCCCCCAGGCTGGACGGAATGCTGCCAGAGAGTGCGTTGCTGTTCAGATCGAGATCGTAGAGATTGGACAGGTTGCCCAGTTCCGTTGGGATGCTGCCAGACAAGGAATCATTATACAAATAGAGGTAACGCAGCTGCGCCAGGCTGCCCAGCTGGCTTGGGATCGCTCCACTCAGGTATGTGTTTGATAAATTGAGGTAGACGAGTTGTGTCAGGCCGCCCAGCGCCGTGGGAATACTGCCCGTCAAAGAATTTGCGCCCAGGTTCAGGTACAGCAATTGCGCCAGGTTGCCCAGCGCAGCAGGGATTGGGCCGTTCAGATGATTGTTCCACATGTTGATCTGCGCCACGCGGCCCCCAACACAGGTCACACCGTACCACTGGCACGGGTTATCAATGGTTAGCCAGTTGTAGTTGTCAATCCATTGGCTACCATTGGTGCCGTTATACAAGGCCACCAGGGTATCGCAGTCGCTGCTCGCGACCGCCGTCACCGCAGCGCAGGTGGTAAACTGCTTGCAAGTGCCCGGCGTGATGGAGAAGGTGGCAAGAAAGTTAATCACGTTCGGGTCGATCGAAGTCAGCCAGCAATCGGCGTTGAAACTGCCAATACTATAAACGTTGGGCAGGTTGGTGCTGGTGAAGGTCGCTGGGTACGTGCCACTCAGTTTGTTGTTATCCAGATACAGCCAAACGAGATTGCTCAAGTTACCCAACTCCGGCGGGATACTGCCGCTCAGTTGGTTACTGGACAAATCGAGGGTCTGGAGATTGCTCAAGTTACCCAACTCCGGCGGGATGCTACCGCTCAGTTGGTTATCGTTCAACTTAAGGTAAGTGAGATTGATCAGGCTTCCCAGTTGGCTCGGGATGCTGCCGCTCAGTTGGTTATTGTTCAGTTCGAGATCAGTGAGATTGATCAAGCTGCCCAACTGGGTCGGGATGCTGCCGCTCAACCGATTATTTTTCAGTTCGAGTTCAGTGAGATTGATCAAGCTGCCCAACTGGGTCGGGATGCTGCCAGTCAACCGATTACTGTACAAATAGAGAGTCTGGAGCGCAGTCAGGCTGCCCAAGCTGGATGGAATGCTGCCGCCCAACAAATTGTCACTCAAGTCCAGGTCTGTTATTGCAGTCAGGTTGCCCAATTCCGTTGGCAGTGTGCCATACAAGTGGTTACTAGACAGGTCCAGCCCTGTTACGTGGCCTGCTCCACAGGATACACCATACCAGTTGCAGGCATTGTCCGTTTGCAGCCAGTCGCCATAACTATTGGACCACTGCGGCCCGTTTGTGCTGGCATATAGTGCCAGCAGCGCCGCACATTCGCTGGCAGTGACCCCGATGACCGATGAACAGTTTGTAAAAATGGCGCTGGCACCCGCCGTACGAGAAGCCCCATCTGTGCCGGCATACGCCGGCGTGACAAAGCCAGTCTGAAAGAGCAGACACGCTACCATTAACACAGCAAACAGCCCGGGTCGAACATGGATATTCAATTTGTCTTTCATGTTTCTCCTAATATTTATAAAGTTAGTGGATAACTCTCTATAGAGTTAAAATGGGGTGGAATAAGGGGTAGTGATTTATTAAGGTTGGTCTCGAGATGCACAACCTGGCAGAGCGTACCATAGACCTTTGCAGGCGCCTGGTAATCCAGCGATTGGTGCGGACTTTGATGGTTGTAGTATTGGATATATCGGGATAGGTTTTGTGCCGCCTCCTTCGGCTTGGTGTAATCATACAGGTAAACTAACTATAATTATCCGACTCTAACCATAAACCACTGCGTTACATCACCGGAATTCTCAGGACACTATTGATTTTAGTCTTCCGAATTCCTTTGTATAGAATACTACCATCGGGTTGCTATTGCAATAGACTTCTGTACTTAATCCACCTTTTTTGTTTAATAACTGTATCATCTCAATATTTCGGGGAAATTGTTGTCACATGTGGTTTCGACTCCGCTTCGCTACGGGACTTCGTACTTCTCACGGTATAACCTTCTCACTCTACTCACTGCCAAAGGCACTGGTTTTACAAAGATAACAAAAAAGGCAACTTTGTGAAATTCTGATCCTGAGGTGCTTGCGTGATCGTTTTCCCTGTATTCATGTATAATCATTAAACCCTTCCCATCGGTATCACCAAAAGCCTCATTTGTCGTGCCACACTCTGTTGTACGGAGGAAAAGATGACCATCAAGCAATTCTCGCAAACAGACCCGCAGTGGAAGTCCAATCTGCTTGGCTTTGACAAGGCCTCGACGATCGGCGGCTATGGTTGTCTCTTGACCAGCATGACCATGTGCGCCACCCACTACGGCGTCACGGACCTGACCCCCAGCACGCTCAACGACAAGATGAAAGCTGTCGGCGGTTTTCAAGCCGGAACAGCTTATCTGATTGCGGGCGCCATCGGGAGTATCGTGCCTGGCATGCAGATGGATTACCGCAACTGCGCCGGCTCATCGGCACCCCTGGCCGAAATCGACAACCACCTGGCGATGAACCTGCCCGTTATTATCGAAGTCGATTACTCCCCCGCGACCGGTCTGCAGACGCACTACATGGTCACCTACGGCAAATCAGGGGACGATTATCTGGTGTACGATCCTTACCCTTTCCCCACTGCCAACGGGCAGATCAAACTCAGCCAATCCAAGTATGCCCAGATTGCCGGCTCGAACGACCCTGGCAAAATCATCACCGGCGTATTCTTTACCAGCGGGCCAACCGGCCCACTGATTGCGCCCCCCGCGCCTAACCTGGACACGGGTGTGCACGCCTCCTTCCCGGTCTACGCTTCGGCGGACGGGTTGGCGTTGCGCTCTCAGGCTCTGGTTGCCGATTATACGTTGCTAAACCGCTATGCAATGAATACACAGTTCACGGTACTCGCATCGGACGCGGATGCCAATGCTACGGTCGGTCAGAACAACTTGTGGCTGGCGGTCAAGGCTCCCGACGACACACAGGGTTATGTTGCGGCGTGGCTGGTCACCAAAACACAGACCGCAGCCGCCCCGGCGCCGGGTACACCGCCTGCAGCGGTTCCTGCTCCGATCAATGCGCCTGTGGTCAAAACCAACGTGGATGGTCTCAAGCTGCGCTCCAAGCCCGATAGCAGCGACGCCACCGTGCTAAAGGCCTACCCGCTTGGGACAGAGCTGAAGTGTCTCGAGCCGGCGAGTGACGTCCCGCATAAGGTCGGCGTCATGTACGAGTGGCTCGACATCGTCGACATCCAGGGAAGCCAGGGGGTGGTCGCAGCGTGGTACGTCTCCATGGCCGGCGCAGCCGCATTCGGCCCAACAAATCAGCCTGCCTCGCAGCCCGTGGGCTCGGGCACCCCGGACCCGAACGCACCTGTCATACTGCGCGCACTGGAGGACAACCTGGCCCTGCGCATTGCCCCGGTGATCATGGTGCAAAGCACGGTTTGCACGCTTCTGCTTGGCACCGAGTTGATCTCGCTCGACGAACCGGCCGTGGCACTGCCCAAGATTGGAAACACCAACCAGTGGATTCATGTGCGGGATGTGAAGGGCAACGAGGGTTACGTGGCGGCCTGGCTGGTCAAGGTCGCTCCGCCCAATCCCGCTCTCCAATCGGGCCCGCAAGATTCTTGATAGGCAGGTCATAGTAGAGGCGCGATCATCGCGCCAGATGCAGATTACAAGGGCGCAGATCGTTCCCGAAAGGGGGCGTGCTGCGCCCTTGGCACATCTAGGGGGGAATTCGACGGCTGTGGTAAGATAGGTCACAAGTTGCCGGTTCAGGGAAGGCCCGCTCGACCACCCGACAGCTCGATGCTGAAAATCTCTTGAGGAGAACGAACGCAATGTGCAAAATTATTTCGATCCATTCGTTCCGTGGTGGGACGGGAAAGTCGAACACCACGGCCAACCTGGCGGCTATGATGGCCGCTATGGGCAAACGGGTGGGAATCGTCGATACCGACATCCAATCACCGGGCATCCACGTAATCCTCGGGCTCGACGAAGCGCATATGAAGCATTCCCTGAACGATTATCTCTGGGAAAAATGCGCAATTGAGGAGACAGCGCACGACGTGACCGCGAACGTCGGCACAAACGTTCCTGGCAAGGTCTTCCTGATCCCTGCCAGCCTGAAACCGGGGGAAATCACGCGCGTCCTACGTGAGGGCTATGATCCATCCCTACTTAACGAAGGCTTCCACTCCCTGATCGACAAACTCGAATTGGATGCCTTGTTGATCGATACCCACCCGGGCGTCAACGAGGAAACACTGCTCTCGATTGCCATCTCGGATGCGGTCCTGATCATTTTACGCCCCGACCAGCAAGACTACCTGGGCACGGGGGTGACGATCGAGCTGGCGCGGCGTCTCAAGGTCCAAAAGCTGCTGCTGCTGGTCAACAAGGTGCCCGAAAGCATGGACCTGGCGCAGTTGAAGGAAAAAGTGGAGAGTGCTTACCAACGCCCTGTCGCAGGGTTGATCCGTCACTCCGAGGAAATGATGCTCCTGGGGAGCATGGGGGTGTTCTCCGCGCGTTATCCAGATCACGTCATCTCCAAGCTCTACGGGCAGATGGCGGAACTGCTTCTTGAATAACCGGCGTATCGCATGAGTTTACGCAACCGTCTGCTGTTGCTGATCGCACTGCTGCTGGGGGCGGCAGTATTCGGCACGTACCTTGTCTCGATACTGACTGCCGGGCAGGGGGCACTGGGGGTCGTCATTGCGCTGCTCATCGTCCTGTCGGGTGCCGGCCTGGCGTTCGTATTCGTCTCGCGGATGATCAACGCTCCGCTGGAGAAATTCCGCGCCGCCGTCGCCTCGCTTCAAGTGGGGGTCTACCACCGCGAATTGTTATACGACCTACTCACACGCAATGACGAGATCGGCCAGTTGGCGCTAACCTTCGACCGCATGGCCCGCGAAGTCAGCACACGCGACCGGCGCCTTAAGTCGCTGCGGGGCATCATTCCCCTGGGTGTGGCCCTTTCGGCCGAAAAGGATTTCAGCCGGCTGTTGGAGACAATCGTCATCGAAGCGCAGCGCATCACTTCTGCCGATGCAGGTTCGCTCTACCTCAAGACCGAAGACAACCAGCTAAAATTCGTCATCATGCGCAACGAGAGCCTGCGAATGGCGTTAGGCGGCACCACAGGCAAGGCGGTGAGCCTGCGAACCGTTCCGCTGGTCGACGAACAAGGCAACCCCAACCACAATCACATCGCCTCGTACTGCGCGGTCACCGGTAAGCGCGTGGCGCTGGCGGATGCCTACACCACTACAGAGTTCGACCTTTCTGGGACGCGCGCCTTCGACGTCGAAACGGGCTACCATTCCCAGTCGTTTTTGACCATGCCGCTCAAGGATCTGGCGGGCGAGGTCATCGGCGTGCTGCAGTTGATCAATGCGCAGGACCCCGAGACACAGCAGGTGGTACCTTTCGAAGAAGATGAAGTGCTCGATTCGCTGGTGCTGATCACCTCGGCAGCTCTCTCGGCTTACATCCGCGAGGAGAGCCTGCGCGAAGAGATCAACAAGCTGCGCATCGAAGTGGACCTGGCCAAGCAAAAGAAACAGGTCGATGAAATCGCCGAGAGCGATTATTTCAAGAACCTGCAGAGCCAGGCCGAGCTGATGCGCAAGAAACGGAAATCCTGACCCGGACAAACCCGGAAAGAGCAATTCACCGCAGAGACGCTGCGAACACGGAGGTTTGATACGGTTTTCTCAACGGGCTCCGTGTGGTAAATTTTCTTGTTTATTCTGCAAGAAAGAAAACAGTCTAATAGATCGAAGAAGATAAACCACAAAGGGGCCGTCATCTTTTCTGACGGCCCCTTTGTGGTTTCCCATTTTCAGCAGAATTTTTGTATCTACTCGCCAGTAGTACTTTTTCGTCCTGAGCGGAGCCGCACACTCTTTGTGTGGCGTAGTCGAAGGATGATTTCGCAGAAAAATACTCTTCGACAACACTACAGAATTCGCCTTTTAGAGCACCCGTTAGTAGATACGGATTTTTTATGGTTTGAAAGTATCCGTCAGTTCTTTGAGCGCCAACGTCAAAGGATGCGTTGCGTATTGGAGTGCAAAGATGCTCTGGCTTGCCAGCGCAAGCAGCGGCTCGGTGTAGGGGAACACGGCAGCGACCTTGTTCCGGTATTTGTTCTCCACTTCCTGACGGACATCTTCGATCTCGAATTTTCCGGGCACGTGGTTGACAATCAGTTCCATGCGGGGGACAGAGAGCCGCTCTGCCAGGCTGGCGATGACAGCGGTGCCCTGGTAATCCTGTTTGTCCAAGCGCAGAAGCAGCATCAGAATATCCGCCATGGCCAGGATGACAAGTGTCTCCTCGCTTAGCCCGGCATTGGTGTCTACCATCAACACATCCAACTCCAGCTCTTTCGACAATTCGGTGAACACTTTGCTCAACTTCACCGCATCATAACCTTCATGCAGAACGCGCATGATCGCGTCCATATCGGAGCTGGCAGGAGCAAGATAGATTTTTCCAGAAACCGCCGCGGGGGTCACGTCGTAAACTACATCGCGCAACCGGCCGCCATCCCATAGATAATCATTGAGACTCTTCTTGAGGCGCTCTGAAGATAACCCCAAGAGGATATGCGCACTGGGCGACTGGAAATCCGTATCGATAATCCCAACTCGTTTCCCCTGTGCCGCCAGGATTGCGGCACAATTTACCAATACCGTAGACGTTCCGGCCCCCCTCCGGAAAGAATGAAAGGCGATCACCTGGGTCATGACACTCTCCTATAAGGATTTAGCTAAGGCTTGCCCTTCTTTTTATCGTCTAACTTGGCCCACAACTGTACTGTTTGGGGTTTCTCGTGGCCATAGGTTTTCCCTGAAGCCCGGACCTCGTAAACTGTCCCATCGACATAGCGGAAGAGACCCTTTTTAACGAGCGCATCCGCCAGGCGCTTACCCCCATCCTGGGACAGATCCAGGTCCTTTGCAAATACGGCGGTACGGACACGCCCGGTACGGATGGCGTTGGACAGGATCCCGCGCAGAGGTTCCTTGAGGGTGACGATATCCGTCGCCGTCAAATCGTGGTCGCCCAGGGCATCCAGCGCGCTCATGTACTGCTTAATGTTTCGGTTGAATCGGAAAAAGTTCAGAAAATTAAACACGGATTTTCTTCTCCGTATAATCTTCCAGGCGGGCAAGCATCTCTTCCTTGAGTTTCAGGATGTCTTGTTCGTCCGGAGCGACAAGGATACAACCAAATTCATTCTTCGACAGGCTTGATGTCACAGTGATCACAACCCCTCGGTCCTGCCTCTCGATGGGGAAAAGCAAACCATCCAGGCTTTCAACCAGACCTTCCAGGCAGTTGATCTCACCGCATTTCACCGAATTACTGCATAATAAGCTTACTCTATCCAGGTATTCCTTACCAAAAGTCATCGTTGCGAATTCGTGCACATAGGTGCCGCCGGTCCGTCGGGCATTGATCTCCAGCAGGAACAGGTGCCCGGTGTCGTCCACGATGGTATCGATATCGAAGTGGCCCGCATACCCCAACGCCTGCAGCTTATTGGCGATGTGAAGCCCGTATTGCACGAGGCGCTCATACCAATCGGCCCGGGTCAGTTCGCGGCTGATCAAAACACCCGAGAAATGGCCGAAGTCCGAAAACATTTGCCGGGATACATAGGTGACCGCTGGCGCCCGGCCATCGGCCGGGACGAACAATTCCAGCGAAGGCGAGAGCTGTGCATCGGAAGAGATCAACTGGTCGACCACGATCAGGTCGTTGCTCAAGAAAAGGTCTTCCGTCAGATGGCCGGAGAGCGTTTCGAAAGACAATCCCGGCTCGGTAAAGATCAGGTGACCAAGCCCGCTCTCTCCACTATCGGCCTTCACGACTGCGCCCAGTTGTTTCCGGTTGAACCAGTGGACAGCATGCGCAGCCTGCGTTACATCCTGGCAAATAAAGCCCCATGGAATAATGTCATCTTCCGGGATCCACTGCGAGATCAGCGAACGAAATCCAGCCTTGGTATCGATGTAATCGCGCACCCACAAATTTGCTTCCATGGGGCTCTCGCTTAAGATGACCTTCAGGCCGGATTGTTCGTTCAAGTGCCTGGCCAGCACGTAAAGCTCCGGCGTCGATGCATAAGGGATCAACTGGATCGTCTTTTTAGGACCCGCGTATGTCACGATCTTTTCGAGCAGGCGCCGGTCATGCATGATATCCAGGCTCAACTGGTTGGTCGTATGCCTGGGCGTATATACGTGAGTGTCGGAGTAACCCCAGCGCTGGCAAATATACTCAGCGTCGGGCACCTTGGTGGTCACGACCAGCATCTTGCTCGGGCCAAGCCAGAAGATACCCCGATCCCCGCGGAACCTGCGTTGTTCCACAACGTTACCATCGTTCGAGCGGTGCAAGAACTTGAACGCAACTTCCAGGTTATTGTAGAGTGCAACGATCGGTATATCGGGCTCGGTATGCATGGGTACAGTCGAATATATGCCGGAACAGGATTTTATTCGGGGCCGTGCTGTGAACGCAGGTCGCGAGCTTTGTTTTGCAGATCACGGAAGAACTCAGTATCGGCGATGTCACTGACCTGTTTCTTGCGCTTGGTCTCATCGATTTCGATCTTTAGAGCCTCGACCTGTTTGCGCAAGGTCTGCTCACGTTGGCGGACCTTGTCGGCCATGACGGCGAAGACGGCGGCCAGCTTTTCGATCTCATCGGTTAGGCGGCCGGGGCGGTTGACCTTGGTGAAATCCTGGTCGTAATTGCCCTCGCCCAATGCCTGCGCCGCCTGGGTCAACTTGACGATAGGTCCCGTCAGCGCGCCCGAGAACAGGAAGACCAGGGCGAACAGCGAGAAATAAGCCAGCATGAAGGCCATTACCACCTGGTCCAGAATGGACTGGCGTACCTGGTCGACGTAGGCCGCCTCGAAATCGATGCCTATCGCAGCCACTATTTTGCCGTTATTGTCGACAACCGGCCGGTAGGCCGAGACCCAGCTCCCATAGGAATCGCGATAGGTATCGAACTTGTTGGTGGCAAGGCCGACGCACTGGCCGCTGACGGAAAACCCGACGCAGCCCTGGACGGTGCGCAGCGTCAACTGTTCCAATCCGCTCAGCGAAAAGCCTTTGCTCTTATGCACGTACATAAACGTTGACGCGCGTGTCGCATCATAGCGCGCCCACAGGTCGACGACGTAAACGATTTCGCCCGGCTGGCCGCCCGGTATATAAATATATGGCCAGGCCCGCGGTTCGATTCTGTGGATGGTATCGAGCCAGGTCAACAGGTCTTGGTAGCGCGGATCGTCCGAGAAGCCCTTGGGAAGCGCCTGGCCATACGCAGCAATCGCATCCTTGGTCAGTTTGGTCGTCGTCGCATCGTCAGGGGCATTGCTGACCGCATCCCAGGCTTTGCCGGCGGCGTTTGGTTGGCCGTTGTGCGCCAGGCCCAGTAGTTGATCGGTATTCACCCCACCAGCGCCGCCCGCCAATGTGGAGGTAAGGTCATCCTGGATTCTGGTCAGCGCCGCGTTCGTGGCAAATTGGTAAAACCAATAAAAGGCGATCGCAAAGACCAGTGAAAAGATAAACGTAAAACCGATCAATATTTTCCAGCGTAAGCTGAAATAAATCGCGCGGGGCCTGAGTTCTCTAAGCTTTTGCGTATCCACATTGATTGCCATAACCGGTTCTCCTTAAAGAAGACAACAATGCCTTTTGTAGAATGCCGCAGGTAAGGTGAATAAAAGCTCTCCCGATAGGCCTGCTGCGCCTCGCCTGGCGCGGCAGTTGGAAGTGCAAGTGCGACGACTCATCCAATATAAAAACGATTGTTTCTGGTTATACCGCCAGAACTTGTGGACCACCCCGTATTCCTAGAGGTCCCGGAGTTTTTTGACCATCGTGTCGGTTACGCGCTGACGCCGCTTTAACCGCCAGTTCAGCAAGCTCTTCTCATAAACCGAACGCATCTTGAAAGTCGCCCAGACTGCCACCAGCGAGGCACAGAACGCCAGGCCGATATAGGCCAGCGACAGGTCCTTCCCCAGCCACTGCCCCACCAGCACAATCACGGTCGTCAAAATCGCCGCCAGGATCGTCCCAATCGAGGCCAGGTAGCTATCCATGAACGTGCTGACACGCCCACGACGCTCCTCCGGCACCAGGGCCTGGAAGGATTTGCGTGACGAGTCATCCACGGTCTCGCGGGAAAGCTTGACGAAGAACATCCCACCGACCGCAATGATGAATAAATCGGAGATGAGCATGCTGCCCGAGGCAAAGAAGGCCACGAAGGGAAAGATCAGCAATACGTTCTTCAAGTGAACGTTGTTCGTCAGTCGGGTTGTGACGAAACTCTGCACGCCCAGGGCTACCAGCGTGACCACCAGGCGGTACAGGCTGTAGAAGCTCTGGTATTGGCTCTGGAGGGGGAAGGCCGCCTGGGTGACCACCCAGAAACGGAACTCGATGATGGTATCGGCCATGGCCAGGGCCAAAATGGCAACCATCAGGTAGCGGAAGGAGAGCACGTCGCGCACGAATTGAAAACCTTCGCTGAGGGTGTCCTTGAGCGACTCGGACTGCTTGGTGAATTCGCGCTGGGTCACTTTGCGCAAGGTCGTCAGCACCAGAACGAAAGCCACCACGTAAATAAAAGCGTTGAATAGTAAGATGTCTTCTCCCACCATGTGCAGCCGGCCAAACAGCATCGGCGAAACACCGGCAAGGGCAATCCCGCCCAGCTTACCGATAAAACTCCAACTGGCGATAAAGGGGAAGACGCGCTTGGCCTGGGCGAAAGTGAAAACGTCGTTCGCCAGCACCCAAAAGATCAGCGGGAACAGGATGAACTGCTGCTCGGCTACCACGTACATCGTCGAATAGTTCAGCCATTCGGGTGCATGCAGCCAGAACATAGCCCGCAGGATGATAAAGACGAAGGCAAAAATCAGGCTCACAATGGCCATCATCTGGACCCGGTTGAAACGATCGATGATCAGGCTTTGCAGTGCGCCTACCAGCAGGATCAAGCTATAGTCCACGATCAAGACGAGCAACATGGCGTTGGCGCCCTCGACATCGAGCACGCCACTGACCGAAACGATATTGGAGACCTGCCTGGCCAGGGAATTGCCAAAGATTAAAAAGGCGAACGCAAAAACCAACGCCCCTTCTTTAGGCTGGAGCTTGAAAACACGTAAAAGGAAATTCTGCATTTTGGTTTGTCGGATAAGCAAAAATCAGCACTTTGGGGCAACCCGCCAAGCGGCTGATATAAAAAGAATGAGTGGGAGGCAGGACCTCCCATCTCATTGGATCGTATCTCGGTTTCTAGGCCAGGATTTGGTCCACGACCGACATGAGCCCCTGCGACACCGCATGATCGGGATATTGGACCGAGAAAATGCCGGAGCTGGCCAGGGCCATCATATCGTCGGAGTGGGGCAGCAAAGCCGCCACCTGGCATTCATACAGCTTTTCCACTTTTTGGCGGACGTCATCCAGGTCGTATGACTGCGGGATCTTGTTGACCACAAGCAGGATCTTGGGCACGTCCAGCTTCCGCGCCACGTCAATGGTGACTGCGGTGCCCAGGTAGTCCTGGTTATCCGGGCGCATGATGACGACCAGCGCGCTCGAAATGGCAACCGAGAGCAAGGTCTCTTCGTTCAACCCTGGGTGGGTATCGATCATCAGGAAATCCAGGTTCAACGACTTGTTGACGCTGCGGAAACCGTCGTTCAACAGACCGACGTCATAACCCTCGCGCAGTACCCGGGCAATCTCGCCGGCCTTCATGCTAGCAGGGATCAGGTAAATCTTGCCCTTTACGTCCACCCCAACCCGGTCGGTGACATCCTTGGCGGCATCCTGGATATCGCACTTCCCCCACAAGTAATCGTTCAGCGAGTGGGTCATGTCCGACTCATCCAGATTAAACAAAACGTGGATGCCGGGCGATTGAATATCGGTATCCACAATACCAACGCGTTTGCCCCGCATGGCCAGAAGGGTCGCCAGGTTGGCTGTTGTATTCGATTTGCCGGTGCCACCGCGGAAAGAATGAACAGAAATGATTTGAGTCATCTCTTTCTCCATGAGTAAGTCAGATTTCGACAATTATAGTGGCATTGTTGACTAAAGTCAAACAACGCCTGTGCGGCAAGGCACTCATAGAGACGACCCATTGAAGTCCACCTTTGAACGACAGTAAGCAAACTCCACAAAATCACAACGGCTTTGTGAAATTTCGCTTTACACCCTATCCGAAAATTCGAAAACCGCCTATACACAATTCGTTTTTGTCTCGTGCTACCACGGATAAGAGCAGCGGCATG
>Ga0302321_100004164_pt1 | contig 12474 bp, 13 predicted proteins | sample Fen_T0_1_FD_202505 | JGI IMG/M metagenome (GOLD analysis project Ga0302321, IMG submission 202505) | Peat permafrost microbial communities from Stordalen Mire near Abisko, Sweden - Fen_T0_1 | ecosystem: Environmental > Terrestrial > Soil > Wetlands > Permafrost | place: Sweden: Abisko...
CGCCCAGTACCAGGGCGAGTTCCGCGCCACCAGGATGGGGCCGATGCAGGTGGTGGTGCTGGACACCACGCCCGTCACGGTCAGCCGCACCCGCGCCCTGATCGAGCAGGCCGACCCCGACCTGCTGAAGCTCTTCATGGTCTGCAGCGGCACTTCCGTGGTGGAGCAGGACGGCCGTCAGGCGTTCCTCTCCCCCGCCGAGTTCACGCTGTACGACACCCGCCGTCCCTACGTGGTCCGCTGCGGCGTGGGGGACGACCGGCCGACGCGGCTGCTGACCTTCATGTTCCCGCCGTCCGTGCTGCCGCTGCCGCGCGGCCGGCTCGGCGGGATCGCCGCCACACGCATCCCGGCCACCACCGGACTGGGCGACCTGACGGCCCGCTTCCTGCTGGAGCTCGCCGACACCATCGACCTGTGCACCCCGGCCGAGGCGGCGCGGCCGGCGACCGCGGCCCTAGAGGTGCTGGCGACGCGGCTGGCCCGGGAGTCGGACGTCGGCGCCTGGACCGAGCCGGACCACCACCGGCGCGCCCGCCATGCACGCAGTGCACATCGGCCCGCACGCTGACCCAACGACCGATACCGGGCGGCCCGAGCACTCTGGTGCCATGGCTGGGAGCGCCCGACACCTCGTCCGGACCGGTGCCCCTGGGGGCGGACCGGTCCACCGTCGCACGCGAACCACTGCGGCCCACCACCGCGAACACCACACGACCGATCAGTGCACGCCCGATCACCACCAGCAGCGCCACCGTGCGCCGGCTCCACGAGGGAGGGAACACCATGAACGGCGCGGCAGCGGCGGCGACGCTCGGGGCGGCCCTGTCCGTGTGGGGCACGCTGCGGTACCTGCGCGACGTCTACGGCGGCCGGACGGCCCCGCACCGGGGCAGCTGGTTCGTGTGGAGCGTGGTAGCGGTGGTCGCTGCGGTGACGCAGGCCCTGCACGGGGTGAGCTGGAGCGTGCTCGTGCTGGCGGCCGAGGCGGCGACGACCGTCGCCGTCCTGGCGGCCGGGATGCGGCGCGGCGTGGGGGGCCTGACGATCGGCAACGCCGTCCTGCTGCTGGTGGCCGGCACCGGGATCCTCGCCTGGATCACGACGGAGGACCCGCTTCCCGCGATGGCGGGCGCGGCCCTGGCGGACGCCGCCGGGCTGGCGTGGCTGGTGCCCAAGATCTGGGCCAGCCCGTCCACCGAGACGTCGTCCATGTACGCGCTGGCGGGCGCCTCCGGCCTGACGGCCGTGGTGTCCGTGCCGGCGGCCGACGTCATGTTCCTGCTCTACCCCGGGTACTTCTGCGTGGCCAACTGGGGGGTGAGCCTGCTGATCACCTGCCGGCGCCGGACGCTCGACCGGGTCGTCGCAGGCCAGCACGTACCGGCCGCGGGATACGCCCGCGCCGGCTGAACCGCCGCTGCGGGCCGGCACGGCCGACCGCAGCGATGACACCGTGAGCCGAGGGGGAAGAGCCATGGAGATCGTCATCTGTCCGGACCCGCACTGCGCCGTCCCGGCCGAGGTGCTCGACCGGTGGTCCTGGCCGTCGAGCGACGGCCCGGTCGAGCACGTGAAGACCCGGTGCGTGCTGGGACACGGGTACACCGTGCCGCTGGACGGCGCGTGGGTCACCTACGCCGAGGCCCGCGCCGTCGAGCCACGCGCCGTCGAGCCACGCGCCGTCGAGCCGGACGGCTCGGGCCTGCGCCGCCATCGCGGCCGGGGGGCTGCTGCCTAGAGTGCTGACATGCCGGACGCCGCGCCCAGCCCCGCCCCGTTCCTCCTGCACACGCCCGCGCAGGACTGGGAGCAACTGCGCACCCGGCTGCGCGCCACGCGCTGGCCGGACGCCCCGCAGGACGCCGGCTGGTCGCTCGGCACCGACGTCGACTACCTGCGCGACCTCGTCGCCCACTGGGCCGACGGGTTCGACTGGCCGGCGCGGGAGGCGGAGCTGGGCCGACTGCCGCACCTGCGGGTCCCGGTGGGCGGGCTGGGGATCCACGTCGTGCACGCCCGCGCCGTCGCCCCGGCCGGGCCGGTGCTGCCGCTGGTCCTCACCCATGGCTGGCCCGACTCGTTCTGGCGCTACACCAAGGTGATCCCGCTGCTGACCGACCCGGGCGCGCACGGCGGCGACCCGGCCGACGCCTTCGACGTCGTCGTCCCGGACCTGCCGGGGTTCGGCTACTCCGACCGCCCCACCGGTGCACCGCTCGACTCGATCGCCGTGGCGGGCCTGTGGGCGGAGCTGATGACGGTGCTCGGCCATCCGCGGTTCGCCGCGGCGGGCGGCGACATCGGCAGCCACGTCAGCCGCTACCTGGCGCTGGACCACCCCGACCGGGTGGTGGCCGTCCACCGCACGGACGCCGGGGTGCCCCGGTACGACGGCGACCCCGCCGACCTGTCCTCCGAGGAGCGCGCCTGGCTCGCGGCGGCCGCCACGTGGGGGGCGAGCGAGGGCGCCTACGCGGCGATGCACCGGACCAAGCCGCAGACCGCCGCCGTCGGCCTCACCGACTCCCCCGCCGGGCTCGCGGCGTGGATCGTGGAGAAGCTGCGCTCGTGGAGCGACTGCGACGGTGACGTCGAGCGCGTCTACACCCGGGACGAGATCCTCACCGCCGTCATGATCTACTGGAACACCGCCACGATCGGCTCGTCGATGCGGATGTACCACGCCAACGCCGCGATCCCGGCCGCCCAGCTCGCCCGCCGGGTGGAGGTCCCGTCGGGCTTCTCGCTGTTCCCCGGCGACCTGCTGCGCCCGCCGCACGCGTGGCTGCGCCGCACCGCGAACACCGTCCGGATCAGCGAACCGGACCGGGGCGGTCACTTCGCCGCCTTCGAGCAGCCGCAGCTGTACGCCAGGGAGCTGCGCGACTTCTTCCGCCCGTTCCGCGCCGCCTGGGCCTGACCGCCGGGCGACCGCCGCCTGACCGGACGGCGGCGATCAGTGCTGGACGGCGCCGCCGTTCACCACGACGAACTGCTCCGGGCGGATCGTCATGATGACGCGCTCGGCCGCGTCCGTGCGACAGGCTACGCGTCGACGTCTGGCTGCGCAGGCACGGCCGACCGGATCGCCGCCGCCCGGTCTGCCGCCAGGTCGGCCTTCGCCTGGGCGAGGGTCACCTCGGTGACGTCCTGGCCGCGGGCGTGCACGAGGTCCTCGGGCTCGACCAGCGTGTGCGCGCCCGTGCGGGACACGTCGCCCGGCGTCGCGTCGTCGACGGGATCGGGCTCGAGGCCACGGTCGGCGTCGCTCACGCCGTCCTCTGCCCCGACGCCTAGGACGTCGGCCGCCACGTCCGGCGCCACGTTCGCCGCCGCGTTGTCGGTCGCCCCCAGCTCGGCGCCGGCCTGGTCGTCCTGCTGGTGCTGCTCGACATGCTGTTCGGTCATGACGAGGGACTACCCCGTGCACCGATCGGTATGCACGCCCGTCGGTGAGGATTGCGGCATCGTGGGGAGCGAGGTCAGGCGACGGGCGCCGAACTGCTCGCGAAGGCCGCCGCATGGTCCTGGGCCCAGATCTCGAACGCCCGAGCGGGCCGGCCGGTGACCTCGGGCACCGCCGTGGAGACGGTGGCCTCGTCGTACCGTCCGCTGCGGAAGAAGTCGAAGAACGCCTCGATGTACGGCTCGGTCATCCGCTCGCCCAGGGACAGCCGTGCCGCCTCGTCGCTCTCCGGCGTCAGCCGCAGATCCCGGCCGAGCGCCTGCCCCAGCAGCTGCACGCGGTCCTGCGGGTACAGGGCCCGGGGGCCGGTCAGGCGGTAGGTCGCGCCCTCGTGCCCGGCCGAGACCATCGCCTCGGCCGCGACGGCTCCGATGTCGGCCGGGTCGACCACGGCGACCGGGACGTCGCTGAACGGCTCGGTGACGGCGTCCCCCTGCCGCAGTCGGGGAACCCACTGGAGCGTGTTCGACATGAAGCTCACCGGCCGCAGCAGGGTCCAGGGCAGCTCCGACGCCTGCACCGCGCGCTCGGAGAGCACGTGGTACCGCGAGACGACGTTCTCCAGGTCGCCGTGCACGGCGGAGTTCGCGGACAGCAGGACGACGCGGCGCGTGCCGCCGTCGCGAAGCCGGGCGAGCAGTTCCTCCTCCCGCGGGTAGCCCGACAGCAGGAACGCGGCCTGCACCCCGTCCAGGGCACCGGCGAACGATTCGGGAGTGCCGAGGTCGCCCTGGACGGCCTCCACCCCGTCCGGCCCGCCCTCGTGGGGAGGACGCCGGCTCAACGCCCGGACCGGCACCCCGCGCCCCACGAGAGCTCGCACGACCTCGCTGCCGACCTGCCCGGTGGCCCCTGCGACGAAGAACATGTGGGGACGGTACGAGCGCCCGCACCGGGGCGCACCCGCAGGTGCGCGCCCCGGCCAGGTCCCGCGAAATCTCCGCAAACCCTGCGGAGAATGCCCATCGGGCGCTGCCTACGGTGGCCGGTGTGAAGGTGACGATGATCCTGCCGGCGCTGACCGAGGCGACGAGCCCGCTGTTCCGCCCGGTCAAGTACAGCCTGTTCCCGCCGCTGGGGCTGGCGACGCTGGCCGGCTACCTGTCCCCGGACGACGAGATCACGATCCAGGACGAGCACGTGGCGCCGCTGCGCCTGGACGACGACCCCGACCTGGTGGTGATCCAGGTGTACATCACCTCCGCCCGCCGGGCGTACCGGATCGCCGACCGGTACCGGGCGCGCGGCGTCCGCGTGGTGCTCGGCGGGCTTCACGTGACCTCGTTGCCGGCCGAGGCAGCCCCGCACGCGGACACGATCTTCCTCGGGCCGGGCGAGGACACCTGGCCGCGCTTCCTCGCCGACCTCGCCGCGGGACGGCCGGCGCCGGTCTACCGCTCCACCGAACGGACCCTGGCCGGGCTTCCCCGCGTCCGCCGCGACCTGATCGACCGCTCGCGCTACCTCGTCCCCAATTCCCTGGTGGTGTCCCGGGGATGCCCGCACGTGTGCGACTTCTGCTATAAGGAGGCGTTCTTCGAGGGCGGGAAAGGTTTCTACACCCAGACCGTGGACGACGCGCTCGCCGAGATCGAGGCGCTGCCCGGCCGGCACCTGTACTTCCTGGACGACCACCTGTTCGGCAACCGGCGGTTCGCCACCGCGCTGTTCGACGGGATGCGCGGGATGGGCCGCTTGTGGCAGGCGGCGGGCACCGTGCAGTCGGTGCTCGCGCCCGACCTGCTGGAGAAGGCCGTCGACTGCGGGCTGCGCAGCCTGTTCGTCGGCTTCGAGACGACCAGCCAGGAGAACCTGCGCGAGCAGCGCAAGCAGCAGAACGTCGGCCGGGACTACACCGCCGCGATCCGCCGGCTGCACCACGCCGGCGTGATGGTCAACGCGAGCTTCGTGTTCGGCATGGACGCCGACGACGGGACGGTGTTCGACCGCACCGTCGAGTGGGCGATCGAGCAGGGCGTGGAGACGGCGACGTTCCACGTGCTCACCCCGTACCCGTCGACCGCGCTGTACCGGCGGATGGCGGCGCAGGGTCGACTGCTGCACTCCGACTGGGACCGCTACGACACCCGGCACGCCGTCTTCCGGCCGCGCCTGATGAGCCCCCGGACGCTGGAGGAGGGCTACTGGCGCGCCTACCGCGACTTCTACCGGTGGTCGTCGATCTTCCGGTCCGCCGCCGCGCAGCCGGACCTGGTGGGCCGGGTCCGCCACGTGGCCTACAGCGCGGGATGGAAGAAGTTCGAGCCCGCCTGGGACCTGCTCATCCGCGCCCGGCAGATGCGCCGCGCCCGGCCGGTGCTGGAGAACGTCCTGTCCGGCCTGGGCTCAGCCGGGGGCCTCGAGCCACCGGGCGGCCGCGTCGAAGGTGTCCGTCGGGGTGGCGTTGAAGGCGATCGCCGCGCCGGCGGCGTGCCGGCGCACCAGGTTGACCACCCGCTCGAACAGCGCGTCGTCGTGGCGCACCCCGCCACCGATGACGACGCACTCCCACGGCCGCTCGCGCAGGGCGGCGGTGATCACCGCCTCGACGTCGTCGCTGCCGTCGAGGCCGACCAGGCAGAACCGCGCCCCGACCCCGTGCTCGACGAAGCGCGCCCTGCCGGCGTCGATGCCGTCCGCCACCGGCCGCGGGTCCCACGGGCCGGGCACCCGGTACGGGTCCAGCCCGATCACTAGCACGCGCGGGATGAGATCCGGATCGTCCACGCGGCCCAGGCTAGCGGCCGGCTACTCGCGCTCCACCCGGCGCAGCCCGTGCGCCGGCGTCCACCACTCCACGACGAGGCGGGTGGCCTTCTCGTCGAGGTGGGTGTGGACGACGTCGGTGATGTCGATGCGGTACCGGTCGCCCGGCGGCCCCTCGGACTCCGCCGGCTGTTCGGAGCCCTCGGGGGCCGGCGGCGCGAGGACCGCGCGCCCGGAGATCTTCGCCTCGCCGGGCCACTGCGCCTCCTCGCCCTCGGCCGGGTCGGTCGTGGCGCTGTGCAGCGCGAGCCGCGGATCCCGGGCCAGGTCGGCGCCCTTGCGGGCGTGCGGCATCGAACCGAAGCCGAGCTCGCCGTCCCGGAACGCCACCTCGATACCGGAGATCCGCGGTGCCCCGTCGGCCCGCACGGTGGCCATCGTGTGGTGCCGTCGTCCGGCGAACAGCGCCCGCACGCGCTGCGCGAACTCGCGTTCGGACTGCTCGACGTCCCGCCATCTCGCCATGGCCGATTCTCCCACCGCCGCGCACCGGCCCGAGCACGGCCGGTAGTTCCACGTGGACTGCGCTCACGGCCGCCGGGCTCCGCGAGATCCTCGACCGCACGGCCTGAGGCGACGGCGGATGCGCGTCCGGGAATTCACACCGGCAACTGCCGGACACCGGTGTGAAAGCCGCGCAAGAGGCATGGTCCTGCGCCTTCAGTCGATCAGCCATCACCCTCCGACGGCCCGCAGTTCGTCGTCCGGAGCAGGCGTACCGTGGTCGCGTGAGCGAGATCCTCCCCCCGCTGCTGATCGTCGGCGGTCTGCTCGCCGTCCTGGGCGGCCTCGTCCTGATGTCGGTCCGGGTCCGGCGCCGGGGAATGGCCGGCGCCGCCATGCGGGCGGCGATGGCGGCCTACTCGGAGGCCTTCCAGGCGACGGCGCACCAGGCCCACGCCGAGATCCAGACCCAGAACCGCCGGACGGTGGCACGCCCTTCGGCCGACGGCGGTCCGGACGACGACGCAGCGCGGTAGAGGACGCAGCGCGGTAGAGGCGGCCACCGGACGGTCACGCGGCGCTACGGTGAGACACCTGGTGCTCGTCCACCTGTCCAACGAAAGGGAGTGCCGATGAGTTCGCGCCTCAACCCCTACCTGACCTTCGACGGCAATGCCCGCGAGGCCATGACGTTCTACGGCACGGTGTTCGGCTCCGAGCCGACCCTGAGCACCTTCGGCCAGTACGGCGACGCCTCGGCGCCCGAGGCTGACAAGATCATGCACGGCCAGCTCGAGACTCCGGCGGGTTACACCCTGATGGCCTCCGACAACGGCCCCGGCATGCCCTTCACCCCCGGCAACACGATCACGATCAGCCTCAGCGGGGACGACGAGGACGAGCTGCGCGGCTACTGGGACCGACTGTCCGACGGCGGCTCGGTGAACCTGCCCCTGGAGAAGCAGATGTGGGGCGACGTCTTCGGCATGTGCACCGACAGGTTCGGCGTCGCCTGGATGGTCAACATCACCCAGGGCTGATCGCCCTCGCCCCACCCCGGTCCCGGCAGTGAGCAGGGGGCGGGGCCGTCGTCCGTGGCCGGTGACCGGCCGGGGACGACGGCTCCGCCCGCCCGAACCTCACCCGTCACCTCACCAGGTGTGGTGACGCCCGCTCACCACATCGACGTCCATCCTCCAGGTCATCAGGAGCCGCCCTCCCGGCGCTCCTCCACCAGACCCGTGAGGGAGCACCAGATGAGCACCGAGACCCGCAGCATTCCGGGCGCGCAGTCCGTGGTCCGGCCCACCACCCGCCGTCGGCTGGACCCGGCCCGCCGGACGGCGCTGGCCGGCGGCATCGCCTACCTCGTCACGTTCGCCGCGTCGCTGCCCCAGCTGAAGCTGTTCGCCGGCCTCGTCGACGACCCCGCGAGGTACATCTCCTCCCCCGGCGGCAACGCCGCGGTGCAGTGGGGCTCGTGGCTGGAGGTCGTCACGGCCGCCTCCGGGGTCGCCACCGCGATCCTGCTCTACCCGATCACCCGGCGCGTCAGCCGCACCGCCGCGATCGGCTTCGTCACCTCCCGCGTCGTCGAGGCCGCGCTCATCCTGGTCGGCGTCATGAGTGTGCTGTCGGTCGTGACCCTGCAGCACCACTACGCCGGGGCCGGCGGCGCCCAGGCCGATGCGCTCGGTGTCACCGGGACGGCGCTGGTCACGATGCGCCAGTGGACGTTCCTGCTCGGCCCCGGCCTGATGGCCGGCTTCAACGACCTGTTCCTCGGCTACGTGCTGTACCGCTCGCGGCTGGTGCCGCGCCTCATCCCCATCGTCGGCCTGGTCGGCGTGCCGCTCATCCTGGTCTCGGCGTCCGCGACCCTGCTCGGCGGCTGGGCCCAGGTCTCCACCGCCGGCGCGCTGTGCGCCCTGCCGATCGCCGCGTTCGAGCTCGCCGTCGGCGTGTGGCTGACCGTCAAGGGGTTCCGGCCGGCGGCGCTCGCCGCCCTCGACGTCCCGAGCGCCCCGACCGTCTGACGCCGTCCGACACCGTCCTAAGGTCGCTGCGGGTGGCGCGGCTCCGGGCGATCAGCCGCGCTGCACGGGAAGGACCTCCTCGCCGCTCCGGTCAGGAACCCCCTCCAGCGCGGCGGCGAACACCCCCAGCAGGCGACCGAGGTCGTCCTGCTGGGTCGGCGTCAGGGCACCGAGGATCGACGCCTCGTTCGCGAGGTGGGCCGTGAACAGCTCGTCGACGACGCGCAGGCCGCTCGCCGTCAGGGTGACGAGCCGGCCGCGCCCGTCGTCCGGCGACGGCGCGCGCGTCACGTAGCCCTGGCGTTCGAGGCGGTCGAGGCGCTTGGTGGTGGCGCCGGTGGTCACGAGCATCGCCTCCGCGAGCCGGCCGGGGCTGGCCGCGTGCGGCGGCCCCTGACGGCGCAGCGCGGCGAGCAGGTCGAAGTCCCCGTGGGCCAGCCCGGCCCCCGCGAACGGCGGGCGAAGCAGCTCGTCGATCACCGCGGCGAGGCGGCCGATCCGGGCGACGACCAGCATCGGCGTCGGGTCCAGGTCGGGGCGGACGGTACGCCAGCGCCCCACGATCGTGCCCACCCAGTCGTCGGCGGAGTCGCCGTTCTCTTCCATGGAAGCTAGTATACCTTCCATGGAAGAGAACTTGAGGGACGCGGTGGTCGTCCACGTCGACCCGTCCTGCCCGTTCGCCTGGATCACCGCTTGCTGGCTGCGCGAGGTCGAGCAGCTGCGCGGGATCGACCTGCAGGTGCGGCTGCTGAGCCTGTCCGTCGTCAACGAGCACCGCGAGCTCGACGCCTGGTACCGCGGCTTCAACGACCAGGCTTGGGGGCCCTCCCGGGTGATGGCGGCCGTCGCGCGCAAGCGTGGCCCGGTCGACGCGCGCCGCTTCTACGAGGCGTTCGGCGAGCGCTTCCACGTCCAGCTCGACACCGGCGACGACGTCGACCGCGACGCGGTCGCCCGCCAGGCGCTGGCCGACGCCGGGCTGCCGGAGCAATTCGCCGCCGCGGCCACCGACCCGGGCCGCGACGACGACCTGCGCGCACTCACCCGGGCCGCGTTGGAGCCGGTCGGTCTCGACGTCGGGGTGCCCGTGACCGTGATCGACGGCGTGGCGGCGTCCGGGCCGGTGCTGTCCGCGATCCCGCGCGGCGAGGCCGCCGTCGCCCTGTTCGACGCCGTCCGTACGCTGGCCGGCCAGGACGCCTTCGTGCGGCTGGAGCGCCGACGCGTCGGCAAGCTGCACGTCGCCTGACCGGCCGCCAGGACCAGCTGAGGGCGTTGTCGACCAGGACGTCGATCGACCCCGTCGTCAGCGGCGGCCCGGGCCCTGCTCCGAGGTCAGACTCCCACGAGGTCGAACCGGTCCAGCTCCATGACCTTGGTCCAGGCCGCGACGAAGTCGGCGACGAACTTCTGGTGGGCGTCGGCGCTCGCGTAGACCTCGGCGACGGCCCGCAGCTGGGAGTTGGAGCCGAAGATGAGGTCGACCGCGGTGGCGGTCCACTTCACCTCGTCCGTGGCCAGGTCGCGGATCTCGTACCCGTGCTCCTCGTCCGACGCCTTCCACCGGGTGCCCGGCGAGAGCAGGTTGACGAAGAAGTCGTTGGTGAGCACGCCCGGCCGGTCGGTGAGGACGCCGTGCGCGGTCCCGCCGACGTTGTTGCCCAGCGCGCGCAGGCCGCCGACCAGCACGGTCATCTCGGGGGCCGTCAGGTGGAGCATGTAGGCCCGGTCGACGAGCAGCGCCTCCGGGGCGGTCTTCTCGCCGGGACGCAGGTAGTTGCGGAAGCCGTCGGCGCGCGGCTCGAGAACCCGGAAGGCCTCGACGTCCGTCTGCTCGGCCGTGGCGTCGGTGCGTCCCGGCCGGAACGGCACCGTGACCTCGACACCGGCGTCACGCGCGGCCTTCTCGACGGCGGCGGACCCGGCGAGCACGATCAGATCGGCGAGCGAGATCTTCGCAGCGCCGGCCGCGTTGAACTCGCGCTGGATGCCCTCCAGGGTGGTGAGGACGCCGGCCAGCTGCTCGGGCTGGTTGACCTCCCAGCTGCGCTGGGGCTCCAGCCGCAGCCGGGCGCCGTTCGCGCCGCCGCGCTTGTCGGTGTACCGGAAGCTCGCGGCCGAGGCCCAGGCCGTGGAGACCAGCTGGTCGGTCGTCAGGCCGGACCCCAGGACCGACGCCTTGAGGGCGGCGACGTCGGCATCACCCACGAGCTCGTGGTCGGCCGCCGGCACCGGGTCCTGCCAGAGCTGGGGCTCGGCGACCCACGGGCCCAGGAAGCGGCTGACCGGACCCATGTCGCGGTGCAGCAGCTTGTACCAGGCCTTGGCGAACGCCAGCGCGAACGCGTCGGGGTCGGCCAGGAAGCGGCGGGAGATCTGCTCGTACGCCGGGTCGACGCGCAGCGCCAGGTCGGTCGTGAGCATGGTCGGCAGGTGCTTCTTCGACGGGTCGTAGGCGTCCGGGATGATCGCCTCGGCGTCCTTCGCGACCCACTGCTTGGCGCCGCCGGGGCTGGTGGTCAGCTCCCACTCGTTGCCGAAGAGGATCTCGAAGAAGCGGTTGCTCCACTGCGTCGGCCGGTCGGTCCAGGTCAGCTCGAGGCCGCTGGTGATCGTGTCGGGGCCCTTGCCGCTGCCGTAGCTGCTCAGCCAGCCCAGACCCTGCGTCTCCAGCGGGGCGCCCTCGGGCTCGGCGCCCACGTGGTCGCCCGCGGGACCCGCGCCGTGCGTCTTGCCGAAGGTGTGGCCGCCGGCGATCAGGGCGACGGTCTCCTCGTCGTTCATGGCCATCCGGGCGAAGGTCTCGCGGATGAAGTACGCCGCCGTGCGCGGGTCCCCGCTGCCGCGGGGCCCCTCCGGGTTGACGTAGATCAGGCCCATCTCGGTCGCGCCGACCGTGGGCGCCATGTCCGCGTCGCCCGTGTAGCGCGAGTCACCCAGCCACGCGTCCTCCGGCCCCCAGACGATCTCCTCGGGCTCCCAGACGTCCGCGCGGCCGAAGCCGAAGCCGAAGGTCGTGAAGCCCATCGACTCCAGCGCGACGTTGCCGGCGAGCACGAGCAGGTCGGCCCAAGAGATCTGCTGGCCGTACTTCTGCTTGACCGGCCACAGCAGCCGCCGGGCCTTGTCCAGGTTGGCGTTGTCGGGCCAGCTGTTGAGCGGGGCAAAGCGCTGGTTGCCGTCACCCGCGCCGCCGCGGCCGTCCTCGATGCGGTAGGTGCCCGCGGCGTGCCAGCTCAACCGGATCATCAGGCCGCCGTAGTGCCCGAAGTCGGCCGGCCACCAGTCCTGCGAGGTGGTGAGCGTCTGGGTGATGTCCCGCTTCAGCGCCTCGACGTCGAGCCGCCCGAAGGCCTCGGCGTAGCTGAAGTCCGCACCGAGCGGGTTGCCCTTGGCGGAGTGGGTGTGCAGCACCGACAGGTCGAGCTGGTTGGGCCACCAGTCGCGGTTCGTGCGCGGACGACCACCGGTCTTCGGGGTCGGCGCGTCGATCGCCGGGTTCTCGCTCTCGCTGCCCTGCGCGGTCACGGAGTCGTGCGCGACCGGGCAGCCGCCGCCAGCGCCGTCCACGCCCTGGGCACTCGAGGGACCGTTGTCCTGCACGTCGTTCATCTGTTTCCTTCCGACCGGGGGGTCACGGGGAGGTGGTGCGGGTGGCACACGCGGGGCAGGTGCCCCAGTAGACGACTTCCGCCTCGTCGACCGTGTACCCGTGGTCGTCGGCGGCGGTGAGGCAGGGCGCGTGGCCGACGGCGC
>Ga0302321_100004165_pt1 | contig 12474 bp, 6 predicted proteins | sample Fen_T0_1_FD_202505 | JGI IMG/M metagenome (GOLD analysis project Ga0302321, IMG submission 202505) | Peat permafrost microbial communities from Stordalen Mire near Abisko, Sweden - Fen_T0_1 | ecosystem: Environmental > Terrestrial > Soil > Wetlands > Permafrost | place: Sweden: Abisko...
GCGGCGACGATCTCGTCGAAGTCGACGCGCGCGGCCTCGAGCTGGCGCTCGAGCTCGGCCAGCCGACGGCCGAGACGGGCATCGGCATCCTGGGCGAGCGCGAGCACCGCCGTGACCTGGTCTTCCATGGCGGTGGACATCGCCTTGAGCTCGCCCTTGCGGTCCTCGCCGACCTGACGGGTCTCGGCGTGGATCGTCGCGGCCAGCCGCTCGAGCTCCTCGCCACGTTCCCGGCCGTACATGTCGAGGTCGGACTTGCGCTCGGCCAGGACGCGGAAGAGGTGCTCGGCCGACACCTTCGCCGCTTCCTGCACGGCCTCCTCGAGCTCACGGGTGCGCACGGCGCAGGTGTCGAGCGCGGCGTTCGCACCGGCGAGCGCCGCCTCGAGCTGCTCGCGGTGCTCCGCCGCGACCCGGTCTTCCTGCTCGACGTGCGCCTGCGCGACGCTCGCGAGCCGCGCCGCGCCGTCGCGGGCCACGCGGTCGAGCTCGGCGCGGTGCTCGGCCAGCGCACGCGACAACCGGTCGGCCGCGGCGTTCGTGTCCTGCTGGAGCGCGGCCTCGGCCTCGTGGGCGCGCTGCGCCCACTGCTCGAACAGGGCCACTCCGGACGCGAGCGCCGTCTCCAGCTCGACCCGGCGGTTGCTCGCGGCATCGGCCAGTCCCGCCGCGAGGTCCTGGCGCAGCGCCTCGAACTCGCTGCGCCACGCGGCCAGCCGCTGCTGGTTCTCGCCCTCGAAACGATTGGCGTCGGCCTGACTCCGGGCCAGCGCCTGCTGGAACGCGCCCTCGAGCTGCTCGATCTCGGCCCGGGCCCGCAGCACGGACTGCTCCACGGATTCCTCGATGCCGGTGACGTCGTCCCGGCCCCGCGCGACCGCCTGCTCGACGAGCCCGCTGTTGCTCGCCACGGCACGGACGAGGCGCTCCTCGGCGGCGGCGACGTCTTGCACGTTGACCGCCGTCTTGCGCTCGAGCTCGGCGAGCTGAGCCTCGGTGGTCTCCGCGATCGACTGGGCCCGAGCCTCGAGGTCGACCACGCGTGCCGCGGTCTCCTGCTCGAGCTCCTGCATCCGTGCGACCACGGTGCTGACCCGCTCGCGGTGCGCCTGGGACTCGGCCGCGATCTCGGCGAGGTGCGTCGACGCGAGCCCGGAGATGTTCTGCATCGCAGCCGCCGCGACGCGCTCGAGCTCGGAGCGACGTTCCACCAGCTGGGCGGCGGTGCTCTCGGCGATCCCGGTGGCGCGCGCCTCGAGATCGCCGACCCGGGCCGCGGTGTGCTCCTCGAGGTCGCCCATGCGCTCGGCGGTTCGCTCCTCGAGCTCGGCGAGTCGCTCGGCCAGCTGGGCCTCGGTGGTCTCGGTGATGCCGGTGGCCCGCACCTCCAGCGCCGTGACCCGTGCGCCGGCTTCCTCCTCGAGCTGCTGCATCCGGGCCACGACACCGTCGAGCAGCTCGCGCTGGGCGTTGGCCCGGGCTTGGAGCTCGGCGATCTGGGCGGCGGACACCGCGCTGATCTCGGCGATGAACTCCGACGCGCGGGCCTCGACGGCGTCGGCCTGGCTCACGCCGGCGCCGGCGACCGCCTGCATCGCGCCCGCCGCGGCCCGCTCGAGCTCGGCGCGCCGCTCCGTCATGCGGGCCTCGGCGGCCTCGGTGATCTCGGTGGCGCGGGCCTCGCTGGCCTCCGCGATCGCGGCGGCGCGGGCCTCGAGGTCGGCGACGCGCTCCGCGGTCTCCCGCTCGAGCTGCTGCATCCGGGCCACGGCTTCGTCCAGCGCCTCGCGGTGGGCGAGGGCCTCGGCCTGGAGCTCGGCGACCTGGGCGGTGGACGCCGTGCTCATCCGCACGAGGTACTCGGCGGCCCGCGCCTCCACGGCCTCGACCTGGGCCACCCCCGCGCCGGCGACCGCCTGCACCGCGCCGGCGGCCATGCGCTCGAGCTCGGAGCGACGCTCGTTCATCCGGGAGCGACCGTCGACGACCGACTGCTCGACCTCGCTGACGTGACCGGCGACCGTGCGGAGCAGGCCCGCCGTGGTGTCGGCGACGACGGTGTGCGCTTCCTCCCGCAGCGCCTCCAGGCGGCCCGCGAGCGCGGCGTCGGCCTCCTCCACCTGGGCCCGACTGGCCGCCGCGGCCAGTTCGACCTCGGCGACGTGACCGGCGACGGTGTGGCGCATCGCCCGGGTGGCGTCGGACACGGCCCGCTCGGCCTCTTCGCGCAGCGACGCGACCTGATCGGTGGTGGCGGCGATCGCCTGCTCGACCGTGCCCCGGTGCTCGGTGGTCGCGTGCGCGACACGCTCCACGGCCTCCTCGACCTGGGCGCGGGCCCGGTCGGCGGCCTCGTCGAACTCCACCCGCCCGCCGACGAGGGTCTCCTCGGTCTCGCGTCGGAGCGCGGCGACCTGCTCCCGCACCGCGGCAAGCGCCTGCATCGTCTGCGTGCGGCTCGTGGCCACCGCCTGCTCGAACCCCTCGAGCTGGGTCGAGGCCTTCGCCTCGAGCGCGGCGGACGCGTCGGCGACGGCCTCCGCCGCGGCGTCGCGCACGACGCCGACCTGGGCCTCGCTGCCCGCGATCGCATCCGCGATCGTTCCGTTGTGCTCCGCGGTGGCGTCGGCGAGGCGCCCGAGCGCGCGCTCCACCTTCTCGTCGACCTCGTTGAGCCGCGACGACGCGGACTCGTGCAGCTCCCGGGTGCGGCCCTCGAGCTCGGCGATCCGCAGGTTGGCCTCGCGCTCGGACTCGCGGAGCTGGTCGACCAGGCGACCCAGCGCGCTGCCGCGGTCGGAGAGGATCTGGTCGACGCGCGACGCGAGCTCGTCGTCGAGCAGCGCCGTGCGCTCCTCGACGACGGCGGTACCGGCGGCGGCGGAGTCGGAGATCTGCTTGCGCTCGCGCTCGGAGGCCGACTCGAGGCTCTTCAGGTGGAGCTGGGCGCGCTGCTCGAGCTGCTGGGCGCGAGCGATGCCGACCTGGTCGAATGCGCCGCGGGCCTGCGCGATCTCCTGCTCCAGCGCGGCGCGGGCTCCGGTGACCTCCTCGGCCAGGGTCGCCCGCGCACCCGCGAGCGCCTGCTCGAGGACGGCCGACTGGGCCTCGACGGCCGCCGCCAGCTCGTCCTCGACCGACTCGATCCGATCGACGACCGCGCGGGCCAGGCCCTTGCGCTCGGCGTCGGCCGACTGCTGGATCTCGGTCCGGGCCTCCTGGGCCGACTCCTGGACGGCCTCGACCAGCTTGGCCACGGCCTTCTCGAGCATCCGCCGGGCCTTCTCGCTGGTCTCCTCCAGCTCCGCCCGGCGGGCTTCGGCGAGGGCCGAGAGCTGGAGCTCCCGGCGCTCGGCCAGCCGCTGAAACGACCGCGTGGGGACTGCCAGGGCGGGGTCTGCCGCGAGGACCGGCTCGGCCTCGAGGTCCTCCGGAACCGGGGCGGGAGCGGGCGGGGCGGGCGGGGCGGGCGGGGCCGCGGGCGCGTCACCGACGGCCTCGGCGGGCCGCCGGGCCCGACCGCGCCGCGCCGGCTCCAGGACGACCTCGGGCACCTGGTCGGTGTCCGCCGGATTGGGTCGAGGACGGCGCTGCGGAGGCATCGGAACAGTATCGCAGAACGTGTCTTCGGGTGTCGATTGACCACACCAGCCACACAGGGCACATTCGCCCCTGGCCGCCCACGCTGCGGCCGCCCCGGGTCGTCTATCGGTCGTCGGTCAGTCGCCGCCGAGCGCGCGCTGCGTCGCCTCGAGGTAGCCGCGACCCCACCGGCGACAGGGCTCGAGGTGGTTCCCCTCGGCCCACTCGTTCCACGCGTTCACGAAGACGAGGTCCTCGCCCGGGCCGTACGGGGTGAAGTCCGCGAGGACGGCGCGGAGCCAGCGCTCGTACTCGGCCGGGGACGCATCCCGAAGGACCAGCCCCTGACGGTGCCGGCGGGGGGTGTTGTCCCAGCTCGGCGTGACGCTGGGGAACCGCTTGTAGCCGACCGCGGGCCGGGCGAGCATCCCGTCGACCACCGACCGGTACTCGTAGACCCGGTGCCACCGGTAGGCCTGGTTCGTCAGGTGCAGCCGGCGGATCATCCGCGCCGGGAGGCTCCGGCGCAGCGCGGGACCCAGGCTCGAGAAGTCGGGCTGGAAGTCGATCGCGCCGTCGAAGCCGAGCTCCGCCGGGTCGCCCCGGCCGTCGAACTCCCAGCGGCAGAGGTAGAGCTCGCCGATCCCGGCGCGCGCCGCCTCCTCGCGCCACCGGTCGGTGGTCCGACGCGGGTCGGGAAGGCTGCTCGCGGAGTACACGATGTAGAGGGGCCGGCCGTCGACGCGGACGTAGCGGGGGTCGGCGAACGCGGGGAACAGGTGCCGGATGTGCTCGCGGTCGTCGTCGTCGTCGTACTCCTGCTGCACGAGGATCTCGTTGCTCGCGCCGTCCCAGGCGCGGGTCCACGGCTCGTTGGCCCACGACAGCGCGAACGGGAAGTCCGGGCGGCCCGACCCGAGCACCTCGCGGAAGGGCCGGTCGAGCAACCGGCGACCGTGGAACCAGTAGTGGTGGTACACGAACCCGCTGATGCCGTGCGCTCGGGCGAGCTCCGCCTGCGCTTCGCGCGTCTCGGACACCCGCAAGTCGCAGAAGCCGAGGTCGGCCGGGATCTGCGGCTGGTAGTGCCCCGGGAACAGCGACTTCGCCCGCGCGACGTTGCGCCACTCGGTGAAGCCGGCGCCCCACCACTCGTCGTTCTCCGGGATGGGGTGGAACTGCGGGAGGTAGAAGGCGAGAGCCCGCACGTCGACCCCGGTCACGACGCAGACCCGGTCACCACGCGCCGAACCGCCTCGAGCTTGGCGACACCCCCGTCGAGCGGAGGCTCGAGGAAGTTCCCTTCCGCCCACTCGTTCCAGGCGTTGACGAAGATCACCCGCTCGTCGAACGGTCGGGCGGATGCGGCATCGACCAGCTCGCCGAGCCACTCCTCGAAGTCGCCCATGTCGTCGTCGACCAGCACGAACGACGCGGGACCCCGACGCGGGGTGTTGTCCCAACCCACGAACGCGCTGGGAAAGAAGGGGTGCTCGAGCTCGGCCCGGCGCCGCCGCGTCTCGCTCACCAGCTGTCGGTAGTCGTGGACCTTCAGCGTGGTGCTCCACGCGCCGAGCCGCAGGTTGCGCGCCGTGCGGGCGACCTTCCGCCAGGGTCGCGAGAGCGTCGACGACGCGCTGTTGTGCGGGAGCAGCGAGAGGCTGGGCTCGAAGGCGACCGTCCCGTCGAAGCCATCGGCCCGGAAGTCGCGGCCCCAGGCCGCGGCGTCGATGCCCAGAAGCATCGGCTCGGGGAGCCCGGCTCGCGTCGCCACGTCCCGGATCGTGTCGCAGGTCCGACCGGGCTCCGGCAGGTCGGTCGGCCGGTACACCAGGAACAGCGGCCGACCGTCGAGCCGGATGCAACGGGGATCGGCGAATCCCTCGAGGAGCCAATGCGCGTGCCGAAGGTCGTCCTCCGCCGAGTAGTGCTGCTCCTGGAGCGCCCGCCCGGTGCCGAGCCAGGTGTCGGTCCAGGGCTGGTTGGCCCAGCCGAGGCAGAACCCGAAGTCGGGCTCACCCGAGCGGAGGACCTCCGCGAACGGGCGCTCGAGGAGGCGTTTGCCCCCGAACCAGTAGTGCCAGTAGCAGAACCCCTCGATGCCGTGCGCGCGGGCGAGGTCGGCCTGCGCGACGCGCGTCTCGGGCAGGCGCAGGTCGTAGAAGCCGAGATCGGCGGGGACGCGCGGTTGGCGATGGCTGCGGAACAACGGCTGCGCGCCCGCGACCGACGTCCACTCGGTGAACCCCGGTCCCCACCACTGGTCGTTCTCGGGAATCGGATAGAACTGCGGGAGGTAGAACGCGATCAACCGCGCGCGGCGCGTGTCCTCCGATCCCGATCCCGATCCCGATCCCGACTCGGCATCGACCGGGGTCGGCCCGCTCACTCCGTGCTCCGGGCTCGTACGAGGGCCTGGCGATGGGGACAACCGGTCACGAGCGGTGGACGGTAGCCGATCCGAACTCGACGACATCCTCTGTGATTCGAGGGTGTGCAGCACCAGCACGGCGGGCGGGAAGCGGAATGACGACGCCTGCTGGCACGACCTCGAGATGTCGATCCAGCCCGGCTCGGCTACTCCGGCTGAGCCACGGCTGGGCCGGATGACAGCCGCGGGCCCGGCGCCCACGGCGGCCGCGGCCGCCACGGCCGCCAGGTCCCCTCGACCCGCTGGATCTCGTGGACGGACGCGAGCCCACGGGCGACGAGCAGCTCCTCCAGTCGCGCGCGCTGCTCGTCCTTCGCGTAGCCCTTCCCCACCGGGTGGAGGTGGCGGATGGGAACGGCGTCCACGATGCCGAGCCGGGCACCGGTGCGCTCCAGATCGAACCAGTCGAGCTCGAGGCCCCAGCCCATCGTGTGCTCCGGGGGGAACGGCAGGATGCGCCCGATCCACGGGCGCCGGAACGCGAAGATCGGTCCGATCTCGACGAAGGTCGTGCGCCGCGCGACCGAGAGCGGGCGGCGGACCGTGATCTCGTTCTCGCGATAGCTCAGCTCGACGTGCGCGGGCTGCACCAGGTCGAGATCCGCGGCCTCGGCCACCGACAGCAAGTCGTCGACGGAGCCCCGCACGAACGCCAGATCGTCGTCCGCGACCACGACCCAGTCGAACCGCTCGGCGTCCTGCCCGCGCGCGAGCTGGTTGAGCAAGGGGAACTTCGCGCCGGGCCCGAACCCGACCGTGGACGCGGCGAGACCGGGGGCCGCGTGATCGAGCGCCCAGAGGCGGACGTCCCAGCCTCGCGCCAGTGCCTCGGCCACCAACGCCGAGACGTGCGGCGCGTTGCGCTCGCGGTAGATGCACAGGAACAGCACCGAGCGCGGACCCGCCGCGACCGGAGCACGCCCCACGCGCCGGAGCAGCCGGTCGGTCGCCGCGGCGAGGGGCGCCCCGACCGCCGCCCGCGGATAGTTGGCGAGCCGACGCCCGTGCTTGCGCGCCCTGGCCTTCGTCAGCTCCCAGGTCGAGACCGTTGCCTCGGGCGGTCGGATGCGGCGATAGGCCGCACGGGACCACGGGCCGGCCAGGGCGGCGGCGAGGAAGAGCCAGAGCCGCAGGTCGCGCGGGTTCCCGACCACGCCGCGCGCGCACCATCGCAGCGCGTCGCCCCAATGCCCGGCCTGCAGGTGGTAGTAGCCGATCGTCCCCATGTAGAAGGCCCGCGCCGCGGGATGGCGCGCGAACGCTGCCGCGTGCTCGGCGAGGGTCCGCTCCAACGCGGTCGGGATCGCCGCCCGGCGCTCGGACAGCCGGGGGCCCCGGTGGGTCGTCATCCGGTACAGGGGCGCGTCGATCCCCTGGATCGACGCCACGGCGTTCAGCCGAAGGCCGAGGTCGTGGTGCTCGAACGTCTCGAACCGCTCGTCGAACCCGCCGATCGCCCGCAGCACCGCGGTCGGGACCACGAGGCTGTTCGCCGAGCGCCCCGCTGCGCCGCGCTGCTCGAGGAAGTAGTCGTCGCCCCGCGACAAAGCGGGCGCGGGCACCAGCGTCGTCGCCTCGGAGCCGTCGGGGTCGACCACGACCACGGCCGCGTTCGCGGCGACCGGCTGCGGAAGCCCGGACGCCTCGGCCGCGGCGATGGACCGCTCCAGCATCTCCGGGACGAGGAGGTCGTCGTCGTCGAGGAAGGTGATCCACGCGCCGCGGGCAACGGCGAGGCCACGGTTGCGCGCAGCGGTTACGCCGGCGGGGTCCTCGTTCCGGATCACGGAGCAACGCGGATCGTCGAGCGAGGGCGTGAACGGAGGATGCGAACCGTCGTCGACCACGACGACCTCGATGTCGGCGAGCGTCTGGGCGAGCGCACTCCCGAGCGCACGGTCGGCGAGCTCCGGACGATCGTGCGTCGTGACGACCACGGTCGCCAGCGGCGCGACTCCGGTCGAGGCGCTCATGACACGGGTTCGACGGTTCGACCCATCCGCCCCGTCCACGCGTCGAAACACGCGCGGGCGTTCAGCCACAGGTGACCCAGCGCCAGTCGGGGATCGACCAGGAGGTTCGCGAGCGGCTTCGCGATGCCGACGACGATCGTGACCCGTAGCGCCGCCGCGAACCATCCGAGGTCACGCAGGATCCGCACGAGGTTGCGCAGGCTGTAGTAGCGGCGCCACGTCAGCTTCCCCAGCGACCGCGACGGCACGAGGTCCTTGCCCAGGTCACCGTTGGCCGCGCGGCTGGCGCAGAAGACCGGCCCGGACGCGTACAGGGAGTAGCCGGCGGTACGCATGCGCAGCCCGTACTCGAGGTCGTCGAAGCCGAAGAAGAGGTCACGACGAAACGTGCCCACGGCTCGGATCGCCCGCACCGAGTAGCACGGGAAGAAGTCGCCGCCGATGTAGTCGACGCTGACGTCGCCCACGAGCGCGTCGTCGGGCACCCAGACGATCCGACCCCGGCGCCGGTCGAACCGCTGCCCCTCCACGCCGACGCCCGCCACCATGGGGTCGCGCTTCGCCACGTCGGCGGCATAGTCCATCAACGTGGCGAAGACCGCGACGTCGACCGGCGGGTCGTCGTCGTCGAGCGTGACGATCCAGTCGTCGTCGTCGGCCTCCGGGAGCAGGAGCTCCATCCCGGCGGCGATGCCCCCCGCCGGGCCGAGGTTGCCGGACGCGGGAACGTACTCGGCCCCCGGGACCACAGACCGGACGATCTGCCTGCCCTCCGCGGACGGCGCGTTGTCGACCACCACGAGGCGATCGAGGGTCCGCGTCTGTGCCGTGAACGCCTGGAGGGTCGCCGCCAGCTGCTCCGGGCGCCGGTAGGTCACCAACACGCCCAACAGCCGTGGCTTGCGGATCTCGCTCATTTCCCTCACAAGGCCGACACCCGAAATCCCGGCCCGACGAGACGGTGAGCCCCCAAGCGGCGCGGTCGCCGCACCGACCGGCGGCGGGGCCACAGTATAGAATCAGGCAGGTGACCCAGGAAGAGACGAGCTCGCTCGAACTCCGAGATTACCTCCGCGTGCTGCGCCGCCGGAAGTGGATCATCGCCGTCACGATCGTCGTGTGCGTGGGCATCGCGCTGGCGACGACGCTGAACAAGCAGCCCGAGTACACGGCAAATGGCCAGGTCCTGATCGAACAGCGCCTCGTCGACACCCTGTTCGTGCCGGGACAGTCGAACAGCACGGTCGACGCCGCGCGACGCCGCGCGAACGAGATCCTGTTCATGGGCAGCCCGCGCGTGAGGGCCAAGGTGCGGGAGAAGCTCGGCCGCGAGCCCGACCCGGTCGGCTTCAGTTCGGACGGTGCGTCCGACGTCATCTCCATCAGCGCCACCGGCCCCCAGCCCAAGCTCGCTGCCGAGACCGCCAACGCCTACGCGCAGACCTATCTCGAGGTGCGCAAGAACCTCACCACCGAGGACCTCCAAGGAGCGGCAGAACAGCTCCAGACGCGCATCACCGACCTCGACTCGAAGATCGCGCCGATCGACAGCGACCTCACCGTCAACCCTCCCGCGACCGCGGTCCCTGGGAAGGTGGCACCGCCCACCGACCCGCGCGTGACGCAACGCAACGCGCTCGCGTCGCAGCGCGACGGATACCAGACCCAGCTCGAGAAGATGCTCGTCGGCATCTCGGTCGCGCAGGAGGGTGGCTCCCAGATCCTGTCCGAGGCCACGGTTCCCACCACGCCGATCAACTCGGGGCCGACCCGGAACATCATGGCCGGCCTCGCCCTCGGGATCGTGCTCGCGATCGCCCTCGCGTTCCTGCGCGAGTACCTCGACGACACCGTGAAGACCAAGGAGGACCTCGAGGCAGCCAGCGGCCTGACCGTCGTCGGGCTCATCCCCGCCCTCCCGGACTGGAAGAAGAGGGACGCCACACCGCTGGTCGCGGCGTTGCAGCCCCGGTCGCCCGCGGCCGAGGCCTACCGGTCCGTCCGGACCTCCGTCGAGTTCCTCAGCCTCGACCAGGCGATCGGCAGCATCCAGGTCACGAGCGCGCTCGCGTCCGAGGGCAAGACGAGCACGCTCGCGAACCTCGCCGTGACGTTCGCCCGCGCCGGACAGCGCGTGATCGTCCTCTGTTGCGACCTCCGCCGGCCACGGGTGCACGAGTTCTTCGGCCTCAGCAACCGGGTCGGCTTCACCTCGGTGCTGCTCGGCGACACTCCGATCGCCACCGCGATCCAGGCGGCCGACGCGGAGCTTCCCATCGGCCTCGTCGCCTCGGGTCCGCTGCCCCCGAACCCGGCCGAGCTCCTCGCGTCCCGGCGGGCGGTCGACGTGATCGAGGACCTCGACCGCCGCTGCGACCTGCTCCTCATCGACAGCCCGCCGATCCTGCCGGTCACCGATGGCCTCGTGATCTCGGGCCTCGTCGACGGCGTGCTGCTCGTGGCCAACTCGGGATCCTCCACCAAGCGTGGTGTCAAGCGTGCCACCGAGCTGTTGCGTCAGGTCGACGCGCCCCTCATCGGCTCGATCCTCAACGGCGTCGGCTCGAAGGCCGAGTACGGGTACACCTACGGCGGCGACAACCGCTACTACCTCGACACGCCCGAGCCCCAGAAGAAGGCAGCGTCCGAGAGTCGGAACGGGAAGAACGGGAAGACCCGCGCCCGGACCTCCGCTCGCGCCACGCGCTGAGCCGAGTCCGGGATCCACGGCATCGTGTCGAGATCGCCGATTCCGACGGCTACCACGAGTCGGTCACGATCCGCGACGCTGCCCCCGCGTACGCAGCGCGGACCCACTTGGGCCCTGATCGTCTTCACGATGACCGGGATCGCCTACACCGGGCTGTTCTTCGACGCACTCAGACGATCCGACGACGAGCTGCTCCAGGCCCTCACCGTTGCCCCCATCCTCTTCGCCCTGACAGTTCCGCTCGCGCTGCGGATCGCGCGCAAGGACGGCGACCGAACCCTCGCGTCGATCGTGCTGGCCGGCGCAGCACTCAAGCTGCTCATGGGGTACGTGCAGTTCAAGGTCGCGTACGGCTACTACCACGGCCACACCGACGCCGAGCAGTACAACACGGTGGCAAAGACCCTGGCGGCCCCGTTCCGCCGGCTCGACTTCTCGACCAACATCGGGTCCCTGATCGGGACCGGAGCCGCGAAGTACATCACCGGCATCGTCTACGCGATCTTCGGCACCAGCCGGGTCACGGGGTTCATGGTCTTCGGGTGGCTCAGCTTCCTCGGTCTGCTCGCCCTCGCGCGGGCCTTCCGGACCGGAGTGCCCAACGGTGACTCCCGGCGCTATCTGATCGCCGTGCTGTTCCTGCCGTCGCTCCTCTACTGGCCCTCGATCATCGGGAAGGACGCCCCGATGATGCTCGGGATCGGGCTCGCCGCGTACGGGATCGCGTGCCTCTTCCGGTCCCGGTCCGGTGGGCTGCTCCCGCTGGCCGGGGGGCTCGCCATCATCCTCGTCATCCGACCGCACGTCGCGCTCATCATGTTCGTCGGGCTCGTCTTTGCGGTGCTCGTGCGCAAGGCGCCGGCGCGGAACTTCGCGGCTCCGGTGTTCCGCATCCTCGGGGTCGTCGCGCTGATCGCCCTGGGGCTGTTCCTCATGTCGAGATCGGCTTCCTACCTCGACCAGAACCTGAAGACGACGTCCGGATCCATCACTGATCAGCTCGACGCCACACAGCAACGAACCAGCGACGTCGAGGCCGGATCATCGTTCTCACCCGTCGTGGTCCGGACTCCGATCGACATCCCCCTCGCGTTCGTCACCGTGATGTTCCGACCGTTCCCGTTCGAAGCCAAGAACATCGCCTCGCTGATGACCGCGACCGAGGGCATGCTCATGCTCGGGTTGCTCGTGCTCTCGCGACGCCGGCTGCGGTCGATCCCGCGAATGATCCGGAACACGCCCTACGTCGCGTTCAGCATCGGGTATCTCTTCGCGTTCACCATCGCGTTCTCGCGGTTCGCGAACTTCGGCATCCTCGCGCGCCAGCGCGCCCAGGCGCTCCCGTTCCTCTTGGTGTTCATCGCCCTGCCGCGGTTCCAGGACCTCGTCGCGGAAAGCGCGCCCGCGTCCGAGGTGGTGGAAGCGGCCCCCGAACCCGCCCCGTCCACCAGGTCCGCGATGACCGGCACGCGTCGACGCAACCGACGGCCGCCGGTCGAAGCCCCGGCCCGGGCGGCCGTGTCGTCGGGCGGGACGTTCGCGCCGCCCGCGCGTTCCGCACGGTGACGGCCGCGTTCCCTCTCGCGTCGGCACTGCCCACCGTGCTCCACCCAGCTCAGTTCCTCGGCACCGTCGTCGCCACCACGGTTGGCACCGCCAGGTTCGGCGCGCCGTGGACCCCGTCGGATCTGCTCGACGACCCCGGCTTCCGCCAGGGAATCCAGGCCGGACTCCTCGCACTCGTGATCGTCATCGCCGTCGCCACGCTCGTCCCGCGG
>Ga0302321_100004166_pt1 | contig 12474 bp, 9 predicted proteins | sample Fen_T0_1_FD_202505 | JGI IMG/M metagenome (GOLD analysis project Ga0302321, IMG submission 202505) | Peat permafrost microbial communities from Stordalen Mire near Abisko, Sweden - Fen_T0_1 | ecosystem: Environmental > Terrestrial > Soil > Wetlands > Permafrost | place: Sweden: Abisko...
TTTCGCGGTGAAGTAGATCACATCCGGGTGCGCCGGGACCGCGCAGCCCGTCGCGGCAGCCTGCGCCGTTCTGCTTTGGCAAGACGCGAGCGGCGGGCCCGAAGCCGTCTATAATCACGTGTTTGTGACGGCAGGTCCCCTATGATCCTCGACTTTCAGACTCGCCTGGGCCAGACGGTACGCGCTGCTGCTCAGCGGGCTTTCGGCACCGACGTAGCGCTGCCTGGCCTCTCCTTCCAGTATCCTCCGCGGCTCGAGCTTGGCGACCTGGCGCTGACAGCGGCCTTTGATCTGGCCAAGACGCTGCGCTTGAAGCCCAGAGACGCGGCCGCGAAGCTCGCTGGCGAGCTCAGCCAAGTGCCCGGCATCCAAAGGGTCGACGTCGCGGGGGCTGGCTACCTCAATCTGTTTCTTGATCGAGGTCTGTTTGCACGTGAGCTGACGCAGTTTCTGGGCTCAGACACGGCCAGCGCAGGTCGCGGCACGCACGTCATCGTCGAGCACACCAGCATCAATCCCAACAAGGCGGCCCACATCGGGCATCTGCGTAACGCAGTGCTGGGTGACACGTTCGTCCGTGCGCTACGTCATCGGGGCTATGCCGTGGGCGTGCAGAACTACATCGACGACACGGGCGTGCAGGTCGCGGACGTGGTCGTTGGATTCCTGCACATCGAGCGCCAGACGCTGGCCGAGGTCGCGGCGATCCCGGGCAAGTTCGACTACTACTGCTGGGACCTCTACGCGCGCGTCGGCGAGTTCTATGCCGCTGACCCCTCGCGCAAGGCACTGCAGGCCGAGACGCTGCACGCCATCGAAGCAGGCGCAGGCGAGGCTGCTCGGATGGCGGCCTATGTCGCAGGCCGCATTGTCGACGCGCATCTCAAGACGATGGCGCGACTGGGCATCGACTACGACCTTCTGGCGCACGAGAGCGACATCTTGCGGTTGCGCTTCTGGGAGTCTGCCTTTGAGCGCCTCAAGGCCCAAGGAGCGATCCGCCTCGAGAGCGAGGGCAAGAGCGCCGGCTGCTGGGTGCTGGCCATGGAGGGCGCAGCCAACGACGAGGACAAGATCATCGTGCGCTCGAATGGCACGGTCACTTACACGGGGAAGGACATCGCCTACCAGCTCTGGAAGCTGGGGCTGCTCGGGAGGGATTTCCGCTATCGGCAGCACGCGACTCACGCCAGCGGGCGAGCCCTGTGGAGCACCACGAGCGGAGACGGCGAGCCAGGTGCCCCGGCGTTTGGCCATGCCGCGCGCGTCTACAACGTGATCGACGTCGGGCAGTCCTATCCCCAACGCGTCGTGAAGGCGGCGCTGACGGCGCTCGGGCACGAGGCGGCGGCGGCCGGCAGCCACCACCTGGCGTACGAGAAGGTCGTCCTGTCCGTGGCCACCGCGCGTGCCATGGGCTACCAAGTGGCGGACGACGCCACGGCCGTTAAGGTCTCCGGTCGAAAGGGGCTGGGCGTCAAGGCCGACGATCTGATCGACGCCCTGGTGACCAAGGCACGCGCCGAGATCGAGGCACGCGATCCCGAACGCGACGCTGAGGCGCGCGAACGCTCTGCGCGCCAGATCGCGACCGGCGCCCTGCGCTACTTTCTTCTGCGCTTCGGCCGCACGAAGATCATCACCTTCGACATGGACGAGGCCTTGGCCTTCGTGGGCGAGACCGGACCCTACGTCCAGAACGCCGTCGTGCGCGCTCACAGCATCTTCAACAAGCTTTCGGGCGCTGGGCACGACGTCCCCGCGCTGCTGGCACGCGCGCGCGAGATGGAGTTGACGCGGCTCCTTGCCGGAGACGAGGGCGACGAGGCCTGGGCCCTACTGCTTCTCATCGCGCGCAGCGAAGAGGTCATCGAGCAGGCCGTTGAAGGCGAGGAAGTGGCCATGATCGCTCGCCACGCGTTCGCCGTCGCCCAGGGTTTCCACGGCTACTATCAGAAACCTGAGTACTCGCTGTTGCACGCCGAGAGCGAGGAGCGGCGCGCCTTCCGCGTGCTGCTGGTCGACCTGTTCATCCGCCAGATGACGGCGCTGCTCGATCTGCTCGGAATCCCGATTCCTGAGAGGATGTGATGCGTCCGGCACTCGCAATCGCTGCCGGCTATGCGCGCGATCCGGAAGGCGGCTTCGAGCTGCACACGTCCTACGTGCGTGCGCTGGAGAAGGCTGGCGGGTTGCCCTTGATCTTCGCGCCGGGCACGCCCGACGACGCCCCGCCGCTGCTCGACCACGTGCGCGGTCTGCTGCTCACCGGCGGCTCGGACGTCGATCCGGCGCTTTACGGTGAGGCCCGGCAGCCGATGCTCAAGCGCGTCATCCCCGAGCGCGACGCGTTCGAGATCGCGCTGTGTCACGAGGCGCTCCGGCGCGATCTGCCTGTGCTGGCCATCTGCCGCGGGCAACAGGTCCTCAACGTGGCTCTGGGCGGCACGCTCCACCAGGACATTGCCAGCCAGGTGCCGGGTGCGATCGAACACGTCGGAAAGGGCGCGCGCTGGGACACGACGCACGACGTGGAGCTGCTGCCCGGAACGCGCCTGCGATCTATCCTCGGGAACCAGACGTTGGCGGTGAACAGTTTCCACCACCAAGCGGTCAAGCAGGTGGCCGAAGGGCTTGTCGTGAGCGCTCGTTCGCCCGTCGATGGCGTCATCGAAGGTCTTGAGTCGCGTTGCCATGGGTTCTGCTTGGCTGTCCAGTGGCACCCCGAGGACTTCGTCGGACGCGGCCCCGCTTTCGAGCCGCTCTTTTCGGCGCTGGTCGAGGCATGCAGCGCAAGCTAGGCGCCGCGCTCGCTCTGGCCGTGGCGCTCCTGGCGCCGGCGGCGGCCGCGGAGGCACCCGCTCGCATCGCGTGGACGACCAGCTTCGCCGCCGCGTTGGCAAACGCCAGTGCGAGCCGCAAGCCGCTGATGGTCGAGTTCTGGGCGCAGTGGTGCGGTTGGTGTCACGTGCTCGAGCGCACCACCTTTGCGGATGCCGACGTCGTGCGTCTGGCTCGCGACTTCGTCACGGTGCGCATCGACACCGAAGGCGCCCCTGACCAAGTGCAGGTGGCCGAGCGCTATGGCATCACCGGATTGCCAACCATCCTCTTTCTCTCGCCGAGCGGGCGCACCGTGCTTACGGTCCCGGGTTACCAGAAGGCGGCGCAGTTCGCGAAGACGCTTCAGGTAGCGAGGCAGCAGAGCACGCAGGTGACGGGCTGGGAGAGTGCGATCGCGGCTCGGCCGGACGACGCCGACGCGTTGCTGCGGCTTGGACTTCACGCGCTCGACACGGACTCTGTGGACGATGCGCGCGAGTTACTCGCACGCGCCTACCGCGCGGACGCCAAGCTGCCGACGGCTGATCGCAAACACCTGCGACTCGTGCTCGGTGCCATACGCGGTGTAGAGCACAAGTACGCCGAGTCCGAGGCGCTGCTCAAGGAGGGTCTGGCGCTGATGCCCGGAGACGCCGAGAACGACCCGCAGATGCTGCTGACGCTGGGCCGAATGTACGCCTCCTGGGGCAAGCCGGCCGACGCTGACGCGTCGCTGAAGCGACTCGTGCGAGAGCATCCGCGCAGCCTCGCCGCCGAGCGCGCCAAACAGCTACTCGCGTATCTTGCCGCACAGAAATGAGGGCTGTCGCGTGCGACTAGTCCCGCCGCGGCCGACGCTTCGGCCCGAGCTCGCCCAACAGGCTGGCGCGCGTCACCGCGCCGTTGCCGAAGCGGCCGAGTAGCGCGTCCTGCGCGCGATCGAGACGCGACGCCTGCGGCGTGGCAAAGAGGGCGAGCTGTGTCTCGGCGCCAAACCCGGAGACGGAGATTCCGAGCAGCCGCACGCGCTGGCCCACGTGGACTTGACGAAAGAGGTCCCAAGCCGTCTGAAAGAGATCCTCGGAGCGGTCTGTCGGTCGCGTCAGCGTAGCAGCGCGCGTCAGGGTGTTGAAGCCCGCGTCCCGGAACTTGAGCGTGACCGTTCTGCCGGCCATCCCGTGCTCACGCAGGCGGCGCGCCACGTTGTCGGCCAAGGCCAAGAGCGTGAGGCGCAAGCGCGTGAGATCGGAGATGTCGGTATCGAACGTGTGCTCCTGTCCTAGGCTCTTGGCCAGGCCGGCGTCGGCAGTGACGGGCCGATCGTCGAGGCCGCGCGCCAGACGGATGAGATCGTGGCCGTGCGTTCCTAGCCGCCGTTCCAGCTTGTCCGGATCGGCGGCCGCCAGGTCGCCGACCGTGTGCAACCCGGCCCTCACGAGGCCCTGCTCGGTCTTCGGTCCGATGCCCCAGAGCTTCCGCAGCGGCAGCGGCGCCAAGAAGGCGGCCTCACCCCCCGGGGGCACGATCACCAGGCCGTCCGGCTTGCGTAGGTCTGAAGCGATCTTGGCAGCCAGCTTGGTGCTGGCCACGCCGACCGAGGCACTGAGCGCGAGGTCACGACGGACTGCATCCTTGATGGCGCGTGCGATCGCCTCACCGTTGCCGAACGCGCGCTGGCTGCCCGTGACGTCGAGAAAGGCCTCGTCGATCGACAGGGGCTCGACGAGGTCGGTGTAGCGTCGCAGAATCTCCATCAACTGGTCCGAGACGCGCGCGTACTTGTCCATGTCTACGGGCACGAACGCGCCGTCAGGACAAAGACGATAGGCGCGCGAGATTGGCATTGCGCTCGATACGCCGAAGCGACGCGCCTCGTACGAGGCGGCCGAGACCACGCCGCGCCCACGCCCGCTCTTCGGGTCGGCGCCTACGATGACGGGACGGCCGCGCAGCTCCGGCCGATCACGCTGTTCGATGGCCGCGTAGAACGCGTCCATGTCGACGTGCAGGATCGTGCGTCTCGGCGTCGCGCTCACAGGCTCACATCACAGGCGCCCGGCCGCCCCTCGCAGCGCGGCCGAAGCAGTGTGCGCGCGCTAGGGCACCTTGAGCGACACGGGGTTTGTCGATTGACCCCGAGAGTCGACGGGCACCAGGCTGTAAGAGCCTGAACCGGCGGCCGGGTCAACGCGCACCACGACTCGCATCAGTGTCGGATTGACGACAACCTGCTTCGTGACGGTTATGCCGGGCGCGACGTCACGACCCCTCATAATCACCGCGCTGAGCCCCGTCTGGAATCCGGCGCCGTGCACGTCGTAGAAGTTTGTTGTGCCGCGTGGCATGTCCGGTGGCGCGATGCTCTTGAGTGTCGTGAGCGCCGCGGACGCGGCAGAGGCCGCTGTCGCTGCGGCGGTCGTTGCCACGGGCGTGGGTGTGGGCGGAGGCGCAGGTGGCGCGGTTGGCTGTCGCGTGGGCTGCGGTGTCGGTGGTGGGGTGGGTGGTGGCGTCGGTGGTGGCGGTGTCGGGAACGGCGTCGCTACCGCGACACGTGTCGGCTGTGGCAACGGCGTTGCCGCAGCGAGTGTTGGCGGGTGCGTCGGCACAGGCGTTGCCTGCGCGATGGTCGGCGGTGACGTGGCCAACGCAGGTGCCGTCGCCACCGGGAGCGGAGCCGGCGTGGTCAGTGGTCTGACCGGGGTGGCGGCTGTTGCCGGTGCCGGCGACGCGGTCCCGCTCGCCGCAGGCGTGCTGGTCCTGGGAGGCGGCGCCGGTGTAGCTTTGGTCCCGCCGGCCAGGACAAGCCAGTAGTACACACCAGCGCCGATCAGGACTGACGCGCCGATCGCGATGGCGAAGAGCGGCGGCCCGCCGCCGCGGGCTGCGCGTGGCTTACGTGCGCGAGACGGCTCGGGCCGTGCGCGCTTCTCAATCGTGGTCGGCCGGCTCGCGGCCCGCGCGGGCGCAGGAGGCGGGGCAGCCGCAGGGGTATTGCCACGCAGGCGGCGCAGGACCTGTAGCACGTAGGAGAGGTCCTTGGGGCGCCAATCCGGATCAGACTCGAGACACGCCATCACAGCGTCGGTCAGCTCGCTGGGCAGATCGCGTCTCAGATTGCGCAGGGGTTCGGGCTGCTCTGTAGGCGATCCTCCAGGGAACGGGTTCCGGCCAGCGAGGATCTCGTAGAGGATGACACCCGCAGAAAAGACGGCTGCCGCGGGCCCGGAACCGCTGCCCGAGCGCGACTCTGGCGCGCGGTAGGCTGGCGGGGCCGGCGCTCCGCCCTGAGAGATCTCACAACCACCTGACTGCACCTCGATGGCGCTGGGGCCGATCTCGCCCCGCAGCGCACCCGAGACGTGCGCCTGGTGCAAGGCGTCACAGACGGCCTCCACGACATTGACCTGCTCGGAGGGTGAATGGGATTTCTTGAGCCAGTCCGCCAGGTTCATGCCGTAACACCTCCCGCTGCCGGAGATCGGAGATCGGACGACCGAGACGGATCGCGCACGAGAGCGGCTCGGGCCATCTCGCGTCGCAGTGGTGGCCCTGGGCTAGGTCTGACCACGACCTGCGGAATCATTACACGTAGAGGCTACGCATCCGCTGGCCGTCGGTCAAGCGGTATCCGCTGGCCACGGCAGCGGCGGGCCGATGAGAACCCTCCCCGGCGCGCTGCAGACGCCGCGCTCGCGTGTCGCGCGGAGCGGAGCACGGCGGCGCGCCGAACTCCGGCCGCCGGACGCTCATCTCTGTGCTATAAAATACCTACCGTTGATGCACGTTCCGCGGCGGCGAGGGTGTGCCGCGCAGGAACGATTGTGGCTGGCAGCAGCGGGGCGGTGAGTGGTCTATGGGCAAGATCATTGACGTGACCGTACCGCTCTCAGCTGGGCTGGCACGCTATCCGGATGATCCCGCCTTCGAGCTGGTCGCCACGTCGCGCATGTCTGAGGGCGCGGCGTACAGCGCTTCGCGCCTGGCGATGAGCTCGCACTATGGGACACACGTGGACGCGCCGCGCCACTTCGTGCCCGACGGCGTCACGATAGATGCGGTCCCGCTCGATCTTCTGGTGGGCAAGGCGCGCGTCGTCGATCTCCAGGTCGCGGAGCGCATCGAACGCGCCGATCTCGAAGCCCTCGACCTGCGCGATGACATCCGCGTCTTGATAAGAACGCGTATGTCGGGACAGATGCGCAGACGCGTGCTGAACGAGGACAGCGTCTATCTCGGCGCAGACGCGGCCCGCTACGTCGTGCAGGCGGGCATCAAGTTGGTTGGCATTGACTATCTCTCGATAGATCGAATCGGGCAGGGCGATTTCGCGGCGCACCGGGAGCTTCTGGGAGCGGGAGTCATCGTCCTGGAAGGCCTCGATCTCTCGGACGTCGCTCCGGGCGAGTACGAGCTGATCTGCCTACCGCTTCCGCTGGTAGGTGCGGACGGCGCACCCGCGCGGGTCATCCTCAGGACGCGGTTGTGAACCCTACACTGTTGCGCGATATCGTGGCCGTGCTCTTGGCCGGCGGGGCCGGCGAGCGACTCTACCCGCTGACGCGCCATCGCGCCAAGCCGGCCGTGGCCTTTGGTGGACCCTACCGCATCGTCGACTTCACGCTTTCGAACTGCATCAACTCCGGCCTGCGCAAGATCTTCATCGCGACGCAGTACAAATCCTTGAGCCTCGCGCGCCACGTGCGCCTCGGGTGGAGCGTGATCAACTCCGAGCTGGGTGAGTTCATCGAGATGCTGCCACCGCAGAAGCGCGTGGGCGAACACTGGTATCTGGGCACGGCGGACGCCGTCTATCAGAACCTCTACTCGCTCAAGCAGGAGAATCCCAAGTGGGTGCTGATCCTATCGGGCGATCACATCTACAAGATGGACTACTCCAAGATGCTCGACGTGCACATCGCGCGCGGGGCGGCTGTCACCGTCGCCGCCATCGAGGTGCCGTGCGAGCAGGCGCATCGCTTCGGCGTGGTCGAGGTCGACGACGATCGACGCGTGTGCGGGTTCGAGGAGAAACCGGAGCACCCGCGCCGCGCGCCCTGGTCGGAGGGCGTCTGCCTGGGTTCGATGGGCGTCTACATCTTCGACTTCGAGGTGCTGGTGCGCGAGCTGGCGCGCGACGCCCAGCAGAACACGACCCACGACTTCGGTCACGACGTGCTGCCGCGGCTGGTGGCCTCGGACGAGCGCGTCTTCGCCTATCTCTTCTGGGACGAGAACAAGAAGGGCGCGCAGTACTGGCGCGACGTAGGGACCATCGACGCCTACTACGAGGCCTCGATGGATCTCGTGCAGGTCGAGCCGGTCTTCAACCTCTACGACCCAGAGTGGCCGCTTCGGACCTACCAGCCGCAATTCCCGCCGGGGAAGTTCGTCTTTGCCGACGAGCAGCGACGCGGGACGGCCTTGGACTCGATCGTCTCCATGGGTTGTATCGTCTCGGGCGGGCTGGTGGAGCGTTCCATCCTCTGTCCGAACGTGCGCGTCAACTCCTACGCGCACGTCCAGGACTCGATTCTGTTGCCCAACGTCGTCGTCCACCGCCACGCCCGCGTTCGTCGCGCCATCCTCGATCGCGAGGTCGTGATTCCGAGCGGGGCGATCATCGGCTACGACCTGCGCGAGGATCGCCGGCGTCACACGGTCTCGGAAGGTGGCGTGGTCGTAGTCACAGCAGGAGAAGAGTGTCAGATCGATCCGCAGTTCACCGGCGGTGCGGCCGTCGACTCCTGACGCCCGCCCAGCGGGCAGACGCGCGGACCACGTTATGAGAATCCGCGGCGGTCCCGCGCCACGTAGTCTTCCGACGGGCTGGCGTAAGATGGACGCGTTCTGCTAGGGAGCGACGCGTGCTCAAGACGCTGTTCCGGCTATTCGTCGTCGTTGTGCTGCTTGGAGCGGTGGTTGCCTACTTTCGTTGGCGCGGGCCTGGTCACGCCGGGGGCGATTTTGGGGCTCTACGCGAGCGCGTCGGCGACGCCAAGGTGGCGGGCCTGGTCAAGGCCGCCTTGGCCGTACATCGCGACCTCGCGCGCTGCGACGTCAGCGTGACTGCGGAGGACTCTGTGGTGACACTCAGAGGCGACGTCCCGGACACGGCCCTGCGCGCGCGTGCCGAGACGCTCGCGGCTGCCGTGCCGCACGTGCGGCAGGTCGTCAATCACCTGCAGGTGACCGCGGCTGCCTCTGCGCCGCGCGCTCAAGAGCGCACGCTGGGCGAGAGCATCGATGACCGGGCCGTCGAGATGCGGGTACGGCTGGCCTTGTCGCTCGATCGCGACGTCGCGGGCGCGACCATTACCGTGGAGGTCTTCCGCAAGCAGGTGACCCTTTCAGGGGAGGTCGGCACGGCCGTCGAGGCGCAAACGGCACTGCGTCTCGCGCGCGAGACACTCGGTGTCGCAAACGTCGTCAGCAAGCTGCACGTGCGCGGCGAGGCAGGGTCTCGCGCCGAGCGGGTGCGCGACCTGTTGGCGGCCGATGCGCAGCTCTCCCTGCGGGAGTTGGTCGTTCGTGAGCAGGCTGGTCGTGTCGTGCTCTACGGCCGGGTTCGAACCAATGCCCAACGCGACCTGGCCGCCCGCCTGGCCGAGAAAACGGCCGGCCGTCCTATTGACAACCGCTTGCAGCTAGGCCCATAGAGTGATTTAGTATTGTGGTCCGTGAAACTTGCGCTCGTCGCGCAAATGCCCTAGCCGACGCGGAGTCGGCTGCATGGTTAGTACGACTTTCGAGTCACTGGCACCGGGCGCCTCAGTTCGTTCACAGCCGCAGGCCGCGCCGGGCAGCATTGGCGTTATTGACTGGCAACGATAAGCGTCGTAAGCAAATAGAGAGAGAAGGAGGCACGTCCATGACACGAAGAACGGTCGCTTGGGCGGTCGTTGGCGCCCTGGCCCTCACGGTCCCTGCCTGGGCACAAGGGACCGGCGGTGACGAGCAGCGGGGGACGGTCAAGCGTGAGGAAGTCAAGACCTGGATCGAGACGTTCGACGGCAAGGAGTACTCGGTCCATCCGGGGACGCCTTCCTACGCTGGGGACACGGGCCTCTTCCACCTTTCGACCGCGTACGTGTTGCCGGCGGGCAAGGTGTCGCTGAGCCTCTTCCGCGACAACCTGGACCGGGATCCGAAGGACATCGACTTCTCGACCCACGGCATCACCTTCGCGTATGGAGCGACGTCCAAGCTCGAGCTATTCGGCTCGGTGGGCATCCAGAACCGCGTCAGGACCGCCCATCCCGAGATGCTCGGTTTCTATAACGATCTCCCGCTCGCCGGCACCGTGGCGAGCGATGCGACTTGGCAGACGGGCTTCGGCGATATCTGGTTGGGCGGCAAGTACCAGTTCACCGATGACTACGGCAAGGACCCGGTGGCATTTGCGTTGCGTGCACGCGTGAAGGTCCCGACCGCCGACAAGGACAAGGGCCTGGGCACCGGCAAAGTCTCTTTCGGCGCGGATGCGATCCTTTCGAAGCACCTGAGCCGCAGCGCCGACATCCACGCCATGTTGGGCTATCAGTTCAATAGCTCGCCCAGCGGTTACAGCATCGGCAACGCACTGCGCTGGGGCGTGGGTCTGAACCTGCCCGCTTGCCAGATCTTCCAGCTTCAGGCTGATCTCGTGGGCACCAAGTACAGCATCGACGGGCAGCGCAGCCCGGTCGATCTCGTTGTCGGTCCGGTGGTGTGGTTCGCGCACGGCATCTTTGTTCGGCCGGCGCTCTCTTGGAACGTTCACTTCGCTGGCGTGACCGGATCGACCATGAAGTCGTACATGGGTCGTCAGATCTCTGTGGGATACCACCCGGGGACGAAGTGCTGCGCGATCGCCGTGCCCAAGGCGCCGCCGGTGGTACCGACGAACCGGCCGCCGACAGTGGCCTGCGAGACCTCCAAGAGCGTGATTCTGCCCGGCGAGACGGTGCGCTGCCGCGCCACGGCTTCCGATCCGGACGGCGATCCAGTGACGCTCTCGTGGAAGGCGTCGGCGGGTCGTGTCGCCGGCACCGGGACCGAGGCGACCTTTGACAGCGCCGGCGTTGTCGCGCCCGCGACAGTGACGCTCACGGTCACGGCTGACGACGGTCGCGGCGGCACGGCCAGTGCGCAGTGCCCCGTTCGCGTCGAAGAGCCCAAGCGCGCCCCTGAGCCGATCACGTGCACTTCCGGCGGCTTCCCGCGCAACTCGCCGCGCCTGAACAACGTCGACAAGGCTTGTCTGGACGACGTCGCGCTGCGTGCGCGGCAGGATCCGCAGGGCCGCGTGGTCGTGATCGGATACGCCGACAGCACCGAGCACATCCCGGTCGTGACGGCGCGCAAGCGTGCTGAGGCAGTCAAGGGCTACCTCGTGAAGCAGGGTGGCGTCGAGGAGTCGCGTGTGACCGTCCGCAGCGCGGGCGCGACCAAGCCGCTCGACACGGGCCGCTCGGCTCAGGCGCGGGCCAAGAACCGCCGCGTCGACATCGTTTACTTGCCAGCTGGCGCTGTTCTGCCCGAGGGCCAGTAGTCGTCGTAGGGGCGACGTCTGAATCGCCCCTACAGTCAGAGGCCAGGGCGGATCTCCGCCCTGGCCTTTTTCGTGTCGGTCAAGCAGGGGCGATTCATGAATCGCCCCTACACTCATGCCGAGAGTTGCAGGCGTGTGAGGAGGCAGGACCAGTGACGGAGACGAGAGTCGTCCTGAGTAGCGTGTGCGCGCTCGCGCTCGCTGCGGCGTTTGCGTTGCCGGCATCGGCGGGCTGGGAGCCAATCGGTCCCCCCGGAGGCGACGTGCGCGATATCGCGGCTGACCCACGCGATCCTCGCGTCGTCTATCTCGGCACGGCGGACGGCGCACTGTATCGCTCCGAGGATGCGGGTCTCAGATGGACGCGCCTGACGCCGGGATTGGCGCGGCGCGGCATGAGCCTTGACGACGTCATTGTGACGGGCGCCGGCGACCTGTTGGTGGGGTACTGGGCGGTCGCTGGCACGGGTGGCGGAGTGGCATTCAGTGGCGACGGCGGCCGCAGTTTTGCGGCGTTCCCTGGGATCGAGGGCCATTCGGTGCGCGGTCTAGCAGTAGCGCCGAGCGATCCGCGCGTCTACGTTGCTGTCGCGCTCGACGGAGTATTCCGCTCCGACGACGCTGGCGCCACCTGGCGGCGCATCAGCCCGGCGGTCGATCCGTCGCAGCCAGCCGATCGTCCGGGGTTGCGCAACTTCGGCTCCGTTGCCGTCGATCCAGGCAATCCGGACGTCGTCTATGCCGGCACCTGGCGCCTGTCGTGGAAGAGCGCGGACGGTGGCAAGACGTGGCGCCTGATGCCGAGCGGCATGATCCCGGACTCGGACGTGATGACCTTGACGATCGACCGGCGCTCGCCGATGCGCGTCTACGCCACGGCGTGCAGTGGGATCTATCGCTCGCTGGATGGCGCCGCTCACTGGTCGCGCATCCAAGGCATCCCGGGCAGCAGTCGGCGGACGCGCGCCTTTCTCCAGGACCCGCGGCGGCCCGAGATCTTCTACGCCGGCACCACCGAGGGTCTCTGGATGAGCGAGGACGACACGCGCACGTGGCGCCGTCTGACCTCTTCGGATCTCGTGATCAACGCCATTGAGGTGCTAGCCGACGGCACGATCTTG
>Ga0302321_100004168_pt1 | contig 12472 bp, 10 predicted proteins | sample Fen_T0_1_FD_202505 | JGI IMG/M metagenome (GOLD analysis project Ga0302321, IMG submission 202505) | Peat permafrost microbial communities from Stordalen Mire near Abisko, Sweden - Fen_T0_1 | ecosystem: Environmental > Terrestrial > Soil > Wetlands > Permafrost | place: Sweden: Abisko...
GCACCACAACAACCCGTCCCACCTCGGCGACCCGTCCGACATCATCACCCGCACAGCATGACGCCGGAACGTCACACCGACCCCGACCTTCCGGCGCTTCTCCACACAACCCCCACAGGGCAGGGCCCCGTCAAAGTCATGTTCTAGCTGGTCATCATGGTGATGATCTTCTCGGGGTGTCCGGCGTGGTGGCGTAAGGCAGCGGCGATGTTGGTGGCTCCGGTGAGCCGGTGCAGGCCGATCGCGGTCGAGCGCAGGGTGGCCATCACGCGGGGTCCGTGGCCGGTGCGGATCTGGGAGCGATCTTCGTCGTAAACGACGTCGCGCTCTGGCGACGTCGGATATCAGGACTATCCGAATGCCTTCCGGTTCCGGGGTCACCAGATGATCGACACGATGCTGAGGGCCGTGTCGGTGAGCTGTGGGTCTCCGTCAGCGTGGGCGCGGGCGGCTGCCTGTGTCGGGGTGATGCCGCGGGTGCACAACCGCCAGGTGGTGTCGGGGTCGAGTGTGAGGCGGGCGTCGGCACTGGGGCGCGGCTGTTGTCGCAGGGTCCAGCGACCGTTGTCGCGAAGGCAGGTCCAGGTTCCGCCGGCAGGTCCGGTCACGGTGACCTCGAGTGCGGTTCCGTCGGGCATGTGCACTTCGCGCAGGGTGTGGGGCAGCGCCCGCAGGAAGGTGTCCAGGACGGGCCCGAGGTACTCGGGGTCCGTCACCCCGTCCTGAGCGGTGGCCTCGGCGATCTGCTGGTGGTGGGTCCAGTACTCGCTGAAGTCCCGGGCTGCGTCCAGCCAGACCGGTGCGGGCTGGGGACCTGCCCAACTCACGGGGCCACCGAGAGCGCCCATGTCCACGCTCTGCCAGAACCGGACGATCTGATCGCCGACATGGGTCAGCAGATCGATGAGCATCGGTGGGCTGATGCGCTGGGCCGCGTTCACCCAGTCGGCGTTGATCCGGTCGAGGAAGGCCGGGAACGCCTCGCCATCGTCGGGATGCAGGACGTGGAAGGTGTCCCGGTGCATGGACAGCCGCCCGATGTGGTCGCCAAGCACGTGCGCGGCGACGTCCTTGACGCTCCAGCCCGGGCAGACGGTTGGGCGGTGCCAGTCGTCGGCGTTGAGCCTGCGCAGCAGGTCGATGAAGACGGCCTGCTGCTCGGCGAACAGGGGCCTGACATCGATAGGGGGCCCGAGCCACGACATGTCGCTCACCGCTTCACCTCACTGATCCTCGTGGCCGATGCGCCGGCTGACGTCGGCGGCGTAGGCGGTCCAGTCCCCGGCGGAGGCGCGTTGCCAAGCGACAGCGACGGTGATGTGGATGCCGAGCATGCGGGCCAGGACGGCGGCGGGCAGTTCGGTGGAGAGCTGGAACAGTGCGGCGGAGCGGGATTGTGCGGAGTGGATGCCGATCTGGCGCAGGCGTTCGGCCATCCGGAAGGCACTGATCGGCTGTCCGGGGCGTCCTCCGGGGAACAGCCAGGGCGAGGTGTCCGGCCTGGCGATGACGGCGTGACCGTGCCGGGTATCGATGAGTTGCCGGACGAGACCGGCCAGTGGCTCGGGAAGCACGACGGGTTCGCGGCCCAGTCGCAGCCGGACGTGGGCGTCGCTGGCCTGGATCTGGTCGAGGGTGAGGCGGCTGATGGTTGCCGCGGTCTGGGCGTAGAACAGGACGAACAGGCCAGCGACGCGGTCGTCAGGTTTGAGGGCGTCGTCGTGCAGCAGCCGTCGCGCGTGTGCCCAGCGGGTCTCGGCGTCGATGACGGCGGTGGGACCGCCCCAGCGGACGGCGGCGAAGTCCAGGCGGGTCAGGTTCTGCTTCCTGGCCCAGCGCACGAAGTTGCCCGCGTCGCGGCGGTGAGTGGACCGGGCGATGGTCAGCCAGGTCTCCAGGTCGCCCTGGCCGGCGGTGGCCAGGGTCAGCTGCTGGGTGGCCAGCCAGTCCAGCAGCGCTATGGCGGAGCGGATGTTGCGTTGGGCGATGACGGCCTGCCCGTGGGTGGTCTGGTCTCCGGCGAGCCGGCGCCGCAGCCGGTGCAGGACGTGCCAGAGCGCGTAGCGGTGCAGCAGTTCCCGTTCCTCGGGGTCGGCTCGTCGCGCGGTCACGCGGGTGATCCAGCGTTCCAGCCGGATCATCTGCTCGTCGCGGACCGGCAGGGTGCCGACGGCGACCAGGACGGCGCGCAGGTGCTCCAGCGGCCTTCCGGCGGGCAGCTCGTCGAGGGCCTGGTGGGTCAGCGGGTGGTTGCCGGTGCGCAGGTCTCGCAGGATCGCGGGGGCGGTGCTGCGGTCGAGCCAGGCAGTGACCGTGCCGGGGCGGCTGGTCGTGGTCAGGGCCTGGTGCAGGGCCTGCAGGTCGGGGCGGATCTGGCCGTGCTCGTCGGCGAGCAGGTCGCTCAGTCGTTGGTCGAGGGTGCAGCGGGCGCAGCGGCCGAGGTGGATCCGGCCGGGTTGGCCGCAGCGTTGGCAGTCACGCCAGAATCCCGGCTCGTCCCGGGTGCAGGCCGCGCACAGCGGCTGCTCGAGGGTGCCGCCGCGGACCGGGCGGTCCTGCCCGCACCGGGCGCAGCGAGCCCAGCGCTGCTTGCAGGCGCCGCACCACGGCTGTCCGGTCGTTTGGGAGATGTAGCACGGGGCGTCGCGTCCGCAGATGGAGCAGGTCATCGTCTTGACCGGCAGGCAGGCCGGGCACAGCGGTCCGTCGGGGGTGCGGGTGCTGACCGGTCGGCGGCGCCCGCAGCCTGTGCAGGTCTCCTGGTTGGCCGGGTCGGTGCTCAGGCAGTTGGAACACAACGGCCGGCCGTGATCGTCGCGGGTGGCCGGTTCCCGGACCGCTGCGCACCGCGAGCACGGCTGGGCGCGGGACTTGGCGACACAGTTACGGCACAACCACGTCCCGCCGATCGGCCGGTGCAGGGCGATCACCCGCCCGCAGCCGGGGCAGGCCGGACGGACGATCGCCGTCGCCCCGGCGGCGGCGAGCTGGTCGATCAGGCGCAGCACCGTCGGCGCGGGTGCGCTGGCCCCGGCACCGGTGAGCAACTCGGGACGCTCCTGCACCGCCCAGGCCAGACGCACGCGCTGCCCGGCCTGGGCAGCCACGGAGGTCACCGCCGTGGCCACCAGCTCAGCACTCAGGCACGGGTCCAGACAGGTGACGACGTCCACTACGACGTCCACCGGATCGGTCCCGGCCTCGGGCGGGCACTTGACGCACCGGGCGCGTCCGTCCCGGTCCCGGACGTTGACCGGCCGGGTCTGCCCGCAGCCGGCGCACGGCTCGCGGACAGGCCCGCAGACCGAGCAGTACCAGTCCTGCCCGCGGCGCTGAAAGGTCCGCAGGAGCTTGCCGCACCCGGCGCAGACCTGCGGACTGACACCTGTCGCTCCGACCGCCCGCAGCCCGGTGAGCAGGTCCGCGACGGCTCGGGGTGCCGGGGAACGACCGTCGGTCAGGACCGCCGGCCGCTCCAGCATCGCCTGGGCAAGGTGTCGCTGCTTGGCCCGGCCCCCGGCCACCCCGGTCACGACCATGGTGATCACCGACCGGTCCAGGCCCGGTTCACACCCGGCGATCAGGTCGACAACCACGCCGATCGGGTCGGCCAAGACCTGCGGCGTCGTAATCGTGTCCATCGGTCACTGCCCGGGCCCGGTGATCCGGGCCCGTTTGGGGCGCAGCGGCCCGACGCCGGCCTCCTCGCCGGTGGCGGTGCGCTTCTTGCGGGCCTGGGTGGGGGCGGCGACCGGTTCGATCAGGTCGCCCATCTCGCAGTCCAGGATGTCCAGCAGGGCCATCAGGATCTTCAGGCTCAACCGCTCCGGCCGGTCCACGACCAACCGGTAGACCTGACTGGACGACAGCCGGATCCCCCTGTCCGCCAACGGTTCCAGCAGATCGGTGGTCGCGAACATGCCACGGGTGGCCATCACCTGCCGCAGGTTCCACCGGTAGTCCAGTCGCGGGGCCATTCAGGGTTCCTTCCGGTCGGGCGCCTCGAACGCCGGGGTCAGGGCCTTGCGCAGCGCGGTGTTCATGAAGTCCCCGCTGACATGGGTGTAGATCGCCGTCGAGGTGTCACAGCGATGCCCGACCGCCTCCTGGATGAACCGGCGATCGACCCCGCCCACTTTCAGGTGAGTGACCCAGGAATGCCGCAAACTGTGTGGCGAGAGGACCGTCGGCAGACCCAGCGCGTCCCGGTAGACCACGAACCGGGCGTTGATCTCCGCGGGCTTGACCCGCCCACCCCGCTCGGTCACCCACAACGCCGGATGATCGGCGCAGCCGAACCGTGGCCGGATGTTCTCCACGTAGTCGGCCACCGCCTCCACCGCCCAGGCCATCACCGAGGGCACGTTCCGGCGCCGCGGCGGCTGCCCGCGCACCGCCTTGCCGTAGCGCACGTGCAGCATCCCGTACCGGCCCAGCTCCGGTGCCGCTGGGTTGCGACCCCAGTCGGCCACGTCCAGCCTGGACGTCTCGGTGCGCCGCAGCCCCCACCCGTAGACGACCTTGAACAAGGTGGCGTCCCGATACGCGGCCAGCGCGCCCTTACGTTTCGCCCGGACCGCGCGGTCGACCTGGTCGTCGGCGTAATCCAGGAACCGCTGCAACTCCTCCCGGGTGAACGGGCGGGCCTCGGGGTTGCCCTCGTAGTCGTTCAGATGAGCGATCGTGTTCCACTCGTGGCAGATCGGCACCGGATGGACTCCTGACCCGAACGCCTGCTCGCACGCGCCCGCCCACCCGTAGCGTGCGTCGCACAAGTACTCGCTGAACAACCGCAGATCCGTCTGATAGCCGCGGATCGTGGACGGGGCCAGATGCCGCTCACCCGTCAGGGACGCCGTCCACTCCTCCACATGCGCCGGACCCCAGTTCCACGGGTAGTCGTTGCTGAAGTCCACGAACCGGCGCACCAGCCGCTCCCGCGGCACGATCGTGTCCTCGGCCAGCCCGCGCGCCATCTGCTGGGCCCGCCAACCCTCCAACATCGCCGTGATCATGGCGTCCTCGGGCCGCATCTGCACCACCCCGCAGACGAGCTGCAGATGCACAGCCCCCGCCAGATCGCCCCGCGCCATCCCTGCCTCCAGCCCCGGCAACCGCAACCATCGGACGGCAGGATCATTCATCTAACGGGCTCATCACTCCAATCATGCAGGCCAGACGGCGTGTCGCCCGACGCCGCGGAGCCCACTCCCGGGCCGCTCTCAGCAGGCCACCTGCAGGTTCTCGCCCGCCTGATGCAATTCCCGAGGGTTGACCCAGTGCAGCCGGTTCTCGATGCTCCAATGTCCCTGGATCCAGGCGGCCAGCACCGCCGGTGGCGCGGCGCGGTGGTCGGCCGAGGTGATCACGTAGACGATCTCGACAGTCTTCTTCCCGGCCCGGGAGACGGTGCGGCGCACCTGCGCGATCTGGGTCGCGCCGTGGAAGGCGATCCAGGCCGGGACCGCGGTCACCTTCACGGCCCGAAGGGTCCGCCGGCCGCGGCCGGTCTGCACCTCGACGTGGGCCGGGACCTCGCACCAGGGCAGCCGCTTGCAGGCCGCGTACAGACTCTTCTGGTTGGCCTTGACGGTCAGGACGTAGTCACCGCCGGCGTCCACGATGGCTTTGGCGGTGTCGGTCTGGGTGTGCATCGCGTCCAGCGTCAGGACCGCCCCGGTGATGTCCAGGACCTTCAGAAGTGTTCGCACGGAAGGGATCTCGTTGCTCTTCGCGGCGACGGCGACCTGGCCCAGGACGGTCCCAGCCGTGTGGTCGAACGCGGCCACCAGGTGCGGTGCCTCGGTGGTCCCGCTCGGCGACGTGGTGCGTGCTCCGCGCACGGTCTTCTCGTCGATCGCGATCACCCGGCGGCCGCCGACCGTGGCCGTTCTGGTCCAGAACCAGGCGCCCAGCACCCCGTCCAACACGTCCGGGTCCAAGCCGGTGAACACGCGCCGGAACGTTGCCTCCGACGGTGGCGTCGCCCGGTCCAACCCCAACCTCGCCAGCCTCGAGGTGTCCTGGTCGCCCGCCCACTGCGCGACCGCCGCAAACGACCGGGCCCCAGCCAGCGCCGCCGCGATCCCCGCACCGAGCAGACCTGACAAGCAGTCACGCACTCCGCGTCGCGGATCGGCCACCAGGGACAAGGTGTCCGCCAACGATCCAGGCTCACTGGCGACGGCACGATCGACGGATGCCGGGACCGAGTCCGCGGACCGGGCAGGCGTAGGCGAGGCGGTGCGAGAGGATGACATCGACGGGTGCGGCCATGGCTTGGCCGCATCCGTCGCCTACCGCCCACGGCGTGTCACACCACGAAACCCCAGCTCAAACCATGATCACTCGACTTTGACGGGGCCCTGAGCGCGGCGACGGCTCCGGCGGGGGCCGTCACGTCGATCGCCGCTGGCGCAGACCGATCACCAGTGGCGGACGAGAACGGACGGGGCCATGACTGACGGTTCAGCCGGGTCGCCACCCTCCGTGGCTGGAAGCAGCTGCTCGCCGTTCCCGCCTGGCGCAGACCACTCCGGGGGACGCCCCGCGGCGGTCAGGGTGCCTCAAGGTGGGCGAGCAGGTGGTCGACGGTGTTTTGGACCCGAGCGGTGGTCTCAGCGGGAAGGTGGATGACGGGCAGTGAGGCGGCTCATCTACTGCAGTCAGGCATGCCAGGACTTCGACCCGGACCTGTTGGTCGACCTGCTCAGGCAGGCGCGGGCGACCAATGAGCGGGCCGGGTTGAGCGGGATGCTGCTGTACTGCAGCCGCAGCTTCCTGCAGCTGCTCGAGGGTGACGAGGACGCACTCGCCGAGACCTATGAGCGGATCCGAGCGGACCGTCGCCACACGAACCTGCGGCGGCTCCTGGACGCTGAGGTGAGCCAGCGGCTGTTTCCGGACTGGTCGATGGGATTCGACCACGTCGACGACGACGAGCTGGCGCAAGACCTTCCCGGGTACACACCCGCCACCTCGTACCCGCTGATGAACCCCGACCTGATCACCGACGGCAAGGTCGCCGAATCCCTGCTCACCCTGTACGCGAGGAACAAGATCAGGTGAGCGCCCCCCATTCCTCCGCCAGCGCTGTCCCCGTCGACCCGGCCGATGGGACGGCCGCCGAGCCGATGGCCGCCCTGCCCGGGATCGAGGTGGAGCTATTCTCGCTCGCGGGCATGGACGGGTCCCTGCGACAGGTCAACACAGCGTTCGCGATGTTGTTGGGAACCGACCAGATCAGCCTGGAGCAGACCTCGATCTTGGAACTGGTCCACCCCAACGATGTCGCCACTGTCGTCGAGGGGCTGACGGGGCTGAGTGCGGGCGCCGCTGAGGTCCTGGTCGAGAGCCGGTTCCGACACCGCACCGGTGACTGGATTCCCCTGCAGTGGGTGGGACGCCCGATACCCGGAACCGATCTGTGGTGCGCCTGCCGGCGGGACACCACCCCGCTCCGTCGACTGGTCGCCGAGCGCACGGACGTACGGGCCCGCCCGGAGCCGGCCGCCGGACCGGCGGCGGCACTGTGGGACCTGGACCTTGGGTCCGGGTCGCTGACCTGGGACCCGCACAGCTCCTCGCTGTTCGGGACAGAACCGGGGCAGGTCCCGCGGACGGTCCGAGAGCTGATCGACGCGGTGCACCCGCAGGACGCCGAACTGATGACGCAGGCGTGGAGCGGCTTGAACACCGCCGATACGTTCGAGGTGGGGGCCAGACTCGGCCACGACGGGCTCGCCCGGCACGTTTCCCTGCGCGCCAAGGTTGTGGCTCGTGACCGGCGCAAGCGCCCCACCCGTGCACTGGGGATCCTCCTCGACGTCTCCACGGAGAAGGCCCTCGAGGAACAGCTGCTGCGGATGGTGATGCACGACGCGCTCACCGGCGTACCGAACCGCCGCGCCTTCGACCAGGCCCTGCGAGGCGAGTGTCGCCGCGCTTCCCGGTCCTTGAACCCCGTGTCCGTCATCGTGATCGACATCGATGACTTCAAGTTGTTCAACGACGCCTACGGGCACCTGGTCGGCGACGACGCCCTCTGCGCGCTGGCCCGTGCACTGTCCTGGAGCGTGCACCGCGAGGGTGACCTGCTGGCCCGGTTCGGCGGGGAGGAGTTCGCCGTCGTCCTACCCGGAGCCGACGTCGAGGCCGCCGGGGCCGCGGCCCAACGGATCGTTGAAGCCGCGAGATCGGTCACCGTTCACCAGGCGGCAGGACGCCGACTCAGCGTGTCGGCGGGCACAGCCACCTGGCAGCCCGACGGAACCCCGGTCAAGCCGGCTGCCCTGCTCACCCACGCCGACCAGGCCCTCTCCGCCGCCAAGGCTGCAGGCAAGGACCGCGCCTTGGCCTACGAGCACTCCGTGGCCGACCACGATGCGATGCACGACGCGATCGCTGCCGGGCTTCAGGCGGGAGAGTTCGAGCTCTACTACCAGCCGGTCATCGAGCTGGCCACCAGTACCATCTGGGGCTTCGAGGCATTGATCCGTTGGAACCGTCCCGGCCACGGCCGGGTTCCCCCGGACGATTTCATCCCGGTCGCGGAGCAGTCGACCCTGATCTGCGATCTGGGCAGATGGGTTCTGCACGAGGCGTGCGCCCAGCTCGCCCGCTGGACACGGGACGGGCTGGACAATGCGCAGCGGCTCCGGGTCGCGGCGAATGCCTCCGCCCGCCACGTCAACAGCCCCACCATCGTCGCCGACGTCCAAGACGCACTCACCGCCGCCCGGCTGGACGCCGACCGGTTGGAGATCGAACTCACCGAGACCGCGCTGACCGACCGCCACGCCAGCCACCATCTGGCCCAGCTTCGCCAACTCGGCGCCACGGTCGCGATCGACGACTTCGGGACCGGATACACGTCGATCGGCCGACTTCCCGAATTGCCCGTCGACGTCCTGAAGATCGACCGAAGCTTCGTCGCCTCCACCGCCCGGCGCCAGCAGGCACTCGTCACTTTGATGATCGGCGCCGCGCAGGCCTTCGACCTGGCCGTCGTCGCCGAAGGCATCGAGGATCAGGCGACCCTCACCCTCATGCGCGACCTCGGCTGCGACCGTGCCCAGGGCTACCACCTCGCCCGCCCCATGCCCGCAACCGACGTCGCGTCCTGGCTGGCGGCGCAGTCGAACGGCAGCCGCTGATCCATTCCCATCGGCGGCAGGAACGCTGGCTCAGGTGGCCGGCCGATGGGGTCCGACGGCGCCCAGGGCGGCGAGGATCTTGTCCAGTCCGGTCTTGACGTCGCTCGTCGGCCGGTCAGGCTCCTGACGCCGCCCGGCGCGGCCCCCCGCAACGCCCACCCGAGCGGGCAATGCGGGACGGCCCGGCGCAGCTCCTGGCCATCGGCGGGGAACCGGGCGCAACACCGGGGTGAGGGGGTCGACGTCGCTGAGCAGGTGGAAGTGGTGGCAGCGGTGACCAGCCCGTGGGAGGACTGTCGAACCGAAATTCGCCGGTTCGTGGCCACCTGTCGATCAGGTGCGCGAGGGGGTGGGTGATCGGCAGATGCGCCTGGTGCCCGTCGCCCGTGTTCGGTAACGCTCCCTGCCGACAGAACCGCGCCAGGCGTGACTTTGGCAGGTGAGCCCGCGGCTGGAGCGGAGTCAGCCGTGCAGCCGGATGACGATCTCTACCCGCCGGTTGAACGCACGGCCGGCGGTGCTGACCACACCGTCGGTCGTGGTCTCCTCGACCAGCGGCTGGCTGCTGCCCAGACCGACCGCGGCGACGGAAGACGCACGCACCTGATGGCTCGTCAGGTACGTGGCGACGGTGCCGGCGCGCTGCTGGGACAGGGTGGTGTTGGCCGAGGCTGAGCCAGTGTGGTCGGTGTGACCCCGGACCTGAACGGCGCCGCCGGGCACGTTGGAGTTGATGAAGGTGATGGTGTGTTCCAGGGTGCCGGTGCTCCTGATGCTGTGACTGCCGGTGTCGAACAGCGCGTCGCTGTTGGAGATCAGGATGAAGACGCGGTTGCCGGCGGTGTCGCGTGCGTAGACCAGTTCCCCGGAGATCCCGGTCAGATCGGTGTCGGGACCGTTGAGTCGGTACAGCGACTTGGCGACCAATCGGGTACCGGCCTCCGGGGTGTGCGCGTGCTGGAGGTTGCAGGAGATCCGCAGGACCAGGCCGGCACCGAAGTCCTGAGTTCCGCAGCTCGGGTCCGGGACGCCGTCGTCATTCATGTCGTCGAGCCGGGGGTCGTCGGCCAAGGCGGACGACGTGGCAGTGGCACCCGCCGCCGAACCGGCGCTCTCGGTGTCCGTTGCGGATGCTGCGCCGGGTGAGGCTGTCGTCCCCGACGTGGTGCCGACGAAGGCGCCCCCGGTGGACGTCGTCGCGGGCGACGGGTCCGACGAAGTCCCTTGACAGCCGGTGAGGACCAACACGGCGGCGAGCAGCGGCAGGAGTCTGCGCAGGTCAGGCATGGTTCCTCGTTCTCAGCGGGGTCAATGAGTCTCAGCGTGCCGATGACGTGGAGCACCTTCCGGATCGAGATCGGGCTGCTGCCACCGGTTGGACTGTTGGGCCTGTTCGGCTTCGGCCAGAACGCGACATCGGCACGGGGCGGCCGGGTCGGCGGATGCTCCTTGTCGGTCGGACCTGCGAGAGCTTCCGCCGCGCCATCCCTTGCAGGCCGAACGCCCGATCCAGCCGGCGAACCGGCACCACCGGACCCTCCTGAACGCGGCGCGCTCAGTCGCAAGCATTCACGTCATTCCGGCCTGTAGCGGTCGCGTGTCGGTGCTGGCGCGACCAGCTTGATCGTGTTTGAGTCGCGCGGTGCCGGGCAGGACGCGTCGCGTGAGGACCTCCTCGCGCTGATCGAGCTGTGGTCGGTGAATGACTTGCCGGCGGCCATGGCCCCGGGTGGCCACACCGCGTGATCGTGTAGCCAGTCGGGGACGGACCGCGGGTCGAGGTCCTGGTTGCCCAGCCCCTGATCCGCTCCGATTCCGAAGGGTGGAGGCGCCCAAGGTGGCGCAGGACGACTGCGTCGGCGAACCCGGACCCGGTGGATTGGCCCATCGGGGCGTTCGCGGAGATCCCTGCGAACCGGGTCGGGGCGAACGCGTTCGCGCTCGTTCGCCCCGACCCGGTTGGCCCGGTCTGGTCACCGTTGGCGCTCAGGCGCCGTAGCCCTTCGTCGCGACGTAGCCGAGGGTCAGCACGAGGACCGCGACGACGTTGAGGACGGCGGCGACCAGTCCGATGATGCCGAACGCGCGAGCGGCACCGGTGTGCGGGCGGCCGTCCCTGGTCAGGCCTGCGAGCCAGGCCGCGAGCGCGCCGAAGATGGCCGGGCCGCCCGCCCAGAACAGCGGTAGCGACAGGACCGACAGTGCGCCGAGCACGATCGCGGCGACCTTGCTGCGGCCCTGCTGACCCTGGGTGGTCAACGCGATCGCGAAGCCGACGATCAGGCAGACCGCTGCGACGATCGAGACGCTCACCAGGCTCGCCTTGACCCCCTCGGGGCGGTGGATGTCCTGGTCGCTCGCGACGAACATGCCGATGCCGAAGACGACCAGTTGGACACCGGTGGACAACGCGACGGCCGTGCCGACGAGCAGGGCCGCCGACGGCGAGCGGCGGGCGCTCGCGGTGGCCGCGGGGTGGGACGAAGTCTGGGACATGATCTTCTCCTGAGGGTGCGGGCCCGGACACTCCGGGGACTGGCACCAGCGTTCCCGGTGCCGTGTCCCGCAGGCGATGCCCCAACCGTCCCGCTGTGTCGGCGGACCTCCCGTCAGTGTCCCGGATCCGTCCCGTCCTGACCCGCGGGGCGTCCCGCGGGGCGTCGCGCGGTCTGGGTATCGGCGTGGGGATCGACCATCATGGCGAGGTGAGCGTCGAGCCGATCACCGCGGCGGGGCCCGGGCGGCCGGGTTTCCCGGTCGAGGTCGTGGGCGCCGCGCTGGCGACCGGTGCCGGGACCATCCCGGTCTTTGCCGGGTTCAGCTACACGTGGTTGCCGCCCGCCGCGATCGTGGGCGCGGGGTGGGTGGCCTTCGGGCTGGCCGCGGCGTTGTTGGTCGACCGCCCGCAGACCCGGCGCACGGGATGGGTGTTCGCGGCCTGCGCGAGCGTCCCGGCCGTGGTCGGGGCCATCGCGATGGTCCAGGACGGCGAGCACCCCTGGGAAGCGTTCGCCCGGTGCTGGGACCGGTCGGGCTGGGTCCTGGTCGCGGCCGCCCTGATCGCGATCGCCTGGACCGTCGACCACGCTCGTGACCGGATGTCCCGCCGCCGGCTGGTGTGGCTGGCGGCCTGGGCCCTCGTGCTGGTCGGGTGCGTCGTGGCCGGCAGGCCGGGTGACGACCGTGGACGGGCCCTGCTGACGATGATCGGGATGTGGGCCTTCGCGGCCGCGGCGACCCGGGTCCTGCTGGCCCGCGAGCTGCGTCCGATCGTCGAGCCGTTGATCGACGTGGCTCTGGTCGCCGGGGGCGTCGCG
>Ga0302321_100004169_pt1 | contig 12472 bp, 9 predicted proteins | sample Fen_T0_1_FD_202505 | JGI IMG/M metagenome (GOLD analysis project Ga0302321, IMG submission 202505) | Peat permafrost microbial communities from Stordalen Mire near Abisko, Sweden - Fen_T0_1 | ecosystem: Environmental > Terrestrial > Soil > Wetlands > Permafrost | place: Sweden: Abisko...
TCTTCGATCACGCGCGTTGCCTCGGCAGCCTTGCCGGCATCGCGCAAAAGCTCGCCGGCACGCAAGCGGGCCTCGAAATAGAGCGGCGAGTCCTTGCCCACTTTCATGAGCACCGCCAGCGCCTCGTCGGACTTGCCTTGTTCTTTCAAGAGCGCGGCCTGGGTCAGCGAGATGCGGGTCTTCTGGTTCTCGGCGATGCCAAGGTCGCGGGTTCGCGCAAGCAACGCCAGCGCCCGATCCAGGCGCCGCGCCGAGCGCTCCAGTTCGACCCGGCCGGTGATCGTTTGGGCGTCGCTTTCGGCGTCGAGGCTGCTGTCGGGCACGGCCAGGTCGTCCGCCACTTGCTCGGCCTCCTTGGCGCTGCCGATGCCGACCAGAAATCGGGCAAAGGCCGCTGCGATCTCCAGCGCACCCTCCGAGCGATCGATGGCTTCGCGAAAGGACGCGCGCGCCTCGTCGGTCTTGCCCGTGGCCGCATGGATCCAGGCCAGCGCGGTCAGGGCTTCAATCTGGTTGGGCTCCTCGGCCAGGGCCGCGCGCAACGCCGACACCGCCTTTCCCATGTCACCCAGCGCCCAGTAGACCGCGGTCAGGCGCATGTGTCCGGAGGCGGACGCAGGCTCGGCCTGGGTTAGCACTTCGAGGGTGGCTTGCGCACCCGGCAAGTCAAGCGTATGCAGCTCGGCCTCGGCAAGTTCGAGATACACGGCCTCGGCATTGTCGTCGCCGGCCTCGAATTCGACTTCGCCCCTGGCCTGTCGAAGCGCAGCCACCTGGCCAGCCGCGTCCCCTTGCACCCGGCGCACATGGGCGTCGGCGAGAAGTCCGCTGGCGCTTGGCCCCAGCTTGAGCGACGCGCGCACCTCGGCCGCTGCGTCCTTGTCCCGGCCCAGGCGCAGAAGCACCTCGGCCAGGTGCGCGTGCAGCTCGGGCGCGTCCTCGTCGAAAAGGATGGCGCGCTGGAGCTCGGCCGCCGCATCCTGCCAGCGCTCTTGCTCTTCATAGAGCAAGGCCCGGCTCACGTGCTCGTAGGCGGTTGGGTCGACCGAGCGGGTGGAAATTTGCCGGCCACCCACCAATTTCGTGATGGGCGGGCCTTGGGTGGCGCACGCACCAAGACACGCGGCTGCGAGGCCGAAAATCGACAGTTTTCCGAGAAACGACGGCACGTCTTCAAACTACCACAGACTGCGCTTGGCGACCCTTGCTGCCAGGGCGCATGGAAGGTGATGGTTGACAGTCTGCGCTTCGTCGGACAAGAAAGGGCGCGGTGGTTTTTCCGTTCTCAAGGAAGGCGTTGCTGGTTGCGGCGGTGGGCCTGGGCGTTCTGCTCGGGCTTGGTCTGTTCACGTTCATCTACGCCGAGGGCTTTTCCTACTTCACCACCGATCCCAAGGCCTGTGCCAACTGCCACATCATGAACCCCGAGTACGACTCGTGGGTCAAATCGAGCCACCACATCGTGGCCGGCTGCGTGGACTGCCACTTGCCGCATGCGCTGGTGCCCAAGCTGGTGGCCAAGGCCGTGAACGGTTACCACCATTCGAAGGGCTTCACCTTTCAGGATTTCCACGAGCCCGTCATGATCAAACCGCACAACTCGCGCATTTTGCAGGAGGCGTGTCTGGGCTGCCATGGCGGCCTGGTGCACGACCTGGTGGCGGGCAGCACCACCGACGCCAATGCCGTCACGTGCGTGCATTGCCACAGCTCCGTCGGACACGGACCTGTGCGCTGAATTCAAAGAAGAGACCAACCCCTCCATTAGGTGACGACATGACAGCCAAGACTTCCAGCACCAACGGCAATACCCCGACATCGCGCCGACCGAGGATCGTCATCCTGCTGGCCATTCTGGTGGGCGTTGCCGCCGCCACTGCGGTCCTGGCGGGCTTGCTGGTGAACATCTTTCAGCGCAAGCAAGAGGCCAAGAACCCCTACCTGCGCTTCGTGGACGTCACGGCCGACACCACCGATCCGGCCGAGTGGGGCAAGAACTGGCCGCGCCAGTACGACGGTTACCTGCGCACGGCCCTGCCCACGCGCACCGAGTACGGCGGAGGCGCTCCTTCGGAAGGCATCCTGCCGCCCGAGAAGGCCGAAAAGACCCCGTGGCTCACGCGCATGTTCGCCGGCTATGCCTTCGCCATCGACTACCGCGATCGGCGCGGCCACGCCTTCATGCTGACCGACCAGGAAAGCACCAAGCGCACCAAAGAGCGCAAGCAGCCGGGCTCGTGCTTGCACTGCCACGCCTCGATCATTCCGCTGTACCGCCAGACCGGCGCCGAAATCGCGCCCAGCGCGCCGCCCGCCGAGCAATTGCAGAAAGGCTTCGAAGCCATCGGCAAGCTCGATTACTGGGAGGCCAACGCCAAGCTGGAGAAATCGGGCCACAAGCACCCGGTCGCCTGCGTGGACTGCCACGACCCCAAGAGCATGCAATTGCGCGTGACCCGGCCGGGCTTCATCAACGGCATCAAGGCGCTCAAGGCCCACGAGGGCATCGCCGACTACGACCCCAACCGCGATGCTACCCGCCAGGAAATGCGGTCGTTCGTGTGCGGCCAGTGTCACGTCGAATACTACTGCGGACCCAAGACCACGCTGTTCTACCCGTGGATGAACGGGCTCAAGGTCGAGGAGATCGAGTCCACCTACGACAACTACAAGTTCGAGGACGGGCACCGCTTCTACGACTGGAAGCACGCCGAGACCGGCGCCGAAGTACTCAAGGCGCAGCACCCTGAATTCGAGGTGTGGAACCAGGGCACCCACGGCAAGGCCGGCGTGGCCTGCGCCGACTGCCACATGCCCTACATGCGCGAAGGCGCGCTCAAGGTTTCCGATCACTGGGTGCGTTCGCCGCTGACCAACGTCAACCGCGCCTGCCAGCAGTGTCACCACTATCCCGAGCAGGACATCATCAAGCGCGTGGTCACCATCCAGGATCGCCACTTCGCCCTGCTCACCCGCGCCGGCAGTGCCCTGGTCGACATGCTCGACGCCATCAAGGTCGCCAAAGCCGCCAACGCCACCGACGCGCAACTTGCGCCCGTGCTGGAAATGCAGCGCAAGGCCCAGTGGCGCCTCGACTTCGTGGCCGCCGAAAACTCCATGGGCTTCCACGCCCCGCAAGAGCTGGCGCGCATCCTGGGCGAGTCCATCGACATGTCCCGCCAGGCGCAGTTGGCCGCGGTCATGCTGAGGGGAACGCTGGCGCAAGCGGCGCCCGCGAAGTAGGCGAGGGCGGGGAACTCTGGCCCCGCAAGTCGAACTTGCCAATCAGTGGTAGCATCCCAGATACGGGAATGATCGATATCGAAGAAGCAAAGCGAATTCTCGCCGCCTTCGAACGCGAGGGTGTGGAGTACGTGATGGTTGGCTCTATGGCGATGGCTGCCCAGGGGCTGGTTCGGGCCACGCGCGATGTCGACTTCTTCGTCGCCGCGACCGCCGATAACGTCGCGAATCTACGCCGGGCGCTCAAGTCCCTCTTCGACAACGATCCAAACGTGGAGGAGATCCGCGCCGAAGATCTGTCAGGGGCCTATCCGGCCATCGAGTACATCCCACCCCATGGGGCCTACTCGCTCGACATTCTGTCGCGCCTTGGTGAGGCGTTTCGCTACGAAACCATCGAGAGCGAGGAGCTCGTCCTCGACGGAATCCGCGTTCGTGTGGCCACGCCTGCTATGCTCTATCGCATGAAGAAGGACACGGTTCGGCCGCAGGACAAGGTGGACGCCCTGAACTTGCGCCGGGCCTTCGGCCTAGAGGACCAATGATGGGCGTTCGCAAGTTTCATTCTGTCGAAGACATGCCTGGGCCGCCGCGCCTTCCGCGGCTCGATCCCGAGAATTTGCGCATCGCCTTGGGGCTCTCATCAATGGCGTCGGGACTATGTCCGACTAGAAGAACGCCAGGCGTACGCAAGTTCAGATCGTGGAACGAGGCACTCGCGGCGAAGGAAGCGTCCATCGACGCCCGCTGGCGCCCTTGAGCGCCGTACCGTTCGGGGCGAAATGGCGTGAGTATTTCGGCACCTGAGCCCGAATCGGTTCACCAGCGCCAGCAGAGCATGTAGAGCCCCACCGCGGTGCGCTCGTGGCGACGCGGCCGCGCGGGTGGATTTCCAGCGGCAGGTGCCGCAGGACTTGTTTACGGCTAGGCCGCCAACGACTTCTTCAATAGTGGCCATGCCCACCGTCGCCGCCGAGGCCTGCGCTCTGCGGAGCAAACTCAGGCCTCGGTCATTACACCCGCGGGTGGAAGCCGCGGGTTGAGTCGACGGCTAATTGCAGTAGTAGTAGCCGGACGTCGAGTCGTAGGCGCACAAGCTGGGAGCCTTGCAACCGATGGCCGAGCTCGTGGTCGAGCTGGTCGAGTCGGTGCAGCAACGCTGGCCCTTGTCGCCGCATGCCGTGCACAGGTACTGCGTGCTGCCGGTGGTTGATGAGGTGCTGGAAAGGCAACGGCTGCCGGGGGCGCCACAGTAGTAGTAGCTTGACGAGCTGGTGGAGTAGCTGGAGACACAGCAGGCTTGGCCAAGGCCACCGCAGGGGGTGGTGGTGCTGGTACCGGTGCACGAGCCTCCCGCCACCGTGGTCAGGTCGCACACCGGGTTGGTGGTGCTGCTGTACAGGGTGTCGCAGGCCACGCCTGCGGCCATGCACAATTGATTGCCGGACGACAAGGTCGTGCTGTAGCGGGTGACACAGCAACCGCCCGTGCAGGCGTTGCCCGCGCAGCACGGGGTTGCCGTCGACGAGGTGGTGCCCGGCGTTCCGCACACTACACAGCGCGAGCTCTTGCAGATGGTGTTGGCGTCTTTGCACGTGTTGCTCGCGCAGCAGGGGCCGCCGGCGGCGCCGCACACCGTGCAGATAGTGGTCGAGCTATCGCAGGCGGCGGTTGCATCCTTGCACCCGGTGGGATTCGCGGTCGTTGTCGCGCAACAGGTTTCGCCCAAGGCTCCGCAGGTTCTGCAGGTGTAGCCCGAGCCCGTCGTGCTGCTGGTGTACAAGCACTGGTTGGTGGGATCCTTGCACGTACCGGAGCTGGACGATGACGAGGAGCTTGAGCAGCAGGGCTGGCCGGTGCCACCGCATTGCTTGCAGGTGTACAGACCCGTCGAGCTGTCCGAGAGGCATTGCGTGCCGGCGTCCGAACAGGTGCTGCCCGCGCAACATGGACCACCGGTCTTGCCGCAGGCCGCGCACACCGCGCCGGTGTACCCGGGGGTGGAGGTGCAGTTGAGGTCGTAGGTCGCGCAGCCGGTGCTGGTCGGGAAAGCGCTGGTCAGGCAGCACGGCTCGCCCGCGTTGCCACAGGTGCAGCGCCCGGACTTGCACGAACCGTAGCTGTAGCTTGAGCTGGTGCTGGTACAGGTGGAACCGTCGGCCAGGCAACTGCCATTGAAGCAGCAACCGCTGCTGCAGGTATTGCCCGGGCAACAGGGCGCACCCGGCGTCCCGCACAGGGCGCACAGACCGGTGGTCGAGGTCGAATTGCACACCGAGCCGGCTGCGCAGCGGTCGGTTCCGTTGGTACCGGGACAACAGGTTTCACCCGGATTGCCACAGGTCGAACAGACGCTGCTGCGACAGGAGAGACCGGCGCCGCAGCTGGGATAGGAGGATCCACAGCACGGCTGATCCTTGGCGCCGCAACCAGCACACTTCCCCGCCGTGCACATGCCAGGGTTGGTGCCGGTCGTTCCGCCGGTTCCCGCTGTCGTAGGTCCGCACGACGTCCCGTCGGCCACACACTGTTCGTTGTAGCAGCAGGCATTGCCGCTGCACTTGCTGCCCGGACAGCAGGGGCTGCCCGGCGCTCCGCAGGTGGAGCAGACGCCGCTCGACGTGGAGGTGCTGCTGCAAACCAGATTGCTACCCAGACAGACCGTGGTCGCGCTGCTGCTCGATGAGGCAGGCGTGGTGCTGCAGCAGGTATCGCCGGCGTTGTTTCCACACAGGGCACAAACGCTGGACACGCACTTCGTACCCGCGGCGGTGCAATAGCTTGGGGTCGTGCTGGTTCCCGTCGGACAGCAGGGTTTGCCCGGGCCGCCGCAGGCGCCCGTGTTGCACGAGCCGGCGCTGCATGTTCCCGGCAACGGCATGCACGAGCCGCCATCGGCAACGCACACGTTGGAAGCGCAACAGCCGTTGCCCTGGCAGGTGTTGCCCGAACAGCAGATCTGTCCCGGACCGCCGCACGCGGTTCCTACGACGGTCGTTCCGCCGGATCCACCTTTGCCAGCGCCGCCCGATCCGCCTTTGCCAGTGCCACCTGCGCCCGATCCGCCCTTGCCGACCGTGCCGCCTGTTCCGACGATTCCGCCCGCGCCGCTTCCACCCGTGTCGCTGACCGTGTCGCCACCGCTGCCCGCCGCGGAAGTATCGCCACCGGTTCCGCTGGGCGGCGGGGGGCTCGATCCCTTGCAGCCTTGAACGATGAAGAAGGCAAGGACCAAACCCACTGGCACCGAGAGAAGATCCAATCCGGAACGCATACTCTTTTTCATGGCTAAGCTCCTACGGACGTTGGCGGGGACAGACCGGCGCCATTATACGCCGCGGACTGAAGATTGTAAGTTCTCGAACCGCGCGCGAGGCACACGTGTACGACAGCAGACCACGTCGTTCTATTCTATTCGTCTCGTCTATTTGTCTTGTGTGCGCTTGATGGCGTCGCGCACAGCCGTTGCCCCGCTCTTGCGCAATTCCTCGATGGTCGCGCGATCCGCGGGATCGGTCGAGGTGACCAGGCAGGGCAGCATGCCAACCACGTCCTCGGGCAGGGCGTCCTCGGCCAGGGCCAGCTTGCGCAGCGGTGGCTCGGCTGGCAAAGGCTGTTTGGGGGTCCGCCGCGCGCACAGCCGCGCGCCCGCCGCGGCGGCCACACCGCCATTGCGATCTTGCGCGGCGGCCACCAGTGCGGGCGCCGAGCTCGGCAGCAGAGCCAGCACCGCGGCCCTGCGAATCTCGGGTTCGCGCGAGGCCAGAAGCTCCGTGGTCTTCCGTGACCCCGCGCACACCCCGGGTGAATCCGCAAGACCCTGGATGGCAAGCAGCCGGGTGGGCAAGGACTCGGCTTCGTTCGCCGCCACCTGCGCCAGCACCCGGCACGTGGACTGCGCCGTCTCCTCGGCCACCTCCAACTCCGCCAGGTGGACAGCATCACTGGTCGCGAAGAGCGCCGCCGCCGCAGCCACCGCGTGGGCGCGGATGCCCTCGTCGGTAGAGGCCAGGAGAGGCAAGACGCCTTCCAAAAGGAGGATCCCGGAGTCCACCAGTGGAGCTCCGTCCAGTGCCGCCAGCACGTTTCGCCGATCCGGATCCTGCAGGGCTTTGGCCAGGCGCGCGGGACCCAGGCGGGCCGCCACGCGCGCCAGCTCTGCCCGATCGCCACGCTCGGCGGCCTTGCGCAATTCGGTGATAGGCACTTCATACAGGCCTGTGCGCCGGTTGACAGCCGCGCGCTCGGCCGCGAATGCGCTGCCCGCGGTCACCAGCACTGCCACGCAAGCAAGCCTGCGAATCGTTGGTTTCATCATGCTGTCCGCCCAAGCTAACCAAGTGCCGCCGGCAGCGCAATTTGTGTGGGGTTAGGCTCGCCCAGGTCCGTCCGACCATGCGACATCGCCCCGATCTGCTGCGGTTCGGCTTGTTGCGCACGGGCCAGGGGACTAATCTCGTCGCACTACGATGGCCAAGCGGAGACGCATCGACTGGTCAGTCATCCTGGACAAGGACGCGCCGAAGCCGACCTGGGGCGGAAGCCGGGCCCCGTCGGACGCCGTCGATCTGTTGCTCGGGTTCGCGGACTTGTTCGCCATCAACGAGCTGGACGCCCTGCTTAAGCGCACCGTCGAGCTTGCCCTTCATCCCGTCGGACTCGTTCGCGCTGGCCTCTATCTCTACGACGACCAGCTCGACCTCATGCTCGGCTCGTGGGGAACGGATCTGAAGCGCAAGGTTATCGACGAGCATCACGCCATGTTTCAGCTCGACGAGCCCGGCCATCGCGTGGCTGCGCGCGCGATGTCGGGCGAGGCCCACTGGACCGTGGTGGAGGACTGCCCCATCATCATCAACGGCCCGGCCGAAACCAAGATCGTCGGACAGGGCTGGGTCGTGTGCACGCCCATCCGCTCGGCACGCGCCCTGCTGGGTATGCTCTACAGCGACGCGGGGCTGACCAGCGCCTCCGTGGACCCCGAGAGGCAGGCCCGCGCGGCCGTGCTGTGCACCGTCTTGGGACTTCGTCTCGAAACTCTGCGCGGTCCGGGAAAGCCCATCTTGGGTCACTCGGCCCGTCACCCGGCGGTGGCCTCGGCCCTGCGCATGCTGGCCGAAGATCCGTCGCTGAGCGGTGGCGACATCGCCAAGAAGATGGGCGTCAGCCTGTCGCGCTTCGCCCGCGTCTTCAAAGCCGACATGGGGCTCTCGCTGGTCGAGCATCGCAACCAGCTTCGGCTCGATCGCTTCCTGTCCCTGGTCGACTCGGGCGGCTCGAACCTGCTCGAGGCTGCCTACGCCGCTGGCTTTGGCAGCTATTCGCAGTTCCACCGCGTATTCCGCGCCCTGCGCGGCACGAGTCCGCGCGACTATTTCTCGTCAGCCCACTGAGGCAGAAAGTGCGCCCGTAGCATCCGACTGCACGCTCTGTTAAGTTGGCTGCCCTCACCGCCAGGCGACGCTAGCGCAATCCATGATCGACCTTCGCAGGCTCCGGCCCAAGACGCCTCCGACCTACAGCATTCCGGACCTTGTTGGCACCGGGGTGACCGCGGCTGTGGTGGGTGGCTGGACCGCTGTGTGCGGCGACAGGTTTTCGCTGGCCGCCTTCCTCGTCTGCCAGGTCGTCTTTCTGGCGTTCTACCTGACAGGTTCGCTGGTCGCCGCGTGGCGCCCGATTTCCGGCGGAATCCTTTTCGATCTGCCGCTTCGCCTGGTGGTGGGCTACGTCATCGTCAACACCACGCTGTTCGTCTTGGCGTGGATTTCACCCCTCGGGATCGTCGCCAATTTCGGCATCCTGTTCGGCATCGTGGCCAGTCTCTTCGTTGCAGCGAGACCACGCCAACGACCGGGGCAAACGCAAGTGGCCAGCTTCTGGGCCCTGGGCATCGTGCTGGCCGCGACCACGCTGTGGTGCCAGGACTCGCTCTACGCGGTCAAGGAGCAAAGCCAGAGCGTCCTCTTCGAGCCTTGGGTGGACAGCTACTACCATGCCGTCCACATCCGAATCTTCGCCACCAGCCACGGGGCTTCCTCCATCGAGGACTTTCGCCTGGCTGGCATTCCGGCGCGCATCTACCACTACGCCCCCTATCTGATACCGGCCTTGATCAAGCAAGCATCCGGGGTTTCTTGTTACGTGACCTACGCCGGGATCCTGGTCCCGCTCGGCGTGCTCTTCACGGGGCTTGGCGCCTATGTTCTGGTGGCCTCTTTCTGGGGTGCCTGGCCGGGGCTGGTTGCGTGCGCGGGCTTGTTGCTGGTTCCCGATGGCGCTCAACAGGGCATTGGAAGTCCGTACATGTCCTACCATTGGATGACCCAGATTTCGCCAGGGGCGACCTTCGGGTTGGCGGTCTTGGCGCTGGCCTGGCTCTTCGTCATTCGCGGGTGCATGCGCGGCAGCTTCGGACAGGTTGGGCTGGGCTGGCTGTTCTGCGGCCTTGTGGTGTTCTACAAGGCACAATTCTTCATCGCCAGCGCTCTGCTACTGTTCATGGTGCCCATCATCTGTCTGCGCAGGCGTCGACCGTTTCGCCACCGCAGGCTTTTGGCCGTGGCCGCCCTTGCCACGTACGTTTCGGTCATCGGGTTCACCCAGAAGGTCCACGGGGTGCCTCTGATTCGCCTCGACGGATCATCGACGGCAAATCTGCTCGACTTCATCAACAGCTTCACCCAGGCGACTGACATCAGGACTTTCGTCGCCGAGTACATCGGCGCGGCACATCCTTGGATCCCGAACCTCGCTTTCGGTGCGCCCTACCTGTTGTTGATGGTTTTCGGACTCTTTTTCCCCGCCGTCATCGTCCTGCTCATTCGTTTCCGCTTTCGAATTCCGCGCCTGCTTTGGGTGTTTCCCATTCTGATAGCTAGCAACTTCTTGTTGATGGCACTTGGACTGGCCTTTGATCACCGTGGCATTGGGGCGCCCGACGAACTGCCACACCGACCCTTTGTCGTCATGTACTTCGCCGTGATGGCCTGGACCGGCGGTCTTGTCGGCTGGACGCTGCTGCGCTCTCGGCGACTGCGCAACGTCGTCCAGGTTGCCATCGCTTGCGGCACGGTCGTTCTGCTGGTCGTGCCAGCCATTTGGGGCTCCGGCGTTCAGCGCATTGAGGCCATGCGGTGGGGCTCGCACGTACGCATCACGCCCGGTCTCTGTCGCGCGGCAGAATACCTACGCGACCACAGCAAGCCCAGCGACGTATTCCAGGATTCGAGTTTCGATTCGAAGTACGTCTCTGCGGCTCTCTCCGAACGGCACCCCTATGTGGAACACATGATGGTGCGGGTCAGCTACAAAGCGCATGTGGTGGACCAGCGCACGGCGGAGATCAAGGCGCTCATGCAGCTGCCAGATGCGAGCGCAGTGCTAGCCACCGCGCGGACCCTGGGAATCCAGTGGTTCTTGCTTTACCCGGGCCACGGCGTGGCATGGCCGGCGGCCCTCGTGAATGCGCCGGTATTCAACCACGGCGGATTTCGCGTCTACCGTTTCAACTGAGGACAATGGCTCGCCGACACGGCAGAAGAACATTCGCGGGTGGGGGATGTCGCCAGACCTTTTCCGCGCCCAGCTCAGCGCTGCACGTCTTCCTCGACTGCAAGGGCTGAGCGTCGCAGGCCAGCTGGACTTCGCTCCACGATCTCTGCACTATCTTGGCGACACATGAAAATCCGATGGAGGCATGCTTTCCTGGTCTCGTGCTGCACGCTCCTCGGCTGTGGGCCTCATCTCCGCACGGTTCGGGTCGAGCCAGTTGCTCAGAGCCGTGGCACCACCTCGGTGTCGGTGGACCAAATCTCGGCCACCGCCGAGATGGTGATTGGCAACAGCCTGCGCTCCAAGTCCTCGAAGATCGAAGTCGCGGTATCGATCCGTAATGACACCGAGCAGACGGAGCTCCTCAGTCTCGGGCAGGCCCGGCTGGATCTGCACGAGAGCGCGACCGGACACACGCTGACGGGCGCTTGCGAACAGGTTGTCACGGACAAGACCGCCGGTCCCGAGCCCTGCACGCAGATCGCCCTGCCAGCCCGTGGAAGCGCGAGAATCGTCGTCCGCTTTGCAGGATTTCCCGACTATCAAGGCGAGCCTGCGGGCAAGATCGTCTTGCAGCTACCCATCGAGAACCAGCCTTCCATCGTGCTGCCCGTGGTCGAGGTATCGGCCAGCGAGGGGCCGCGCCTGCGCTCGCTGGAGCGCTGCGGGTGGGCGGCAACCCTGGCCGGTGATCTGCGATCGGCCGACGGCAGAATGGACTTTGCCGCTTACTCCTTCCCTTCATTCGGAGCCTTGGCCGAATGTGGATCGTGGGTGTTCGGCGCATCCGGGATCGGAGGCAACTTCCCGACCGGGGATTTGTCGGGGGCGTTCACGTTCAGCATCGAACCGATCAGAATCGCCTGGTTTCCGGGCGACTCGATGCCAGGAGTCTATGGCGAGGGAGGATTGCTCTTGGCCCGTTGGTCTGGCGCCCAAGCCGCCGCCACACCAGGCGCGCCAAGGCCCCATGTGCTGCCACATCTGTCCATTGGCTTCGCCTTGCGGTTCAGTGCGCCCCGCCGAGCATCGCTTCTGCCCATCGTGCACGAGAGGAAGACCGAGCTGCAATCGCTCCTCCGCCTCGGCTACATGCGCTGGTTCAATACGGGCGAAAGCGGTGGAACCTCAGGGATGCTGTTCTCGTGGGAAGCTCGCTGGCTTTGAGCGTGAGCCGGTGATCCCGCGCGCCTTGCGAGGTGCACGACGACAGCACGATGATGGGCTGTGATGTCGCCGGCCATGATCGCCATGATGATCGTCCACGTATCGGGCCCGCTATGTGTTTCTCTCGTCGTTGCCTCACGGGGCCTGTCTTCGCCCTGACAGGGCGGCGTACCCAATGGCCTCGTATTGGGGGGCCTCAGTACTTGATGATGAAATCGACGGCGGCGTTCTTGGGTCGAGTTTCGTTGCCACCTTCGGGTGGAATGGGGTGGGTGTGCGAGCCTCCCCCGATCGAATTCATCAAGCCAAAGGAACTGCCATTGTCAGCCGCCCAGGTGGGACCGTCGTACCACAGGCCATTGCGGGTGTACTTCTCCTCGGTTCCGCTGTGCCCTGTGTGATTGTGGCTCTTGAACGCGTCGTCTTGCATCGTCCCGACCGCGTCCGCCCCGACACCTCCACCCACGGCCTTTCGGTCCGCAGCGTCCGGATCGGTCTTGGCGCCGTG
>Ga0302321_100004171_pt1 | contig 12469 bp, 11 predicted proteins | sample Fen_T0_1_FD_202505 | JGI IMG/M metagenome (GOLD analysis project Ga0302321, IMG submission 202505) | Peat permafrost microbial communities from Stordalen Mire near Abisko, Sweden - Fen_T0_1 | ecosystem: Environmental > Terrestrial > Soil > Wetlands > Permafrost | place: Sweden: Abisko...
GACGATCGTGTTCCTGGTGCGCAAGGGCAATCCCAAGGCGATCAAGGACTGGGACAACCTGGTGAAGCCGGGCGTGTTGGTGATTACGCCGAATCCGAAGACCTCCGGCGGTGCGCGCTGGAACTACCTGGCCGCCTGGGCGTTCGCGAAGCAGAAGTATGGCGACGACACCAAGGCGCGCGATTTCGTCGCACACTTGTACAGGAACGTTCCGGTGCTCGACTCAGGCGCACGTGGATCGACGACGACGTTCGTCGAGCGCGGTGTCGGTGACGTGCTGCTCGCGTGGGAAAACGAGGCCTTCCTGGCGTTGAAGGAATTCGGTCCCGACAAGTTCGAGATCGTCGCGCCGTCGCTGTCGATCCTGGCGGAGCCGCCGGTGGCGGTCGTCGACAGGAACGTCGACAGAAAGGGTACGCGCAAGGCGGCCGAAGCCTACCTGCAATATCTGTATTCGGACGAAGGCCAGGAGATCGCGGCCAGGAATTTCTATCGCCCGACGGATCCCAAGGTCGCCGCCAAGTACGCCGGCAAATTTCCGAAGCTGACACTGGTGACGATCGACGGCGCCTTCGGCGGCTGGCCCAATGCCACGAAGACGCACTTCGCCGACGGCGGTACGTTCGACCAGATCTACCTGGCCAAGGCGAAGTGAACGCGCGCGTCGACCGCCGCGGCGCGCGGCGCGTGCTGCCCGGCTTCGGCCTTAGCCTGGGCTACACGCTGGTCTACCTCTGCCTTATCGTCCTGATTCCGTTGTCGGCGGCGTTCTTCAAGACGGCGCAGCTGACCTGGCCCGAATTCGTTGCCGTCGTCACTGCGCCGCGCGTGATGGCGAGCTACCGGCTGACGTTTGGCGCGTCGTTCGGCGCCGCGGCAATCAATACCGTGTTCGGATTGCTCGTTGCCTGGGTTCTGGTCCGCTACCGGTTTCCCGGCCGGTCGCTGGTCGACGCACTGGTCGACCTGCCCTTCGCGCTGCCGACCGCCGTGGCGGGAATCGCGCTGGCCGGACTGTTCTCGGCGAACGGCTGGTTCGGCTCGCTGCTCGTGCCGCTCGGCATCACCGTTGCGTTCACGCCGCTCGGCGTGCTGGTCGCGCTGACGTTCATCGGACTTCCGTTCGTCGTGCGCACGGTGCAGCCGGTGTTGGAGGACCTGCCGCGCGAACTTGAGGAGGCGGCAGCCACGCTGGGCGCGTCGCGCTGGGAGTGTTTCCGCCGCGTCGTCTTCCCGATCGTGCTGCCGGCACTGCTCACCGGCTTCGCGCTGGCTTTTGCGCGGGCGATCGGCGAATACGGCTCGGTGATCTTCATCGCCGGCAACATGCCCATGGTGTCGGAGATCACGCCGCTGCTCATCATCACCAAGCTCGAGCAATACGACTACACCGGCGCCACGGCGATCGCGGTGGTCATGCTCGTCATCTCCTTCACGCTGCTGCTCGCGATCAACGCGCTGCAGGCGTGGACGCGGCGCCGCCAGGGTGCGCTGACGTGAACGCCGCCACGCCAACCGCCAGCGCCCCGGCCCCTGCGCGCCCGCGAGGCACGGACGAGCCGCCGACCGTGCGCTGGCTGCTGATTGCAATCGCGTTGGCATTTCTCACGCTGTTCCTCTTCGTGCCACTCGCGTTCGTGTTCTACGAGGCGCTGAAGAAGGGCGTCGGCGTCTACCTGGCCGCGATCAGCGATCCGGACGCGCTGGATGCGATCCGGCTCACGCTGCTGACCGCCGCCATCGCCGTGCCGCTCAACCTGGTCTTCGGCGTCGCGGCAGCGTGGGCGATCGCCAAGTTCAGTTTCCCCGGCAAAAACGTGCTGACGACACTGATCGACCTGCCGTTTTCCGTGTCGCCGGTGATCGCCGGCCTCATCTACGTGCTGATCTTCGGCCTGCAGGGATGGCTTGGGCCGTGGCTGCGCGAACACGACATCCGGATCATCTTCGCCGTCCCCGGCATCGTGCTCGCGACGATCTTCGTGACGTTTCCGTTCGTCGCGCGAGAACTGATCCCGCTGATGCAGGCGCAGGGCACCGAGCAGGAGGAGGCGGCGACGGTGCTGGGCGCCAGCGGCTGGCAGACGTTCTGGCGGATCACGCTGCCCAACGTCACGTGGGGGCTGCTGTATGGCGTCATCCTGTGCAATGCGCGCGCGATGGGCGAATTCGGCGCGGTGTCGGTCGTGTCGGGTCACATCCGCGGCGCCACCAACACGTTGCCACTGCAGGCCGAGATCCTCTACAACGAGTACCAGTTTTCGGCGGCGTTTGCCGTCGCGTCGCTGCTGGCGCTGCTGGCGCTGGTCACGCTGGTGCTCAAGTACTTCGTCGGGCGGCGCGCAGTCGACCGGCAACACTCCGCGGAGCACGCTTAAATGAGCATCGAACTGAACGGCATCGTCAAGCGCTTCGGAAACTTCACGGCCGTCGACCACGTCGACCTGCACATCGAGACCGGCGAGTTGCTCGCGCTACTCGGTCCTTCGGGTTCGGGCAAGACGTCGCTCCTGCGGATGATCGCCGGGCTCGAGGCGCCGGATGCCGGCACCGTTGCGTTCCAGGGCAAGGATGCGACCGACACGCACGCGCGGGACCGCCAGGTTGGCTTCGTGTTCCAGCATTACGCGCTGTTCGGTCACCTGACCATCTTCGAGAACGTGGCGTTCGGCCTGCGGGTGCGGCCGCGCAAACTGCGGCTGGCGGAGAGCGACATCAAGAAGAAAGTGGACTCGCTGCTCGCGCTGGTGCAGCTCGATTGGCTCGCCGACCGCTATCCGCACCAGCTCTCCGGTGGTCAGCGCCAGCGCGTCGCGCTCGCGCGCGCGCTCGCGGTCGAGCCGCGCGTCCTGCTGCTGGACGAGCCGTTCGGCGCGCTCGACGCGCGCGTCCGCCAGGAACTGCGCCGCTGGCTGCGGCGGCTGCACGACGAGGTCCACGTGACCAGCGTGTTCGTCACGCACGACCAGGAGGAAGCCCTCGAGGTGGCCGACCGCGTCGTCGTCATGAACCACGGCCGGATAGAACAGATCGGCACGCCGGCAGACATCTACGATCATCCGGCCACGCCGTTCGTGTTCGAATTCCTGGGGCACGTGAACCGCCTGCCCTCGCCCGATGCGAACGGCGCTGACGCGTTCGCGCGGCCGCACGACTTCGCCGTCGAGCGCGCGCCCGCCGCGTCGGCGCTGGCCGCCCGCTTCGTGCATGGTTCCGCCATCGGGCCCGTCGCGCGCCTCGAATTCGCGCTCGAACCCTCGGCGCAGACCGTCAACGTGGAACTGCCGCGCGAGCGATTCCGCGAACTCGCGCTGCGGCCCGGCGAAATCGCCTACCTGACACCGATACGCCTGCACCAGTTCGCGACAACGGCCTGACGACCGCGAAAACGCAGCGGTACAATCGCGGCAGGACGCCGGCGGATGCCCGGCGCTTTTCCTTCGATGCCGCTGCCGCTGTTTCACCTTCCCCCTTCCGCCCAGAAGCAATGGCTCGTCCAGCGGCTCGCGCGCCCGGCGCCGCATGGCGCGCGGGGGTTGAGCGATGGCTTTCGCCTGCCCGGCCGCGGCGGTGACGCGACACCGGCAGCTGTGCTGGTGCCCGTCGTCAACCGCCCGGAGGGCCTGACGCTGCTGCTGACCCAAAGGAGCGCCGATCTCCCCGACCACGCCGGCCAGATCAGCTTTCCCGGCGGCCGCGTCGAAGCCGACGATGCGACGCTCGCGCACGCGGCGTTGCGCGAGACCGCAGAGGAAGTCGGCCTTGCCGCGGAGCGCATCGAGATCCTTGGCCAGCTCGCCACCTACGAAACTGTGACCGGCTACGTGGTCACGCCGGTCGTGGGCTGGGTCGAGCCGCCGTTCACGCTGGCGGCCGATCCGGTCGAAGTCGCCGACGTGTTCGAGGTGCCGCTGGCTTTCGTCCTCGACCCGGCCAACCAGCAGCGCCAGTTCCGGATGCAGGGCGATCTGCGCCGCGATTTCTGGGCGATACCGTGGCGCGATCGCTACATCTGGGGCGCGACGGCCGCGATGCTGCTGATCCTGGACCGCACGCTGCGCGCGGAGTGACGGGTTCGTTGCCGATGCCCGGGGCTGCTCCACAGACGGCGATCATCCTTTCCGGTGGCGGCGCCCGCGCGGCGTACCAGGTGGGCGCATTGCGCGCGATCTCGCACATCGTCGGCCGCAGCGCGCCGCTGCCCTTTCGCGTGATATGCGGCACGTCGGCTGGCGCCATCAATGCAACGCTGCTGGCCATCAACGCGGACGACTTCCGCCGCGGCGTCGCACGCCTCTCACGCTGGTGGCGCCGCGTGACGGTGGAGGACATCTACCGCGGCGACCTTACGTCGCTGGCGCGGCACAGTGCCCGGTTCATGGCGAGCGTCCTGACCGGCCGCAGCGGACCGGCGCGGGTCGCTTCGATGTTCGACAATGCGCCTCTCACCGACCTGCTCAGGCGCGAACTCGATTTCGCGAAGCTCGACCCGCTGATCGAGTCCGGGCATCTGCACGCGTTGTCGATCAACGCGACCAGCTACACGTCCGGCCATGCGGTCACGTTCTACCAGGGCGCGCCGCAGGTCACTCCGTGGCAACGTCTGCGCCGCCGCGGCCAGCGCGCGCGGCTGGCGGCGGATCACCTGATGGCGTCGACCGCCATTCCGTTCGTGTTTCCGGCAGGAATGATCGACGACGACTACTACATGGACGGATCGGTCCGGCAGATCGCGCCGCTGTCGCAGGCATTGCACCTGGGGGCGACGCGCGTGCTCGTGCTGGCGGTGGGCCAGTTCGCCGGCCAGCGGCCGCCCGCGGGGCCGCCGCAATATCCGTCGTTTGCGCAGGTGGCCGGCCACGCGCTGTCGTCGGTGTTCCTGGACAACATGGGCGCGGACATCGAGCGGCTCACGCAATACAACCGGATGATCGACCGGCTTGCCCCCGCGGCGCGCGAAATGAACGGGCAGAGCGTGAAGCACGTCGACGCGCTGGTGCTGGCACCTTCGCAGGACGTGGCCACCCTGGCGCTGCGCCACGTCGACAGCTTGCCGGCGTCCGTGCGCGCGGTGCTGCGCGGCTTCGGCAGCACGCAGGGAACGGGGGCGAACCTCACGTCCTACCTGCTGTTCGACCGCGGGTTCTGCCGCGACCTGCTGGCGATGGGCCATGCGGATGCGATGGCGCGCCGCGACGAAATCGAAGCCTTCCTGGACGGCGAGGCGACGCGCTACCTGCCGCTGCCGCCCCGCGAACTGGCCTGATTCCGCAGTCCGGCGGTTACGTGCGTTCCGCGGGCAACTTGGCGATGACGCAGTTGATGGCGCGGTCGTAGCCGGCGCCGAAGAACGCGGTCAGGCTCTCGGCGTAGCCCGATGGGCCCACCTTCTGGTAATAGAGCTTCGATGTCTGGTCGAGGAAGTACACGTAGTTGTTGTCGCCGGCACCGGTTTGCAATGCCCAGGACATCTCCTGCCCCCCCAGCAGCAGAGGCGAGCATTGCACCTGGATCGTCTTGAGGAAGCCGTTGAATCCGGTCGCCTTAACGCTGGACCAGGAGTCGGGGGCGCAGGCGGAAACAATCCCAGCCAGCGCGACGGCGGCACATGCTGAACGCAGGAAGAGGATGTTCGGAGTCATCGCAGCAGGGTGAGTGGGTGATGCGTTTGATTATTGCAGGTTTTGCGCCGGGCGACGCAAGTGGAAGGCAACCGCGTGGCAACCGCCTACAATCGCTATATGAACAAACGCAACCTCTTGCGCAAGTACGGCACGAACGCATCATGCTGACCCGATCCTCTCCGCGCACGCTGCAATTCTGCAGCCTTTCGGCGCACGGCTTCCATTCGGTTACTTACTACGAGTGGGGCGACGCGGCCAACCTGCGCGTCGCGATTTGCGTCCATGGCCTCGGCCGCAACGGCCGCGATTTCGACGTGGTGGCCGAAGCGTTGGCGCCGACGCATCGCGTGCTGGCAGTAGACATGCCGGGCCGAGGCATGTCGGACCGGCTGGCGGATCCGGACGACTACGTCTTCCCGACCTACCTGACCACGCTGACGGCGCTCATCGCGCGCAGCGGCGCGTCCGAGGTCGACTGGATCGGCACGTCGATGGGCGGGTTGCTCGGCATCGTCATGGCGGCCCAGGCGAAATCGCCGATCCGCCGGCTGGTGGTCAACGACGTCGGCCCGCAGCTCGGGGCCGCGGCACTGGCGCGCATCGGCACCTACATCGGGCAGGACCCGACGTTCGCCACGTTTGCCGAAATCGAAACGTATCTGCGCCAGATCTCGGCGCCATTCGGGCCGCTCGACGACGCGCAGTGGCAGTACATCACGCAAACCAACGTGCGCGAGCGACCTGACGGCCGCTGGGGCTTGGCCTACGATCCCGGCATCGCCGTACCGTTCCGGAAAGCGGCCGCCCCGCCCGACCTGTGGCCGCTGTGGGATGCGATTCGCTGCCCCGTGCTGGTGCTGCGCGGCGCGCAATCCGACCTGCTGTCGGGGACGGTGGCGGCGGAAATGGCGGCGCGCGGGCCCAAACCACGGGTCATCGAGTTCGAAGGCGTCGGGCACGCGCCGATGCTGCTGGACCCTGCCCAGTTCAGACCCGTCGTCGACTTCCTGCGCCAAGGTGAGTGAAGGTTGCCATGCGTTGGGGGCATCGTTTGGCATGCTTTCCGCTTGAAGATGCAGCGACAAGACGCCGCAGCCCGGGCTTTCGCTTACAATCGCCTGCCCAGGCTGCCTTTGCCGCCGGCGCGACAAGAAGAAGCCTGATTCCGACCCCATGCCTCCTTTGCTGCTCTCGCTTCCGCAGGTCGTATCCAACCCCATCAACCCGCCGGAGATCCGTCCGGCCAAGGTTGGCCCGTGGCTGGACGACATGCTGCGGCGGGACCCCGCTGCCGCCGCGCACCTGATCGGCGACGCGTTGGCGGCCACCAACCGGGTGGCGATGAGCGACAGCAAGCGCCTCGAATTGGCGGAGAAGTACTGGACCACGGCCAACACGCTGTGGCCATTGCTCGAAAAGCAGTTCGTGCGCGCCTCGCACCCGCTGTCCGGCGACGCGCTGGAGGCGGCCAAGGCCGCGCTGACGCTGGCGAGCGAGCTGACCACCGCCTACAAGCACCTGCTCGTCAACGAGGCGGACAAGCGCATTTCACTGGGTGGGCAGCGGCTCATGGTTGCGCTGGTTCACCGCTGCCTGCAATGCACGGCGCGAATTCTCGTCAACAGTTACCTGTCCTTCGCGCCGGTGCCGCCCCGCACGTGGCACGATTCGCACCTCATCTACATGTTCGCGCGGGACCGCAACATCCATCTCACGCCCGTCGCGCCCGACCAGCCCGAGGCCACGCCGGAGCGGCTCACCATCCAGTCGCTGCTGCTGGCGCTGGCCAATCCCTACGGCTTCCTGCCGGGCCAGCTGCCCATCGTGCTTCGCTATGTGCAGGAATACGCCCACTGGGCGAAGCTCACCGACGTCGTGCCCGTGCACCGGATGGCCAAGGCCGTCGCGATCGTTCCGGTCGGGCACGATTTCCCGCCGTTTTCCGCCAACAAGGGCGGCTCCATCGAGGGCAGCAAGCTCTTCCTGCTCACGTTCGACCTCGCGTTCCAGATCCAGGAACAGCTGCGCGCGCTCGAAGCCGGCGGCGACACGCCTTCGGGCATCGGCCGCGATCCCGTAGCGCGGCTGCAGTACATCGGCCTGCTGAAGCGGCTGTTGCGCCAATGGGCCATTCCCCCTGCGCGGCAGTTCAATCGCCTCCCCTCGCGCGCCCGCGTCGTCATGTGTTCTGGATTGACGGGCATCTGGCAGTACAGCCGCGGCATTCACTCCGGCATCCCCAATCCGCCCGCCGGCCTGCCGCCGATGGCCAATTGCCAGGTGATCAACCACACGCCCGCGGGATACGCGCTGCGCCAGACGGATCCGGCGCCGGCGGCGCTGCGCATCGGCGAGCTGATCGCGCTGCGCATCGAAGGCCGCACGGGACTGCAGGTCGCGATGGTGCGCTGGTTCCGCAATACCTTTACGGGCAGCGGCCTCGAGTTCGGATGCGAACTGCTGTCTGAAAGTCCCGAAGCGGCGGCAGCGGCCACCGAGGACGGTACAGCGAGCTCCGTGACGCCGGCCGTCGTGCTCCCCGAAGAGAAGACTTCCGCCGCAGAACAGGCGCCGCCGCAGATCCTGGTACCCGCCGGCGCGTTCGCGCTGGAACAGGCGATCACGTTGAAGCGCGGCAACGACACGGGCTTCGCGGTGCTGACCAAGCTGATCGAACAGGGACCGGGCTTCGAGCTGTACGAGTTCATCGCCGTCGGATGACCTTGCCGCAGCCGGCGGTTCTCGTGGCAGCACGCTGGACCGTCATCGGTCTGGCCGGCCTCATCCTGCTGGAATTGCTGTGGGAGACGGTGCTGGCGCCACAACCCGGCGGCGGAATGTGGCTCGCGCTGAAGGTCGTGCCGCTGGCCCTGCTGTTTGCGGGAACGGCACGCGGCCGGCGCCGGCCGCGGCAATGGCTGTCCTTGCTGCTGCCGCTCTATTTCGCCGAAGCGTTGACGCGCGCCGCCAGCGAGTCCGGCCGGCATGCGGTGGTCGCCGCGACGGCGGCTGCAATCGCTGCCGCTGCGTTCGTCGCACTGCTCGCGTGGTTCCGGGCGGAGCGCGCGGCGGAACCAGTGAACGACTGCCCGCGTCCCTAGGTTCTCGCGGGACCGACTTCGGGCGCCTTCGCGTCCACCGTGCCGGCCAGGCCCTTGGGCAGCGGAAACGTCACGTGCTCGACGATTCCCGACAGCTCGGTCACGCCCAGCGCGCCCAATTCCTTCAACCGCGCCACGACATCCTTCACCAGCACCTCGGGCGCCGACGCGCCCGCCGTGACGCCGACGCGGCGCTTGCCGGCGGCCCATTCGGGTTGCAATTGGTCGGCGCGGTCGATCATGTAGGCCGGCACGCCGCGATTGGCCGCCACTTCGCGCAAGCGGTTGGAGTTGGAGCTGTTCGGGCTGCCGACGACGATCACCACGTCCACCTGCGGCACCATCGCCTTCACCGCGTCCTGGCGGTTTTGCGTCGCGTAGCAGATGTCGTCCTTCTTCGGGCCGACGATCAGCGGGAAGCGCTCCTTCAGCGCATGGACGACCTCGGCCGCGTCGTCCATCGACAGCGTGGTCTGCGTGACGTAGGCGAGCATCGCGGGATTGCGGACAACGAGGAAGGCGACGTCCTCGACCGATTCGACCAGGTAGATTCCGCCCACGGCCTGCCCCATCGTGCCATCGACCTCCGGGTGCCCGGCGTGACCGATCATGATGATCTCGCGGCCCTGTTCGCGCATCTTGGCCACTTCGGCGTGGACCTTGGTCACCAGCGGGCAGGTGGCGTCGAACACGTTGAGCCCGCGGGCCGAGGCCTCGGCCCGTACGCCTTGCGAGACGCCGTGCGCGGAGAAGACGACGGTCGCCCCGCCCGGAACCTCGTCGAGTTCGTCGACGAATACGGCGCCCTTCCGCTTCAGGTCGTCGACGACGAACTTGTTGTGGACGACTTCGTGGCGCACGTAGATCGGCGCGCCATGCTGTTCCAGCGCGCGCTCGACGATCGCGATCGCGCGGTCGACGCCGGCGCAGAAGCCGCGGGGGTTGGCGAGGATGATGTCCACGTTCACTGCTCCTTTGCGGCGGGGACCGGCGCGTCGTTGCGACGCTGCCGGAAGCTGTCGATGATGAGCAACGCCGCGCCGACGGTGATGGCGCTGTCCGCGACGTTGAAGGCCGGCCACGACCAGCCGCCGTAGTGAAGCAGCAGGAAGTCGACGACCTTGCCGATGGCGATGCGATCCCACAGGTTGCCCAGCGCGCCCCCCAGGATCAGCGCGAGGCCGGCGCACAGCAATCGTCCGCCGCCGCGCTTCAACAGGTAGACGAGGAACGTGCTGGCGAGCACCGCGATCGTGGCAAAGAACCACCGCTGCCAACCCGGCTCTCCGGCCAGGAAGCTGAACGCCGCCCCGGAGTTGTAGGCAAGCACGAGGCTCATGAAGCCGGTGATGGGAATGTTCTCGCCGCGGCTCAACGACGCCACGACGAGGGACTTGGTGGCCTGGTCGGCGACGATCACGACGGCCGCGAGCACCAGCCACTTCCACCAGCCGTCATTGTTCTCCGTCGCGTGGGCCATGGCGGGCCTTTCGCGTCACGCAAACCGGCGCGGTTCGCCGGCGCCGAACAGGTTGGCGACGCAGCGGCCGCACAGCGTCGGGTGCGCGGCGTCGGCGCCGACATCGGCGCGCCAGTGCCAGCAGCGCTCGCACTTCTTGTCCGCGCTGGGGGTGACCCGCACTGCCAGCGCGTCGCCTGGCGACACGGTGGCCGCAGACGTGATCGTGACGAAGCGCAGGTCGTTACCCAGCGTCGCCAGCGCGTCGAAATCCGCGGCCGGCGCGGTGATCGCCACGTCCGCCTGCAGCGACGAGCCGATCGCGCCGGACTGGCGTACTGCCTCGAGTTCCTTCTGCACGGCCGCGCGCACCGCGAGGATGCGCCGCCACTTGGCTACAAGCGCGTCCGCGTCCGGGTCCTGCGCCAGCGCGTCCGTCCACGTCCGCACGAAGATCGTCGGGTCGTCGGCGTGCACGATTCGCCAGGCTTCCTCGGCGGTGAACGACAGGATCGGCGCCATCAGCCGCAGCAGGACGTCGCGGATCAGCACGAGCGCCGTCTGCGCCGAACGGCGGGCGACGCTATCCGGCGCCGTCGTATACAGGCGGTCCTTCAGCACGTCCAGGTAGAAGCCGCCCAGGTCCTCGGAGCAGTAGGTTTGCAGGCGCTGCACGACCAAGTGGAATTCGAAGCGCGCGTAATCGGCCGCCACGGCCGCGGCGAGCGCCTTCGCCTGCGCGATCGCGTACCGGTCCATCTCCAGCAGCTGTTCCGCGGGCAGCGCCGCGTTGACTGCGTCGAAATCCGCCGTGTTCGCCATCAGGAAGCGCAGCGTGTTGCGGATGCGGCGATAGCCTTCGACCACGCGCTTCAGGATTTCGTCGGAAATCGTGAGCTCGCCCGAATAGTCGGTCGCGGCCACCCACAGCCGCAGGATTTCCGCGCCCTGCGTTTCTGCCACCTTGAGCGGCGATACGACGTTGCCTTTCGACTTGGACATCTTCCTGCCTTCGCCGTCGACCGCGAAGCCATGCGTCAGCAGTGCCTTGTAGGGCGGCACGCCGTTGACCATGCTGGAGATCAGCAGCGACGAATGGAACCAGCCGCGATGCTGGTCGGAGCCTTCGAGATAGAGATCCGCCGGGAAGCCGTGGTCGGCCGGATGCGAACCCATTCGTGTCGCGCGTCCATCAGGGCCGCCCATGACTGTCTGGAACGTGCTGCCGGAATCGAACCACACGTCGAGCGTGTCGGTGATTTTCCGATACTTGGCCGGGTCCACGCCGAAGTCTTCGTGCGTCGCCGCGAACCACGTCTCGAGGCCGCCGTGCTCGACCTTGAGCGCCGCCAGCTCGAGCAGCGCCAGCGTATCCGGGTGCAGCAGGTCCGTTTCCTTGTCGACGAAGAACGGCAGCGGCACGCCCCACTGGCGTTGCCGCGACAGCGTCCAGTCCGGACGGTTGGCGATCATCCCGTACAGGCGCGCCTTGCCCCACGCCGGATAGAACTGCGTGGCGTCGATGCCGCGCAGCGCCACTGCGCGCAGCGTTTCCGCCGGCTTGTGTCCGTGCCAGCCGGGCACAGCCTCCATCCCCGCGAACCATTGCGTCGTCGCGCGATAGATGATCGGCGTCTTGTGCCGCCAGCAGTGCATGTAGCTGTGCGTGTACTTGGTCGCGTGCAGCAGCGCGCCGACGTCGCGCAGCTTGTCGACGACCTGCGGGTTGGCCTCCCAGATCTTCTCGCCGCCGAAAAATGGCAGGCTGCCCGCATAGCGGCCGTCGCCCTGCACCGGATTGATGATGTCGTCGTCCTTCATGCCGTAGCTGCGGCACGACTGGAAATCGTCGATGCCGTAGGCGGGCGACGAATGGACGATGCCGGTTCCCTGCTCCAGCGTGACGAAATTGCCGAGGTAAACCGGCGAGGCGCGATCGTAGAACGGGTGACGGAACTTCAGCAGTTCAAGCGCCGCGCCGGGCGTCGTCGCGACGACCTTGCCTTCGATCTGGTAGCGCTTGAGGCACGCGTCGACCAGGTCCGCGGCAAGGATGAGGTTGCCCTTGTCCGTCGCCACCAGCGCATAGATGAATTCCGGATGCACCGTCAGCGCCTGGTTGGCCGGAATGGTCCACGGCGTCGTCGTCCAGATCACCGCTATCACCGGCCCCGCGGGAACCTGCGCAAGACCGAAAGCCTTCGCGAGCTTCCCCTCGTCCGCCGCGTCGAGCGTGAAGCCGATGTCGATCGCGATGTCGACGCGGTCCTCGTACTCGACTTCGG
>Ga0302321_100004172_pt1 | contig 12467 bp, 4 predicted proteins | sample Fen_T0_1_FD_202505 | JGI IMG/M metagenome (GOLD analysis project Ga0302321, IMG submission 202505) | Peat permafrost microbial communities from Stordalen Mire near Abisko, Sweden - Fen_T0_1 | ecosystem: Environmental > Terrestrial > Soil > Wetlands > Permafrost | place: Sweden: Abisko...
CCGGCCCCTTTCGAAGGCGCGTCACTTTCGCAAGTATTGCGCTGAGCTCACCCTCGAAGTCCCGTAACATTCGCGGTGAAAACACTCGATGGACTTCAAAGCCGCGTTGCTCCAAAAGAGACTGTCGAAATAGATCCCACTCGACGGCGTTAGTGGCGCGAACGTAGCCCTTGATGTCAAGAAGCGTTAGAAGGATGTCCCCGTGTGGAGCGTTGTCCATTACAACGCAGTCTGCGCCAAGTCCAGCGGTTCCCCACGGCGCCCTCGCGATAAGGGATTTGGCTTCGAGTCGTTTCGCTAGCTCCGTTCCGAGCGCCAACACGGTGCCATTGGGCGTTTTGCGGTCAATGGGTCTTTCGAAGGATTGTGTTGCCGACGCGTACTTTTGGGTAAGTGCCTCCGCGTAGGCGACGTACGCGAGAAGAAGCATCGCCCCATTGGGGTTGGCATCATCTGATTGCACGGGTAGCGTGCGGTACACTTCCTCGGGGATTGACGTGATGAGGTGGACCTGGCAACGAGCGCGCGTAATAAGTACGTTGAGCCGCCGCCCGCCCCCTGCCGCGGCAAGGGGGCCAAAACGGCGGAAGAAACGACCCTCCGGATCGGGTCCAAAAGTTGTGCTGATGATAAGATGGTCGCGCTCGTCACCTTGCACGTTCTCCAGGTTCTTGACGAAAAGTCCCTCGAATGCTGCTGCGCCTTGGCGAGACTGAGCGGTCTCAAGAAGTTCTCCAAATGCCTTGTCCTTCTGCGCCGCGGACTCAAGCGCGTCGGCGATGGCGTCGCGTTGTGGCAGATTGAAACACGCAATTCCGATACTTGGCGGTGCGTCTTGAGCCAAGAGGTCGCGAACAAGTTGCACGACCGCCTCGGCTTCTTTCCGATTCACGCGTTGGTCGTAAATGCCTCCGACTGCCTGAAGCGAAATGGGGGGGGTGGAACCTAACTGCCTAGGATGGCTGGGCAATGGCTCGAGTCGACTTCCGTAGAAGTGTTGGTTGGAAAATTGGATAAGATCGGCATTTTGAGAACGGTAATGCACGTCGAGGTGCGTCTGTTCAATCGCTAGGTTCAGCGCGGCTGTGAGCAAGTCTTCGACCTCCGACTGCTGTTGTTCGAAGAGCTCTTGTTCGCTTTCAACCGCGCCATCTTCCTCATGTGCGCTCGCGGATTCGAAGAACCGTGTTGGTGGCAGTTGCATTGGATCCCCCGCAATCATGACCCGCTCTGCACGAAGCAGGACGGGAATTGACTGTTCCAGCCGGCATTGTGACGCTTCATCGAATACGAGAAGGTCAAAGATGGGTTTTCGAGGGAACACGAGCGCGGCCACTTCGGGGCTTACCATCCAAACGGGACGAAGGTCAAAGAGCGGATCTTGTGTCTCAAGGCGTGCTCCAGCCGCAACTGCTTGTCTTAGCCGCATTGAGTTTTCGCCCCGGCTCACAAATCGCCGCTTGAGCTCGGCACCCATCGGACTGATGTGTTCGCCGCTTGGTGCCAACAAGCGCGAGCGTTGCCGCTTCTGCCAACCGTGGAGCAGCGACTGGCGGCTCAACGCATGCCGGCGTTTCTCGAGTGATTGGTACTGCCCGTAGGCGCGGAGGAAACGCGTTTCGTCCATCGCTGCTGCGGAAGGATGAGCGGTCAAGTGCGATGTAAGTATTCCATCTAGAACTGCCGCGGTGAGCGCATTACAGCCCGTATTCGTGGGGATCTGTTGCCTTAGCAGCGTCGTGACTGACGAATGCAGTTCGACAGGGAGCATGGCCATTCCCTTTTGAATCTGCAACACCATCTCGACGGTGTCAGCGGTCTCTTCGTACGGGCGCAGTAATTCGCGAATTGGATATCCACCGTAGGCGCGTTGACGCAGAAGGGCGATGACGCTTGGGTGAAATAGCGGAAAGCGAAATAGTAAAGCGTCAAAAGCCAAAAGTTTATCCGCCCTAACGCAACTATCCATCAGTGCTTGAAGCAACGCAGCGTGCCTCGCCGGCTCCTTTAGCCACGCCAGAACCATGGGGGCTACCGACGACAGCTCCGGCGCCTGTACCACCTGATCGAGCAAACCAAGCAGAACACGCTGGGTCTCCAAGATAGACCAAAATGCTTGATTTGACGGGACTTGACTTTGCGCGCCAAAAAGTCGCTGAAAGAAGTCAAACAGCGTTCTGCGCCGCCACAGGACGTCAATATAGGCAATAACGCGATTTGCAGCTCCCAGTTCGAGGGGCAGTCCGAATCGGGCGAGAATCTCGCGAGCGGCCTGCTGAGTGTTCAGGTAAGCGCTCCCGAACCACTTGTCACAACTTTCAATGTACTCCCCGAGCTGGGTTCTCCACGTCTGTAGCTCAGTGCTGCTTGGCAGCGGCAACATTGCTCCTCGCGACTCCAGCTCCTGATCGACGAGCAACTCGCAAAGCGCCTTTGCCACGGGCAACAAACCCAAAACCTCTGCGGAAAGCTGCGCACGGAACCTTGCGTCCGCTTCACTCAGGTAGGCAAGGCTTGCCTGCGCGCCACGCTGTAGCAGACCCGAGATGGTGTCAAAAAGCCACCTTCGAGCCTGTACCTGTGCCTGAAGCGGCACGTTGCCAAGAAGCGGCAAGCCTTGGGCGGTTGCAGCATCCAGTGTCGCCGCGGACGTCATCAGTAATGCCATGTCCGCCTGCCATGCAGCGGGCGTTCGCAATAAGTAGGCATCGAGACTGAGACCTGTTGCTGTCGCCCACGGATTGCGCGCATAGTCAGCCCGAAGTCCTCGCTCCAGTACTTCCTTGATGACACCCATCAATTCCGAGAGATGACGCGGTGATACGTTGGTAATTGCAGCAACCCGATGACCCTCTGGAATGTCCAACGCTAGTCGTTGTGAAAGCAGCTCCTGAAAGGATGTAGTGCCATCACTTATGGGACAAGTGACGACCTTCGAATACTCGTCGAGTTCCGCGTGAATAGCCCGTAGTTCGCGATCGGCTGCGGCAAGTTCAGATTCGACGTCTACTTTTGGCGGTTCTTGGACGAGGCCATCAAGTTGCTCACGCAATTTGCGATAGAGATCCTTTTCGTCTCGGCGACTATCGTGAACTACAGCACACAGGTGACTCAAACCTTGTGCCACAAGTCGTGCGTAAACGACGTCAATAGCCGTCCGCTTGTCGCAGACGAAGAGCACCCTCTTGCCGATCGCCAAGTGGTCCGCTATAACGTTGGCGATGGTCTGTGATTTTCCGGTTCCCGGCGGTCCATGCAAGACGAGACCGGAGGCGGTCCTTGCGAGTAACACCGCACGGCGTTGACACGGATCGACTGCGGTAATGGCTCGCTCGTCGCCAATGGGTGTCAGCGTCGGGTTTGTCCCAGCCGGCGAATGAAAACCGAGGCTACTTGAATTGGCAGACTGTGCCGCGCTCGAACCGAATTCCGATTTCGCATCGAGGAAGATGCGCGCGGGGCCAACTACCGGCTCCCCCTCAACCAGGGCTTCCATGTCGCGCAGTAGACTTTGGTTGCTTAGCGGAAACAGTCCCAAAACGGCTGCAGGCACGATACGGGCGTTGATTCCCGAGTTCGCGTCACTTTTGGGGCAAGCCTCAAGCGTTGTGTCAGCTTTGAGGGCCGAAGGCAATTGGACGGCGAAGAGCCGTGCAACCGTCGCAACAATCTCGTCTATCTCACGCCAAGGTTCGGCGCCTGCCTCATCACTGAAGAGCGCCTCTGTCCGCGTACCAGTTACTTGTTGAGCCCAAGCCAGAAGCGCTTGATTGGCGATAACGAATTCTGCGCCCTCACCTGTGGACTCAAGGTGAATGGATGTTGAACGGGAGCCCGCAATCTTCAGCGAAACGGGGATAAACGCCAATGGAGCTAGGATGCGTTTGGTGGAAATGGCTCGAGGCGTTTTCGCTGGCGCAGGTGGAAGTTCAAGCAACGGGTATCCGATGTAAAGCGCCTGAACTCCAGTTTCCTTTTCATATGCTGACGCGTCCGCCCCAATTGTCTTCAGCTTTGACAGGAGCATCGTAACGGGGTCGCGTCGTTTCGTTGTGTCGTTTGTCGACAATCGAAGTGCGTTGCTTTCGCCTTCGGATGGCGCAGTCAACCGAACTTTGCCCGATTCTGAGAGCAGAAGTGACAAAATTTCGATGGGCGGCGGTCCTGACAACGTCGCAAGCTCACTCAGACAAACGCGCTGCCGGCTGCTGTGGGGCCTACAGTTCAAGAGCGGCCCCGAAGAAAGGGCAGAGTAGAGTCGCTCTAGCATCTTTTCAAGAAACGATTGTCCAGTGTTTGCCACAGCTACCTCAAGTTTGGCCACTCATAGCACGCGCAATGGCCACAGTGCCTCCGACTTCGCTCAAGCACAAGCAAACGTTAGTGCCATGTCGACTGGTGCCGCTTAATTGCGCTTCGGCAAATGGGACAGTGTGGCGCGGTTACTTGAGGCGACGGGCGACCTTCTTGCGGAGCTTCTCAATGGGGTCAGGCAGGAAAGGGATCTCGTCGGCAAATCGAACGTATCGGACATGTGCCACAGAAGTTTGGGAAATATCCTCCGGGGTCGTAAGTTTGGTGGAAATGTCCGGTGCCAAATCGAGCCCAACGGAGCGACAGAGGTGTTGGACGAACGCCGAGCAGACCAGCGCGCGTTGTTCGTCTCGCTTCCCTTGCGACCGCCCGCGAAATTGCGGGTGGTGCAGACCGAGCCACATAGAACCTACGTCACGCAGCGAGTATCGCGTACGTTTCGCGAGTAGCTCAAGTCCGAGAGCCGTCATTCGTTTTGCCTCTTCGTAGTCGATGCGAAAGTCGAGAATCGCAACGTGGGGGTAGTCCTTTTCGTTTGCGTACTTGTCAATTCGATTCTCTTGCACCCCAATCTGCACGCGCTCTGGCGCAAAGTCGATGTCGCTCTCCAGGACCCAATGCCAGCCATCAACGCGCATTCCTTCGCAGAAAAATGCATGACTATAGTAACTTCGGCTAAGGTCCAGTCGCTGCTTTTTCTGTGCGATGCGGATTGCAGCGTCAATGGGTTGTGGTCCGCCCACAAGTCCAATGCGACCGGGCGCGGCAAAACGTTCAAAAAACTCGCGATTGGAGAGCTTCTCGATCACAACAGTTTCGGTTTTAGCGACCATGGGTCCACTTTGTTCACGTTTTGTTCCAGTGTCGACCAAGATTGTCGGAAACTAGGTTACCTACACCGGGGTGAGCGTCGCTGACTCCTTGCCCTTTTGAAGCGATCGCGGTCCGATCTATGTCTGTCGGCAAGTACCACCGCTAATAGAGTCGATGCGGATCATCGCGTTCGGGCTCAACCGCACGCAACGCCTCGGCCGTCTGGCGCCAACCGACCTCCGGGCTAACGGGCAGAGACACAAGATGCCGAAGGTCTTTGGCCGCTTCCAGGAACGCACTACGAAGGGTGGCGTCGGTGTGACCCGGAATCGACAGGTATTCCATCAGTCGTTCGACAAAGAGAGCCGGTAGCGTGCGTTCTTTGATGGAAAATTGGCCGTTCCGAGCGGCAGCATGCTCTGGACCATTAAGCGCCAGGTAGGTCGCTTTGCAGTAGGCGTCGACAGCGGTTAAGATTCCGCCTTGCTGCATCAGTGCTTCGCCAAGCAAGAAAAGGGCATCGCGGTAGTGGGCCCAGTCTTGCTTTTCGCTCTGCTCTGTCATGACTTGCGCGATCCGCTCTTGCACTACCAGGTGTGGGTCAAAATCCCATCGGGGGTCAAGTGTGACAGACGAGCCAATGAGGTTTTCCAACCGGACTAAGAGGTCCGTCCAATCGTCAAGGCACTGCTGTTGCTGATGAAGGTCTTGAGCCTGCGTGGCCGTGACGACGACGCGCTCATCATCGAGCGGGCGAAGGCGACTGGTAATGTGCTCCTTGCAGTGCTTGCAGGTCACCATCCGTTCTGGGAACTGGTGCAAGGCGGCTCCGCACGCCGGGCATTCCGCAAGGGTTGTGCCAAGGGGGGTACAGTACTTTCGTCGCAGCAGGGCAGGGATCCTTCGATCGTTAGGCACCTCGGCTATAGTCGCCCAAAACTTTCGGGCTTACAATCTGTACCAGCACGCTGAAGTCACGATCCGGGGCATTGTTCGTTCCCTCGCGTTGTTCGGCGGCTGGCCACTCTTACGGATCGCGCAATCAAGCGAGGCCTTGGCGTTCAGTCGTCACGATGGGCTCAGGACCCTCGGGTGGGTGCCACGAACTGTCAGCGAGTGACGGCGGCAGTCCGCTCGCTTGGGGACGCCATAGCGCAAGCTTTGCGTCCTCTTGGCCCGCAGCAAGGACTCGCCGGATAGTGGGTCGGTGCGGCGTGGCAACGAATGAGCTGCGGGGCTGATTTGTACGCCGCTATTGAAGGTGAGCGTAAGGCTCGCATCTATCGCCCGTTTTGGGTTCCTGGTATGGCAATCAACCGTGGGCAATCCTAAAGTCCACGTCTGAGACTTACCAATTCGTGAGCGCCTGCTTGTCACCACGCGATGCTCGTTATGCCGCAAACTACCGCTGTCAGCCAAGAACGACTCAACGCCGCTATGGAACGCTTCGTCGCGTTTTTTGGCGAGCTCAACGACACCTTTGTGGAACGTGAGGAGATAATCTCGCAGATTGCCCTCGGCCTCATCGCTCGGGAACACGTCCTTTTGACCGGGCCGCCCGGCACTGGAAAAAGCGGACTTGCAAAGGCGGTGCTCGGGCGAATCATCGACGGTAACACGGGGCAGCCAAGCTTGTTTGCTCGACAGTTTACCGAAAGCACCGTTCAGACCGATCTGGTGGGACCTATCAATTTCAAGACGCTGATGGACTCGGGTCGCTCAACTCACTTTACCGATGAAGGGATTCTTGGCAGCGTTCACGCTTTTCTTGACGAGGTTTTTGACGGCCGCGACATGTTGTTGCGGTCAACGCTCAATGTTCTTCAAGAACGCGAGCTCAAGCAAGGGGCGACGACCACGAAGGGGCAAATTGAGTGCGCCATCATGGCGACGAACCGCTACCTCGCGGAGGTCCTCGAGAGTTCGCGAGACACGCTTCTTGCTTTCGTCGATCGAATCGCCTTCGTCGGCTACGTCCCGAAGGGTTTTGCTGATCCAAAGTCGACGACGAAAGTCCTTGAGCAACAGGTGGCAGGGATCGGAGCCTCAAGCCTACGAGCCCAGCTTACCATTCAGGATCTCGACGTGCTGCAAGCCGCAGCGGAACAAGTTACTGTGGATCGGATAGCATGTCAGGAACTGGCGGGATTCCTCGAAAGATTCGAGACGCATATCTCGCAATTTACCAAGGCCGACCCAAGTTTTGTTCCCTCCCGCTACCTGTCCACGCGGACGGTGGTCCGTCTTGGGCGCATCCTAAAGGCGTGTAGTTTGTACGACTATGCGTTTGTCGATCGAACTCGCTCGTTAGGAGTAAAACCAGGCGATTTTTCCTACCTGCGACTAGCTCTCTTGCTCTCGGGGCCGCCACCCGACGACATTGTTCAGCTGTTGGAGCGCGAAACCTGTCCCCGGGAACGGCGCCAATTGGAGCAGATCCGCAGCGAACGAGAGGCCTTTGACCTTGCACTTGAAAAGCTCGGCACCTGGGTCGTTGTTCCGACAGTGCCCGTAGCACGCGAATCGTCGACGCGCGTTGTACTAACGGAACTGGTGAACGTGCCGACCGACGTCCTAGCCAGAAAGGCCAAAGAGCTTTCTGCACTTGTCACTGCGGGTGACGCTTCTGTCCCTGACGCAAAAGAGCGGCTTGAGCTAACCGCCTACGAGCTAATTCGGCGGGCGGCAAGAATGAGTTACGCGGCTGGGTTTAGCGACAAGAGCCCAACCGACACGATCGATGAGCTGCGAGAAATTTCTGCCGTTCTGGCGGCAATTCCATCGACCAGCGTTGAGGTGGTTCGGTGGTTGCGCGAGCAAGCATTGACTTTTTTAGAGCAGGAGCTCCGATTCGCTTTTAGTCACGTTCGAGCCGTCGTCGCAGGTCTTGGTGAAAGCCTATCCTTCGAACAGATACTTGCGTCCACGTCAAAGCTAGTCGTCGACTTTCAAGCCCTGGTGGCAAGGCGAGATGCCTTAATCGCTGCTGGGGCAAAGCCTTCGCAGCAGGCAGAGCACGCCTGGTGTGTGGGTAGGTCCGAGCTTGAAATGGCGTTGAGAACGCTTTGGGAGGGACACTTGCAGCACTTGCTTTTAGCTGACCTGAAGGACGGAAGGATCGATGATCTGGGTGGGATCCTGAAGCGGCTGGAGAAGGTTGCGGTTGCCCTGACTGAACAGGATAGGGCTCTACGCGCGCTCGGGTTCGAAGCGCACGTGCTCACATCCAAAGCGCTGGGACCGGCCTTGATGCCGTTCCTGAAGCTTCTGATCTCGCGCCTTGATACCAGTAAGCGTGATGCCGTGTCCGCGTATATCGAGGGTACCTTTCTTGAGCTGAGGCGCATGGGTCTCGCCCACGCCATCCAACGCGAGTCGTGGCTCAATTGGGTCGTCGAGGCGCTGCTCCGCGAATTGCCCAAGGCCCAGAACTGCTCTTCGCACACTGCCAATGAGGCCGGGTATCGCAAGTTGCAGCAGGAATTGGGAAGGACTTCGCTGTCCTACACGCTCAGTGATACGGCAATGCGGCTGCTGTCCGAAAGGTCTGAGCTGCAAGCGGCACCGGAAGATGCCATCCGCGGCTTGGTGGAAACGATTGAGCTTCCAGTTCGTCGAAAAATTGTCGCAGCCGACGCGGCGCGAGTCCGGCAAATGCTGAGCTCCATCGAAGTCTGGTGGAAGGCAATCCGCGCTGCGGTGACTGGAACGCCACTCACTGAATCCCAAGAGTTTCAGGGGTTTCTCAAGGTAGTTCAGGACGAATCGGCGCTGGCTCGCCTCGGCCATGAGCTAGCTTTGGCGCAAGGAATCGCCGATGGCCCAGCAATCGTTGAAGCATTTTGTGCGCTTGAGACGTTTCGTCAGAAACTGCGCGAGGATTTCAAGGCGCTGTTTGACTCGCACCATAAGGGAGTATGGGGCTATCTCGCCTCGAGTTCGACCCCGATCGCCCAATGACCACGCGAAGCCCTGCAGAGATGGCGGATGCCTTGACCCTGCTCGAGAGGCGGATTGCGTTGCTCAGAGATGGCCCGGAAAGTACCACCGAGTTCTGGGACGCTATAACTGCCCACTTCTATCGGTTCCTCGGCTATCGGCCGAAGTTTTTAGTCGACCAGATGGTCCGCTTAGTCGACGAAGTGCAAAATCGGCAACAGCTCCGGGGGCTGGGTACCTTCGACGCGATGATGCTCTCGTTGCAGGCTACGTGTGATCCGCTGCCAGGGTTCTGGGACGAAGCGCTCAAAGAACTGGAGAAGAACGTTCAATCAGCCGAACTTGGCGCGCTTACGGAAGGGACACTTGCCCCTGCACATGGAATGTGGCTCGCAAATCTCGCGGCTGTACTACGTCGACTCTTTCCATTGATCGATGCCTCGAGCACTGAGTGGGAACGTAGAATGGCCGAAGCGGTATCCCCATTCGATCTTGCTCCGCCACTGGTTGACAATTTGCAAACTACGATGGCGCAACGTAGCATCGGTGTTGGCAAGTTGGCCTCGGTCGACGCGCTAATTGCGACAGCTCGCCAGGAGATTCAACTTCTGGACCGCCGGCGACGTCTTCTCGAGGCAGCACGCGAGACGCTCATCGAGTGTAACGCGTCACTCGCACTCGATCCAGACGCAACGTACTGTCGACAGCGGACCATCGCGGAGGGGCTGCGCGAAATTGTGCGCCTTGAAGCTGCAGGCATCAAAGGGGGGGTTGCAGCGACGCATCAGCTTCGCGAGGCCCACCGCCGAGGACAATGGACGCGTCTTCATGCGGGACTTGTGGGGCTTGAGCAGATGGCACTTCAGCTCAATGAGGCGAGAACCGGGGAAATTGCGCATGAAGCCATCGAGAAGATCTGGTTGGGACGTAATCGTTTTGAGCGAGCAAAGGCTCACGAGTCATCGCTGCGGAGCGTCGACCAGGTATTTGGCGCCGAGACGAAAGCGAAGTTGCAGCGTAGCCTGCGCGCCGCAAAAAATGATTACGGCGGAGCCAATGCTTCCTCAAAGGTCAAGGAGATTGAATCCGGCGATTTACAATTCGTTCAGCGTCACGTTGAGAGTCTTGATACTTCCGTGTACCTCAATGGACTCTTGGCGGTGGACGGCTGCTTCGATGTCGGTGGCGTGCTCACTCCAACGCGTGTGGTCGAGGAGAAACGGCTGCGGCGGACCGTGGGTTACCCAACGGGACAGCTGACGCTAGAGCCCGCAGAGAGTCCCGCAGACATTCCGGATGCGGCGATCCTCGATCCGCGTACCGTGATTGCCGATCTGGCAACGGGCAAGCTACTTGCTCGTCGCTTCGTTCAGGATGAGGTGCAGAAGGTTAGTCGCACCGTGATGCTCAGCGAATTGCGGATCTACCTTCTGGATGGTTCTACCTCGATGTTGACACCGCGTTCAGTGCTCCGTGATGCCATCCTGATAGCGGAGCTTTGCACGCTGATTGAACGACTAAACGACGCTCAGAGAAACGTCAACCCGACACTCTATTTTCAGTATTTTGATAAGAAGGTGGGCCCGGTAACGGAAGTGATCACCGCCGAGCAAGCCGCTAACGCTATCGAAGGGTTACTCACAACGGTCCGTACTGGAGGAACGGACATTCAAGCGGCGTTATTGCGAAGTATCGACCAAATCCGGATGGCACAACAACGAGGTATGGATTTGGCGCGAGCCAACATTGTGTTGGTCACCGACGGTGAATCTCCAGTTGACGAATCGGTAATTGTCTCGGAGCTAGCGAATCTCGGTGATCTGCGTACTGGGATCAACATTATTGCGCTAGGACAGGAGAACCCCTCGCTGAAGAAGCTCTCGGTACACCAGAAGCAAATGGGACGGCGAGTCTTCTACCAGTACATTGATGATGTGACGATTCGAAATATCATCAACGGGAAGGGTGACCGCGTCTGTTTGCACCCACTGGACGAATCCGAGGTGAAGAATTGCTCTGAAGTCTTGAGGGACACGATTGCACAAATTGAACTGTCCGAGCGAGTGCGGGAGGAAAGCGTGAGCAGTGACACATTCCTAGAACAGGCACTCACTGAAATGAACGCGGATAGTGCTTTGCGGGCGGCCATGAAGGGGCGCGTTGAACTTGCCAATCGCAACCTCGAGGCACTCAATCGTCGGTTCAAACGGTGGTTTCCTCGGTTTGCTCCTTCCAGCGCGGAGATCATTCGGTATCCTGATCAACGGACGGAATCGCGCTTACAAGATGCTATCAGTCTGATCGAGGGGGTAACGGAGGTGATAGCCTTGATGAAGGCCGAGCCTAAAGAATTGCAGGCAGATGCCCTTGAGATCTTCCAGCGCAGTCTCGGCGACTTCGGTATGTCCCCCTTTGAGTACGCAGAACTACTGGAAGAATTCCCAGAACGTTTCCGGGTAACACTAGACAAGCTTCACGTGGTCGTAAAATCAAATTGATACTGGCGGGTCGTTTAACCCTCCCCGTCGACGTCGCCTCGGTACTTGTCACGATTCGGTGACTTCTACTGAAGCAATGTGCACGCTGGTGGGTATTGGGCTCATCGAATTTGTAGCGGTCCCCAGTCGGCTTGCCGAGAGTTTGTGCAGCCGTGCGATGCCATCGAGGGGCTAGAACGCGGCCGGCCTCGTTTCAGCGTAGTCAGCGTTCCACTGAGATCAGCAAATCTCAGTGACATACGGTTTTCCACCCCTCAATTGGCTGCTTTCGGCGTGGAACTTGGCCCAAAGGATTCACCTATGGGAGCCCTCGACCAGCCGTGAGATCTTCTCTGCTAAATCTGCTGATCCTCTGCGAGAGCCTCCTACTGTCCCCGTCCGTTGCCGCGGAGTCAAAGGGAAAGAGCCCCACTCCTAATGCCTGCGCTGACCCACGGCGCGGCTGCATGGCGGTATTACAGCGACTTTCCCGTGCGGGCACTGGGCCTTTGAGCAGACCCCGTGCTAGGTCGGCCAAGGCCAAGCCATCGCCCAAAGATGAGCAGGCAATTTCGGACAAGGCGGCCGAATACCCAGAGCGGCTGCCGGCGTCGGTGCAGACCCATCGCGTCAAACAAGGGGAGACCCTGCCGCTCATTGCCTCTCGCTACGAAATTTCCCAATCCGACCTACTTGCCCTCAACGGATTCGCTCTCGATGAAACGATCAAACAGGGACAGATCCTGTTTGTGCCAAGCGGACGGAAAACTTTGCCAGAACGCGTCGAGTCAAAGAGCGTCGAGTCAAAGAGCGTCGAGTCAAAGAGCGTCGAGTCAAAGAGCGTCGAGTCAAAGAGCGCTTCCTGGCGGCGGTTCGTTGGGATCCCGAAGCAGAAGGGACAGCTTGAGCTTGCCACCTACAGTG
>Ga0302321_100004173_pt1 | contig 12467 bp, 13 predicted proteins | sample Fen_T0_1_FD_202505 | JGI IMG/M metagenome (GOLD analysis project Ga0302321, IMG submission 202505) | Peat permafrost microbial communities from Stordalen Mire near Abisko, Sweden - Fen_T0_1 | ecosystem: Environmental > Terrestrial > Soil > Wetlands > Permafrost | place: Sweden: Abisko...
ATGATTTGGACACCATCGCAGAAATCCCAATCGCTGTCCAGTTCCTGACTGTCAGTATAGCGTCCCGCTGGAGTGTTGGCGGGCTTGTTGATGGCGATAGTCTGATATTTCGTTTTCATTTCTGTTTTGGTTAAAAGAACCAGCCCCCTTTATGGAAGCTGATCCTTAAAATTGTTTGTGAAACTTTTACTTCGCGCCTCTCAACCGGGTACGCGTCCCTTTCAAATGCACTTCAACGAAGTGATCAACCACACCCGTAGGCAGTGATTTACCGATCGGGAATTTGATGGAAATCTGGAACGGCACATTTTGCTTGAGCAGGCGAGGGTAGGTGACATGATAAGCCGCATCACCCTCAAACTCACGGCTCTTGTCCTGGTGCAGCAACTGTTTGATGGGCTGTGTGAGGATAGGAGTGTCGTTTTGTTTGATGATCAGGTTCGCGTGTTGCAAGGCAACAGGACAATTGGTAATCAACGAATCGTACTGGATGTCTTCGGCAACTGCGTTGTTGGCAACGGCAGAATTACCGTAACCAAACTGAAGCGCGTTGATAATGAAATTAACGAACTTGGGTAGCGTGCGCTTGTCGATGTTGGTAATGCCGACACTTTCATTGAGCGAAGAAGTCAACAGGTCAACTTCTCCACCGCCTGTAATTTTGGAACGTACATACAAGGGCTCATCTTCGAGGATTACTCTTTTGTCTTTGATGGCCTGAAGCGTTTCAACATCAAGCTCTTTTGAACCGTAAGTTTCGAGGTAAGAAAGCTCTCTCGATTTAAGTGGTTTTCTCATAATTGAATTGTTATTAAAAATTTGATTTTGTTTTACTGTATTGGTGTGCGTTGGCTTACATTAAACTTCCGAACCCAGTCAGGTCATCCTGTCCGCGCAAGTCTTCGTCCAATCCCATCAGGTCGTCCGTGCCGTGTATTTCTTCTTCTGAAAGTCCGAGTCCGAGCAACCGCTCGTTCACATCTTCCACACTTCCGAAGCCAAGCATCGGCACAGCACCTCCGTTGAGTTGAGGGACGATATTGTTGATTGTGCCTTTGAAGCCAGCAATGGCAGGCACACCGTTTTCAAGTGCGAAAGCATTTAACGTAGCGATTGCTCCCATTGAGGCTGCTACGATAGAGGCGGTCTTTAAAACTTTGCCTCCCACCATGATGCCGAGGAGTCCCGCACCCATCAATACCCAACCTGAGTATTTGGGCATCCTTCGCGCCACTTGCAGGCTGACGATAGCCGCGCCTGTTCCAAGCGCAACATCACCTGCCCCCTCTAATAAGTTCTTTTTGATTTTTTCCAGTTCCATTTTTTTGATTGTTAAGTTTTACATTGTTATAGCCATCACCTTTTTGCGGGTGCGTTGACTCGATTTGTGTTTTGATTTGCTCTTTGTTTTAACCCCGCTCATAGGTTGAGGGGGACTTGAAGAAGCAGCTTCAACCTTTGGAGCGGCGGGCTTGCTCTGAAATGCGCGGCTCAATATGAACAGACCTGTGAGTGCTGCACCACCGATGGCGATGTACTTGAGCATGTCCTTTTTATCGCCCGCGCTGTTGGTCTTGGTTGTTACAAGTTGTGCGCCCGCGTCTTGTTTATCGTCTGAAGCGTCATCCTGTGAAGCGTTGTCCTGCGACTGGCTGCCGACCTTCGGTTTGCTCAACTTAGTTTCTACAACTTCTGCGGTAGTATCTTGTACATCATCGCCTGAAGATTGCCCCGAATCAGATGAGCCGTTTCGGGAGGATGAACCTGAAGAAGATGAAGACGATGAACCTGAAGCCTTGAATTGCTTGGCAGCCTTTTTCACTTTGGAAAATGCTTTTGCCACTTTCGGATTTTTAGTCACCAAGTCAGTGAGCATATCTTGCGCACTATCATCCGTGCTACTATTAGCTGATGAAGATTGTATAGCGGCAGCCTGCGTTGAATTATCAGCGTTGCTGTTGGTTGATGCGCTTGTTTTGCTTTTAACAAATTCTGATACCTTGTTTTTAAGTGCGCCCTTCAGCAAGGATTTGTAATCGACACTTTTTAGCAGCGATCCAATTTTTGCCAATGTTGCAGCAGCAGGGGCAATGGCAGCGGGCAATACACCCAATGGTTTTTGGCTTAGTGATTTTTTATTGAGGGCAACCTGTTTCCCAGCTTCAACTGCGCTGCGTAACTGCGAGGGTGTACCGCCTTTTGAAATCACCAACCTCTCAACAGCGCGGACACGGTCAAGCAATTTTTTGTATTCGTTTTTTTCGTACTGGCTTGCTTCTTGTGAAGGTTTGTAAGCGAGGCTGAGTTTAGTCGCAATGCCATTAATGTTAGTGCGCAACGCTTGAAAGAAATTGTTCATCTCATCACCTTTTACTTTGCTGAAAAGCGAATTGAAAGAAATGTCCTTCAAATGTTCGCCCACCAATTGCAGTAAGGGCATGGCCGCATTGACCCGCGTCTTAACATAAAGTGGTGCAGCTCCGAGACCACTAACACCGTGATGTTTCTTAACACCTTTTCTCCATCCTTCTCTAATGGCGTTATCAAGTTTTGCAACCTTGCCGCCAATTGCCTTTTGGATGCTGCGCACCTTCTCCAGTGCCTTTTTGTTTTTGCGGAATTGATTTAGGTCTAAACCTTTAGCTTTGGCCTGTTCTTCCGTCCAGTAACCATACCCTAATTTTTCTGCAAGGCGAAAAAGGTTGAGCTTCATCGCGAGCAGTACTCCATTGCGTATGGCAATTGTGGCCGGGTTGAATCGCACAACCGCTTTGGCTACAGTCTTTGCCGCGTTGGCGATTCCCCGTCCTACTTTTTTTAATCCCTGACCTATTTTTCTGAAAAAGCCTTTGCCCAAGCCGACACTTCCAAGCCCATTCAATTCTTCCCTTGTCTCAAGCGCGGCCAATTCACCGAGGACTTTAAAACGAAGTTCGTTGTCATCAAATGCGTTGATGAGTGCATCGAGTCTTTGAGCAAAAAGCGTTGGGCTGTAAAGGCCAGCAGTAAGTGCCGGATTGATAGACAATATGCTGCGTGTATTGATAAGGTGTTGTTTAAGCCCACGCAGAAAAGCATTTTGAATTTGCTTTTGGTCTGAGCCTTCAAGTCCGTTGAGTTCCGTAAATTCATTTCCGAAAACGCCTAGCAATTCTTCTACTGAAAAAGGAGAGGTGGTGAGCATCGATTCAGTCTGTGGCGTAATCCCGCCATTGACTGTTGCCGCGTCAAGGCCATTGAGATATTGTATTTTCATAACTTTGTCAAATTTTTTAAGAGGTGGTACTTCGTAATCAAACTTGTCCACTACGCAATCGAGCACGTAGTATTTGTTGCGGGCAACTTTCTTGCTCCCGATGAACTCATTGAGGTTTATACCTTTTTTCGGAACGATGACATACACGTGTTGCCATCCTGTTTCTTCATTGTATGTTGCCTTGCGGAAAGCGTGTGGAATTTTCTGGTGGTGCAGTAAACTGGATAGGACAACGCTCATGCAGTCGCAGTCAATTCCTTTTTTGCGGTCAACCCAACTGCGCGATGGCCTTCTGATCTGCTCTATGCCTGTGGCATCTTTCTCATATTGAAAGTGACGGTACACATGGTTCCAATCATTGCGCAATGTTTCTTCGAGTGAGCTGCCTTTGAGGTTGGAAGAAATTTTTTCGGTGTCAACCAAAGTGTCACGGACAATTTCTGCCATGTGGTTGAGCGTGTCGTAGGTGTCGCTCAAATCACCACCGATGATTGGATTTGTTCCAAGAAGACCATTGCGGTCATAGAGGTTGTCGAACTCGTATCCGGGCAGAATGCTTCTCTTACCTGATGCAACAAGTCCCAATCCGGTGAGGCCAAGCATTCTCACGCAGTAATCAGCTTTTGTTGTGTGACATTGTAGAGATCACCAAGACGGTTTTTCCATCCCGCATAATTTGCTTGCTGTCCAGGCAAGCTCAGATACCAGTCTTGTTTGTAGTAGCTGAAAGTTTCGTGGAAAGTTTTTTCGTCAGCGCTGTTGAGTGTGCTGAGTGTCTTGTTATCCATCGCATAGCTTGTCACTCCGACTTTATGGAGCTGAGCCGAAAGAAGTTGGGACAAACTTCTTTTCTCCGCCAGAGCCTGCGCTCTTATAGAAGCGAGTTGCTTTTGCAGAAACAAGAGGCCTTGCAACTGAAGTATGGCAATACCCGACCCTGAAGCCCAAGCCCAATCAGCCAGTGTTTCAGCGATCGCCTGGCTCTTGATCTCATCACCGCGAGTAACATCCCAGAATCCGTATTTGAAAATCTTGCCCCAGACGTCATCAGGCATCGCGTAAAATAATTGTGGTGTTGCGCTGTAGCTGAGCTTCGGGGCAAGGGTTTCAAATGTCTTCCACGTAACGCCTTCGTTTGTATGGTAACCAGAACCATCTGGCACGGGGAACTTGCTCGCATAATCGGACTTGGATTTGCTCAAGCCTCCTTCCCATTTTTTTATCCAGCCGGTGATCTGTCGGTAGTCTGCCATTGGTTTGCGTTTCGTGACGCAAGTATGGGCTGACTAAAAATGACACATGTTTGGTTATTGTGATTCCGTTGGATTTGTTAGCAATAGTTGCGAATAGTTGGGAAGAATAATTGCGAATTGTTGCGTATTTTTATGTCGGTTCTTCGGGGGATCAGTTAAGCATTGAAATGTTATTAACTGATTTTTTTATGACTATACTGAACTATCCCGTGAAAAGAAGTGCGCTAGCGAAAGTGTACAAAGTAAGTCCGAATACATTTACCGCGAGGCTCAGAGAGATTGACATCAACCACACGCGGACATTGAGCCCTGCGGACTTGCGAAAAATAATTATCAACTATGAATTGCCCAGTGGGGTGGAGATAAGGCTGTGATGCAAGGGCTATCTTGGGTCGACTCGATAAAGTGCTATGAAATCTCAAAAGATACTTACTTACTATGAGTATGAATTGTTGGTAAAACAGCATTTCGAAAGGGAGATCGAAAGAAGTCTCCGAAAAAGAATAATTATTAAACACCAGCAAAACTTAGTTTCACCTGATGGAAATAGTTTCAATATTGACCTAAGCTATAGGTTTAAGGTTGGAGCGATTAATTATTTGACGATAATTGAATGTAAGCACTGGACGAGTACGATAAAAAAAGACGTTGTGCTTTCGCTTGCTGCCAAAAAAGATTCATTGAAGGCTCACAAAGCAATACTTGTAACGACCATCGGTTTTCAAAAAGGAGCAATTCAGTATGCAAAGAAAAATGGAATTGGATTGATCAAGATTACTTCATCTGGGAGTGTTGAGATGGTTAATCACTTCGTTGGTAATTACGGAGCTTATAGTGACGAGCTTGGTAAAAAATCAAAACTGGAAGATTTTACGAATTTGGTTTCACTTGGAATTATTACGCCTAATACGTCTGTTGAAAATTATTTTGAGGCGAAGTTCGGGATAGAAGCACAACGCGCACTGCACAACTATTTAAGGGCAGGAAAATTTCCACCTAAGGGTTTATTCAAAAATGTGCCAATCAACTGGTCTGATAACTATGTAAAAATAGAGACTTGCGGACTGAACATTGTACTTAGTAGCGAAAATCTGATTAGACAGATTAATTTGCTAATCGTCTTCAGCAGACAAAAAAACTTTGCTTAAGTATTGCGATAGCGAATCGATAAAACTAAGCCAAGGCCAACTATAACATCTATTACATTCCAAATGCTTCGGCCAAATGAAATTTTGATAATTGGTTGAAAGACAATCGCTAAAGAAATGAATATAACAGCTTCGGTATTCAAGCCCTTTTCGTTCGCTTGGTAAGCTAATATTGCGAATCCAACAAGAGCCAGAAACCTGACTAATTGGTAAAATCCATAGGGCATGTCAAGCAAGCACAAGAAGAGCATGAAAGCCAAGACGAGCCTTATTAATCTATTCATTAGTTAATTTTAATATCTGAATCAAACGTCTGGCTTGTTCCCCAGTTATTAAAGTCGATTAGATAGTCCGCTTGTTTAGGAAATTTAATTAGTAGGGTTTCTTCTGTCGTTTTGATTTTAGCTTTAATTAATTGGAGGAATTTTATTTCGTTTGGATCGATTTTATGATCCGCCTCAATCATCCGAATAATAACTTCTACGAGTATAATCTCTTGTCGCTCATTTAAGTCAGCAGCACCAAGTTCCGACAAAAATTCATTGATGGCCTCTTTTCCTTTTAGCCTGATTTCGTTGATATTGATGATTAATTCCTTTTCGTAGTCAAAATCAAGAAAATAGGCAGTTTCTCTAGCAATAGCTTTGATTTCTTCAATTTCAGTTTCGTGAATTTCACCGTCAACCGCCATAACCGAAACTGCCGACCTATATAATAGCTTTTGAAAATCCGTGGAATTCATTAAAATCCAATTTTTGTTGTAACGTCCTTTTGCGCGGACTTAGGGAGTAAATTTATTAATGAATGGTCAACCTCGCTTAGTCGATCCCAATTCTGACTTTCAATTGCAAAACGGCCAGCTTCAATTAGTGATTTAGCTTGTGCGTGATCGTTCATTTTTGTTCCTTTCTGAGAAAGGTCTTTAAAAATGGCTACAAGAAAGTCAGGTGTACGCCATAACACGGTAAAACGAATACTATTTAATTCATCAGTCTTCTCTGAAATTTTTATGGGACTCGTGGAAGTTAAGAATACATCTTCGTTTGCAACTATGTCATTGAAAAGTTTTCTTTCATAGTCGTTGCCATTATCATCTAAGAGCTTGATGCATCTTTGCTTTTCATCCAAATATTCACTTTTAGCCAAAGCGATTCTTTTGTCTTTAGTCGCCCAATCGATGGCTTGAGCAAGTTTCCTTTTTTTGTCTTCAAGTTGGTAGGGAGCGTCTGTAACATCATCTTGAGTTAGTTTGGATGTTTCTTCATTCAATGATTCGACATCTTTTTTGAGCTTCCTTAAGGCCTCAGCCGTTTCATAATCTTCCCTCTGTGCAGCCTCTTCAATTTCAGAATCCACTTTTTCGTTCAGTTTATCAGCCTCGAATTGAACTAAGTCAACTGGTGTGTGTCTTACTTTAGGGTTGAATGTTTCTTTGAATTCTTGGTCGGCCATATTTAAATATGCTGAAACTGTTAAGTCCCTAGATTCTGATATTGAAATTGTGACCTCAATATCAGACCCTTTATGAACATCTCTCGAAATATTTCTGCCAGAAACTTCAAAATAGCCAATGGATTTATTCGCCTCTGGAAGCGATGTATGTGGACCTTCTAAAACATTTACTCTTAAAACTTCTTCATTTGATCCTTTTATAACTGTTTTATTTAAGACTCTGGTAATAGTACGCTTTAAAGGTAGGATTTGATTTTTTTGAAAGGCTAAGAATAACTTAGTCTCTCCATCATGATCTTCGTCATCAACTTCCATACATATATCTTCAGGTAACGGCTGTCCGCTTATCCCGAAGCCACTGTTGATACCTATCATTTCAAGATCAGTTGGAATGATATTATTCTGTGAATCGTAAACAGTTAGCTTAAAAAAATTATAGGCGTTTTCTACGAGGGGTAAATCCTCGTTGATTCTCTCGGTCAGTTTTTTCAAACCCGAATCAAATCCCCTGTCCTCGCGGGTTATTCTGTATGACAGCTCATTGATGTTTCCAGATACTTTGGCAGAGAAAAGTTCTTCCTTTTCTTTAGAAGTTTTTTGATATGCAGCCTTTATTGAGATTTGTGTCTCCCCCTTTTGTTCGCCTTTTAGATTTTCTTGCCTAACTTTTGTAGCTGCGAAATAAGCGGCTCCAATGGCTACGGCTGTTGTGGGGTCAATTTCACAGTTGATAGGTATTTGTAAAACTTCTTCAACTCTTTGTCTTACGAATGGAATATAGGTCGAACCACCAACCATCAGTGTAAACTGTATATCTGTTGGCTTAAAGGAATTCCTTGTGAGTATTCTTTTCACCATTTCAATTGTATTATCAATATGCTCTTTAATAAGCTCATTGAATTCTGAGCGACTTACAGTAATCACAATCTCTACATTGTCGTTCTTGTCATCCGTAAATCCATCTATTTCAATTTCGTCTGAGGATTTAGCGGATAGCGTGATTTTGACTTGCTCGGATTTGTAAAGCAATGAGTAATATTTTTTGTTGAGTTTACCTGACGCACTTTTTAAATCATTTTCAAGATTTTCAAATGAATACTTGCCCGAAATTTTTGGAATCAAAATCTTCTCAACGATCAAACGATCAAAATCTGAACCGCCAAGAAAATTATCTCCTTCATGGTCAAGAACTTTCATTTCGCCAGCTTTTATTTTGATTAAGGCCACATCGAACGTTCCACCACCAAGGTCATAAACTAACCATTGTCCGTCTTTTAATTCCTTTTCCTTCTTCATATTGGCATAGGCAAGGCTGGCCGCTATAGGTTCTTGCAAAAGAATAACTTGTTTAAAACCAGATTGAATGCCAGCCTCCTTGGTCGCATTGGATTGTATTGTGTCAAATGATGCTGGTATAGTGATTACTGCAGCGTCAATGCTTTCGCCAGGGGGTACAAATGTTTTCAATTCCTTCAATACCAGAGCCGATAGATCAATCGGGGTTTTTGATTCATTAATTGACTTAATCTTGAAACTTTCAGAAGTTCCCATTTTGCGTTTGAAATTGCCAATTACGCTTTTGGGATCTCTTTCCAAAAACTCTTTTGCCTTACTCCCAACTAAGATTGTATCTTTCTTGAAACCTACCACGGATGGTAAAGTCTCCTTCCAATCCATTGGATTTTTAAAGACCTTTACTTCACCTGCGACAAATTTTGCAATTGCAGAATTTGTCGTGCCAAGATCTATTCCAATATTGATTGTATTTTCCATAGGAGATTTATTTTAATTATTTGTCTATCTGCTTTGACTCGGCAACTACGATTGCTTTTTGAACTATTATTACCCGACCTCCTTCGCGGTATCTAATTATGGGTTTAATCACTTCAGTTATTATTAGGTTTTCGGTATTGGAGCCTGCAATACTTGCTTCGCAATCAGTTCTTGTAAAGTCATATTCTTCGCCAAGCGGGCTATGAAAAGTAAAGCCAGATGATTTTTTTAATAGCTGCAGGCCGAATTCGTTTTCAAATAATTCTTTCAACTTATTTACGTTCCGTTGGATTGAATTACTTTCCTGAAGCGAAGAGGTTTTTTTTTCTATTTCAAAGACTTGATTTAGCAAATCAAGAAAAATTTTTGGAACTGTTAACTGGTCTTGCATTGGCGAGTTATTTATTGAAAAATTTAGAGGCATCTATTGGCGAAGATGAAGCATTGCCACCGGTAACCGAATATAGAGTAACTGTCGCAATTGTATAACCTTGATCATCATCCTCAAAGAAGTAAGTTTTATCAAATTCACTAAAACTTATATCTGAATCAAAGTCCCCGTAAGTGCCGCAACCATTCCGTTTTTCAGGATTCCAGTCATTTCCAAAAAATACTCTAATCCTGTAACTCCCTTGCGAAATATTTGACATGATAAATTCTGAACTCGCGCCAACATACTCGTTCCGGATTGTCTCGCCAGTACTGGTTTTGTAAAGACAGACAATTGCATCCGAAAGACTACCATTTTTTATTGTAAGGGTAGCATTACCTCCGTAAATTCCCTTTCCAAAACAGGCGTCAAATGGAGACGTGCCATTTGTTAGCCTATTTCCTTTATACTTACTTTCAGTCTTGATAGGTTCTTTGGCCGTCAATGATTCTTGATTGTTTGAAGGAGTAGACGTCTGACTGTTCGAATTGCTACCTGATTGTGAAATTGCATAAATAATCATTCCGATAACGAAAATTACAACCAATACAATACAACCAGTATTGTTGTCTGAATCTGTTGTCTTTCTTTCTACTACGGAGGCATAAATTTTTCTTTCCAATTCTAAGAGTTGGGCCTTGGCGTCCTTGATATTTTCTGTGATTTCGTTACTTGATTTAATGTCAGATGCAATTGACACTAAGAGAAGGGCAGAATTTATATCCTGATATTTATTCCAAATTCCAACTGAAAGGGCTCTCAAACCTAAACAAATTTGATTCCTTATTTCATCGAAAATTGAATCAAGACTATTGAGTTCCGCTATAGACACTTCTACTTTTATTCCATTTGCTACGACTGAAGGGGTAAAAATTGAATTCTTCTCAAGCTGTCCTAGCTTTTCTTTAATACCAATAAGGAGAGCAGCGTATTTTTTTAAAATAGGAGCATACTTTTCTTCTTCCAATCGACTATCATCTATTTGTTTTAACTGATTATAGTCTTCTGTTAGCTTCTGCTTTGTTATCCCATCAATATCAAAAGACAACGCATAGTCCAGTATATCAATGGCAGCTTCGGAATCATTGAAAGTATTGAATGTATTTACTGAAAGGTTTCTAACTGATTGCGCGATCTGATTTCTTAAAGCCTGAAAGTAACTTGGCAACAGATTGATCTGTGCTTCATTTAGTTCTTCCTCCAACCACAAAATGATGTCACTCGTATTATCTTCGTCATAAATACCTTCCCCATTCTTTACTTCAATCGCAGTGTTATCTATCTCTTTTATTTTCTCTTTTAAATAGTTGAAAATACTTCTATACGATTTATCGAGATAGCTTGAGCTTACAATTGGGTGTGTTGATACAATCTTTTTAAAGGTATTGATGTCAGAGTTTTTAAAGGCCTTGAGCAAAGCCCTATCATAGCTTTCTGAAAAATAGGGACTTAGGAATTCAATGAATCTTGGTAGTTTATATATGCTCTCTTGTCGGAAGGAATTAAATAGGTCTAAGTCGCCAGAAGTAAGAAAGTTACTTAGCTTTTTATTATTGGAAATAAAATAATAGAATTCAATTTGCTCTTTGTCATCGAGTTTGTCTATCGAGTTCTCCGCATCGCCTTTGCTGACCTTTAGCCCGTTGAACTCAATATAGCCATTATCTGAAAGCTCAATTTCTGCTTGAAGTTTGCGCTTAGCTTTTTTTATAGAATTGAAATCGATATTTAATATATCTGTGTTTTGAAGTCCAAGAATTTCAATTGGATTAATAAAGCTCATTCATTCTCCAATTAGTGCAATAGAGAATTGCCATCCTTTGAAAACTTTGACCTATGGGACGGTTCGTGCACAATGAGCATTGATGAGATTTAAAAGTACGGATGGCTAAGACTGAGATTCTAAATTTAGAAAAAATATTAGAAAAGTTCAAAGCAATGCCAAAAGGCCCATAAAGGCATGGTTTCATGCTATGCCTTGTTAAAATATTCACTTTATCGGTTGGTTTGCAGTTGCCTTTTGAGCGCTGTAAAAGCTCCATAGCTCTTTCGCACGTTTTTCTCGGTTGCAAGCCAGAATTTTCCAATCCCACCCTTTAAATTGCTAAAGATAAATTCTCTACTTACCACATGAAAATCTCAGAGTTAGAAGCGGGTATATACAAGGTGCGCATTCATAGCGGTCCACCTTTGATAAAGCCGGACAAAAATTCACCCAAGGCAACGGCTCATTTCTTGTTTGTAAAGGGTCATGGAGAGAAGCGCACTTACCAACTTGACAATGGATTGGCAGTTGACAGAAAACACTTCCTTGTTGACGAAAGTGAGTTTGAAGTTGTAAAGCGCTCAACTCTACCGATAATAACCCACCCCAAAATATTTCTCACTTGGAAGGATGATGAAGGAGACGATTACGTCTTCAACGCAACAGATGCCTGGCATTTGAGAACTCTATTTGAAGGACAACCTTTCCTTTCTGAAGCATTTAATTTTAAGCCAAGGAGAAAGAGATAAAGGTTTTATTCGTCAACCGATCTTGGTAAGATCGTTCCCATTTCCATCATCAAAGAATTTAGACCAATTGAAGCAGGGCAACTTTTTAAAACATCAACCAATACCAATGCTTGAACCTTGTCTAATTTGATTTTTCCTTCGGTCTTTTCAGAGTCAAGCATCCTGTTTTCTTTAGTACGCAGCTTCATATACAACTGACGGAGGATGTACGCGGAGTAATACTGCTCTTTGGTCAGTTTTGAATCAACACCGGATGAAACGGAAATAATTGCGTTCAACAATTCCCTCAAAATTTCCAAATCGAGATGAATAGACTTTGTAAGCAGCATGGCTAAGGCATTGTGAAGGTTTCACCATAAGGTGCATCTCGCTTAACCACTTCAAATCTCTTTTTTCGAAAGACAATGGCGTAGTCCTTCATAAACTCACACAAAGTACATGCTGCCAGTGCATCAAGGTGGAGATGACCGTGTTTCGATTCAAAATCATGAATAGTTTGCAAAGTATAGGCTATGCCTTCAACAAATTCTTTCGTTTCGCTCATCGCTGTGTGAAATATTTCTCCTTGTACTTTCTGTAGAAATTTTCAACGGCTTCAATTTCTTCTTTCCCTTCTTGGCGAAGCTTGTACACATAGGCGT
>Ga0302321_100004174_pt1 | contig 12465 bp, 11 predicted proteins | sample Fen_T0_1_FD_202505 | JGI IMG/M metagenome (GOLD analysis project Ga0302321, IMG submission 202505) | Peat permafrost microbial communities from Stordalen Mire near Abisko, Sweden - Fen_T0_1 | ecosystem: Environmental > Terrestrial > Soil > Wetlands > Permafrost | place: Sweden: Abisko...
GCGCGGACGTCGCGCACAGCACGATGGTCTTTCAAGCAACGGTGATTTCGCGCTCGCTGGATGCATTCGTCGACTTGTTGGTGGATGTGCTGGCCCGCCCCGGATTGGCTGAGGCAGAGCTCGAGCGCCTGCAGCGCGAAACGTTGGCCGAGTTGAAGGATTCGCTGGACGACGATCGCAGTCTGGCGCGTCGCTTCTTTCGTCGCCGCTTCTTCGGCTCACATCCGTATGGGCGCTCGGTCTCCGGAACTGCCAAGACCGTGCCCGAGATCGGCTCGGCAGACGTGCGCTCGGTGTTCGAGCGCTCGTTCGTGCGAGACAATCTAGTCTTTGCATTCTCGGGTGATCTGACCGCGCAGCGAGCCTCGCAGATCGCTCAGCGCATTTCTGACGCTTTGCCCAGCGGCGCTGCGCCAGCGGATGGCACACCCGAGCCGGTTGCCGTGCCGGGCCGTCGGCTGGTCATCGTCGACAAGCCAGAGCGGACTCAGACTCAGATTTTGATCGGCTGCCTCGGGTCGCACACGCGGGACGACGATCACGTGGCGCTGTTGGTCGCCAACACCATCTTCGGCGGTACGTTTACCGCACGCATGACCCAAGAGGTGCGCTCCAAGCGCGGTTGGTCGTACGGCGCCTACAGCAACATGCCCTTCGATCGCCGCCGGCAGAGCTTCAGCATGTGGACGTTCCCCAAAGCCGATGACGCGGGTCCGTGCTTGAAGCTCGAGCTCGAAATGCTGCACGAGCTGCGCGAAAACGGCGTGACCAAGGCGGAGCTTTCCTGGGCCAAGCGCTACATGGTCCGCTCCCACTGCTTCGCGATCGACACGGCGGCCAAACGCGTCGGCTTGGAGCTCGACCGAACGCTGTACGATCTGCCCCAAGATTATTACGCGCGCTACCTGGAACGCGTGCAGGCCGTGACGCTGGAACAAGCCAATCAAGCCGTTCGAACGCGTCTATCCGACGAGGACCTACTGATCACCGTGGTCGGCACCGAGACATTGATTGGGCCTTCGGTGCGCGAGGCGGTGAGCAACTTGGCCTCGACCGAAGTGGTCGCGTTCGACAGCGTGGACTAAGAATCAAGTTGGAGTGCGCTGACGAGCGCGTTCGCCACCCCTTGCGCCCGGGCAAGCGCGCTTGCTTCTGCACTGGTGAGCGGCGCCTCCGGCGCCAGCGCGACCACCAAATCCACGTACATCTTCAGCTTGGGTTCGGTGCCACTCGGCCGAACGAAAACTCGCCCGCCCTCGTCCAGCGAGAGCTCGACGAGCAGCGAAGGGCCACGCCAGCTCGGCGCGTCCGACTCCGGAGTCTGGAGATCGCGCACGCGACTCACGCGGTGGCCGGCGAGGTCGGTAGGCGGCGCATCGAGCAAGTGTTGCATGGCGCGGGCGATGCGCGCGGCTCCCGCGCCGCCCTTCAGCACTACGTTGTGTTGAACGCTCACCCACAAGCCGTGTCGACGATACAGCGAATGGAGGCATTCGATCACGGTTCTGCCGCTGGCGCGCGCCTCGCTCGCGAGTTCGGCGAAAGCCAGCGCCGCGCTGATGCCATCCTTGTCGCGCACCGTTCGACCAAAGCAATAGCCGAGCGCTTCTTCATAGCCGAAGCAATAACGGTAGTTCTGGGCCTCGAGCGCGAGTGCGGCCGTCCATACCCACTTGAAGCCAGTCAGCACGTTCTCGTGACGAGCACCCCAGGTTCGCGCGATGGACGCCAGCATGGGTGATGACACGACAGACGACAGCACCAGCGCTCGCGCTCCCAAGTCGGAGTGAGACAGCGCGAAGTCCGCCAACAATAGACCGATTTGATTGCCGGTCAGCGCTTGCCACCGACCACTCGCGGTCGGCACTGCAACCGCAAGGCGGTCCACGTCCGGGTCGTTTGCAATCAGCAGATCGGCAGCTCTATCTTGAGCGAGTGCCAGCGCCAGGTCGAGCGCACCGGGCTCTTCTGGATTCGGGAAGTGTACGGTTGGGAAATGACCGTCCGGCGCCTGCTGCTCGGGCACACTGTGAAAGTCCGCGTAGCCGCCCTCTCGAAACAGGCGCTCGACCAGCTCGGCACCCACGCCGTGCAATGCCGTGTACACGATACGAAGCGCACGATCGGCAGTTACCCGGGGCATCGAAGCGCGGACCTCTGCCAGGTAGCGGAGCTCGATATCCACTCCGATCAGCTCTTGGCGCGCCAAATCCCCGAGCAAAATCTGGTTTGCCGGCCCCTTCGCACACATGCGCGCGAAAATCTCCCGATCCGTCGGCGGAACCACTTGCACGCCGTTTTGCCAGTACAGCTTGTAGCCGTTGTACTCAGCGGGGTTGTGGCTAGCCGTGATCACGATGCCGGCGTTGGCCGCGAACGCTCGCACCGCATAGGCTACGAGGGGCGTGGGCACCGCCTCTGCAAAGCGCTTCACGGGGATACCCGCAGCGAGCAACACGCGAGCTGCTGCGTCGGCGAACCTTCGACTATCGAGCCGCGCGTCGCATCCGACTACCACGGGCAAGGCTCGCGCGTCGTGCGCGCGGCTCAGCAGTTGATCCGCGAGTGCGCGCGTGACCCGAATCACGACGGCCAAATTCATGCGCGCGCTGCCCGCGGCCACGACGCCTCGGAGGCCAGCCGTGCCGAACTCGAGATCACCGAGCATACGCTCGCCCAGCTCGGCGTGATTGCGAGCCGCGATCAGGCCTTCCAACTCCGCTCGCGTAGAAGGATCCGGATCGGCAGCGGCCCAAACGCGCGCGCGCTCCAGAGTTGCAAGTTCCTCCAGTGACTCAGCGGGATTTGCGTGTTCGTCGGGCATTGGGGCAGCGCCGTTGCTTCAGCTGCGGGCCAGCGTCTCGGCCAGGCTCGTGTCGTATCGACCGCTGCGGAATTCAGCCGAGGCTAGGACTCCTTGCAGGAACGCGAGGTTCGTCGCGCGCGCGCCCCTCGGCCCAACGAGTTCGATGCGGCAGGCAGCGAGCGCCGCTTCGAGGCGCTCCAATGCTTGCTCACGCGTCTTACCGTGCGCCGCCACCTTGGCGAGCATCGGATCGTAGTGGGACGTTACTTCCTGACCAGCCATCACCCCAGAGTCGATGCGCACGCCGGGGAGATCGCTCGGCAGCTCGAAGCGCTCCAAGCGGCCCGGTTGCGGCAAGAAACCCTTTTGCGGATCTTCAGCATACAAGCGAACTTCGATCGCGTGCCCCTCCAACCGCGGAGCGAGGGCTTCGGGCGGCAGCGCCTCGCCGGCGGCGACTCGCAGCTGCAATTCGACGAGATCGAGGCCGGTGATGAGCTCGGTAACCGGGTGCTCGACTTGCAGTCGGGCATTGACCTCCAAGAAATAAAGCTCACCGGCGGCGTTGGCGACGAACTCGACCGTACCTGCACCGCGATAGTCGACCGCACCCACGACGGAAAGTGCATCACTCCAAAGCTTCGAGCGCCGGTCAGCGCCGGCTTTCTCACTGAAAAAGGCGGCCGGCGACGGCGATTCTTCGATGATTTTCTGATGCCGGCGCTGCACGCTGCACTCGCGTTCGCCGAGCGCTACGGCGTTGCCGTGCCCATCGCAAAATACCTGAACCTCGATGTGACGCGGCCCCTCGAGGTAGCGCTCCAGGTAGATGCGGGCATCACCGAATGCGGCGAGTCCGCGGTCCGCGCACGTCTGCGCGGCGCGCTCCAAGTCGCCGAGCTGGCGCACGATCTGCATGCCGATGCCGCCCCCGCCGGCCGCCGCCTTGATCAGCATCGGGAAACCGATGCGCTCGGCTTCTGCCGTGAGCGCTGCCCGGTCCTTCGGGTCGACCGGCTGTTCACTACCCGGTGGCGGCAACACGCCCACGCTACGCGCCACCGCGCGAGCCTTGATCTTGTCACCGAATGCATCGAGCGCCGCACTCGGTGGACCGATAAATGTCACGCCGCTCTCCGTCACGGCATCGGCGAAGGCACGGCGCTCGCTGAGTAAGCCATAGCCGGGGTGCACGGAATCCGCGCCGACATCGGCTATCGCCGCCAGTATTGCGGGAATGCTCAGGTAGCTCTCGCTCACCTTCGCCGGCCCTATGCGAATTGCCTCGTCCGCCTGTGCTACGTGCGGCGAGAGCACGTCCGCGTCCGAGAATACCGCTACGGTCGGGATCCCCATGCGCTGACAGGTGCGGAAAATACGGCAGGCGATCTCACCGCGATTGGCGACCAGCAATTTCTTGAACATCAGGACTTCTTGGCTAGGCTGCGCAGATCTTCGCGCTCGCGCTTTTTGCGCACCAAATCATCTGCCATCGCCAGCTGGCCACAGGCAGCCGCGACCTCGTCCCCGCGGCGCGTGCGAACGAAGCAGCTGTAGCCAGCATTGGCGAGGATGTCCTGAAACTGACGAACGGCTTCCGCCTTCGGACTTCGTAGCTCGGAAGCGCTGATCGGGTTCATCGGAATCAAATTGATCTTGCTCGGAATCCCGCGCAAGATTGCGCCGAGTTCACGGGCATGATTGAGCGAATCGTTGACCCCGTCGATCAGGGTGTATTCGATGGTAATGCGCCGTCGCTTCGGCAGCGGGTAGGCGCGCAGGGCACGCATCAGTTCCGCCACCGGGTAGCGGCGATTCATCGGGATGAGCTTGTCGCGGGTTTCATCGTTCGGCGCGTGCACCGACACGGCTAGCCCGATCTTTCCTGCAAAATCACGACCCAGGCGCTCGATGCCCGGCGTGAGACCGACGGTACTGACAGTGATGCGGCGCGGGCTCATGCCCAGTCCCTCGGGATGCGTGAGCAGCCGAAGCGCGCGCGCGGTTTGTTCGTAGTGGTGCAACGGCTCGCCCATGCCCATGAACACCAAGTTGCTCAGTTGCTCGTCCGGCCGCAGGTAACGCTTGGCCAGATACACCTGACTCACGATCTCCGAGGCACGCAAGCCGCGCACCAAACCGGCCTGACCACTGGCGCAAAACACGCAGCCCATGGCGCAGCCGTATTGCGTCGAGATGCAGAGTGTCACCCGCGACTTGGTACCCAGCGCTCCGTCGTCGTCCGATTCGTCCGATTCGTCCGATTCGTCCGAGGCCCCCGCGTCGGCGTCGCTCAGATCGGTCATCGGGATGATCACGCTCTCGACGCGCGCGCCGTCATTGGCTTCGAGCACCAACTTCCGCGTGCCATCTTTGGACTCGTGCACGGTGTCGACGCGAAAGGGTGCACTGACTCCCGCTTCACGCAAGCGTGCACGGAAAGACACGCTGAGATCGCTCATCTTTTCGGGCTCGAACTCCGCGCGTTGGTGCAGCCAACGAAACAGCTGTTTGGCACGAAATGCTCGCTCGCCGAGCGCGGTGAGCGCGGCTTGCCACTCTTCCGGCAAGCGGCCCACTGGATCCTCGATGTTCAGCGGCTCGGCGCTGGGCTCGGGGTGATTGCCTCCGTCGGGTTCCACTAAGCGCGTCATGCGCCCTTCCGTTTCGCTTCGTCCCAATACCGGTCGAGCTCTTCCAACGATAGGCCGGCAGTGGGCTTGCCGTCAGCGCCGCGCGGCCAACCGCCGTGCTGCTCTTTGACGCGTTGTTCGACGTGGGAGAATCGGCGCGCGAATCGGTCCGCCGTGTTGCGTAACGAAAGCTCCGCGTCGACACCGTGGTGGCGCGCCAGATTCACCAGCGAAAACAGCAGATCCCCGAGTTCCTCCTCCACGCGTTGCCGGTCGCCGCCGCGGATTGCTTCGTCGACTTCGGCCAGTTCTTCGGTCACCTTGTCGCGGGAACCTCGCCCGTCTGGCCAATCGAAGCCCACGCGGCTGACTTTCTCGCTCATTCGCTGAGCGCGATACAGCGCTGGAAGCGAGTGTGGCACTCCGTCCAGCAGACCGCGATCCGCTTTTTCTTCGGCCTTGATCGCTTCCCAGTTGGTCAGCACTTCCTCGCTGCCGCTGACTTGGACCTCACCGAACACGTGCGGGTGGCGGCGTACGAGCTTGCTGACGATACCGCGAATGACGTCGTCCGGGCCAAACGCCGACTCACGCCGACCCAGCTCGCCGAGGAACACGACCTGCAACGCCAGATCCCCGAGCTCTTCCTGGATGTGAACCGGATCGTTCTCGTCGATGGCGTCAATCACTTCACACGCCTCTTCCAGGACGTAGCGGCGCAAAGACTTCATGTCCTGTTCGCGATCCCAGGGGCAGCCTCCCTCCCCGAGTAAGCGCTGCATCAAAGCAACCAGGCTGGGGTAGGTTTGACCGTGCTGCTCGGCCAGAGGCAAGGCTTCGGGGATCGGGAAAGATCGGCTCATGGTGGGCTGACGGATTCGGTCGGTTCGACCCGTTCGAGGGCAGCACTAGCACGCACCCGGCTGAGCGGCTTGCTGGATTTTGGCCGGATTCGTGCGCCAGGCTGCTAAGGTTGGAGAACATGGAATCCGTGCTGCTCGTGGAGCGAGAAGGCCCCGTTGCCACGCTGATCATGAATCGGCCCAGGACGAAAAACGCGCTCGACCCCGAGCTCTTGTCGGCCCTCGCCGCCGGACTCTCGGACGTTGCCTCGGACCCGATGGTGCGCGCGGTCGTCCTCACGGGCGCTGGCGACGCATTCTGCTCAGGTGCCGACTTGAAAGGGGCGCTGGGCGATCTCGATGCGGGGGCCGATCTCGGCCCTCGCGTCGCACAATTTCACACCCTGATCCGGGCCATCGTTCACGCGCAGAAGCCCTTCATCGCAGCTGTTCGCGGCCCAGCCGTGGGTTTCGGGGCAGATCTCGCGCTAGCGTGTGATCTTCGCGTCCTTACCCCGGACGCATACATTCAAGAAAAATTCGTGGCCATCGGTTTGATGCCGGACGGCGGTGGCAGCTTTTGGCTGCCACGCTTGGTCGGGATCGGGCGCGCGCTCGAATACTTACTGCTCGGCACACGCATCGACGCCCCACTGGCCCTGAGCCTCGGCCTCGCCAATCGCGTCGTGGACGACGAACGCGGCGAGGCGCAGGGCCTCGCGGCAACACTCGCTGCGGGCCCGCCACTCGCCTTGGCGGCGATCAAGAATGCCGTGCGCGAAGCCGCGACCGGCGGCATAGAGGCCGCCCTCGAACGGGAAAAACAGGGTCAGATCGCGCTACTGGGCTCGCAAGATTTTCGCGAAGGCGTGGCCGCTTGGGGCGCTAAACGCAGCCCACGGTTCTCCGGCAAATAGTTCAGAAAAGGTAGCGCTCGCCGGAGTCGCACAAGATCGTGACGACGGTGCCGCCCTTCAGTTGCGCAGCAACTTCACAAGCCGCGTGCACGTTGGCGCCCGCAGACGGCCCAACCAGCAGTCCCTCTTCACGCGCGAGGCGCCGTGCCATGCGTTCTGCCGCTACGTCCGTCACTTCGATCACGTTGTCGATCACGCTGCGATCGACGATTTTCGGCACGAAGCACGCACCCAGGCCTTGGATGCCATGCATGCCCGCCGGCTTGCCCGAAAGGACGGCGCTGTTGGCGGGCTCGACAGCGAACACCTTGACCGCGCTGCCGAGCTTGTTCTTGAGCGCGCGACCCACGCCCGTCACGGTGCCGCCCGTGCCGACGCCGGCCACGAACGCAGCCAAGGAATTGCCCGTCTGTTCCAGAATTTCCAGCGCGGTGCCGTGTTCGTGACTGGCCGGATTGGCCGGGTTGTCGAACTGGCTGGGCATGAACGCGCCGGGCGTCTCTTCCAACACTCGCAACGCCTTGCTCACCGCGCCGGACATGCCATCTCCGGCGGGAGTGAGGATGATCTCGGCCCCGTACGCTCGAAGGATATAGCGTCGCTCGAGGCTCATGTCCTCGGGCATCACTAGCAAGCAACGATAACCGCGCACGGCCGCGATCATCGCGAGGCTGATGCCAGTGTTGCCACTGGTAGCTTCGACCAAGGTGGCGCCGGACTTGAGTTCCCCGGACTTCTCCGCGTTCAAGATCATGGACAGCGCCGGGCGGTCTTTGACACTGCCCGCGGGGTTCACGAACTCGGCCTTACCCCACACAGTGGCGCCACCCGGCGGCGAGAGCCGCGCAAGCCGCACCAGGGGCGTTTTTTCGATCAAGCCGAGCACGTCATCGGCGACGCGCAGGCCGCTTTCGGTGAAGCGACTCGAGTGGACCAAACCTTTGTGGGCGTCAGAGCTCATCTAGGCTCGAAACTACTCTATTTCGGGGCTGGTCTGCGCGACAAACGCGGCTCGTTTGCCAGCCACGCCCAGCGCGAGCTTGCCCTCGAAATACGGGCTTTTGATGCGAGCCAGGGCCAGCAGCTTGCCGGTCCGTGGGCTGCGGGCGACGCTAGTCAGCTCACCCACCGCCTCGGCCGAGTCCTCCGCGGTCACCGGGCAGCCAACGGGCGGAGGGTCCGCGTTGTCGTCTAGCGCCAGAGAGACCAAGCGGCGCTTGAGCTTGCCGCGCATGTCTTGCATACACACGACCTCTTGGCCGAGGTAGCACCCCTTGCTCCAGGACACGGCGCGCCGATCGAGGGCCGCTTCATGTGGGTTGTCGGCTTCGCCAAAATCGACACCGAAGCGGCCGAAGGCTTGCGCGATGCGTAAGGCCTCCCAATCCGCATCTGTTCCACGCCGTAGCGCGGGCGCACGCTCGACGAAGCGCTCGAACTCCGGCAGCTCATCGCGTTCGAAAACGACGGTTGCGGCGGCCTCCGAGGTAAACGCGATACTGGACGCGCTGCCGGCGCAAACTTTGGCGGCCGCTTCTGCCAAGGCAGACGCACCGAGCCCGTGAAAATCCGCCCACAGGTAGTCATTGCTGACATCACTGAGCTCTGCGTCCTCCATGACCAGGAACTTGTCGAGCACCGCGAGCAGCCGTTCAGCGACGCCCGGTGATACCCCAACCAGCAGGCCTTGTTCAGCCGCGACGATCTCGACCTCGCTCTGAATCTTGCCCTGCTTGTTCAAAGCCAAGCCGAATGCGCCGCTGCCGGGCTCGACCTTCAGCACGTCACAGGTGACGAGGCCGTTGAGCCAGGTTTTGGCCTCGCTGCCGGTCACCAGCAGGGTACCGCGCGCGGGCTGCAGCACGACGAGCACCGGTTCCGGGGGGCCTGCTGAGGTCATCCACGAAGCATTAGCCTTCGGCGCAGCCGAAGCAAGCTGACCCCGACGAACTCCGCCCCGCTCACTCCACCTTGACCTCTTCGTCGACGGTCGGATACATCGGGCCGTCTTTGAGCGTCACTTCCTCTTGCGAGCCATCGGCATGCTTGACCGCGAAAGTCACCCCGGTCGACACATTGGCGTTGATCAGGCTCCTCACGGTCCCCTGATCCATGCCCTTCACCTCGCGGCCCTGGATTCGAAGCAGCTGGTCGCCACGCGCAAGCTTGGCGCGTGCCGCTGGGGATTCACCGACCACGCGCGTCACGTGAACATCGTCGTTGCCGAGCTCATAGTACAGGCCGAGCCCAAATTTCGCGTGCGCCGGCTGAACCACGATTTCTATCGTGGCTCCGCTCTCACAGCGGAGTTCTAGGTTTTGTTCGTCGTTCGTGTCAGCTAGTAGGTTTCCGATCGATTCGACACAAATCGGATGATTGTTGATCGCGTTGGAATCCCAGAGCTCGACCCGCACTGGCACGTTGTGCGGGATACGATAGTTTCCGACCTTTTGGTCCGGCCAGGTCGGCCGGAGTGTGTTGGCCTGAACAGGAGTGACGAGGAGCTCCTTTTCGTCGATCAGGAGCTTCGCGAAGGGGTCCGGCGCGGCGCCCCCCACGGAGTCCCACTGCCTTCCGTCTCGGGTGCGAGTCGGAATCTGCGCACTGGCGAACTTGAGGTAAACGAGATCCTCGGGCGGCGGCGGATCGAGATGGCGTGCCCCCGCAGGACGCACCGGCGTGCTGATCTCCGGATAAACGGCACCGCAGCCCAAGGCGCCCAACCCCAGGAACCCGAGCGCGAGGCCCCGCGCAAACCCATGAACCCTAACGGAAAGCATCGCCGGCCAGGCTAGCACAGCCGCCCCCGCCGGAGGCTCAACGGAAGAGGCCACACGCGGCCGCTACGCCGTCACGGTAACCCAGCCAGAGCTCGAGGGCCCTTTCCATGGCGGTGATGACCGCCGATTGGCGCGCCTCCGCAACGTGGTCGAGCATCACGCGCCAGGCGGCAGCACGGTGCTGGCCTTCGACCGCTCGGTGCGCTTTGGTCAATTGTAGGTGGCTCAAGGGAAGTCCGTAGTGACGCACCAGCGGGTGGTCTTCGAGCGGTGGGTTAGGACGACGCGGCGCTCTTGGATCGAGTTCACCCCGTTCGTGGGCGGTGCCCTCGACGAACAAGGTCGTTACGGCTGCACCCGCCTCCCAGCCCCCCTGCAGGGTCGCCTCATCCAGAAACGATCGATAACGCTGTGACTCCGGGAGCAACGCAACCTGCTCGAAACGTGACAAATCCATACTCAGACCGCGCGGATACTCCAAAAACAATTCTGGATGCGGTTTGCCTGCTTGGATGCCTCCGGTTTCTTCCTCGTACACGTTTTCGATCAGTTCACGACGCACGACGGCAATGGGGCACGCGATGTAGGCGCGGGCCACCAGGATCGGAAAGTCGCGCACGTACGTGGCGTATTCTTGTTCGAGGTGAATGTGCAGGCGATCCGCCGCGACGAGTCCATTCGTAAACGAGGACCAGGCCCAGTGCTTCTTCCGCTCCATGATCCCGAGCAGCGCTTCTTGGAAGTCGTCTCGATCCATGCCCGTCACACGTTAGCACTTCAGGCACTGTCTCCGACAACTCCACCCAGGCCCCCCTTGGCTACCAGGCCGGCAGCTGTGCGCGGAACGCGGTTCTGGGACAGACGACCACAAACCGACTTCTCGAACGTCCCTATCTCACCTTTGTCACGGAGGCACGTGCGAAGCGCGTCGCTGAGCGGTATGCTTAGTCACTGCGCACAGCGCGCTCCTCGCAGGTAAACGGAGACTCGCATGGCACGCATGTTCGGCTTTATCGGTAACCGCCCGGATCTCGGCGCTCGCGTGCTCGAGGCAAACGCGGCGTTGTTGCGCGCGCGCCGCACGGCTGGTGATCCGCTCGGCTGGGGGCTTGGTTTTTACCAATCCGGTGAGGTGCTGCTGCGCCGCCGCCCAATCGACGACCGAGACGAAATCGATCTGGTCGAAGCCGCCGGAGACATCCGAACGGACGTACTGATTGGCCACGTGCGGCGCGCCTCTGTGGGCGGCCTACGCACCGAGAACACCCACCCGTTCCGTTATCGTATGTGGCTGTTTGCCCAGACCGGAACGATCTTCGGCTTCGAGCGGCTGCGCGAACGGCTGCTTGCTTCCCAGCCGGAATTTTTGCGCAAGAACGTGCGCGGCGAAACGGACAGTGAGCTGTTCTTTTATTTGTTCTTGTCGTTCTTGCACGACGCGGGTCACCTGAGTGACGCGCACGTCGCTCCGGAGCACGTGGCCGGCGCTCTGCGGGCCTCGATCAGCCTGGTCGATCGCTTGTCCGCGGAGGAGGGGCACCCAGCCAACAGTGGGGACATCCTGGTCACCAATGGTGAACAGCTCTTGGCCGTACACCGAGAAGGCACGCTTGGCTTCCGAGTCTGGAACGGGCGGCGTGACATCGAGGAACTGTTGGGTGAGGACGGCGTGCGCAAAGCGCGCATTCCCAGCATCGAAAGCACGCATTTCTCGCTGATCGCTTCCGAGCTGGACGCGACCCCGGTGGGCTTCCGTGAAGTCGCCCCGCAGTCCATCGTTACTCTGTCTCGCACGGATGAGCCGCACGTCGAAGCGCTCTAGCTCGTGCACGCTCGCTCTGTGCCTGACATGCTGTGCTGCCCCGCAGCAGGCTGCCACGGCGAGCACGACGAGTGACCCCCGCGGCCCCACGCCGCGGCGCGCTCCCGGTGTCCCCGAGCTACGCTCGGAAGCGCTGCCAGAACCGTCGCGGGTTGGCAACAGCCGGGACCAGTGGCTCGTCCTGCGGGCGCCCACGGCGAGCCGGCTTGCTCTCGAGGCGGTCCGTGACTTCTTGCGCGCCACCGTCAACGAGGAGCTCGCGAGAATGGATCCATTGCTCGCCCCCCAAGCGTTCGTCGACACGGCCTCCGGCCGGCAACCGGCACGCGCCTTCTGGCAGTCGCGGTTTACCGTGCTCGACTACACCGAGCTACGGGGGCAGCAGTTGTTCCGCGAAGCGGAGCTAGAGACTTTCCGCGCCGAGGATGTCGCGCGCCTGCCCGCCAATCGCCGGCCGACCCTCGAACTCGCGGCGGACGAAGTCGCGGTACGCGTGCCGATTCGAATTTCCTGGGCTGGGCGGGCGCGGCTCTTCGGCGACGAACTCTTGTTTCGCTTGCAACCCGCCGGGTCCCGCTTCGAAATCGCCGAAATCAGCGAAGATTTTCGGTTGCCCTGAGGGCCCGCTCCAAGCGGTCGATGCTCTCGGCCGAGACGCCCGGATG
>Ga0302321_100004176_pt1 | contig 12464 bp, 8 predicted proteins | sample Fen_T0_1_FD_202505 | JGI IMG/M metagenome (GOLD analysis project Ga0302321, IMG submission 202505) | Peat permafrost microbial communities from Stordalen Mire near Abisko, Sweden - Fen_T0_1 | ecosystem: Environmental > Terrestrial > Soil > Wetlands > Permafrost | place: Sweden: Abisko...
GACTGAGCTGGAGGCGCTGCGTGGGACGGTCCTCCAGGCCGGGCAGTCGGGCTGGGCATACGACCTGATCGACGAGGCGCTGGTCCGGGCCCCGGTGGACCCCGAGCAGCGGGAGCGGCTCATGGCGCTGATCCAGGTCGGCGACGCGGGCGCGGCAGGGGTGCCGGGCGAGGCTGGCCAGGAGCCGGCGCCGGACGGCGAGCCGCTGCCGGATGTCGAAGAGGAGCTGGGCCAGGCTCAGGACTCCCAGGACGCCGGCGAGGCGCTGGAGGATCCGAGCCTGGCGCCGAGCGGGTCCGATGGCTCCGGCGACGCGGACTCCGACGAGACCGTGGAGATGACCCCGGAGGAGCTGGCCGACGATCTGACCGCGCGGCTCTACCAGATCAACCAGGATCTGGCCGCGGCGTACGACGTCTGGCTCGAGCTGCCCGCACGAGGGCGCTTGCGGATCCTGGAGCAGATGCGGTACGTGGCGGAGATGCTGAGACTGCTCGGGGTGGAGAGATGAGCGTGGAGTCCGATCGCGGCCGGCTGCTGGATCTTCTGAGAGCGCTCTCGTTCGAGCGTCGCAAGGTGATCCTGGCCTCCGGCAAGGAGAGCGATTTCTACGTGGACTGCAAGCGGACCGCGCTGACCGCCGAGGGGCACGTGCTCATCGGCCGGCTCATGTTCGACCGGGTGCGCCGCCTGCGGCCGCTGGTGCGCGGCGTGGGTGGGCTCACGCTGGGTGCAGACCCGCTGGCGAGCGCCATCGCGCTGACCAGCTCGCTCGAGGGCGAGCCGGTGGACGCCTTCATCGTGCGCAAGGAGCCGAAGGGGCACGGCACCGGCCAGTGGATCGAGGGGCGCAAGACCATCCCCGACGGCAGCCGCGTGGCGGTCCTGGAGGACGTGGTGACCACCGGCGGGAGCGCGCTCAAGGCGATCGAGCGTTGCCGTGAGGAGAAGCTCGAGGTGGTGGCCTGCTTCGCGCTGGTCGATCGGATGGAGGGCGGGCGCGAGGCGATCGAGGCTCAGGGCGTCCCGCTGGAGTCGCTCTTCACCCGCAAGGACTTCATCTCGTGACCAGGCGGCTCCTGGCGGCGGCGCTGGCCGTGGGGCTGGCCGGGTGCGCCGTGCTGCACCCGACGCAGCCCAAGCCGGAGCCGAGCGATCCGCCCTGGGGGGCGCTGCGGGATCAGTACACCCGCAACGTCAAGCTCTACGACCTGTTCGACGATCGGGCCTTCGCCACCGCGACCTATCTCCCGTGGGCGGTCCGGAGCGCGGAGCTGGAGCGGATCGCGGCCTGGCGCGCCCTCAACGACCAGGACCGGAGCACCGCGGAGTCGGCGGATCGGGTCAAGGCGGCTGGCGAGGAGATGTTCTACCTCGCGTTCTACACCGGAAACCGGGCCGACAACGACCTCGACGTGCCCACCACCATCTGGCGGATCCGGCTGGTGGTGGGGGACGTGGAGCTGGCGCCGAGGAGCGTCGAGCTGATCAAGCCCGACACCATGACGCGCATGCTCTACCCGTACATCGGGGACTTCGACCACTTCTACCAGATCAAGTTCCCGGCCTGGACCGGAGGCAAGCCGCTGACCGAGACGCCCTTCCTGCTGCTGGTGGCGGGCGCGCCCGGCAAGGTGAAGCTGGCCTGGAACCCGGGCGAGAAGGCGCCGAAGCGGTACTGAACGACCGGCATCACCAATCGTGATGCCGGTGCGCGTGTGCCCCGCCCCTGTCGAGAAGGTCCCCGCGGAACAGCCCGGAAGTGCAAGGGATCCTCGAGTCCATCCTCCCTCGCCCCGCGAAGCGGGGAGAGGGCTTGGGTGAGGGGCTCGGGTTCACGTGTGGTGTCTGCGGTCGTGCTCCGGTCGAGAAAGTCCCTTTGGGCCCTCCCCTCACCCGCCGTGCGCTGTCGCGCCCGGCGGCCTCTCCCGGTGGGAGAGGCAAGAGCTTGCACTCCGGTGGGAGAGGCAAGAGCTTTCACTCTCGAGGCAGGCGAGCGATCGCCTTTGAGAACCTCTCCGAGGGGCCCGCACTTGACCTCGATCCGTGAACAACGGGGAGCCGGCTTCAGCCGGCTTCGTACGAGTAGCCGGGCCCTTCAGGGCTCGGCGGGCCGCAGCCTACGGTGCAGCCATCATCGGGGGGACGGGATACTTCTCCAGGGTGACGCTCAGTCCAGATCCCCGCGGGTGATCACGGTGTCCCGCAGCAGCTTCTCGTCGGCGTGGGGGAAGTCGATGAGGTAGTGGAGGCCGCGCGACTCGTTCCGGCGGCGGGCGCTGGCGACGATGAGCATGGCCACGTCGGCCAGGTTGCGCAGCTCCACCAGGTCGGGCGTGATCTTGTACTGCCAGTAATACTCCCGGATCTCGGTCCGGAGCACCTGCAGCCGGGACCGCGCCCGCTCCAGCCGCTTGAGGCTCCGGACGATGCCGACGTAGTTCCACATCAGCCGGCGCACCTCGTCCCAGTTGTGCGCCACCACCACGCCCTCGTCGGGGTCGAGGGCGCTGCCGGGGTTCCAGTCCGGCACGTTGGGCGCGTCGACCGGCACCTGCGCCAGCTCGTCGCGGGCCTCGATGGCCGCCCGGGCGCCGAAGACCAGCCCCTCCAGCAGGGAGTTGGAGGCCAGCCGGTTGGCGCCGTGGAGTCCGGTGCAGGAGACCTCCCCCACCGCCAGGAGCTGCGGGATGGAGGTGCGCGCCTGCAAGTCCACCACCACCCCGCCGCACTGGTAGTGCGCGGCCGGGACCACCGGGATGGGCTGGGTGGCCATGTCGGTCCCGAACTCCCGGCACGTCTGGTAGATGTGCGGGAAGTGCTCCAGCAAGAAGCCCTTGGGCAGGTGGGTCATGTCCAGGAAGGCGCAGTCGTCGCCGCGCCGCTTGATCTCGGCGTCGATGCTGCGCGCCACGATGTCGCGCGGCGCCAGCTCCTTGCGCGGATCGTACCGGGACATGAAGGCCTCACCCGCCTTGTTGCGCAGGATCCCGCCTTCGCCCCGCAGCGCCTCCGAGACCAGGAAGTTCTTGGCCGCCGGGTGGAACAGGCACGTCGGGTGAAACTGGAAGAACTCCATGTTGGCGATCGCGGCGCCGGCGCGGTACGCCATGGCCACCCCGTCGCCGGTCGCGACGTCCGGGTTGGTGGTGTAGAGGTAGACCTTGCCCGCGCCGCCGGTGGCCAGGATCGTGACACGGGCCGTGAAGGCGGTGATCTCGCCCGAGAGCCGGTCGATGACGTAGGCGCCCAGGGCCCGGTTCGGCCCGCCCAGCCCGGCCTTGCCGCTGGTGATGACGTCGAGGGCGACCGCGTCCTCGATGATCCGGATGCCGCGCTGGTCGCAGGCGGCCAGGAGGACCCGCTCCACCTCGCGGCCGGTGGTGTCCTTGGCGTGGACCACGCGGCGGCGGGAGTGGCCTCCCTCGCGGGTGAGGTGAAGCTTGTCCTCGGACTCATGGTCGAACTCGACGCCCAGCTCCAGGAGCCAGCGGATGCGCGCTGGCGCCCCGCGGACCGTGGCGTCGACCGCGTCGCGCTTGCAGAGCCCGGCGCCCGCCACCAGGGTGTCCTCCACGTGGCGCTCGAAGGTGTCGTCCTGGCCCAGGACCGAGGCGATGCCCCCTTGCGCGTATTGGGTGCTCCCTTCGTGGCGAGCCCGCTTGGTGAGGACGGCTACAGAGCCGAATTGACTGGCTTCCAGCGCGAAGGTGAGGCCGGCGACCCCTCCGCCGAGCACCAGGAAATCGACGTGTTCCCGAGATTCGAGCCGATGCATGAAGAGTTTCTAGCACATGGTCCCGGGTGTAGAATCGTCGGAGTCAGGCCCGTCGCCTGGCCGTCTGGTCCCATGGTCTCGAAGCTGGCCTGCTGCGCCCTGTTCGGGCTGCTCCTTCTCCTCCTCCCTGCCACCACCAGGGCCGGGTCCCTTTACTCGTACGTCGACTCCGACGGGGTGATGCACTTCAGCAACGTCCCGAACGATCAGCGTTATCGCAAGGTGACGCGGACGAGCGAGGTGGCGGGCGTCTACCGGGTGACCCTGCGGGGGAGGGGCGGCGGCTCGGCGGGCATGACGCGGATCCCGGCGGCGGTCCGGAACAACGCCTCGTACCAGGAGCACATCCGGGCCGCGGCCGAGAAGTACAAGCTCCCCATCGCGCTGCTCAAGGCAGTGATGGCGGTCGAGTCGAACTTCGACCCGCAGGCGGTCTCGGAGAAGGGGGCGGTGGGGCTCATGCAGCTGATGCCTGGCACAGCCCGTGAGATGTACGTGTCCGACTCCTACGACCCGATGCAGAACATCGACGGCGGGGCGCGCTATCTACGGGTGCTCGCCAACCAGTACGCCGGGGACATGGTGAAGACGGTGGCGGCGTACAACGCCGGGCCCGAGGCGGTGCGCCGCGCGGGCGGGGGAGTCCCCGACATCCCCGAGACGCGGGAGTACGTACGGAAAGTTTTGGCGCTGTATCACGAGTACAAAGCGGGGACTTGAGACGAACGTGGCACGCGCGGTGAACATGGGTGAGGACGAGGTCGAGGGGCTCGACGAGGAGTTTCTGTATCATCTCTCGCGCGGGTCGGACTTTCTGGCGGCGGGCGACGCCGAGGCGGCGCGTGCGTCGCTGGAGCGGGCGCTGCAGCTCCGGACCAAGGACCCCAAGGTCCTCGGGCTGCTGGGGCAGGCGCTCTACAAGATGGGGCGGTTCGAGCAGGCGGTGGAGGTGTACGGCCGCCTGGTGGATGACAACCCGGTCGAGTCTGCGGCGCGGGTCAACCTGGGGCTCGCCTGCCTCAAGGCCAAGAAGCTGGGCGAGGCGGTGAAGCAGCTCAACATCGCGCTCGATCTGAACCCCGATCACGCGCGGGCCATGGGCTACCTCGGGCTGGCGCTCTTCGAGTCGGGGGAGCTCGCGCAGGCGCGGGAGTGGTTCGCCAAGGCGGGCAAGGAGCAGATGGTAGCGCGGTGCGACGAGATGCTGGCGTCCGGCCCGCGTCCCGAGGCGCCGTCTCCCAGTGCCGAGCTCGGGTCGGCCGATCCGCTCCACACGCCGATGCCCGGCGACCTGCCCGCGTTCCGTGCTCCTCCTCCGCCAGCGGTCGCGCCGCAGCAGCCGCAGGATCTGGCCGCTTACGCCGCCGCGCACCTGGTGGAGGCGCCTGGCCCCGCGGCGGCCAATCCGTTCGGGCTCGGCGGCCGGACCCTGTCCGTGGCCGTGCCGGGCGAGATCCTGGCCAGGACCGACGGGCTCTTCGGGGCGCTGGGGACGTTCCACCTGGTGCCGGAGATGAAGCGGTTCCGGGGCAAGGCCATCGACCAGCCGTTCGGGGACGGGGCTGGAGGGATGCAGCGGATCTCGGGGCAGGGGACGCTCTTCTACGCCGCCGAGGGCCGGCGCTTCACTGCGCTGGAGCTAGGGGCGGAGGCGGCCTACTTCCGCGAGGAGGCGGTTTTCGCCTTCGAGGAGAGCGTGGTCTTCGAGAACGGTCGGGTGCCCTCGGAGGCCGGCATCGATCTCGACCTGGTCCACCTGCGCGGTCCCGGCCGGTTCCTGCTGGTCACGCGGTCCGAGCCGCTCACCATCGAGGTGACCTTGGCCGCGCCCCTGCGCGTGCCGCTGACTGCGCTGGTCGGCTGGATCGGCGCGCTCACGCCCAAGGTGCTGGGGCTGGCCGGGTCGCTGGCGGCCGGAGAGGTCCGGTCGCCCGAGGCGGCGCTCTGGGCCGTCGAGCTGAACGGCGAGGGACGGGTGCTGCTCGACGTCGCGCCCACCACCCGAGCGCAGGAGCCGGACGCCCGTGGCTGACGCGCTGGTGGGAGCGTCCGCTCCCCGCTCCCTGAAGAAAGAGTTCTGGAACGCGCCCAACCTGATCACGCTGGCGCGGATCGCGGCCATCCCGGTCTTCCTGGTCTTCACGTTCTACGAGTCGAGGCTCAACAGCTTCATCGCGGCCTGCATCTTCGCGGTGACCAGCCTGACCGACTTCCTCGACGGCTACATCGCCCGGAAGAAGAACCTGATCACGGTGATCGGGAAGTTCCTCGATCCGCTGGCGGACAAGCTGATCGCCATGGCGGCGCTGGTGATGCTGGTGCACCTGGGGCGGGTGGCGGCCTGGGTGGCGATCCTGATCCTGGGGCGCGAGTTCATCATCACCGGCCTGCGGACCATAGCCATGAGTGAAGGGATCGTGATCCCGGCCGGCCAGGAGGGGAAGTACAAGACGGCCATCCAGCTCATCGGCCTGATCTTCCTGATCCTGCACTACCGGTACCCGGTCGACTTCCTGGTGGGGACGGTGGACCTGGACACCAACCAGATCGGGACGCTACTGGTGTATTTCAGCGTCTTCTTCTCGCTCTGGTCGGCGTACAACTACTTCCGGGACTTCGTGCGGTCGGTCTACCGGAAGGACGCGGCGGCGGAGATGGCGTCGCGTCGGCCGCCCACAGGCTCCTGAGCGCTGTCGCGGGCCGGGTGGGAGCTCGGCTGGCCCTGGGCCAGGAGCTGATCGCAGGCCTTCAGCACCGCCTCCGAGTCCGCGTCGGTCGCAGGCTTGGCGCTGGCGAACCAGGGCAGGGAGTGGCCCCAGCGCTCGTCGTCGCCGGCCAGGAAGACGCCCACCGTGGGGGTCCGGACAGCGACCGCCAGGTGCATCGGGCCGGTGTTGTTGGAGATGCAGATGCGGGCTCGGCGGAGCAGGTTGGCCAGGAGCTCGAGGTCGGTGGCCGGGGCGAGGAAGGTGCCGGAGCCGGAGGCCACTGACTGGGCGATCGCCTCTTCGCCCGGGCCCCAGACGATGAGGACCGCCAGGCCGCGTTCGCGCAGGCCGCGGGCCACGGCGGCGTGGGAGGCCGGGTTCCAGCGTCGGTCGGCCATGCGGGCGCCCACGTTGACCACGGCCAGGGGTGCGTCGGGGCTCACGCCCAGCTTGGCGAGGAGGGTGGAGGCCGCGGTGGGATCGCGTCCCAGGTCGCTCTCCGGTTCCAGGCCGCGGGGTGAGATGCCGAAGGGGCGGAGCAGCTCCAGCTTGGCCTGGACCTCGCCGCGGTTGGCCGGATCGTGGTTGACCGGATGTGAGAGGAAGCGGTGGCTGTCGCCGCGCAGGTGGCCCACCACCGGGCAGCCGCCGCCCGCGAGTCGGGCGAGCAGTGAGGCGGTGAGGGAGGAGCCGGACCAGTGTCCGGCCTCGACCACGACGTCGTACCGTTCGTGACGGAGTCGGCGGAGCAGGGCCAGGAGCTTCCAGGGGGCCTGGAAGGCGAGGCGCTTCTCGAAGGGGATGAGCTGGTCGACGTGGGTGCTCGGGACCACCTGCGACTGGCGGGCAGCGGCCAGGAGGTGGATCTGGGCCGACGGGAGGCCGAGCTTCAAGGCGCGCAGGAGCGGGGTGGTGAGGAGCTGATTGCCGATGCGTTCGTCGGAGCGGACGACCAGGACCTTGCGGATGTCGGCCAGCGGCGGCATCGGGGCCTTGGGGCGGGGCCAGACCCACTCCGCGGTGGCGGCGGTGGCGCGGTGCCAGGCGCCGTGGACGACCTGAGCGGCCGGGCCGCGGCCGTGGGCGCCGCCGATCTCGCGGTTGAGGCGGATGAGCCAGCGGGCCTTGTCCGCGTCGTAGCGGGCGTAGAGGAGGGCGAGCTGGAAGCCGGCGTGACCGTCGAGGAAGCCCAGGCGGAAGAGGTAGCGGCGGAGGAAGCCGATGGGCCAGCGGAGGAGGTCCCAGGGGCGGTAGCGGGTGCCGGCGCGGAAGCGTTCGCGGGCCACGTGTTCCGCGTCGCGGGCCAGCTTGGTGCGGGCCTCGTCCGAGGTGCGGTAGCCGTCGTGGGTACAGCGGCCCGGGAGGTTGGCGATGGGGCCGTCGTTCTTGAGCTTGGGGTGGATGCTCGAGCCGCCGTAGCGGGCGCCCTGGCGGCGGACCATGCGGACGCGGCGGTCGTGCCACATCTGGCCGAAGCGGACGCGCCGGCCGAAGCAGGTGTGGCGGAAGTGGATGCGGTAGGCGGCGAAGCGGGGGCCGTCCGGGCGGTCGAGCTCGGCGCGGATGCCGCGGGCCAGGGTCGGTTCCAGGACCTCGTCGGCGTCCAGGTTGAGGACGTAGTCACCGGTGGCCAGGGAGAGGGCGAGAATCTTTTGTTCGCGGAAGCCCGGCCAGGGGTTCTGGAAGACCCGGGCGCCAGCGGTGCGGGCGAGCTCGACCGTGCGGTCGGTGGAGCCCGAATCGACGATGATGACCTCGTCGGCGAGGCCGTGGATCGACGCGAAGAGCGCAGGAAGGTTCTCTTCCTCGTTCAGCGTGACGACGATGACGGTCAAGCTGGCCATGGCCCGGCTGGTTGCCCCCTTCCCGGTAGGAACGCAGACTACCACAGTGAGTTTCGGGAGCGACCCAACAAGACAAGGTGAGGAGCCTGTCGGGGTGGCTTCCAGGCTTCAGGACAAGAGGTGGAGGTGGGACAGCCGCTGGGCAAGGCCAGGGAGGGCCTGGCCGGAAGGGGTTTCAAACATCTTGACAGTCCCCACTGTTAGCCCCTATAAAGCCTCCCACTTTCGCGGTTGCTTGGTTGTTCGCGGGAATAGCTCAGCGGTAGAGCATCGCCTTGCCAAGGCGAGGGTCGAGAGTTCAAATCTCTTTTCCCGCTTCCGAAGGTGACAGGACACGGCCCAGGTTTCCGGACGTTACGGACCTGGGCCGTTCTGTTTTTGGGGTCTTCACAACTTCAAATGGGTAGTTCGAGGTGAAGATCGGTGCAGCAGAGGAAGACCATGGCAGCGAGGGCGGCGAAGGAGTGGAAGCCGTAGGCTCGATGCTTGATGACGCCGATCTTGTTGTTGAGCCCCTCCATCCGGCCGTTGGAGAGGCGGAGCCGGATCGCGGCGAGGACGCCATCGCGGTATTGGCGCAGCGTGCGACCGAGCTTCACGAAGGGCGCGAGGGTCTTCACCGCCCTCTTGTTCATCTCGCGGGCCACCCAGGCAACCAGGTCCTCGAAGTCGCGGGCAAAGAGCGAGTCGTGCTCCGCCCAGGGGATCGCCTCGGTCACCACCCCGTGCTCCGGGCAGACGAGCCGGCTCAGGGTCGCCCGGAGAACGATGCGCCACTTGCCGATCGAGACGTGCCGTCACTCGCGGACGGTCCGGTCGTACCGAGCCCTGGTCGAGAAGTCGCAGCGCGGGCAGCGGTGACGACGCTGGCGCCTCGCCACGTCCACCACGATCCCCGCTGGTCCGAACTCGACCTTCCTCACGAATGCGCCTTGCCGAGCGAGCAGCTTATTGAATACCGTGGTGATGCGCACCGGGTCCTCCGTGCCTTCGGGTCCTCGCAAACCACGAAGTACCACGGGTTTCCGGTGCGCTTCCTTCTTCCTCTTGCTGGCGTGGCTACGCTCCTTGCTTCACGGGTCGTGCGCCTCTCGGCCCACTCGACGTTGAGGAGAGCCTGTTTTTGGGGGGGGCACACCTTACGACAGAGAAGAGGGCCTCGGACCGGTTCACGGCGGCGTGCCGTCTGGGCATGAGTGGAGTGCCGGAGCAAGCCGTCCTCCGACAAGCCGATCCCATGAAGCCGGGGAGTGTGCGTCAGCGCCGAGGCGACAAGCCCGACGGTGAAGCTCGATCCCGGGATCAGTGACCCGCTCGCGAGGTGGTTGGCCAAGCGAGTGCTGAATGCCCTCGGCCCTATCCCTCGGGAAAACATCGAGATCCTCTACGCGCCGGACCCGCTTATCGGCAAACACCGGCTCGCCCTGTCTTGCACCCAGGCCGAAAGAGTGGATGCGCTGCATCACCGAACCGCGCTTGCTGTCAAACGACAGCCCTCGGCCGATCTGCTGAGTTGGTTGCGGACGGAGCCGAACTTCCCCACGCGGGAGAGGCCGGTAGGTGCCTGCGCAATGTACGCATGCAGGTGAGGTCTGCGCCTTGCGGGCTACTTCTGGAGTGCGGAGGCAGGCGTCCAAGGGATACTTGGGAACTCAAGACCTCGACGACCAGAGTCCGCATCTCGGACAGTAGTCCGTATGGTGGACTCTCTACAGAGAAAATTCCAGAACAAATTCCGCCCAGACGGGTTGGCATAGCCTTCGCAAGCTGCTTCTTCCATGGACTGCCCGCCATTGCGGAGCATCAACCGACACGGAGCACACTCGAGGACTGCGTGGCCGCGATTCTCAAAGAGGTTCCGCCGGATGTCCAAGGACTGATCTCTTTGAGCAATGGCTATCGGCTGTTGGGGAATGAGGAAGCTGGCCCAAGGTAACTCTCACGAACAACAAGGGTTTGGTTGCGCCGTGAAGTCGCGCTTCATTCGGCCGCACAAACGCAAGGAAAACGAAAGTGCACGCCAATGTTCTAGGTGCTGTGAATCGCGTCTGGCGGACGGCCGAATCCGACGTGTGGCGGTCCAGGAAGAGGGAGGGGATGTACCAAGAGCTAGTGATGCGGGCCCGGTAGGGCTCGATAACGGCCCGAAATCACGAGGTGTTGGAAGGCAGGCTGTTCGCCTCCTGGTGGATCGTAGCGCCATATCCTGGACCGCAATGACCCGTAGCGCGAGCTCTCGCGATCGCGTAAAGTGCATCTCACTCGAAACGAAGAGCCGTCATCAGAGGGGGAACCCGTGTCCTTTCATCCGAAGCATGTGATGGAGAAGCGATGGAGCCCGATATCACGAGCGGTGTGGCCAGCCGCTGTGTTCGATGGTTCCCCCGGACCTGCCGGAAGGCAAGGGGACGGCGAGACGGCAGCCGTTGGATCCGGTGAACTAGCAAGGAATCGGTAGACGTCGAGCCTGACCGTGTGAAGTGATCGCGTAGCGATGCGGAAGGTGATTGTCTGTCTGGGGTAGCCTTCCCGCCGTCGGCCGTGGGGGAGAAACATGACAAGGCGAAGCGACTCCGGGAACCCTTTTGTCCGTTCTTCGAGACTGCTACGTTCGGTGACCTGCTGTCTTGCTGCGTGTGTCGTATTCCGGGCCGCGCCCGCAGACGCCGACGATCCAGTTGTGCGAGGGCGGGCTTTTCTGGCTGGATCTCAGTTGCCAGGGGGCGGCTTCGGTCGGACCCCAATCGTGGACACGGCAGAGGCATGCGCAGCGCTCGACGACGGAGCCGGCCGAGAATCGGCTCTCTTCGCCCTGTGGCTCACCGTTCCCGATAACGAGCAGGCCGCTTTGGCGCGGTCCGTAACGCTGACCGGAACACGCTACGCAGACCCGGTAACCTCGAGCGGACTCAGAGGCACGTTGACGAATGGGACCTTGGGACTGGCCCCCGGGTGGTCGGGAGCCGACCCGCTCGTGGTCACACAGGCGCTTCGATTCGCGGCGCCCGACTCGGCCAGCTCCGACCTGATCCCCAGCCTGGTTCTCGCCCTCGCACGGGGCCAACGATCCGATGGAGGCTTTGGGTTCGCGGACGGATCGAGCGATCTCTCGGTAACCGGGGAGGTTGCCCGTGCATTGGGAGCTCTGCCATCGAGCACAGGTTCGGCCGTCATCCTCGCGAGTGCGCGAGCCTGGCTGCGCAGTCAGCTTGCACAAGGGACGTCGTCGCTCCCCGCGGCGGACTTGGCGATGGCGATCCTAGGGCTCGGGGACTCCTCGCCCGACCTTCTCCCCGGGCTCATCGCAGGTCTCGTCGTCCGGCAAGATAGCTCGGGAGGGTTCGATGGAGGAGACATTCGAGCCACGGCTTTGGCCGTCCTAGCCATGCATGTCGCGCTGCCAGATCTCGAGCTTCGACTCCCTCTCGTCATGCCCGACTCGCCCGCGGCGGGCGACACCTACGTGGTCAACCTCAACGTCTGGAACAGAGGGGCGACGGCTGCTCCGGCGAGCTCTATCGCGGTCACCGCCGTCGATGGCGGGGGTACGGCGGTCTTCACCGGCACGCTCTCCGTTCCTGCGCTCTCCGCCGGAGGAGGCACTACAGTCGCGGTCGACTTCGGAAGGCAGGGAGTCCTCGGAGTCCGGCATGTCTCGGCCATCGTGAACCCAGACACGGTATTCGCCGAGGGAAACACGGAGAACAACGTCGTCCATTTCGACTATCTGGTCGCCGGGCCGGCAGATCTCGTCATTCAACCGGCGGACATCGCCTTCTCTCCGAATCCACCGACCCTGTACCAGGGACTGGACGTGACCGTGCGGGTACGAAACACGGGAGGCGCGGTCGCACACAATGTCCACGTCCAGCTCTTCCAGGGACTTCCCACCGCAGGTGGCACGCTCGTGAGCGAGAGCTACCTGAACGCGGTGGCGCCGGGCGTGCCCCGGACCATGACGGGGCGCCTCGTGCCCAGCTCGCTCGACCCGCTCCTTCTTTTCGCACGGGTCGATCCCGAGAACGCCGTGGTCGAGACCGACAAGACGAACAACTCCGCATCAGTCAGTGCGAAGCCAGTGAGGCCGGCGGACATCGTGGTGGACCTCGCGGCGTTACTTAATTCCGGCACTTC
>Ga0302321_100004178_pt1 | contig 12459 bp, 10 predicted proteins | sample Fen_T0_1_FD_202505 | JGI IMG/M metagenome (GOLD analysis project Ga0302321, IMG submission 202505) | Peat permafrost microbial communities from Stordalen Mire near Abisko, Sweden - Fen_T0_1 | ecosystem: Environmental > Terrestrial > Soil > Wetlands > Permafrost | place: Sweden: Abisko...
TGCCGCGGGCGACGAACTGCTGCTGCTCGACACGAGCGGCACGCGCGAGCTCGCCGACTGGGCCGCGCAACGCTTCCCGCCGCCGGAGACCTTCGAGCACGCGAGCTGCGAGCTGCGCACGCTGCCTCTCGCGCGCGGACTCAGTCCTGGCGCGGCGCTGCGCGCGGGCGTCTCCGAGGCGACGCACGCGCAGGTCTTCCTGATGCACCCTTGCCTGCGCGTCGGTGCGGGCTTCCTCGAGCCGCTCTGCGCCGCGCTCGCTGACCCGCGCGTCTTCGCCGCCGTGCCCTGCCTCGCGGGAGTGGCGGCCTGCGAGCCGGCCTGGGTGAACGGCGAGCTGGCGCTCGTGCCCGGGGATCCGGCGGCGAACGAGCTCGGCTTCCTGCCCTGCGAGGGAGCGCTGCTGCGGCGCGAGGATCTCGCCGCGCGCGGCTTCGATGCGCTCTTTCCCTGCGCCGAGTGGCTCGCGCGCGATCTCGGCTGGCGCGCGCGCCGCGATGGACGCGCGCTGGTGCGCGTCGCGGCCTCCACGGCCGAGCTCGCGCCGCAGCCCGCGCGCGTGGCGAGCGCCGCCGACGAGCGCGCGCGCCTGCTCTTCACCTGGAAACACCTCGACGAGGAGCCGCTCTGGCGCGAGCATCTCGCCGCGCTGCTCGCGCGCACGCTGCGCGCCACGGAGACCGACGCGCGCGCGGAGCTCGTCGCGCTGGCGCTGGCGCTCGAGGAGCTGCCGGCGCTCGCGCGCTCACGACCCGCGGGCAGCTCGAGGGTGCGCTTCGGGGCTCTGCTCTCGCGCGCGGGCGAAAGCCACCAGCGCGAGGCCTGAGCAGCGCTCGCAGGCGAACGCTGCGTTGACGTACTGCATCTGGCAGCGCGGACAGTAGGCGCGGCAATCCTCGCCGAGCCGTTCGGGCGGTGCGTCCAGGTGATCGGGATCGAGCTGCTGTTCGCGCAGGAAGCGTTCCAACGCCCGCAAGCGCGACTGCGCCTCGGGCGTGGCGTGCGCGGGATGGCGCGCCTCGCGCAACTGCCGGCCGGCCTCGCGCTCGAAGTCCGCGCGCTCGAGCAGCACGCTCGCGACCGCCAGTGTCGCGCGGCCGGCGAAGAGATCGCGCGTGAAGAGGTCGGCTGCGCGCATCAGGCCGGGCGGCGAGAGCGCGATCGCGGCCAGCTCGCCGCGCCGCTCGCCGCGCGCTTCCGGCGCGAAGCGCGCGTGCGCGCGTGCGAAGGCGACGAGGCCCGCAAGCTGCACGGCGAGCAGCGCGCCGAGCAGCCAGGGCAGCAGCGGCACGAGGCCGATCTGCTCGATCGCGAGCGGGGCGAGCACGAAGCACAGCACGAACTGCGCCAGCGCGAAGGGCAGGACGCGCGCGCGCGCCGAGTCGGCCGCCGCGCGGCGCTCGGCGATCGCGCGCGTGTCGTAGCGCTCACGCTCGCGGCGCTCGAGCGCGGACGGAGCGTGCTGGCCGAGTTCCTCGGCCCAGAGTGCCGCCTGGCGCGGCGAGCTCGCGCGCGCGATCTCGCTCCTGCCCGCGAGCAGTCGGCGGCCGTCCGCGCGCAACTCTCCCAGCTCGGGCAACTGCGCGAGCGGCGCGTCGCAGACGTAGAGCGTCCCGAGCGGCGGGAGCGGCCAGGCGAGATTCAGGCCGAAGCTGTCGTTGCCGAAGAGCGCGCCGCCCGCCTGCATCGAGAAGCGCTTCCAGCGCACGACGAAGACGCGCGCGTCGCGGCGCACCCAGTGCAGGCAGTCAACGAGGTAGAGCGCCGCGAGGACGAGGTAGAGCTCCTCGAGCGGGCTCAAGTGCTCGGGCCCGAAACGTCCTCGTTGGGCCGCTTCTTGCCGCCGAAGAGCTTCTTGAGCCAGGCGCCCGCAGCCGCGATCGGGATCAGGATCAGCTTCCAGAGCTTGGCGAAGAGCCCGGTCTTGAGAGCGACCGCGCCCGCGCCCGCGCCCAGCAGACCGGCGAGCCCGTACTCCGCGATCTTGTCGCCAGCGCGAAACTCGGCGTACTTGTGGCCCGACTTGAACTCGAAGCCGGACATGAGCGCCTCGAAGCCCGGCATCGAGGCGTCGAGGGCCTCGGGGCCGATCAGCAGTTCCACGTCCATCACGCCCTCGCGGCCGAGCATCTTGGTATTCCAGTTGACCGAGCTGCCGCTCGAACCGCGCACCAGCGTGGCCCAGGTCAGGTTGTGCGTCTTCGGATCGTAGAACGGGGGCTTCTGCCAGCCGACGAGCTCGATGCTCTCCCAGCCGCGCTGCTTGCGCAACTCGTTGCCTGCGGCGGTGCCCTCCTTCAGTTCGGCCAGCTTGGCCTCGGCGTCGAGTTCCTTGTTGTCGTCCTTCACGTAGCCCTCGCCGCGGTAGGTGAAGAACACGTGCCATTCCCGGTTGTCAGCCGGTGAGTACGACCAAACGACGCCGAGTTCCTGACCGCTGGTCGGGTTGTGCCAGGACTCGAGCAGCCGCTGCGCACCTTTGCCTTCCGCGAAGAAACAACCCTCGGGAACCTGGATCTGCGCCTGCGGGCCGAGATCTCCAGTCGTGGGTCCCTTCTGCCAGTGGACGCCCATCTTCTCGTAGGCCGCCAGGATCTCGTCGATCGTCGGCGGCGCCTCCTGCGCGGCCGGCGGATCCTGCGACAGCGGAGCGAACGCCAGGAACAGTGCGAACAGTGCGAGCATGGATCCCTCCTCGGCCTCAGCCGATCGACATCAGGAACTCCGCGTTGACGCGCGTCTTCTTCATCTTCGAGACCAGGATCTCCATCGCCTCGACGGGATCCATCTCGTTGAGCAGCTTGCGCAGCATCCAGATGCGCTTGATCTCCTCGGGCGTGAAGAGCAGCTCTTCCTTGCGCGTGCCCGAGCGGTTGATGTCGATCGCGGGGAAGATGCGCCGATCCGAGAGGCGCCGGTCGAGCACGAGCTCCATGTTGCCGGTGCCCTTGAACTCCTCGAAGATCAGCTCGTCCATCTTGGAGCCGGTCTCGATCAGCGCCGTGCCGAGGATCGTCAGCGAGCCGCCGCCCTCGATGTTGCGCGCCGCGCCGAAGAAGCGCTTGGGGAACTGCAGCGCCGTGGCGTCCATGCCGCCCGAGAGCAGCTTGCCGTTCGAGGGCGCCTCGATGTTCGAGGCACGCGCCAGACGCGTGATCGAGTCGAGCAGGATCACGACGTCCTCGCCGGCTTCCACGAGCGACTTGGCGCGCAGCATGACCATCTCGGCCACCTGCAGGTGGCGCGAGGCGGGCTCGTCGAAGGTCGAGCTGACGATCTCGCGCTTGCCCTCGGGCAGCATGCGCTCGAAGTCGGTGACTTCCTCGGGCCGCTCGTCGACGAGCAGGATGATCAGGTGCGCGTCGGGCGCGTTCTGCACGATCGACTTCGCCAGCATCTGCAAGAGGATCGTCTTGCCCGTGCGCGGCGGGGCGACGATCAGGCCGCGCTGGCCGCGGCCGAGCGGCGTGATCAGGTCGACGATGCGCATCTCGAGCGGGTTGTCGCCGACACCCTCGAGGATGATGCGCTCCTCGGGATAGAGCGGCGTCAGCTCCTTGAACGGCGCGCGCGTCTTGGCCTCCTCGGGATCGTTGCAGTCGATCTCCTCGATCTCGACCAGCGCGAAGTGCTTCTCGCCCTCGCGCGGGGCGCGCAGCTTGCCGCGCAAGGTCATGCCCGGCAGCAGCGCGTAGCGCGTGACGAGCGAGGCCGGCACGACCACGTCGTCCTGCGCCGGCATGTAGTCGTAGCAGCTGGCGCGCAGCATGTAGTGCGGACCCTGCTGGGCCACGACACCCTCGACGATCACGGGCACGTGCGTCTTCAGGCGCTGCGCCGTGATCTCGAAGATCACGTCGCGGCGGTTGCGCGCGCTCTGGATCTCGACGCCCTCGGTCTCGGCCACCTCGAACAGGTCGGCCAGGTTCTTCTCCTGCAGCGCGCTGTGCTCGACCGGCTTGTGCTTCTTCTTGGGTGCAGCCGGGAGCGTCTCGAGCAGCGCCGCGAGGCCCGCCTCGTCGAGATCCGCGGGGAACGAGTTGAAGTCGAAGGTCACGACCTCGCTGTTTGGCCCGGACTGCATATTGGCCGGACGGCGGAAATTGCGCTGGCCGCCGCCTTGGCCGCCGCCCTGATGGCCGCCGCCGTCGCCGCCGCCCCCGCCGCCGTGCTCGCGGTCGCGGAAGTGCTTCCACTTCTTGTTGAAGCGCTTCTTCTGGCCGTGCTGCTGCTGGTGCTGCTGGGGATGCTGCTGCTTGTCGGGAGGACCCATCGTCTCAGCCATGGGGGAGTCGGGTGGCGCGCAGGTCGAGTTGCGCCAGGTAACGGTCGAATTCGGACTGGAGCTCTTCGAGGCTGCCGTGATTGCGGATCACGAAGTGCGCACGCGCGCGTTTCTCTTCGAGGGGCAACTGCTGGGCTTCGCGGCGCGCCACCTCCCCCGGATCCCAGCCCCGGCTCGCAGCGGCTCGCCGCGCACGCGCCAGGGGTTCGGAGTCCACGAAGAGGAGCTCGTGACACTCCCCGGTCAGGCCGTGTGCCGCCTCGTTCTCGAGGAGCAGGGGGACGTCGAGCACGACGCGCGGAACGCGCCGCGCACGTGCACCGTCCAGGAGCGCGCGTATCCTGGCACGGATTCGCGGGTGGGTAAAGCCTTCGAGCCGCGCGCGTTCGGCTGGCGAGTCGAAGACCACACGCGCGAGCGCCTCCCGGTCGGGCAGGCCATCGGGCCGCAGGACACCTGCTCCAAAGGCCGCACGCAGCTCGGCACGCACCTCGGGCGATTCCAGCACCTCGCGCGCGATGGCGTCCGCGTCGATCAGCACCCCTTGCTTGCCCGCGAGGTGCGCGGCAACCCACGACTTTCCGGAGGCGATGCCGCCCAGCACGCCGATCACGTAGGGGGGGGCTGCTTGGGGAGGCATCAGGAGGGGGGGAATGCGGAAACCGCGCGCTCGGACGGGGGTAGGTCCTCGTCCCTGGATCCCGGTCCGGGGCGATGTGACCTCTCGTACCGGTCCAGCCCGGCCACCGCAAGGACCGGTGCGGACTTGCCGCAGGAGGGCCACATCGGGTATCAAGGTGCCCCCTCGCGCCCGGGACGAGGGAATCCCCGCCCCCCCAAGTGCGGCACCCCCTGCCGCCGACTGAATTTCCCCCCCGAGACCTCGACATGAAGCGATCCCAGCGTGGTGCTGCGAAGGTGAGCGTGATCTGGCTGGTCGGCCTGGTGGTCGCCTTCCTGATTGCCCTCGTGATGTTCTTCCTGACCAACCAGCAGCTCACGACCTTCCAGGAAGAAGCTGTCAGCAAGGACACGAGGAACGCCACGCTCGAGAAGGACAATCTCGAGCGCACCAAGAAGATCCTCGAGATCTCCAAGGTGCTCGGCTTCACCGATCCGGCGAATCCCTCCGCCAGCGATCTCGAGGCGGCCGCCAAGGCGATCGCCGAGGCACAGAAGGCGATCCCGGACGCCGACCAGGGCGCGAAGGACCTGCAGAGCCTCGTGAAGAGCCTGATCCCGATCTACGCCGCCAAGGACGGCCGGATCAAGGATCTGCAGAGCCAGCTCGACACCGCGGTCGCCGAAGGCAAGGCCGTCGGCGGGCGCATGAACGACGCCGTCGCGGCGGCCGAGAAGGAAAAGAACGACCTGCGCCAGCAGCTCGCCGACACCGAGAACCGGCTCAACGACACGAAGACCGATCTCGAGCGCCGCGTGGGCGAGGCGACGGAGCTCTACAAGTCCTCCGACACGGGCGCCAACAAGCTCAAGCAGGAGATCGCCGACCTCAAGGCGAGCAACGAGATCAAGCAGCTCGAGCTGCAGACGCGCATGGACGAGCAGGGCCGCAAGCTCAACCCGTTCATGAAGGAGCCCGAAGCCGCCGACGCCAAGGTGCTGCAGGTCTCCAAGGACCTGGGCCTGGGCTGGATCGACATCGGCAGCAAGCAGCGCGTCTCCGCGGGCATGAAGTTCCGCCTGGTCTCCGGCTCGCACGGCTCGAAGCAGGTCAAGGCCTGGGCCGAGGTCAACTCGGTCAAGGCCGACATGGCCGAGGTGCGCTTCTTCGACCAGACCGACCCGATGGACCCGCCGGTCGCCGGTGACGTGGTCTTCAACCCGCTCTTCGACCCGCGCGGCGAGCGTGCGGCGCTGCTGATCGGCCGCGTCGACCGCAACCAGATCGAGCCGCTCCTGAAGGGCATGGGCATGCTCGTCCAGACCAAGCTCGACAAGTCGACCGACTTCCTGATCGTCGGCGGCGAGATGTACACGGACGAGAACGGCCAGCCCGTCGAGACCCCGATCCAGCCTTCCGACCTGCCCGTCTACAAGGACGCGGTGGCCCAGGGCGTGCAGATCGTGCTGGTCAAGGACCTGCGCCAGTACTTCACCTTCTGAGCGCGTCCGCGATCCGGAACGAGCGGGCGGGTTCGCTGATGCGGACCCGCCCGCGTTGTTCGTGCCGGGCCTCGCAGACGACATAATCGCCGCCTCGCGATCCCATGGCAGACCAACGCAAAGCGGACGGCGTCGAGGAGACGCGCATGTCGCTCGGGGATCACCTCGAGGAACTGCGCAAGCGTCTCTTCCGTTCGGTGCTGGTGCTGACGATCGCCTTCGGCGCGGCCTGGTGGTTCAAGGAGGAGATCGCGGACTGGATGCTCTGGCCCTACCGCACGGCGGCAGCAGAGATCAATGCCGACATCCTCGCGCAGCACGAGGCCGAACTCGCGCTGCCCGGTACCAAGCACCGGCGCTCGGACTTCTTCCTGAGCGACGAACCGCAGGACAAGCGCCTGCGCGACCCGATCGACGAGCGCCCGGTGATGTTCGGCATCGGCGAGAGCTTCTTCTTCGTGCTCAACAACTCGCTCTACTTCGCCTTCTTCATCGGCTCGCCCTTCGTGCTCTGGCAGATCTGGCAGTTCGTGGGCGCGGGGCTCTACAAGCACGAGAAGCGCGCGATCCTCAAGGTCTTCCCCGCCAGCGTGGGGCTGTTCCTCTCCGGGATCGTCTTCTGCTTCTACGTGATCATCCCGACCGGCATCTACTACCTGGCCGTCACGCTCTCGCTCGACAAGGTCAAGCCCATGCTGCAGCTCGAGAAGTACACGAGCTTCCTCACGACCATGTGCCTGGCGATGGGAGCCGTGTTCCAGTTGCCGATCGTGATGATCTTCGCCTCGCGCCTGGGCCTGATCGAACCCTCGACCTACTCGAAGTACCGTCCGCACTTCATCGTCGGGGCGCTCTTCGTCGCGGCCGTGATCACGCCCGGGCCCGACTGGGTCAGCCAGGTGCTGATGACCGCACCGATGCTGGTGCTCTACGAGGTCGGGATCATCGTCGCGAAGATCGGCGCGAAGCCGCGCAAGAAGCCCGACGGGAGCCCGGCGTGAGCGCGCCGCTGCGCGCCTGGATCGTCGCCAGCGGTGACGAGCTGGTGCAGGGGCGCAACGTCGACACGAACTCGGCCTGGCTCGCGCGCGCGCTGCTCGAACTGGGCGTCGAGACCGAGCGCTTCCTCGTGCTCGGGGACGACGAGCCGGCGCTCTGCGCGCTGGCGCAGGAGGCCTCGCGCTCGGTCGAGCTCCTGCTCGTCACGGGCGGCCTCGGCCCGACGCTCGACGACGTCACGCGCCACGCGCTGGCGGCCGCGGCAGGCGTCGAGCTCGACGAGGACGCAGCCGCGCTCGAGGACCTGCGCGCCTGGTTCGCCGCGCGCGGGCGGCCCTTCTCGGAGTCGAACGCGCGCCAGGCGCTCTTCCCGCGCGGCGCCGAGCGGCTCTCCAACGCGCTCGGTACCGCGCCGGGTTTCCTGCTGCGCAGCGGGCGTGCGCTCGTCGCGGCGCTGCCCGGACCGCCGCGCGAGATGGAGCGCATGTTCCAGGACGAGTTGCGCCCGCGCCTCGAGCGCGCGCTGCCGCCGCGCGCGCCGCGCTGCGTGGCGCGCTTCTTCCTCTTCGGACTGCCCGAGTCGAGCTTCGCCGACCGCTGCGGCGAGTGGATGGCGCGCGGCGCCGATCCGCTGCTCGGCGTCACCGCGCACGCGGGTGTGCTCACGGCGCAACTCGCCTCGAGTTCGCAGGCGCTGCTCGACGCGCGCGTGACGCAATTCCGCGAGCGCTTCGGCGAGTGGATCTTCAGCGAAACGAGCGGCGACCTCGGGCGCGCGCTCGGCGAAGCGTGCCTCGAGCGCGGGATCACGCTCGCGACCGCGGAGTCCTGCACCGGCGGCCTCGTGGCGGAACGCCTGACGCGCCTCCCGGGCATCAGTGCCGTCTTCGGCTGGGGCTGCGTGAGCTACGCCAACGCCGCCAAGCAGGATCTGCTGGGCGTCGAGGCCGCGCTGCTCGAATCGCACGGCGCCGTGAGCCTGCCGGTCGCCGAGGCGATGGCGCGCGGAGCGTCGCTGCGCTCAGGCGCGCGGCTCTCGATCGCGGTCACGGGCGTCGCGGGGCCCGGCGGGGGCACCGAGACCAAGCCCGTGGGCCTCGTGTGCTTCGCCACGAGCTTGGATGGCGTGCTGCAGAGCACGGAGAGGCGCTTCGCGGTGCGCGGCCGGGACCTGATCCGGGAATTCGCCGCGCTCACCGCGCTCGACCTTGCGCGCCGTCGGGTACTGGGACGATAGCAGCCCTCGATTGACCGCCCGGGCGGGCTTGGATATCCTTCCCGCCCTTCTGCGCCGGGCTACCCCGTGGTGTAACGGTAGCACAAGAGGTTCTGGTCCTCTTAGTCAAGGTTCGAATCCTTGCGGGGTAACCACTCCCGGCGCGCAGGTCCCTCGCCAGCTCTACCCCGTGGTGTAATCGGTAGCACAACAGGTTTTGGTCCTGTTAGTTCTGGTTCGAGTCCAGGCGGGGTAACCAGCGCACGCCGCGGAAGAAGCGCCGCGCGCGAGCGTCGATGGCGAGCCTCTCCATCCAGAGCTCGAGGATCCCCCGCATGTTGGCCTGGTCCAGGCGCCTCGTGGCGCTCGTCCTCCTTTCCCTGCCCGCCTCCGCCCAGACACAGGTGCAGCTGCAGCTCTCGGGCGAGGTGAAAAACGAGAACGGCGGCTCGATCGACATCGAGATCGCCGTGCGCGCGAGCGATGGCAGCGAGCCGCAGCAGGTCGCGCTGCACCTCGCGCTGCTCGGACACACGAGCGCGCTCGACGTGGCCATGCTGCTCGAGGCGCGCTTGACCGATGCGCACATCCGCCATGTCGCGCCGGCTCCTTCGAGCGAGCGACTGCAGGCGACGCTCTTCGTCGAGGGCGTCTCGCGCGTGCTCTTGCGCGCCAGCGGCGGACTCGGCGCGGCGGTCGGGCTGCCGCAGAGCGCGCCCGCGAGCGTGCAGCTCTTGCCGCCGCTGCTGCAGCGCGGCCGTGGCGCGCTCAAGATCCACGGCCTGACGCAGGACCTGCGCCTGAAGGAGCGCGGCGTGCTCGACTTCAAGATCGATCTCGACGAAGAGACCTCGCCCACGAGCGCCGGGGAGCTCCTGGCCACGGCCTGCGCGCAGGCGCACTGGCTCTCCGAGCGGCCTACGCACGAGACCTGGAAGCCCGCGACGAGCTTCGAAGGCCGCGACCTGATCGGCACGAGCTTCACGCTCGACGCGAGCTCGGCCGACTGGGGCCTCGAGCTGCGCATGCCGTAGAGCGCTTCAGTAGCCGAGCGCCTCCAGGATCCGCCGCGATTCGGGGTCGAGTGCCGCGCGCTCGGCCGCGAGCTTGCGCGCGAGATCCGCGAAGTGCACGTCGGCCGCCGCGAAGCGCAGCAGTTCCGCCTCGAGACGCGCGAGCGGAGCCTCTTTGGGCGGGGCCGCGAACAGATCGTGCTCCTCGAACGGATCGTGCTCGAGGTCGTAGAGCTCCTCGCCCGCGATGCGCGCCTCGCTCGCGACGAGCGTGTAGCGCCGCACGAGCTTCCAGCGGCCGAGGCGCACGGCCTTGTGCTGCAGCGCTCCGGGCAGATCGGCGCGCTCGACCTTCTCGTAGAAGACGGCATGCTCCGCCGCCGGCACAGTCGCGAGCCCGAGCTGCGCGAGCAGGAGCGGCGCGACATCGCAGAGCGAGAGCGTGCGCGTCTCGCGCCCGCGCGGGCCTCCGGGCGAGCGCACGATCAGTGGCACGGCGCAGGTCGCCTGCGAGACATTTCGGCCGTGCTCGAAGTAGTAGTGCTGTTCGCCGAGGCTCTCGCCGTGGTCGGCGCTGACGACGACGAGCGTGTTCTCGAGCAGGCCGGCCGAGCGCAGACGCGCAAACAGCCGGCCGAGCTCGGCATCGACGTAGCGCACCTCGCCGTCGTAGAGCGCGCGCACCGCGGCCGCATCGATGCGACCGTCGGCCATGCGCGCGCTGGCGGGCACGTTGTACTCGGCCACGAAGGGCTTCGGAGTCGCCTCGATGGGATCGGCCGCAGTCGCGGCGGCGCGGAACTCCGCGGGCGGATCGTAGGCGCCGTGCGGGTCCATGTAGTGCAGCCAGAGGAACCACGGCTTGCCCGGCGTGAGTGCGCTCGCGCGCGGGCCGGCGGTTCCCTCATTCCATTTCTCGAGGCCCAGCGCCACGAGCGCGCCGTCGGTCAGCGAGCGCGCGCGGCGCTCGGGCACGTTCTCGGGCGGCACACGGCCGCTGTCGGGCAGTTCCTCGGTCCACTGCTCGAAGCCACGCGCGAGCCCGGAGCGCTCGTTGCCGAGCACCCAGTTGCCCACGATCGCGGCCGTGCTCCAGCCGGCGGCGCGCAGTTTCTCGGCCAGCACGGGCACGCTCGGCGCGAGCGGATGCAAGAGCTCGCGCACGCCGTGCTCGTGCGGGTAGAGGCCGGTCATCAGGCTCGCGAGCGCGGGTGTCGTCTTGGCGCGCGGGCTCTGCACGTTCTCGTAGATCTGCGCGTCGTGCGCGAACTCCAACAGTTGCGGGCACTGCGCCAGGCGATCGGCGCGCAGCGCGTCGATCGTCACGAGCAGCACGTTCAGCCGCGGCTCTTCGCGCGCGCAGCCGCACAGCGCGACGAGCAGCAGCAGCGCGAGCCTCATCGGCGCCTCACGAACTCCGGGTCGAGGTAGCGCGCGCCGAGTCTGCGCGCGCGCGAACGCTCGTGCGCCTCGGGCACGCCGGTCACCAGGCGCATCTCGAGCACGCGCTCGAAGGCCGCGCGCAGGATCGGCGCGAAGTCCGCGGCGCGCATGCGCTTCCCGCTCTCGCGCACGCTCGCGATCGAGCCCTCGAAGACCGAGCTCTCGAGCTTGATCGAGCCGTGGTGCAGCACGCGGCCGCGCGTGCGGCGCTGCGCCGAGCCGACACCCTTCTTCGCGCCCCAGACGAGATCGAGCTCGCTCGATTTGTGGAAGCACATGCCGGTCGCGGGGATGTCGGACTCGAGCTTGTGTGCGCCGCGCAGCTCCGCGCCGATGCCGACCTCGTAGAGCGCCGCGGCGATCGCGGCGTGCACGCGCTTGTAGGACTCGGCCAGCGGACCCTGGTACAGGCGCTGCGTGGCCGGCGCCACGAACGAGAAGGTCAGCTCGTGCACGTGGTGGATCGCGCCGCCGCCGGTGATGCGCCGCACGATCGCGCCGGGCTTGCGCCCGTCGATGCCGGAGGCCGCCGGGACCTCGTCGAACTTCTGGAAATAGCCCAGCGAGAGCGTGTCGGGCTCCCAGGTGTAGAAGCGCAGCGTGGGCGGCGACTGCTCGTCCTCGAGCAGCGCCTCGTCGAGACCCATGTTGAAGCCCGGATCGGCCCCGAAGGTCGTGATCATGCGCCAGGTGTCCATCGGCGAGCGCTCAAAGTAGCATCTGCGCACCCATGAAGACCGCACTCGCACTCCTCGTTCTCCTTCCGCTCGCCCTCGCAACCCAAGACAAGCCCGCGGCCACGATGAAGGCGGTGCGCATGCACGAGTACGGCAAGGCCGACGTGCTCGTCTACGAAGACGCGCCGCGGCCCGAGGTGAAGCCGAACGAGGTGCTGGTGAAGGTGCACGCCGCGGGCGTCAACCCGGTCGACTGGAAGATCCGCGCCGGCACCTTCGGCAAGGCCAAGGGCAACCTGCCGATGATCCTCGGCGGCGAGATCGCGGGAGTCGTCGAGAGCTGCGGCGCCGAAGTCAAGGGCTTCAAGCCCGGCGACGAGGTCTGGGCACTGCTCTCGCTCATGCGCTGGGGTGGCTACGCCGAGTACGCCGTCGTGGCCGAGAGCGATCTCGCCAAGAAGCCCAAGTCGATGGACTTCGTGCACGCGGGCGGCGTGCCGCTCGCGGCGCTCACGGCCTGGCAGGCGATCATCGACACCGCGGGCTTGAAGGAAGGCCAGAGCGTGCTGATCCACGCCGGCGCCGGCGGAGTGGGGCACTTCGCGATCCAGATCGCGAAGGCGAAGGGCGCGAAGGTCTACGCGACGGCGTCGGCGGGCAATCTCGCGTTCCTGAAGGAACTCGGCGCGGACGTGACGATCG
>Ga0302321_100004181_pt1 | contig 12455 bp, 9 predicted proteins | sample Fen_T0_1_FD_202505 | JGI IMG/M metagenome (GOLD analysis project Ga0302321, IMG submission 202505) | Peat permafrost microbial communities from Stordalen Mire near Abisko, Sweden - Fen_T0_1 | ecosystem: Environmental > Terrestrial > Soil > Wetlands > Permafrost | place: Sweden: Abisko...
CTTCGGGGGGAAAACTGGGATGGACCCAGGAAAGTGTTTTTGACACCGAGGTATTTCGCTGGGCGGCCGGCGGCGAGCCCCACCCGGTTCTGGAGCTTCGCCAGTGGCAATGATGGATTGGAAGAATTGGGAACCCCGAGAAAGGGCCGTCTTGGTCTTCGTCAGGGACGGGCAGGACCTTCTGCTCATCCACAAAAAACGAGGGCTGGGCACCGGAAAGGTCAATGCCCCTGGGGGACGTCTTGAGCCCGGAGAAACCTGGGAACAGGCGGGGGTCAGGGAGACCACGGAAGAAACAGGAATTACCCCCGACGAACTCACCGAGGCGGCCGACCTGTGGTTTCAGTTCACTGACGGCTATTCGCTGGCGGTGAAAGTCTTCCTGGCCGAGGGTTGGAAAGGCACTTTGACAGCTTGCGACGAAGCCGACCCGTTCTGGAATTCCGAGCTTTCCGTCCCTTGGTCGACGATGTGGGCCGATGACTCCCTCTGGCTCAGACCAGTGTTGGCGGGGCACCAGGTTACGGCCCGCTATGTGTTCAACATCGAGGCCATGAGGGAGGCGAGAATGGAAATTCGGTACCGGCCATCAGGACCCATCGCCGGTTGACAACAGAAGCCTTAGGACTATAATAGACTTCGAGGTGCTTTCATGAGTGATTCCGTTGACAATGAAATCATGACCCTTTCGGAGGTCGCCGCCTACTTGAAGATCGCCGAAAAGACGGTTTCGCGCATGATCACCCGGGGCGAAATCCCTTGCACCAAAGTCGCCAGTCAATGGCGCTTCATGAAATCGATGATCGACGACTGGCTGATCAGCCGGATGAATGTGGTCCCCCAAAACGACTTGGCGAAAATCCTTGAAAACCCTGAAGGTCTCATCCCCTTCACCCGCTTGACCTCCGAAGACCTGATCCTTGACAACCTTAAGCCCGGTACCAAGAAAGAAATTCTGGCCCAATTGATCGTTCCTCTAGTTCAGCAGGAGATCGTTGAGGACGCAGACGACTTCCTTCGCAAACTCTTGACGAGGGAAAAGATGGTCACCACAGGAATTGGCCGGGGAGTGGCTATTCCCCACCTTCGCCACCCCAAAGAGAACCCAGGGGGAGGCCCACGGATGGTCGTGGGCATCTGCAAGGCCGGAACCGACTATGAGTCCATGGACGGAAAGCACACTCACCTTTTCTTTCTGTTGGTCTCAGACAGTGAAGTTGTTCACCTGAGGGTCATGGCCAAGCTTACCCAGATTTTGCGGGAAGGGGAATTCGTGAACCGGCTGACGAACGCCAAGAAGGCAGAAGTTCTCCCCATCCTCCTGGAAGCGGAAAAGATGTTCAACAAGGCCTGATTCACCTGGGGTTTACCACCCCGTGGTCGTCGAATCGGTTACCTTCGAACCCTCCAACCACGGTTTTCCCACCTTCCATACCTCGCCTGCGGTCTTAGTTCCCAGGACCCAATCCACGTTTTCGACAACAACCAAGGCCGAGTCCAGAAATTGGGCCCCCCAGGCACGTTGCCCGCCCCCCGCCAACAGGACTTTTCCCGACCCAAGGGTCAGAGTCCCACCATCGATACTGAATCCGCCTTGGTAAGACCCCGTCTCCACCTTGATTTGGAAGGTCCTCGCCAGCACGTCGCCGTGGTCGATCACCACAGCCTGGTTAAATTCATCGCCCCGGAGCAAGCTGACGTTGGACTTCTGTAGCTCCAACTTGCCTCCTGTGGCTTGAAAACCTGTGTTGGAAGAGGTTCCATACAGCGAAATATCCGTATTGAAGAACGTCGCGTCGGTGTCCTTCAGGACAAAGGCCGAGGACCTGCCAGCCCCGTCCCCGGCCAAGATCCGGGCGTTGTTCATGGTGAGTCGCCCCCCGGTGGCCGACCAAACTGCATCGAACCCTGTGACGCTCTTGGAGACGATCACGAGGTCTTGAAAGAGGCTCGAAGTATCCTTCATGGAGAAGAGCGGCCCTGCCAGCGTTTGGGTGGCGGCTACATTCAGACCCCGAACCGTGCCCTGACTCGATTTGAGGTCAAGGAAGGTTCCGCGGGGTTGGGCCGAGTATAGGGCGGCAACGTCCGTCCAGTCGAGACTGCCCCCAACTTGGTCCCAGCCACCGGACTGCGCCCAAGTAAAGGCCGAATCCCTCACGTTCACCGCGGCACCACGGACCACCACGACTCGGTCCAGAACCGCCGATCCTGTGGACAGGTCGATCCTCGAGAGTGCCCAATCTCTTTCGCCCGATTCAACAAGGGATAGGCCGCTAAAAGGAACTTGGGCCATCCACACTGACCGTGAGGGGTCCGTGGTGGCCTCCCAGAGCTCGGGATTCAGTCCTCCGTAGAATCGCAGGCCTCCCACATCGGCCGTCCGGGAAACCGGGTAGGTTCCCTCAGAGAAAAAGACCACAGACTTCCCCGTCAGGCGGGCTAGATCCAAGGCCTCGACCACCGTACCGACAGGCCGGATCCGGGATCCGTCCCCGGTGGCCCGCGGGGTCACGTAAACAACATTTTGATCCACAAGAATGACCTTCTCGAGAACCGGACCCTGGTTGCCTGCTTCGTCCCTGAGGTAGGCCTGGACCCTCAAATGGGTCAGGGCCCCTCCGTCCGCAATAAACCGGGGCGGTTGGTTCCCCAGAGTTTGCCAGGAGATCTCTCCGTGGCCCTGGGGAAAGGAGTCCCAGGACCATCGATAGACGAGAGTCTCTTCGGAGTTTCCTGCGGCCGGGGCAAGGATGGCCTCGGCCCGCCGGGTGTCGGCGACAAGGTCGTAGACCGGCGCCTCAGGAACTGACCTGTCTATCCTTACAAGGTACCGAACCTCATCGGTAAGTGGCTTCCCTTCGGGGGTAAAACCTTCAACGCTGACCGCATACGATCGATCCACGCCCGGGCCCGGGTCCAGCACAAGAGGAGTTTCCCAAACAGCCGACTGGGCGGTCACAGGTCGCGGAGATCCCAGTCCCTCCCGAACTTCAAACCTCAGCAGACCGGCCCAGCCTTCGGCATCCAAAGTCACAGGGGAAGAGCTGATCCCAGACTCCGGAAGACCCTTCAAGTGCGGAAGCGGAAGCTTCTCATCGGGATCTCCTGTGGCCACCGGAGGAGAGGGTGCGGTTCTGTCGATTAAGACAGCGAACGTGTCACTGGTCGGCCCGGGAAGCCCCGCAGCCGAAAATGGACGCCAGCGAAATCGGTACAGAGTCGTTTGACCGGGTTTCCCTTCCAGGACCAAACCCGGTGCTATCAGGACGGGACTGGTGGCCGAAGGGACCCCCGGGGCGCCGCCGTCGGAAGTCAAAATGTATCGAACGGTAGGAGCCCCCGAAGAAAGGGGAACAACAAACGGAGCTGACTTGTAGCTAAACGGCTCGAGACCGGGGACGACGGCCTCGGGTATTGTCTTGTCAATGGTGACAGCGGGCCCAGGCGGCATCTCTAGGGACAGACCCGAGACCGACACCGCCGTCACTCGGATTCGAACAATCACCTTTCCCTGGGGGGGAGCGTCCCAGCTCCGACTTCCAGGCCAGAGGGCGCCAGCGTCTTTGGGGTCGGGGGGGAGGCTTCCGTCAAGGGTGTAGGAATACCGGAGGAGGTCTCCCTGGCGTCCAGGCCGGAGCGCCAGACTCCAGGAGGAGCTTCGTGGCTCGAGGGGCCAGGGCTCGGAGACCAGGGGGGGCGCTGGGGGTCCTTGGTCCAGGGTCAAAGACAGGGTCTTGGGTTGGGTCCAGGCCCAGCCGTCGGCCCCTTTGAGGTTCCAGAACACCTGGAAGGTTCGACGCTCCCCCCTACCCACACCCCGGGAAAACACCCCTGTCCAGGGCTGTAGTCGGGCCTTCCAGTCGGAGGGGACAGTCCCCTGGTCGCTCACTCCTACCCACAGGTCCCGGTTTTGCTCCAAAGCCCGCAGACGAAACTGAGGCCAAGGGTAGACCCCCCCGTCCTGCACCGCCGTTTCGCCCACCGTTGGGTCGGGGTCCACCTGAACCAAGGTTCCCTCTTCGGAGGTGGGGGGCGCCAACGCCACATTCAGCCGCGCCGGGCCGAAATTTCCCGAACGGTCCTGGGCCTGGGCGTGAAACCAGAGTTTCCCGGATACCCCCGCCCTCAATTCTTCCGACGCAAGGGCCGTACGGTATGGCTGGAACGTGAGGGCCGCCGCCGACTCCACTCTCTCGGCGGTAACGGCCCAAAAGAGGCTGGCCCCTTCTTCTTCTCCTTCAGCGGCCTTGACCAATACTTGGCCACCCGATTCTCCGACTTCCGGTGCCAAAGGGGGCACCCGGTCGACCCGAACCGCGACTACCGGAGACGCTGGCCCTGTGAGGCCAGCGTCATCCCGCCAGGCAAACCGCACGTAAAACGTCCTGTCCGCTCCCCAGGGCACCGAGGGAAGGAAGGCACCGTCGAGCCAGGCCGACCCGGTGCCGGGTTCGGGGACGTCGGGGCGTTGCGAAACTTCGTAGGCGGCCCGGAACCCTGGCCGAGGGGGTACTCGTCCCCCCAGGGGCAACACTGTCCTGTCGGTCTGGGGCCCGCGATTGTCCCAGGGCTCCCACCCTGGGGTCGACCATCCGGTCTCGGAGAATCCGATGGTGGCCGGCGGTCCCTGGACGGCGCCGAGACCCTGAACCATCACTCGGGCACCGACGACTCCGTCGGGGACCTTCCATGCTCCCAAGGGGCCCCACAGCGGCACATCCTCGACAATCTTACCGTCGGACCGGGTCCAGGTGACCCGATGAAGAGCCTCAGAGGAACCGGTGAACAAAAGCTGGGGATTCCAACCACCCACAAACCGCAACGTAGGCTGCTGAGGCGGCCGGGCGTCGAGCCACCAAACATACCGGGACAACACCCCGTCCTTTTTGACCTGAACGGCCAAGACCTTTCGGCTGGTAGACGAAGGAGCCTCCCGGTGGAGAGCCTGGCTCGACTGCCAAGAGCGACCATCGTCCCAACTCAAGGTGAATCCCGGTGCTTCGGGAAGATCCAGGCCGGTGAGCTGGACCCCCGAGGCTGGCCAACCGGTGACAGGAGGGGCTGAAACACCGTTTGTCCAGGTCACGGTCTTTTCTATCCAGTCGCCCCGCCGGGAATGCCCCGCGACCGTAAGGGTCTGGACTCCAGAATGGTCAAGAACCAGGGGCCCGTCGTAGACCCGGGCCGAGGAAGGGTCGAGGTGAGGACCGTAGGACCAAAGCACACGATCGACTCCCTGGAAGGCGGCTACTAATGCTTGGGGGTTGTTCCAGACTCCAGGAAGGGGGCTGAGCAGGTCCACCGACAAGGCTTCCTGGTCCCGGCGGTCGAGGGTATAGACCCAGTTCAAAGGCTCCCTTCCCGGACGTTGGGCCGCCAGCAGGAAGACCCGGGTTGAACCTGGCGCGGTGTCGAGCGTCTGGGGACCCGAGGTAGGTCGCCCATCCAAGGTGAGCGACCACTCCGGGGGCAACTTGGGCTGGACGGTGACCGCCGCCGTGAAGGTCCCAGGCACGGGTGTCACCGTGGCTTGGGGATCCACAGGCTTGCTAACCTCAAAACGATAATCCTTGGTGGTCGTCTCTCCCGTGGGTAGGTCGATGGTCAATCTCAGGGTGTAGGTGCGAGTCTCCCCACCCAAGGCCTCCAGGGTCAGGGGTGAAGTCCAGGGAAAGGTTTGGGTACCGGGGGTCTCAAGGAAACGGTAGCTCAGAGCGGCTCCCGGAGGAACCGCGACGGTGACCGTCAAGGGAGAAGGATAGGTCCCTGGGGATGGGGAAACCTCTTGGGCATAAGCTCCCCCCCAAAGGACAGTGACCAACCAAGCCGCGAGGATTTTCTTCATGGTTGGAAAACCGACAAGGCCGTGGCCATTTCCTTGTCGTCCTTGATGTACCATTTCTGGCGTTCCTCAGGAGTGAGACCAATCAGTTCATGGCTCAGGTAGTGGATCCAAGGATCCTCGGCTCGAGTGGGAATGTCGTGACGGCGGCAGTAGAAGTCCGGAACAATGGGCAGGGGTGGCGCGTCGGCGAAGAGTTTGTAGTCATGGACGGCCACCTTGACGTCTTGGCGCGGCAACCCCCTCTCGAGGATGACGTTCACCAGGTGGTTAATGGTCCGGCCCGTATCGAAAATGTCGTCGACGAACAGCACCTTGTCGCCGGTACGCAGGTGTTCAGGGCTGTAGGTCCAGCCATCGACCCGGACGGCGGTGTGCTGCCGGATGTCGGTATAGGAGTGGGCGACCACCGCGGCGTAGAACACCGGGCGGGCGCCCTGTCTCAAGACCTTGAAGTACTCGGAAAGGATGTTCCCCAAATAGGCACCGCCGCGAAGCGAGACGTAGATCACGTCGGGGACGAACCCCGACTTGACGATCTCCCATCCCAGCTTCAGGGCGTTGTCTCTTACGGTGTCGTAGGGAACAAAATCTTTCTTCATCCCCCGATTATCGGGTGATTCCGATGCTCAGCTCAACCCCTTCCCTGACAAAACTCAGCTTCACCTCACCCGCCTGGTCGTTCAGCGCCTTGTAGAAGTCGCCCACAGTCTTCACGGGTTTTCCATTGATGGCTTTCAAGACGTCTGAAACTTTGAGTCCTGCAATGTCGGCGGTGGATTTGTCCTCGACCCTGGCGACAATAAGTCCTTCAAGACCGGGGGCGAGGTCGAGCTGATCGCGAATCTCGGTGGTAATGGAGGTCACGACGAACCCCGGCCAGAGGCGCAGGGCCTTGAGGTCGCTATCTTTCGCCCTAACCTCAATGAGAACGGATTTCTTGATGGCCTGACCGTTGCGGATCAGGCTGAACTCGGCGGACTGGCCTGCGGGTAGGTCTCCCACGGTTTGGACCAAGCGGTTGGTGTCTTCGATGGTCTTGCCGTTGATGGCCGTGACGAAGTCTCCGGGAAGGATGCCCGACTTGTCGGCCGGACTGCCCCGGAAGACGTGGGGGATGTAGGAGCCCTTCGTGTTGGGGAGTTTCATGTCGGCGGCCAATTCCTTGGTCACATCAGAGACAGAGGCCCCCAGCCAGCCGTACTTGACCGATCCTTGGCTGATGAAGTCAGCGATGGCCTTCTTCGTACTGTTGATGGGGATGGCGAAGCCCAACCCCACACTGGCGCCATTGGGCGAGGCTATCCAGGTATTGATTCCCACGATCTCACCCTTGAGGTTGACCAGGGCGCCGCCCGAGTTGCCCCTGTTGATCGAGGCGTCGGTCTGGATGTAGTTGTTGATGTTCACAGTGTCGTCGGGACCGCCTTGGCGCCCCAGAGCGCTGACGATTCCGCTGGTCACCGAGAACTCCAAACCGAGAGGGTTCCCCATGGCTAGCACCCAGTCTCCCACCTGAAGCTCGGTGGAGTCGCCCAGCCTGGCGATCACGAGGTCGATCTCCTTGGTCACGATGGAAACCATGGCCAGGTCGCGCCGAGGATCGGCCCCCACCAGGGCTCCGTCGTATTCCCTGTTGTCAGAAAGCTTGACCCGAATCTTGTCGGCACCGTCGATGACGTGATTATTCGTCAAGATGAAGATCTTGTCACCCTGGCGCTGGACCATGACGCCGCTTCCCAGTCCAGCTGACTTGGGAGGTTTCGGGGCTTTGCCCTTATTTTTTGGGTCGGTCTGATCGGGGGCCGGGGTCTCCGGGGCATTGGGAGACTGAGGTCCAAAGAAGAAGTCAAAGGGAGGTGTGGGAGACTGGTCTTGGCCCGCAGGGGTGACGGGCCCTTCGGTCTTGATCTCGACCACGGCTGGGAGAACCGACTTGCTGATGGCCCTGAAGGTGTTTTGGGTTTCAAAGAGGCTGGCCGGGACGACAATGGGTTTTTCCTCGGCCAACACCGTCTTTTGGGGGACCCAGGAGCCGTTGAGGGCCAGGACCCCAAGGGCCAGGCCGAACCCGACGGTCATGGCCAAACCCAGGTAGAAGACTTGGGCCTTGCGGGACGCGAAGAATCCTTTGAATGACATGGAACGCTCCTTGTAGCGGTAGTTCTGATGGGAAAAACGCCCAGACCGGCGAAAGTTACAACGACTGGCCGTCGAGGAGGGTGAGGACTTCCGGGCCGTCCTCCAGGAGGGCGACGGTGTGTTCAAAGTGGGCCGCCTTCTTGCCGTCAACCGTCACCACCGTCCACTGGTCGCTGAGCACCCTCACCTCGGCCTTTCCGAGATTGATCATGGGCTCGACAGCCAGTACCATGCCGGCCGCCAAACGGGGATTGGGCCCTGTGGACACCGAGTTCGGTACTTGGGGGTCCTCGTGTTGGGAAAACCCAACACCGTGGCCGCAATATTGGTGAACAATACCGAAGCGGTTGGGTTTCACCACCTCGGTAACCGCCACGGCCACATCCCGCACCCGGCCACCGATCCGAACCGCGCCCACGCCCGCCGCGAGACTGCTCTTGGTCACCTCGAGCAACTTCTTCTCTTCGGGGGTGATGATGCCAATGGGAACCGTCACGGCCATGTCAGAAAAATATCCGCCGAGGTCGATGCCACAGTCAAGGCTCACCAGGTCACCCGACTTGATCTTCCTGTCGGCCTTGGGAATGCCATGGATCACTTCCTGGTTGATCGAGATGCACAATGTTCCGGTAAATCCCTGGTACCCCTTGAAGGCGGGCTTCCCCCCCCGGGTGCGGATCCAATCCTCGGCCCACTTGTCGAGGTCGAGGGTTGAGCGGCCCTCCAGAGCTTGGGCAGGGAGTTCTTGGAACAACCGGGCCAACATTTGGCACGATTCCCGAATGCGAGCAATCTGGTCTAGGTTCTTGAGACGGATCATGGTTTGTCCTGGGTGACCGTCATCGACTGCCTCAACAGGAACGAGGCCCGGAAATTCTCCGGATCGAGTTGGACGGCCTGACGGAAATCTTCGGCCGCTGCGGACCGGAGGGCCCCCCGTTGACCGGGGTTGGTGAGAGGAAGAAGAGAAGTTTGAAGCTCACCCCTGCGGGTGAGCCAAAGGCTCCGACGGTGCAGAGACGAGGTCTCGGTGGCCGGCGGGAGCAAATCCAGGGCTCGGGTGAGCTTCTCCAGGGCGTCGTCAAGCAGGGGTTTGCGGTGATCGGGGTCGGCCTGCTGGGCCCGGACCAGCGAGGTCAGGGACCAGTCGGCGAAAAATGTCGCATCCCGCCAGGCTGCAGGAACGGTGGCAAACGAGTCCGAAGCTTCGGCCAAACGGTCCTCGGCAGCCAGCAGGAGGGACCTGACCCACCTGGCCCACCAAGGCACCACCTGGCCGGTCTTCTTCAAGGCAGCCTCATGGAGATCCAGGGCCCGATGGGCTCCCTGGTAGTCCTGGGAAACCAAAAGCAACCAGGTCAGCCGTTCGGCCAAAGGAGAAAAGTCGGGGTGGCGGTGGAGGAGCGACCAGAGGCGTGGAGGAGAATTCCAGTCCGGGAAGAGCTTGCCTTTCAGAAGCTCGGCCTCGAGACCCAGAGTCGATTCCTTTTCCCCGGCCACAAGCTTATCGAGGGCCGTTCGAACGGCGTCGGCCTCCCCCAACCTGAACCTTGCCTCAAGGACCAATAACTGCGTCTTAGCGGCCCCGTCGTTGGGGTGGAGAGCTTCAACCCGGCGCAACAGCTCCACTGCAGCACCGGGGTCGCCTTGGTCCAGAGAAAGCGTGGCCCTGTTCACCCCGAGGGAGAGAGGGATGTCGTCGGGATGGTCGGCTAGCAGCTGGTCATAGATGATTCTCGCTTGCTGGGTGTCCCCGAGATGAAGATACACGTCGGCGAGGACAAGAAGGGTCTCCGGCTGGGAGTGGGCCAGGGATTTCAACAGAGCCGCAGCCCGGTTCCAGTCCCCCGCATCGTAGGCCATCAATCCTTGCAGTCTGTCAAAAGGAGGCTGGTCCCGCTGGGCTGCCGTCAGGACTCCCAGATGATTCCTCGCCTCATCGAGGCGACCCTCGGTGAGCGCCGAGAGCAACGCGTTTTTGCGGATCTCGGGCTGGGGATCGACGACGGCCAATTTCTGGTAGAGTTGGAACGCCTCGGGACCTGGTTGGGCCAGGGTCTGGCGGAACTGGGTCCAGTCACCGGCCGCCAACCCGAGGGCCTCCACTCGAGCCTGGGTTTTGAGACCTTCCCAAGGAGTCGCGACTAGCACCTTTTCGGCCAGACCCGAGGCCTCGGCGGCGCGGTGGTCCTGGAGCAGGGTCCAAACCAAGTACGCGGCCAAATCGACATTTCCGGGGTATTGGGAGTGGGCAACGGTCGCCACTTGGGACGCCCAGGTCCACGCATGGGTTCGGGTGGCCACGGCTTGGACCCTTTTTTCCCACTGAAGCCATCCGCTGACCGGTAATCCGCTAGGAGTGGGGTCCAGGGCCTTCCGGGCCAAATCGAGCTTATTTTGAAGAAGATCCGCATCGACCTTGGCCAGGACGGACAGCCAACCAGTAGGAAGCGTTGGGAAAAGAATGGGCCAGGCCCACCACCCGCCCAGACCCAATGCCGCGATCAGGAGCAGGGAACCTGTCCAGACCAGAAATTTCCTCATGGATGCCTAGAGTCCCCGTTCCTTCCGCAAGCCATCGAGGACTCCGTTGATGAAGCGGTAGGAATCGTCGGAGGCAAAACGCTTGGAGATGTCGATAGCCTCATCGATGGCGACCTTCGGGGGGATGTCTTTCACGAAGAGCATTTGAAACACGCTGATTCGCAACAGGGCCAAGTCCACCTTGCCAACCCGGTTGAAGTCCCAATTGCGTAGTTGCCCCTCGATCACGGTGTTAATCTCGTCCCAGTGTTCCAGGGTGCCAGAAATCAAGAAGCGGGTAAAGAACAAGACGTCGGGTTCCAAGTCCTCGCGTTCCTTCGGCTCCATCCAGTTCAAGGTCAAGACTTCTTCCAACTTTTTAGGGTTCAGGTCCTGGCTGAAGAGGCTCTGGAACGCAATGATCCGGGCTTGGCGACGACTTCCCATCAGTAGTTCTGCTCGAACGTCTTGATGACGGCCTTTTTCCGCAAGTCGGCGCCGATGTCTTCGACCATCTTGGTTTGGGCGGCCAGCAACTTCCTTTGCTGGAGTGTCTGCTGGATGGCGGCCCTCACCGTCTGATCCTTACCGGGGAACACTGGCTCGTCGAGGGTCATGAAATGCTTATCGACCTTCTGAGTAATCCGTACGATGTGAAGACCAGAATTCGAGGTGAGCACACCGCTGACTTCCCCCTTCTTGAGGGCAAAGATCCGGGTCAGGAAGTCCTGACCGAACACGCTAAGCAACTGTTGGCCTGCCTGGGATTCGAGGGTCCGAGGCAAGAAACCGATATCACCGTTGACCTTGCCAGAATTGACGTCGTCGGAGACCGAAGAGGCCATTTCTTCGAAGGTCGCCTGTCCCGAGTTGATCTTCTTCAGGGTGTCGTCTGCCTTTTTCTGGATCTCGGCGAGGGTACCCTTGGGCTTCACCTTGGTGTCGAAGAAAATGTGTGACACCCTGACCATGTCGGGAGCCGTAAACAACGTGGTGTTCGAGTCGTAGAAGTCTTTGACTTCCGAATCGGTGACGGTGACCTTCCCCACCTCGGCCGCCTGGGGAAACTGGTTGAAATACTTCATGTTCGCGATCTGGCGCTTGAGCGGCACGGTGGCCTCGTCCCAACTTTTGCCCGATTGCTTCTCGACTTCGGCCTTGATCTGAGGGTCGGTCATCCCGGGGTTGCTAGTCCGGAACTGCTTCATGAGGTCCTCGTCGGTGGCCTTGATGCCCTGGGCGTCCTGGTCCATCCGAATAAGTTCGGCAGTGACCATTTCCTGAAGAACGGTGGCCTTGGCGGCATCGTCGAGCTTCTTTCCCTGGGCCTCGAGGGCGGCCACCCTGTCGCGGAAGGACTTCTGGGAAACCAGTGAGGACTTCTTGTCGAGCTTAATCGTGGCCACAGGTTGGTCGAGCGCCTGGGCCATCAACCCGGTCGCCATCAGGAGCCCCAATACGGCCCATCCCCATCGTTTCATGTTAATTCCTTGTCGTCAGAGTATCAGGGGCCCCTACCCCTGTCAATTCAAGGGTTGGTCAGTCGAGTTTAAGGCGCTGACCCAACGTCAGGGCGTCGACTGGCTTGGCCAGAAGCTCGGAAAACCTCACCAACATGCCCTCGTGTTCCAGCGCCTTCATGAGTTTAAGGAGGGTGGCGTTGGTTCCCAAAAAGGACGGAAGGACAAAGGCGAAGGTCTTCTTACCGCTGATGATGCCACCGTTGGCCAGGGCTTGGGTCAGCTCTGGAGGCAACACGCCTTTGAGGACGGACCGCACGTCACAACCGACGGCAATGTAGTGATAGCCGGTCAGCTTCGTTTCCCTGGTCTGAACCGCGTTGATCACATCGACCTGAGCTCCCTGCTTCTGCATTCCTTTCGCCAAATTCTCAGCCACGGCCTTGAGTTTGGGTTGGGAGGATGGTTTACCAAAATAGAGAACA
>Ga0302321_100004182_pt1 | contig 12453 bp, 11 predicted proteins | sample Fen_T0_1_FD_202505 | JGI IMG/M metagenome (GOLD analysis project Ga0302321, IMG submission 202505) | Peat permafrost microbial communities from Stordalen Mire near Abisko, Sweden - Fen_T0_1 | ecosystem: Environmental > Terrestrial > Soil > Wetlands > Permafrost | place: Sweden: Abisko...
ACGCTACGGGGACAACGTCCCGCTCCAATTCTGTCACCCGCCGCCTTACTCCACTTTACAGACACTTCCCTCCCGGATTTGCGTGATATATGTTTCGGTGAGCTCAACCGGGGGAATGGGCGAGTAGAAATAAGTTACTTGATAGCACTTGCCTTCCTTGAACATCGGATCATATTCCGCAGGCAGCAAAACGCTCAAATCTCCGATCGGTTCGACAGGGCCATCGAAGAAAAGTTTGATCCTATTACCAGCGACATTCTCGGTTTTTTGAGACAAGAATGTCGAAAGGATCTGTGGTCCCTGGATCAGCGGGCTGGTGATCTTTGCAAACCAGAAGAACATCGGGAACGTAAACAAGAACAAGGTTGCAACGGCCAATAACCTTACGCCATTTCGTATCGTCTCCTGCGGCCCGAATATTTTTTGGATGGCCGGGCGGCTCGACAAAATGCTGCTCGAGAGGACTATTCCGCCCACGAGAAGGATGGGAAGAACGCAGCCGGCAGCAGCCATCAAGGGCGCCGAAAGAAAAGTACCCAGCAGGATTGCCCCGAGTGTTTTGAGAATTCCATTTTGCGCCAATGTGTGCCGCTGACGATAGAACCAGGCCCAACCGGCCAGCACGAAGACAAGGCCAATCAGGCATTCGGCCAGGCCGGTGCCACCCAGGACGCTGTACACGGCTTCGAGATACGTCCTATCCAACAAAATGTCGGTATTCATAATCCTGCATCCTTGGAAAAGCTCAAAGGCCAGGTTCGATGGGCAGCTCAGGGCAAACCGCCTGGTACGGCAACGCGTCACCGATGGCTTGCCGCCATTCGGCGCGGGTCAGGTTGCGGGTGAGGTGCGAGCAGGCAGCGGCGATCAAATCCTCAGGGCGCCACAGCCAGACCAGGACGGTGCCGTCCTGGCTGCCCGAGACGACGTACCTGCCATCCGGGCTGAAGGCGACCGACATCACCTCATCATCATGCAGGATGCGGGCGATCTCCGTACTTGTGGAAACCTGCCACACACGGGCAACGCCGTCGAGGCTGCCCGAGACGACATACTGGCCGTCGGGGCTGAACGCGACCGAGTAGACCATGGCTTCGTGGGTCATGCGCGCAATTTCCCTGCCCGTGGAGACCTGCCAGACGCGGGCGGTGCCATCGTAACTGCCCGTGGCAATATTCTTACCGTCCGGGCTGAAGGCTACCGAGCTTACGATACTCTCGGGGGCCAATCTATAGACTTCCTTCCCGGTGGAAATTTCCCAGACGCGAACGGTCTTATCGGAGCTGCCCGAGGCGACCTGCCGGCCGTCGGGGCTGAAAGCAACCGCGTTCACGGCGTCATCATGGCGCATGCGAACGACTTCTTTCCCCGTGAGAGCGTTCCACACACGAACGGTGCGATCGAAGCTTCCCGAGACAACCTGCCTGCCGTCGGGGCTGAAGGCAACGGAGGTCACATTGTCTTCATGGGTTACGCGGGCGACTACCGCCTGGGTGAGCAGGTCCCAGACGCGGGCAGTACCATCCATGCTGCCGGAGGCCACGTATCGACCATCGGGGCTAAAGGCAACCGAGTTCACCATACTATGATGGGACATACGGGCAAGCGCTTTCCCCGTAGAAGCGTCCCAGACGCGGACCGTGCGGTCCCCGCCTCCCGAGACAACATCCCTGCCATCCGGGCTGAAGGCGACCGAGTTCACGATGCCGTCATGCTCGCGGTAGGTGAATGTGCGCCCGGCAAAATTGCCGTCCGACAAAATCCCGGCGGCTGCACTCGAAGGATGCAACTGCATGGATAGAACAGCAAGCAGGGCAACCAACTGCTGTGAGGAGCTTTCGGTGGCGGAGATCGACTGTGCCTGCACCGTCAATGCCTGTGCAAGGGCAGCGTCGGCCTGTTGCCTTGATTTCATCGCGAAGAAAACGGCCAGAGCGGTCCCGACCAACACAACGATCAGGAGCGCAGCGAGAGACGCTAAGCGTGGTCGATCGAACAATCGTTTACTCATCGCCTGTTTCGCGGCGTTCGGTGATGCGCTGCAGGAAGCGCATGCCGGCCAAGATCTGATCGATGCGTGGCCGGGAGAGCGACCCGATATACTCCCCCAACTCCGTTTTAGCTACTGTGGATACCCGTGAGACAACCACGATACTTTGCCGTGGCAAATTGGCTTCGCCTGCTTCGAGCAGCACGTTCCCAGGCACGTTGGCGCGCTTCGAATTGGTGGTCAAGGCGCAAACCACCACGGCATCGATGCGGCTTCCATTATGGACATTCTCTTGAATCACAACGTGGGGATGGGCGTAGCCCGGGTCCGATCCATCCGGTTCCTTTAACGATACCCAATAGATGTCACCTTGATGGACTGCCATTCCAGGCCCCGCTTAGCGCGCCTCTTCCGGCCCATAACGCAGCAGCAGGTACTGCAGCAGGAAGCCGAAGGCCAGGATCAGGTAAGCCGCTACGTACGAGGTATCCATGAAGGTGCTCAGCCACATGCCGGCATTGGACCAGACCTGGTACTGGCCATTGGCCTGAACCCAGGCAAAGACCGCATCCGAGATGCCCATGACCAGCAGGCCGATCCAGGGGCGCGAAAGCTTCCCGGCTCCAAAGGTCATGAACAGGCGTATGGACGCAAGGCACAGTCCGAAATCCAGCAGCGGGTAGGCGTAATTGACGAGGTTCTCAGGCGAGAACTGCAACCCGCCGAGCCAGACCAGAGCCAGATCGACGATGACGATGCCGGCCCAACTTGCCAGCACCATCCACCAGAGGCCCTTCGTCCGAAATACCAGACTATATTGGTAGACCAAGGCCAGGCCCAGCAGGCCGTAGCCGATGAACCAGAAGACATCCGGCAGTCCCACCGACGGGGTCGCGCCGCTGCTAAAATCGATATACGACCAGGTGGACTCGGCCAACACCCAGAACCACATGCCGAGCGTAAAGAACAACCAGACGGGATACGGTTTGTCCGCGCGACGATAGTGCAGCAGGACGCCCGTCACCATTACCGCCCCCAGCAATGCCGTGAAAGGATCAGCCAGCTCGATCAGAAGGCTGTTCCAGGTATCCGAAAAGGGCCCGATCTGGTAGACGTAAAGATAGCCGGCCAGTAGGGCAAGCATCAAGATAATTGCAATAGTGCTGGTGAGACGTCGATGTGTCATGGCAATACCCCTCGTACCGGCGCGATGACCGTCAATAGATCATTTTTCTGTAATGCTTCGCGCAATGGTTCCCCCAGGCTCTCAAGCCCTGCCTCGATGGTCTCGGCCAAGAGCCGCGCGCCAATCACGGCACTCACTTGGCGCGCAGTCGCCTCCAGGATGGTTCGATAGGCCGCAGCAGCATCGCTGAGTGCATCGAAGACCTGCACGTCGTCGACGCTGGAACCCGCAATCGAGATGCTCCACGACTGCGAGTTTGTCAGGCGGTTGAGGTTATCCTCCAGCTTGCGCGAGAGCAAATGCCCGACGAGTTCTTCGTGGCGATGCATGATCTGTTCGACCAGCAGGGAAAAGCCCAACTGCAGAGTGTTCTCTTTCCAGATGTCGCTTTCCGGATCGTTGGGGTATTCCGAGACAGTGCAATCCGATTCGGACCAGCGCGAGATCATGGAAACCGCTGCAGCAGAGTCGCTCGCCTGACCTTCAGACATGAAGGTGTACTGGCGTGGCGAAAAATTGTTGCCCGGCAAAAAGACAAACCCCTCGGCGCGCGGCCAGCGGAAATGAAGCAAGGCCGGCTGGGGCCTGGCCTGGTTCTGTTCAATAATAGAGGGAAGTGCAGGCGTTTTGGAGGGATAAGTGCTTGAACGGCCAGGCTGCTCGACTACCGTCTTGATGGCGCGTAAAAATGAAGGTGTAAGCCCGCACACGCGAATCTGGCCTTCGGGATGGCCGTCCAACAAGATGTTCAAGTCTGCGAGTGGATAGCGCACGACCGTGTCCCCCGTGTTGTGGTAAACGCAGGTGATCTTCCCCTCACTCAGAAACAGCAAAACCTGCTCACCCTGTAAATAGGAAATCTCCACCAGGCTGCTCATCAAATCCTGCTTGAATAATTTCAGCATGAGTTGGAGCTGGTTGGCGGAGACTGATCGCTTTGTGGGATAAACGCCATCAAAAAGAGAAATCATTGACCGAATTCCCCTTAAATAATATCACAACTTGGCTCTCGACCCTAGCGATTCTGCGGGGCACTACTATATCCCCTGCCCCATTGCCGACAATCTTTTCAACCCACCACCCCCATTGCATTTGAATCAGGGCGATCAGGCGTTCTGGTCGACGGTTGCCGGCCAAGCGCCCACCGGCTCGAAGAAATCGAAGTTGTCCTGGAAGGCGCGCCGGTATGCGGGCTGCAGGCGCATCACGCTTTCCTGCACCAGCAATTTGAGCACGTCCGTTCCCAGGATCGACGCCATGTACTTCAAGATCAAATCCAGCAGTTGGCGATAAACGTTCACCGCTTCGGCCGCGGACCCAAAGATCATCTGGTCGGTCACACATGCAGGAGCGAGGTTGACATTCCAGCCGCGCGCCGCCGCCGTAAAGTTGGTCTCATGGATCATGCCGTCAAGCAACAAGCGCCCGGTCAACTCCTCGAAGTGCGAGAGCAAATGGCCGATAATCCAGGCGAAAGAAGAGTGCAGCAGATATTCCTGCCAGGCCTGTGTCTGGCTGGAACTGCTATAAAAGGTAGCCTCGCAGGTCTGCTCTTTCCAGCCAAAAAACGCCATCATGCCGCCGGCGCTGTGCAAGATCTGGTCAGCGGCGACAAAGAGGGTATGGCGCGGCAGGTGGGAAGCGCCGGGGAACAAAGCCAGCGCCTCGGCGCCCGGCCAGCAAATGTGAACCAGGCTGGGGTCCGGCTGAGCGGTCCAGGCTTCGATCTGGGCCTCCAACTGGCTGGTGGGGAGGCTGCTTGCGGGAGCGGCGCCAATCTGCTCGAGCAAGATTTTGACCAGGCGAATGGCCTGAGGGGTGAGTGCGAGGGCCCTGAGCAGGCCCTGCCCTTCGAAAGCCGGGACCAGGCTCAGAGAGTTCTCGACGGGGATACGTTCCGTGGCCTCACTGCGCCTGTAGGCGTTTACCATCTGCCCGCGCACGAAAAGCAAATCGAAGGTAGGGTAAGCCGGCGGCAGGCTGAGCTCGATGATGCCGGTCTGCAAGTTGGCCTGGCAGGCCTGGATAGCCGCGGCCAGCCCAGTGTGGAGGACGGGTATTTGTTGAACGACTGCCGGGGGGAAAAGGTTTTTTACCATAAGGGTGCCTGCGTTGCGTTATGTTAGCATGAACCCCGGATAAAAAACCGTGCAGAGACATATCAAGACAGGGCATACAGGTAGGGGCAAGGATAGAGAGGGGCAGAGAGTGAACAGTGATCACTGTTCACTGGTTATAGCTGGGCATTAACGGGTCTTTTACAAAGAGTTACTAACGCAAACGGGGAAAAGCCTGTAAAATAGGGAGACTTCATATCCTGGCGGGTATGAGATCCACCGGAGGCAAGATGACAACAGAGAACGCGCTGGTCAATGACAAACGGGAAATCTTTGGATGGGCGATGTACGACTGGGCCAATTCGGCCTTCAGCACCACAGTCGTGACCGTTTTTCTCGGCCCATACCTGACCTCCATCACCAAGGCGGCCGCGGATGCAAACGGGTTGGTTTACCTGCTCAACTACCCGATCAAGTTCGACTCGTATTTCACGTTTCTGATCTCGGCCTCGGTGCTGCTACAGGTGACGATCCTGCCGATCCTGGGGGCGCTGGCAGATTATTCCCACCTGCGCAAGCAGTTGATGCAGTTGTTTGCAATACTGGGGTCCGCAGCGACCATCCTGATGTTCTTCATTACGCCCGGGGGCCACTGGTTCGCGGGTTTATTATTCCTTTTAGCAAATATCGCGTTCGGCGCCTCGATGGTGTTCTACAACTCGTACCTGCCCAGTATCGCCAGCGAGGAGCGGCGCGATTCGGTCTCTTCGTATGGCTGGGCGATGGGCTATCTGGGAGGCGGCCTGCTGCTGCTGCTCAACCTGGTGGTCTATCTCTTCAAAGACAAACTGGGATTGGACAGTAACATGGTGGCACGGCTCTGCCTGGCCTCCGCCGGTGTGTGGTGGTTGGGTTTCTCCTTCTTCACGTTCTTCCGCCTGCGCTCGCGCCACGCAGTACGTCCCCTGCCCCAAGGTGAGAACTATTTCACGATCGGGTTCAAACAGCTATCGGACCTGATGGAAGTGCCGCGCAGCACAGTGACGCTGCTGATGATGGCGCCCCTGCTGATCCCGATCTTGTTGTTCACGCAGCTTCCCATCCCGATTGTACTGCTGCCCGGCGCCGGGCCGATCGTGACCATGATCATCTTTATGGTGAAGAAAGCGCGCACCCTGCCCGAAGCGATGAAGTTCCTGGCGGCGTACCTGCTGTACAACGACGGCGTACAAACGGTGATCAGCATTGCGGCAATCTTTGCCTCGATCGAGCTTGGCATGGAATCGACCCAGTTGATCCTGGTGATCCTGATGATCCAGTTCGTGGCCTTTCTTGGCGCGTTGGGTTTCGGCAAAGCCGCCGAGAAGTTTGGCACCAAAGAAACCATCCTGGCCAGCCTGGTAATCTGGAGCGGCGTGACCGTCTACGCCTACCTCGGCATGCAAAGCACGGCGCTGGTCTACGGCATCCAGGAGCGCCAGCTGGAATTCTGGCTGTTGGGTTTCGTGCTGGCACTGGTGTTGGGCGGGTCGCAGGCTTTGAGCCGCAGCCTGTTCTCGCAGATGATCCCCAAAGACCAGGAAGCCGAGTTCTATTCCTTCTACGAGATCTCGGAGCGCGGCACCTCCTGGCTGGGCACGCTGACGTTCGGCATCGTCAACCAGATGTTCAACAGCCTGCGCCTGGGGATCCTCTCGATCATCTTCTTCTTCATCGCCGGGCTGGTGCTGCTGCCCCTGGTCAATGTAAAGAAGGCGATGGAGGAGTCGAAGAACGGGTAGGAAAAAAGAAATTTCAGATTTTAGATTGTGTAGATTTTAGATTGATAAATAGACCGGCCCGCAGAGATCATCTGATCTGCGGGCCGGCTTTTTATCTGGCGATCAAAGGGCCCAGTTGCGGGCTTTCCTTCAAAAATCGGACGGAGTGCCGGCGCTGGGGATGTTGTTCAGGTCGAAAGGCGTCAGTTGGTATACGTAATAGTTCAACCAGTTTGCATAGAGCAAGCTGGCATGGCTGCGCCAGCGCACGAGCGGCGGCCTGGACGGGTCATCGTTCGGGAAGTAGTTGCACGGGATTTCGATGGGCAGGCCCTTGTTGACGTCGCGCTCGTATTCGCCCTTCAGGGTCAGCGGATCGTATTCGGAATGCCCGGTGATATAGATATTGCGCCCGTCGCGCGAACCGACGATGTAAATGCCGGCAGCCTGCGATTCGGCCAGGATCTCGATCTCAGGCACCTGCTCCAGGTCGGAGCGGCGAATCTCGGTGTGGCGCGAGTGCGGAGCCAGGAAGGTATCGTCGAAGCCGCGCAGCAGCTTTTCAGTCGGCTTGAGGTTGTTGTGCTCGAAGACGCCGAACATCTTCTTGGGCAGCTGGTACTTGGGGACGCCGAAACGGTGATAGAGCCCGGCCTGTGCGCCCCAGCAGACATGGAAGGTCGAGTAGACGTTGGTCTCGGCCCAATCCATAATCTCGCACAGCTCGGGCCAGTAATCCACCTCTTCGAAAGGCCTGGTCTCCACCGGCGCGCCGGTGATGACCAGGCCGTCGAACTTCTGGTCGCGCACCTCTTCGAAGGTGTCGTAATGGTTCAGCAGGTGTTCGGCATCGGTATTCTTGGACTCGTGCGTAGCCGTATGCAGCAAGGTTACTTCCACCTGCAAAGACGAGTTGCCCAAAAGCCGCAGCAACTGGGTCTCCGTCTGAACCTTGGTAGGCATCAGGTTCAAAATCGCCACGCGCAGTGGACGGATGTCCTGCGTATTGGCGCGTTCCTCGCTCATCACAAACACGTTTTCCTGTTCGAGGATGGCGCGGGCGGGCAGGGTTTTTGGAATTCTAACCGGCATAAGGGAGGCTCCTTTGAAGCGAAACGTCTATCAGAGTTCGAACACCTGCTGAAAAAGGCAAACAAGCAGCCAAGTAAACAGGCACCCCCAAGCACCTGTCTACTTGCTACTTGTCTACCTGTCTACTTGTTTACTTTCTACCAATCTACCAATATACCAATTACCAATCTACCAATTTACCAACCTACGCATCCAGCGCCTGGCCCAGGTCCCACAGGATGTCGTCGATGTCCTCGGTGCCGATGCTCAAGCGGATGAAGTCGGGGCTGACCCCGGCCGTGATCTGTTCTTCGGGAGCCAACTGGCTGTGGGTTGTGGTAGCCGGGTGGATGGCCAGGGATTTCGCATCACCGACGTTGGCCAGGTGGCTGAAGATCTGCAAGCTCTCGATGAACTTCTTGCCGGCTTCGGCGCCGCCCTTGATGCCAAAGCCCAGGATCGCGCCCGCGCCCTTGGGGAAGTATTTCTTGGCGCGCACGTAGTCGGGGTGGCTCTTCAGGCCGGGATACTTGACCCAACTGACCTTGGGGTGCTTCTCCAGGTACTCGGCCACCGCCTGGGTATTCTGGACGTGGCGGTCCATGCGCAGGCTCAGGGTCTCGATGCCCTGGATGGTCTGCCAGGAGTTGAAAGGTGACTGGCTGGCGCCGATGTCGCGCAGCACCTGCACGCGGGCCTTGATGGCGAAGGGCGGCAGGCCGGCGCCGGTCAGGCTGGCGTAGACCAGGCCGTGATAGGACGGGTCGGGTTCGGTGAAGCCAGGATAGTTGCCGCTGGTCCAATCAAAGTTGCCGCCATCGACGATGATGCCGCCGATGCTGGTGCCGTGCCCGCCGATGAACTTGGTGGTGCTGTGGGTAATCACGTTGGCGCCCCACTCGAACGGGCGAAACAGGTAGGGAGTCGCAAAGGTGTTATCGATCAGCAGCACGATCTTGTGCTTCTTGGCGATCTCAGCGACTTCCTCGAAGGGGAAGACGGCAATATCGGGGTTGCCCAAGGTCTCGCCGTACAGGATCTTGGTGTTGGGGCGGATGGCCTTCTCGAAGTTCTTGGGATCGGTCGGGTCGACGAAGGTGACATCGATGCCGAGCTTGGCCAGGGTGTAGTGGAACTGGTTGTAGGTGCCGCCGTACAGGCGGCTGGAGGAGACGATGTGGTCGCCCGAACCCAGCAGGGTGAAGATGGCCTGGGCCTGCGCGGCGTGGCCGGAGCTGGAAGCCACGGCGGCAACGCCGCCTTCCAGGTCGGCAATGCGCTGCTCGAGCACGTCGGTGGTGGGGTTCATCAGGCGGGTGTAGATGTTGCCGAGCTCCTTCAGGGCGAACAGGTTCGCGGCATGTTCGGTGCTCTTGAACTGGTAGCTGGTAGTCTGGTAGATCGGTACCGCGCGGCTGCCGGTGGTCGGGTCGGGGCTGTAGCCGGAGTGCAGCTGGCGGGTCGAAAAACCGAGTTTGCGATCAGATTTGTTTGCCATACCTTTTTTCTCCTATGTTGTTTGATATTAAGAATAAGATTTGTAAAACCTACGTCTGAAGGGAAACAAAAGAAGCCCTTCTGAACTAATGAAGGGCTTCTTTTGATAAACGAAAGCCCTCTCATCTTCCAGAAAATACATCTGCCGGAATTGGCACCTTGACGTGTGTCAGGTTGCCGAGGCTTCAAAGGGCCGGTCCCTCCGCCTCTCTGGATAAGAGTGCTGCATAATGCTATTTAGTTGTAACTTACTGTGCTATTTTATATCATTCAGCAGGCCGGTTTGTCAAGATTTTCCCGGTCCTTTTCGCCTACGCCATAATGCGTATTCATCCTGCCTACCTGCCTACCTGTTTACCTTCTACTTGTTTACTTGTTTACTTGTTTACTTGTCTACTTGTCTACTTGTCTACCTTCTACCTGTCTACTTGCCCCACCTGCCCATCCATCAGCAGAACCTGCAACCTCTTCTCTCCGCCTCCACGATGGCCTGATCGGAGCTCCAGAAGAAGTTCTGCTCGCCGATTTCTTCCACCAGGCCACCGCGCTCCATCATGCGGCGCGCGTTGTCGTGCACGCCGGCAAACATCAGCGTGCCGCCCTGGCTGTGCAGGCGCTCGTACAGGTGACGGATGGCTTCCAGGCCGGAGGTGTCCACCAGAGGCACGCCGCGCATCGAAAGAATCAGGGCGTGCGTATCACCCAGGCTAGCAAAGGCCTCGTTGAACTGGCCGGTGGCCGCAAAGAACAGCGGCCCGGTCAGGAAAGCTACGCGCACGTGGCGGCACTTGCCTTCGGCCTCGATGCCCTTCTCGCGCAGCTTCTCCTGGTCCACTTCGCTGATATCCACGTCCAGGCCGGCAATGCGGTTCAGGAAGACCGCCCCGGCCAGGACAGAGCCGATCAGTATCGCCTGGGTCAGGTCGAGCGAGATCGTGGCAAACATAGTGATGGTAAAGGCCAGCATGTCCGTCTTGAAACGCCGGCCAAAGATGAAGCGCAGGGCCGCCCATTCGTTCATGCGCACGGCGGTGACCATCAACACGCCGGCCAGCGCCGCCAGCGGGATACGCGCCATGACCGGGGCCAGCAGGAACATCGAGAGCAGCAGCCCAACGGCGTGGACGAGGCTGACCACGCGCGTCTGCCCGCCCGCTTTGATGCCCACGCTGGTGCGGGCAATCGCCGCCGTAGCCGGGACGCCGCCAAAGAAGGGGATGACGATGTTGCCAATGCCCTGCCCTACCAGCTCCTGGTTGGCCTGCAGACGGATGCCGGTCATGTTGGAAGCCACCGAGCCGCACAGCAGACTCTCAACCGCCCCCAGGGCGGTGATGGTCAGCGCCGGGGCAATGAAGTTGGGCAGATCCGCCCAGGGGATGCTGGCAAAGCTCAAACGGTCCGACAGGATCAGCGTAGCAGGGATCGTCCCGATGACGGCGACGGGCCAGTTCACGATCCAGTTCAGCCCGGTCGCCAGGATGATCCCCAACAGCGAAGCGGGAAATTTGGCGCTCCACTTATTGGGCATCAGCAGCATGGTCAAGACGACGACCAGGCCAATGACGACGGTGTGCCAGTCCGGCAGGGTGCCGCCCTTGAAATAGCCGATCAGTTTCAGTAAGCTGGAATCGGCCGCGGCGGTCTTTGCACCCAGGAAGTTATCGATCTGGCCGATGAAGATGATCAGCGCAATGCCCGAAGTGAAGCCGGTAATGACCGGCGCAGGGATGAAGGCGATGAAACGCCCCAAGCGCAGCACGCCGATCACCAGCAGCATCAAGCCGGACATCAACCCGGCCAGCCAGATGCCCTGCAAGCCGTAGCGCTGCACCAACATGATCAGCACCGCGCTCATCGCGCCGGTCGGTCCGGAAATCTGGTATGGGGCGCCCGAGAGCAGCCCGATCACCAGGCCCGCCAGGATGGCCGTCACCAGACCGGCAGCGGCGCTGGCGCCCGAGGCCACGCCGAAGGCCAACGCCAGGGGCAGGGCCACAGCCGCCACGGTCAGGCCGGCCAGCAGGTCCTGCTGGAACTTAACAGGGGAATAACCGCGAAATTCATCGCGGTAGAGTTGCGCCAGGTTTCGTCTTGGCATATTCTTTTTGTCTCCAACACAAAGATAAGTCAAAGGCTCGTGCTCCCCCAGGCGTCCTTTGAACAAAACGGGCCGATTATATCACAGGGTGATAAAGATCAAGAGAAAATTCTTTTTACCACAACGGGCACGACAGAACACGAAGGAAAACCAAAAAGACCCCGGGCTGCCTTTTGCGGTGGTATCCCTGAAAAAACCCCGGTTTGCGCCGGGCGACACAACGGTTTACATACAGGTGTTAGGGAACGGGCGTGAAGATCACAATCGGAATGCGCCGTGCCGTCATCTTCTGGTAATCAAGATAGGGCGGGTTGTGTTCGCTGGCATATTTCCACAACCGCTCGTACTCATCGCCCTCGGCGTCGTGCGCCAGCGTGGCGATGCTCTTGCCGCCCACCTCGAGTTGGGCATGCGGGTCCGCGTGCAGGTTGTGATACCAGGCCGCCTGCTGGTCCTTGCCCCAGTTCGAGGCCACGATGAAGAAATTCGCGCCGTCGCGGAAGTAGGCAATCGGGATAGCGCGGCGCTGCCCGGTCTTGCGTCCCGTAGTCGTCAGCACCAGGATGGTCTGAGTGCCGAGCTTGCCGCCCAGGCGCCCGCTGGTCAGGCGCAGCGCCAAAGTGTTCAAGGCCATGAACCACTTGATGAAGAGCTCTTTCATGATCCATCACCCAACATCTTCTTCATTGGCTCCCAGTAATTATCGATCCAGCCCTGCGTGAACTCGGCCTCGGTATCCTCGGGCACGTCGGCGTGGCAGAAGTTCAGGCGCGTGCCTTCCGCGATGTGCA